>Ga0079226_10002562_pt1 | contig 14048 bp, 13 predicted proteins | sample Poulit2014_FD_76345 | JGI IMG/M metagenome (GOLD analysis project Ga0079226, IMG submission 76345) | Agricultural soil microbial communities from Georgia to study Nitrogen management - Poultry litter 2014 | ecosystem: Environmental > Terrestrial > Soil > Agricultural land | place: USA: Georgia... | reverse complement strand
GTTACCGGATAAATACTTTTCCACATCTTTTCGGGTAATCCGTCCACCAAGCCCCGTTCCAGTAATATTTGTCAGATCTAAATTATGTTCATTTGCCAGGTTCATAACTGCCGGAGAATAACGCGTTTTGTTCTGCTGGCCTCCACCAGCTGGTTGGCGTTTGTTAACTGGCTTTGCTTCCTGCTTTGGCTGTTCTGTCGTTTTTTCTGTCTCCTGCTGAATTGCTGGTGATTCTTCACGGGAGACCTCATCTTCATCGGCTTCTACATCCATGTAACCTATAAGAGTACCTACTTCTACCGTTTCGCCTTCTTCTACGAGTAACTCCTGAATCGTTCCTGTAAAAGAAGCTGGTACCTCCGCGTTTACTTTATCCGTCATGACATCCGCTAAAGGGTCATATTCTTCAACATGGTCTCCGACTTTCACAAACCAATGATTTATTGTTCCTTCTGTGACACTCTCGCCCAATTTTGGCATGCGTATTTCTTTTTTAGCCACAGTTCATCCCTCCCTTTCATTTAAAATAAAGCTAATGAACGAATTGCCTGTTCTATTTTTGTTTCATCCACCATAAATTCTTTTTCCAAATTAGCAGCATATGGCATGGCAGGCGCATCCGGCCCTGCTAAACGCTCGACAGGAGCGTCTAATTCAAATAGACAATGTTCTGCAATGATTGCAGCTACTTCTCCGATAATACTGCCTTCTTTATTATCTTCGGTCACGAGTAGTACTTTGCCCGTTTTTGAAGCGGCTTGAATAATCGCTTCCTGATCAAGCGGATAAACCGTTCTTAAATCAAGCAGATGCACATCAATATCATCTTCTGCTAAATTCGCTGCTGCCTGTTCTGCCAGATGGACATTTAAACCGTACGTAATGACTGTCACATCACTGCCTTCTCGTTTCACTGCCGCTTTACCAATGGGCAAGACGTATTCTTCTTCCGGAATTTCTTCCTTTAGAAAACGATAAGCTCGTTTATGCTCTAAAAATAAGACAGGATCGTTATCTCGGATTGCTGCTTTTAAAAGCCCCTTTGCATCGTACGGGCTTGAAGGCATGACAATTTTTAATCCCGGCTGGTTGCTAAACATCGCTTCTAATGATTGAGAATGATATAATGCCCCGCTCACTCCGCCACCATAAGGGGCACGAATCGTAATCGGGCAATGCCAATCATTATTGGAACGATATCTTATTTTAGCCGCTTCGGAAACAATTTGGTTCACTGCAGGTAAAATAAAATCAACAAATTGCATTTCGCCAACCGGTCGCATACCATACATCGCAGCACCAATACCAACGCCAGCAATGGCTGACTCTGTTAAAGGTGTATCAATAATCCGGTCTGCTCCAAATTCATCAAACAACCCATCCGTTGCCCGAAATACACCGCCTTTGGCACCAACATCTTCTCCTAAGACAAAAACATTCTCATCTTGCGTTAATTCTTCCCGCATCGCTTGTGTAATTGCTTGAATATAAGTTGTTTCTGCCATTTCACTCGACTCCTTTTGGTTCATATACGTAATCCATCAGTGTAGCAGGATCAGGATATGGTGCGTTTTCTGCATACTTCGTTGCTTCATTTATTTCCTGTTTAATTTCCTGGTTCATTGTTTCAGCTTTCTCTTCGGTTAAAATTCCTAAATCTGTCAGATAAGCAGCGAAACTATGCACACAATCATTATCTTTCATTTCCTTAATTTCTTCTTCTGTCCGGTAAAGTTTATCGTTATCATCACTGGAATGAGCTGTTAATCGGTCGGTTACAGCTTCAATGAGACTCGGTCCCTCTCCGTTGATCGCCCGTTCTCTTGCATTGCGGACTGCTTCATACACAGCTAGAGGGTCGTTTCCGTCTACTTGAATACCTGGCATACCATAACTTTTTGCACGAATGGCAATACTTTCGGAAGCGACTTGCTTGTCCAATGGTACAGAAATAGCATATTTATTATTTTGCACAAAAGTAATGACAGGTAGTTGATGCACCCCTGCAAAGTTTAGCCCTTCATGGAAATCTCCTTGGTTGGTGGAACCGTCTCCTAAGGTAGTGAGCGTTACAAATTGCTGTTTTTTCAACTTAGCAGCTAATGCAAAACCTACCGCATGCGGTACTTGTGTTGTTACAGGAGAGGATCCGGTAATAATTTTTTTATCCCGATACCCATAATGTCCAGGCATTTGTCTACCACCGGAGTTAGGATCTTCTGCCTTTGCAAAACCATGCAGCATAATTTCTTGGGCCGTCATGCCGAAGTTTAACATGAAGCCCATATCCCGGTAATAAGGGGCTAAATAATCCGTTCCTTTTTCCAAGGCAAATCCTGCGCCTATTTGTGCAGCTTCTTGTCCTTGTCCTGAAACGACAAAATTTATTTTACCTGAACGATTAAGCAGCCACATCCTCTCATCTAATCGTCTAGTTAACAACATTTCCCGGTAGACAGCCAATACATCTTCATCTGTTAAACCTAATTTTTCGTGACGATTCTCTGTCATGACACGTTCACTCCTATCCATGAATATTTAGCTGCTGAACAGCCAATGCCGCTTCTTTAATTGTTTCAGACAGTGTCGGATGCGCATGAATGGTCTCACCGATTTCCCAGGCATTCGCATCCAGGAAAGCTGCTAATCCTGCTTCTGAAATCAATTCTGTCGCACGCGGACCTACGATATGAACTCCTAAAATATCAGAGGTTTGCTTATCTGTTATCACTTTAACAAAACCTGAAGTATCTCCCTCTACAAAAGCTTTCCCGTTGGCTTGAAAGTTCATTTTACCTATTTGAAGCTCAAATCCTTCCCGCTTTGCTTCTTCTTCTGTTAAACCAATATGAGCAATTTCCGGATAGGAATAGATACAAGACGGCACTTGTCTTTCTTCCCATGGCTGCGGAGAAGCATTTGCCATATGTTCGACAGCAGTTTCCCCCTCTTTGCTGGCTACATGAGCTAACTGCATACCGCCAATACAATCTCCAATGGCATAAATATGTTTTTCTTTTGTTTGGCAAACCTCGTTTGTCACTAAAAATCCGTTTTCTACTTCAGCTTTTGTATTGGCTAATCCAATATCTCCTATATTTGCTTCTCTTCCTATGGACGTTAAAATAAAGTCAGACGTAAGTTCTTTTGTTTCTCCATCTTTTTCATACTGTATGGAAATTTGATTGTTCTCTATTTGTTTGGTCTCCGGCATTACATTTGCATTGGTAAGAAAGGCCACTCCACGCTTCGTCAGTTGCTTTTTTACCTCTTTGATGACTTCTTTATCTTCTGTGGGCAAAATTTCATCTTGAAACTCTAAAACAGTGACATCCACTCCGAAATCTGCCATCATAGACGCCCATTCGATTCCAATAACACCGCCGCCAATAATCGTTAATCGATCCGGTAGTGTTTCGATATCCAGCGCCTGGTCTGTATGCAATATAAATTCTCCGTCACAAGCCATATTGGGCAGCTCACGCGGACGTGATCCAGTTGCAATCAGCACATACTTTGGAACAATCATCGTGTTTTCTTCCTCTTCCCCATGATCAATGGAAATGGTTCCTGGCATAGGAGAGAAAATACTTGGACCGAGAATCCTGCCGAACCCTTCAAACACATCTATGTTGTTCTTTTTCATTAAGCCCTGAACGCCAGTAAAAAGCGATTGAACGACGGAGCCTTTTCTGTTTTGAGCTTTATCAAAATCAAAAGTTATACTTGCTGCTTCTACGCCGAAATCAGCCGCTTCCTGTAATTCACGATATTTCTCTGCTGATTTCAGCAATGCTTTTGAAGGGATACAACCGCGATGAAGACAAGTTCCTCCAAGTTTGTCATTTTCAACTATTGCTACATTTAATCCTAGTTGAGAAGCACGAATGGCAGCAGTATATCCGCCTGTCCCCCCGCCTAAAACAACTAAGTCATATTCTTTTGTCATATACTTCCTCCTCTGATTACAAGATGATCCTCGTATATTTTAACTGGTTCTTCTTCTTTAAGGACTCGTAGAGCAGCTCTATTTAATGTTTCCATTTCAGCTTCGCCAGGGTATATAAATAAATCGGCAATCCAATTTACTTGATCACTAATAAATCCCGTTAAATAAACACTTCCGGCAAATTCTCCTGTTAAAACAATGCCATCTATGTTTCCTTCAAGCACTGTTGCCATAGCGCCAATCTCCTTTGCTATTTGATACCCCATCGCTTGCATAATGACAGAAGTTTTCAGATCTTCCCGGGAAAGCTTCTCTTCAATTTCTTGAAAGGACTGAACGGCTAAATAAGCGTGCAGTCCTCCTTGGAACGTTAATTGATGAACAAGTTTGTCTTTCGTCATTCCTTGCTGGAAACTCATTTCAATTAAATCATGCAGAGGAAGAGATCCTGTACGGTCTAAGGAGAACGGGCCATCGCCATATAAACCATTATTGACATCGATGACCCTTCCTAATTGGTGTGCGCCTACAGATATACCATTTCCGATATGTGCCACAATAAGATTTAACTTATCATACGTGGCTCCCAGTGCAGTTGCTGCTTTTCTGGAGGCTGCTTTATGATTTAACGCATGAAAAATGCTTTTCCGTTCTACAGCAGGAGTTCCGGAATAACGTGCTATTTGCTTCATTTCGTCCACAACCGGCGGGTCCACTATAAAAGGAGCAATATTTAACCCATCGGCAATTTTCTTCGCAATGAGTCCGCCAAAATTAGAGGCATGCTTCCCATTATAATGACTCGCTAAATCATGAGCCATCTTCTCATTAACTAAATAGGTTCCTCCTTCAACTGCTTGAATGATACCTCCTGTTGCACTTACAGCATCCAGTTTGGATATATTGATTCCCGCTTCCATTAAACAGTCTAATATTCGATTTTTCCGGTTATTAATTTCCAGTGAAGACATTTCAGTTTGTTCAAAATGACTTAACGTGTTTTTGAAAAGACACTTATCATTATGAAAGATTCCAATAGTCGTTTCCGTTTCTTTCGGAACAATCACAAGAATTCGATATTCTTTTTGCATAGTAGCTTCACTCCGTCTTTTGCATGCTCAAAACTTATTTGAGATACTGGCCACGTGATTGTTTCATTGCTTCGATGCGTTCTTCCGCCATACGATTCGCTGCTTCAGAAGTCGGTATATTTTCTGTTTTAGATATAGCAAATACCCGGTCCAATGCATCATAGATAGCTGATACTTTCATCATGACACTTTCTTGATCGTATTGGGCTGCTAACTCTTCAGCAACGTTAATCACACCTCCGGAATTAATCACGAAGTCCGGCGCATAGACGATTCCTTTTTCATGCAGTTTTTCTCCGTGCTTATCCGTTTGTAATTGGTTATTAGCACTCCCTGCTATCACTTTTGCTTTTATTGTATTGATTGTTTCATCATTAATGATCCCGCCTAAAGCACACGGAGCAAAAATATCACAATCCACACTGTAAATCGCATTTGGTTCAACAGCAGTGGCATTGAATTCTTCCACTGCTTTTTGCACCGCTGTTTGATTAATATCTGTGACGACTAACTTCGCACCCTCTTCATGCAAATGCCTGCATAATTGAAAAGCAACATGTCCTACACCTTGAACAGCAATCGTTTTATCTTTTAAATCATCGGTGTCAAATGCTGCCTTAGCAGCGGATTTGATTCCTTTATAAATGCCTAAGGCGGTAACAGGAGAAGGATCTCCAACGCCTGTTCCGCGAGAATGACCTAACACAGAATCAGTCTCCATATGAATATAATCCATATCCTGAACCGTCGTGCCAACGTCTTCTGCTGTAATATAACGGCCATTTAAACTTTCGATGTATCGGCCGAATGCACGGAATAAGGCTTCGCTTTTTACTTTTCCAGCATCCCCGATAATCACTGCTTTTCCACCGCCCAAGTTTAAACCTGCCGCAGCATTTTTATAAGTCATCCCTTTCGCCAAACGCAAAGCGTCTTCTATTGCTTCTGCTTCTGTATTATAATTCCATATTCTTGTTCCTCCTAAGGCAGGTCCAAGCGTTGTATCATGGATGGCAATCACTGCTTTAAGGCCGGAAGCTTTGTCCTGGCAAAATACAACTTGTTCATAATCATCATTTTCTAATATGTTAAAAATTTCCATTATCCATCTCTCCTTTTGTTTAATCCTTCATTATATGTAAGCGCTTTTTCATAAAAACATTCTAAAACACCTCCAAGGAGCTTTATGATCATTTATCAATCCCATATTTATCCATCTTATAGTAGAGGTTTCGTAAAGAAATATTTAATTGTTTCGCCGTTTCAGTTTTATTGTATTCATTTTGTTTGAATACATCCCGGATAAACTTTTTTTCAAAGGCCTCTGTCGCTGTTTGTAACGATTGCTTTTCCATTACGATATCCGCCTGTTCAGATGTTTGATTTCCATTTACAAGTTCCGGTAAATGGTCTTGTAAAATAGTTGTTTCAGTTCGGTCCATGAAAATAATGGCACGGCTGATTACATTTTCTAATTCACGGACATTACCAGGCCAGTTGTATTTTCGCAAACTACTCAACGCTTTATCGGACAAGGAAGTGACGTTCCTCCCGTACTGCTGATTCACTTTCGTAATAAAATATTGGGTTAATTCTTCTAAATCGCCTCCCCGCTCCCTTAACGACGGAATAAAGATAGGCAAACGATTTAAACGATAGTATAAATCTTCGCGAAATTCCTGGTTTTTGATAGCTTGTTCTAAATTCTTATGCGTTGCAGTAATAATACGTACATCGATTGCTATTGATTCACTTCCCCCTATATATGTGAAGGTTTGATTCTGGATTACTTTTAAGAGTTTCACTTGCATCCGGATAGACAATTCCCCTATTTCATCGAGAAAGATGGTCCCTTGATTTGCTTCTTCAAATAAGCCAATAGTAGAGGAAGGGTCTCCTTCTGCTCCGAATAATTCTCTTTCCAGAGCCGATTCTTCTAAAGCAGCACAATTTACGCGAATGAACTTATTGAATCTCCGATCACTCTCGTTATGAATCGCGTGCGCAAACAATTCCTTTCCAGCTCCTGATTCTCCTCGTAACAGAACAGTAGTAGGCGTTCTCGCTCCTATTTTAGCTTGTTCGACAGCAATCTGCATTTCAGATGAATGACCTACAATATCATGAAACGTATAATTAGCTTCCAAATCACGAATCATGCGTTTTGCTTGCTTCAATTCACTTGTCAGCATCGTGATTTCTGATACGTCATGAATAACCGCGACACTTCCTTTTAATTTTCCTTCTACAATGACAGGGGCGACATTAACAATCACTTCTTTTTCCTGAGGTCCGACTTTCATTTTTGCACCTCGTACATGTCTTCGTGATTGCAGCACTTTCAAATGGACGCTTTCTCCTTCTGAAATATCCACAGTGGCTGATTTTCCGATGATATCATTTTCGGTTAAACCCGTCATACGAGTGTAAGCAGGGTTAATCATCAAGCCTTTTCCATCCTCATCTACGACGCTAATCGCTTCATCTGAAGAATAAATAATCGCTTCTAACATCTTTTTTATTTCTTTTAAATCTGTATTTTCTTCAGCGAGCTGCTGGACTTCGTTTTTATCCTTAAATAAAGCAAAAGCGCCTATAAGTCGTTGCTCTGCATTGATCAAGGGAATTCTTGTAGAAACGATTTGTTTTTGATTGGACAGCTTTAACACCTGATTAAATTCATTTTTTTGGTGCTCAATCACATCAGGTAACCCGGTGTTTGCGATAATTTCTTTAATTTGTCTATTTTGCGTTTCGCGACGATCCATTCCTACGACATCACTTGCTGCCTGGTTAATAAACTCAATTTCTTCTTGTGCATTCACTACAATGAGCCCGTCTTGAATATTATTTAAGATCAGTTCCAATTTTTGAAGGTGGTTAGTGGAAGCCAGCACAACAGGATAAATCAATTCCAAGGTGCTTTGGTTTAATACCAAGGTGTTCTGCTTGAGCCTGTCGTGCGGAATGCTTTTTTCCGCATTTTCCATACAGATAAAGATATAATCCAGTTCCTCTATAGAAAGTGAATCGTATGAATATTGCGGCGGCTGGTGTTTGATAGGAAATAAAGTATAAGGTACGGCTTCGGCCTTCCCGACAACTAATTTCATACTTTCAAGAGTGGTTAATACAGATAAATAATTTGCAGCCATGTCATTATCGCCAATAATCCCTATGTATTTCATTTATTCACCACCTTGAAATTTATTGCATAGTTTATACTGTTATTTTATCGGAACTTGCAAAAATTAGCAAGAATTATTCTCGTGATCTTTGCGTTTTTTTTTCAATTAAAGAACAGCTTTGCTATACTAGACATAATTTAGAAGAAGGAATGAGAAAATTATGGCTCGAATTGTTGCTGCAATTATCATATTTACCCCCGGCGTTATTGGTGCCATTGGAATAAAATTAATGCGGGACGCTTTATTTGCAGAAGTCACCCCCTTATTTCTCAACCAATCATTTCAATTCGCAGTTGGACTGATTATGTTTATCGGAGGCTTAGCCTTTATTGGGGGATTTATCCATCACCGCGACAAGAAAAAACAATTAACAAAAAAAAGAAATAGAAAATAGTTGGAGGCTCAGACATGAAAGTAGCAAAATTTGGTGGCAGTTCCCTGGCGAACAGTGAACAGTTTCGAAAAGTCGGCGATATTGTGCAAGAGGATAAAAACCGAAAATTTATTATCGTATCTGCTCCCGGCAAACGATACGAAGAAGATTATAAAATAACAGATTTGCTCATTCGCTTAGGGGATGCTTACATAAGAAGCAGCAAATATAAGTCTTATTTTATTACTATAATGGACCGTATAACAGCGATTATAGAAGAATTAGAGCTACCAAAAGAACTGACTCACGAAATCCAAGCGAATATTGAACTTGTGTTGGAAAAAGACTTGAATCAGACAGATAAAATGAATGAAATCAAGGCAATTGGAGAAGACAGTTCTGCTAAAATTCTAAGTGCTTATTTACAAACACTTGGAACGGATGCCCATTATGTTAATCCGGAAGATGCGGGTATTATTGTAGCAAATAATCCAGAAGGAGCCACACTGCTTGAAGAAAGTTTTTCAAAAATAAATACGCTGCGTGAAAGAGAGGGTGTACTTGTCATTCCAGGGTTTTTCGGCTATACCAAAGATGGCATGCTTGCTACATTTTCCCGAGGTGGCTCAGATATCACCGGAGCAATTATTGCATCCGGTGTCAAAGCAGATTTATATGAAAACTTCACCGATGTCGATGCAGTGTATTCCGTTAATCCTTCCATCGTACATAACCCAAAAGAAATTAAACTGTTAACGTACCGGGAAATGCGCGAATTGTCATATGCAGGTTTCTCTGTCTTTCATGATGAAGCACTGATTCCTGCTTTTAATGCTAAAATACCTGTTTGCATTAAAAACACAAATAACCCTGACGGCAAAGGGACGATGGTTGTTTCTGACAAAGAAACAAACGAAAAACGAGTCGTTGGTATTGCCAGTGACAGCGGTTTTACAAGTATTTATATCAGTAAATTTTTAATGAACCGTGAAGTCGGTTTTGGCCGTAAGTTATTTGAGATACTGGAAGAGGAGCATATATCATTTGAACATGCACCTTCAGGCATTGATGATATGTCTATTATCATTCGTGACAGCCAATTGCCGGATGAAAAAGAACTTCGATTAGTACAGCGGTTAAGCGAAGAACTCATGCCTGATACGATTTCTGTTCATCATAATCTGGCCTTGATTATGGTAGTAGGTGAAGGGATGAAAGAAACGATTGGGATGGCGCAGACTGCAACGACTGCTCTCGGAGAAGCGAAAGTCAATATTGAAATGATTAATCAAGGTTCTTCTGAGGTGTCCATGATGTTTGGCATTAAAGCAGACGGTATTCACCGGGCTATAAAATCCTTGTATAAGTCATTCTTTGGTTAATCTGGTTGATGTAAAAAGTGCTGATCTTTTCAGATCAGCACTTATTTAAAGGTTTTATCTTCGCTAAAATATATCCCTTCGTTTGAACGTTATCAATCGTATATCATTAATTCACTTTGCACCTTCAAATGATGCACAAGAGTCGAAATAAATTCACTGTTTGTTGGCTTTTTTCGAGGAGAAAAGCGAAATGCTGCCGAATTTCCTTCGTCTTTCTTCATATTCCAAGCCGACTGAATAGCGTGTCTAATCGCCCTTTCTACACTGGATTCACTCGTTTTGTATTTTTTTGCGATACTGGGATAAATCAATTTTGTAAACCCGCTTAAAGCTTCCACTTCTTCATAGGCCATCCATATCGCTTCTTTGATGTATTGATACCCTTTTACATGCGGCTGGATACCTGTATTTTCCAGGCAAGTTACCAACGTAAGATGCAGGCGGTCGTCTTGTTCATCTCCTCGATGCAAACCTTCCTTCACAATAGAAGCAAGCGTCATCTCCTGCTGGTGTACTTCATCAATCTTCTGAATGAGCACTTTCATATCAAATGGCTTGAGCAAGTAATATGCTGCCCCAAATCGAGCTGCTTGCCGCAGTAATTCTTCTTGCCCGAAAGCAGTGATCATGATGACAGATAAAGGTTGAATGTTCTCTTCCGATAATGTTCGAAGCACCTCCATGCCGTCTAATAAAGGCATGACTATGTCTAACACCAGTACGTCAACAGGAGTAGTTTTTAACTTCTCCAACGCTTCTGCACCATCTATAGCAGTACCTGTAAGCTCCATATTTTCTTCTCTATTGACATAGGCTTTCATGACAGCAAGCATTTCAGCATTGTCATCTGCAATAAACACCTTGATTTTCTTCATGCATTTTCGAACCTCCATAAGAAGATAAATTTTGGTATTTTTTTACTTATTGTGAGTCGTTTTAAATGCATCTGTTAAAGCAAGCAATTGTTCAGAATGCTCCACGGCAGTTTTAGTCAACGTCGTTCCAGTTAACATTTTACCCAATTCTTCTACCTTCCGTGATTTATTTAATACATCTATCTTAGTAGACGTATGAGAAGCGGTCTCTTCTTTTCTTATCAGCATATGATCATCAGCCATGGCCGCTACCTGGGGCAAATGAGTGATACATAGCACTTGGGTTGTGGTGGAAATTTGATACATTTTCTCAGCAATAGCTTGTGCCACACGCCCACTCACTCCTGTATCAATTTCATCAAACACAACGGTCGGTATCCGGTCATGTTTCGCAAACATTTTCTTGAGCGCCAGCATGATTCGGGACAATTCCCCGCCGGAGGCAATTTTAGACAACTCCTTTAATGGCTCTCCTGTATTTGTAGATAAAAGAAAAGTAATCACGTCTGTGCCATTTACAGTTGGCTCAAGTTGTTCAATCGGCTCGAAATGAACAGAAAAAGAGGCATTTTCTAAATATAAATCCTTTAATTCCGCTTGAATAGCTGTTTCTAAGTCATGCGCAATGGACACTCGTTGTTCATGTAATTTTTTTGCTTTCTCTAACACATTTTTTTTATGTTCAGCGAGTTCTTCTTCCAATTCTTCTATATGAGTATCTTTATGTTGTAATGTATGCAGTTCTTCTCCAATATTTTCCTGGTATTTTAGTATTTCATCAACTGTCGGGCCGTATTTTTTTTGCAGTCGCTGAATTTCACTCATGCGTGCTTCAATTTCGTTTAACCGGCTTTCGTCGAAGTAAAGGGAGTCTTTCTGATCTCTTAAATGAAAACTCACTTCTTCCAACTGATAGTATATATTCGTCAATTCTTCGGCAGCACTTTTAATAGAATCATTCACATCAACTGCCTCTTGTAATTCTTGTTGTGCGACATCCACCCATTCCAATCCTTTTGCTTCCCCATACAACGCATAATAACTGCCATTTAAGGCACGATGAACCTTTTCAAAATTTTGCAGCTGGCTGCGTTCTTCTTCTAATTGGCGGTCTTCATTCTCTGTCAATTCAGCTTCTTCCAGCTCACTGAGTTGAAAAGTTAATAAATCGATGCGTTGCCTGATTTCTTGATCATTTTCACTTAACCGTTTGTATTGCCGGAGTATATCCTGATAGGTGTTATAAGCCGTTTCATACTCCAGCTTCAAGGGAGAAATCTTCTCGTGTTGATACGCGTCCAGCAAGGACAAGTGGTTTTTTTTATCCATCAGCTGCGTCGTGTCATGTTGACTGTGAATGTTAATAAGTGCTTGTCCGAATTCTCGCAGTACTGCAAGTGTTACAATCTTTCCGTTAATGCGGCAAATGCTTTTTCCTTTGTTCGTTATCATCCGTTCCAGTACAACTGTTTCTTCCTCTATATCGATGTCGTAATGCTGGCATTTTTGATTCATCTCTTCCGCCTGTTCGTCTATAAAATATATTCCGGTAATTTCAGCTTGTTTCTTACCATGCCGAACGAAATCTACAGATCCGCGCCCGCCTGTCAAAAGTTGAACAGCATCAATGATAATCGACTTTCCTGCTCCGGTCTCTCCAGTTAAAACAGTGAGCCCCTCTTGAAAAGAAACGGATATATCATCGATAATAGCGAAATTACGTATCGAAAGTTCTTTCAGCATATCGTCACCTCACTTTCCCTTAAAGTGCTTACAGCATCTCTAAAAAGCGTGCTTCAACCGTTACTGCATCTTCTTCTGTCTTACAAATAATCAAGCAAGTATCATCGCCGCAGATAGAGCCCAGAATCCCTTCCCAATCCAGATCATCAATTAATACTCCTATAGAATGAGCGTTTCCCGGCAACGTTTTAAGCACAATGAAGTGATGAGCATGGTCGATACTAAGGAACGATTCCATGATTAAACGTTTCAGTTTACTGTGTGGGTTAAATCGCTGTTCAGTCGGTGTACTATATTTGTAATTGCCGGTTTCAGAAGGCACTTTCACTAAATGCAGTTCTTTAATATCACGAGATACGGTCGCTTGTGTGACATTAAACCCTAAATGATCTAAACGATTCACTAAAGCATCTTGGGTTTCGATTGCTTCTTCTGTAATTATTTCTCTGATTTTTAAATGACGTTTTGCTTTACTCATTTTGTCCTCCACGACGTTTGGCTTGAAAATGTTGGTGAGCAGAGTGAATAACTTTAGGAATAATTTCTAAGGACTGATTTTCCTGTTGGCTTTTCTTCCATCCAAAATGTCCAATAAACTCTATATTTCCCTCTCCTCCTGTAATCGGTGAATGGTCCAATCCTAAAAAAACAAATCCTTCTCCCATAGCAAATAAAATAATATTCTCAAGCACCTCTTTATGTACTTCCGGGTCCTTTACCACGCCTTTTTTGCCAACTTGATTTTTTTGTGCTTCAAATTGCGGTTTAATTAAAACAACGACATCACTTTCCGTTTGCAACAAAGTTGGTAATACTGGAAAAATAAGCCGTAAAGAAATAAAAGAAACATCTGTCACCGCAACACTTGGAAATCCGTTCGTGAATAATTCAGATGTGACATATCTGAAATTAGTCCGCTCATGCACTTCCACACGAGAGTCGGTTCTCAGATTCCAAACCAGCTGGTTATGGCCTACGTCAACCGCATAAACATAGTCCGCACCGTTTTGTAAAGCACAGTCTGTAAACCCTCCCGTTGAAGAGCCGATATCCAGCACCGTTTTATGCTTCACATGAAAATCAAACACTTGCAATGCTTTTTCCAATTTAAAACCGCCGCGGCTTACATATGGGAGCTTGCCTTTCACTTGCAATGGAGTCGAAGTATCTATTTTTACACCGGGTTTATCCATTCGCTGCTGTCCGGAGAAAACAACTCCTGCCATGATAAGTCTTTTTGCTTTTTCTCTTGTTTCTGCTAGTTCTCTTTGAACCAATAATATATCTAAGCGCTCTTTAGTCATTAAAATAATCCTTATCTTCTAAATGTAATTTTTAAATTCTTCTTCAAGTATACGAAAACAAGACAGATATTTCTAGCAGTAAGAATGGTTATGATGATTTGCGGTGATGTAGAGATTTAAAAGCAATGGTATATTTAAAATAT
>Ga0079226_10002561_pt1 | contig 14050 bp, 13 predicted proteins | sample Poulit2014_FD_76345 | JGI IMG/M metagenome (GOLD analysis project Ga0079226, IMG submission 76345) | Agricultural soil microbial communities from Georgia to study Nitrogen management - Poultry litter 2014 | ecosystem: Environmental > Terrestrial > Soil > Agricultural land | place: USA: Georgia... | reverse complement strand
TCGATCGTTGGTGGGCTCTGGTACTCGTGTACGCGTACGGCACGCATCATGCCTCCTCGGGACGGCCCTGACACCTGCTCCCAGGGGAACACGTGGGCGCATGCCGACCAAGAGGCCTCGCCGACCCCGACCGCCGCAACCGAGCCGCTTCCACGGCTTCGGCCCCAGCCTCTGTCTCACGGGTTCGCCTCACCCCCTTTGACATGCATCACGTGAGGTAGTTAACGTTCATGTCAGCTCAGTTAACGCTCCCGTTAACGTTAATCCTTTCGACAAGAGCACCAGGAGTGGACCTTGGCTTCGCAAGGTGACCCAACGCCCGCCGAGCAGGTGCGGCAGGGCCTACTCGCCGCAAACCCGGAACTGAGCCGGTTCGACCCGCTGCCCAGAATCCTGGCCTACGACCAGTTCGACACCGGCACGCACGGTTGGACAGAGCTGATCGGCAACCACGACGGCGAAGGCAACCTCGACACCGTCGACGAACACATGCGGGACTTCCGCCCACCGCAGTTGAGCTCGTGCACGTTCTTCGACGTCGGCGGACACGGCGCCATGTCGGGGAACTACGCCCTCAAGGTCGCCACCCGCCCGGAGGCCGGGCACACGGCGGTGGCCATCCGACGGCTCACCATGCGTGACCGTGGACTGGTCCAGTTCGAGACGTACTTCACGTACAAGGCCGAAGCGTCCTCGGCGGAGAACCAGGCATCCCAACAGGCGGGCGCAGGGGAGTGGGACGGCAACATCCACCCCTCCGAACAGCAGTTCGGCGCCTTCACCGTGGCCACGGACATCTGCGGTGACGGTGGACACCGTTACCACACCGTGGTGCGTTATCAAAACACCGACCTGGAGAACCGGTTCACCCGGCGGTGGATGTATCCGGTGGTGCCGGAACCGACTCCGCGAGAACACCTCGAAGGCAAGGCCGACCTTCCCCGTACGGCCGACTTCACCGCGCCGAACCCGGAGGACTGGCGCCAGTTCGGGGAGTCGCAGGAGCTCTGCTACAACGAGGTGCCGACCAAGGTCAACTGGCACTACCTGCGCTGGCAGATCGACACGCGTCTGCGTCGCAACGTGGAACTGCAGGTCAACGACCAGGTGTTCGACATCAGTGACGTTCCCGTCCCCCCGTACACGGAGAAGTACGAGGTCCTGGAGAACCTCCTGAACTTCTATGTCAGCGCACGGACCCACACCAACGTCCGGAACTTCCTGTACCTGGACTCCGTGCTGATCTCGGTTGATTGGTAGGCCCCACATGCGACAGTCCCACGCCGCGGTCCTGGAGCGCTACACCGTCCTGAGCGGTGAGTTCACCACCGAGCCCTACGAGGTGGGTTGGGCCGGGGAAGCACGCTGGTTCATCCGCTTCCTCGAGGCCACGAGCCCCAGAACCAGGATCACCGTAAGAACCCAGATCTCTCCCGACGGGCTCACCTGGTGCGACTGGGAGAACGAGCCCCGCACCCTCGAGGCCGGTGAAGAGCTGGTCTCCTGGCCGGTCTCCGAGTTCGGTCAGTGGCTCCGTCTCAAAGGCACCGTCGAGGGCGACCAGGAGACGACCAAGGTGATGATCTACCTCATCTCCAAGAGCTGAGTCGGCCCCGCCCACGTCGCCCGTCCCATGGCCGCCTCCTGCATCCTCCGAAAAGGAAGGTCCGATGGCACAGACACACGGCCCCACCAGGAGAAGATTCCTCACCATCAGTGGTGTTGGCATCGCCGGGGCCCATTTGGCCGGTTGCGGCGTGGGCGGTGGCTCCGCCGAGGCCCGAAGGGTCCTGGAAGCCGCCTTCTCACAGCCGATCAACGACCTGGACCCGCACGGGCCCGCCTCCGTCGACGAAGCCACACTGCTGGCCTGTCGACTGATCTACGACACGCTCGTCCTCAGCGACGGTGAGGAGATCCGCCCCAACGTCGCCGAGTCGTGGGAACAACCCGACGAGACCACCTGGATCTTCCACCTTCGCGACGACGTCCGCTTCCACGACGGAACCCCGCTCACCGCCCGCGACGTGCGAACCTCCATCGAACGTGTCAGGGACGCCGGGACCGCACAGTCGGCCCTGTGGCAGTCGGTCGTCGACTTCGAGGAGAACGACGACCACACGCTGACCGTCATCACCGAAGAACCTCTGGGCACCATGCTGACCAGCCTCACCGTGATGTACGTCCTGCCGGCGGACCGAATGGAGGAAGAAGGTTTCTTCCAGGCTCCGGTCGGCAGTGGCCCCTTCCAAGTGGAGTCCTTCACCCCCGCCTCGGAGCTGAGCCTGACACCCACCTCCGAGTACTGGGGAGAAAGGTCCTCCATCGACGGGGTGGTCCTGCCGTACGTCCCCGAGATCTCCAGCCAGGTCACTTCGTTGCGCACCGGTGACCTGCACGCCATGTGGCCGGTCCCACCCGACCAGCTGCCCGAACTCCGGGGCGTGGATGGCATCACCCTGGAAACGGTGCCGAGCTACGTCTACTACTTCGCCTGGTTCAACTGCGGCAGGGAGCCGTTCACCGACCCCCGGGTCCGACGCGCGTTGCGACGGGCCGTCGACGTGGACGGGATCGTGGAGAACCTCTTCGGTGACGGCGCGGCCGTGATGACCGCACCCGTGCCTTCGGCCGTCTTCGGCCACGCCGCGCAGGAACCGTACGAATACGACCCGGAACGGGCCCGGCAAGAGCTGGCCGAGGCCGGATACCCCGACGGCTTCACCACCTCGATGATGTGGTTCGACGCGACTGGGCCGCTGGCCAGGGAACTGGCCCAATCGCTGATCTCCGACTGGGCCGAGATCGGTGTGGTTGTCGAACCGCAGAGCATCGAAAAAGCCGAATGGATCCAGCGCCTCAACGACCTCGAATGGGACATGGAAATGCAGGTCAACACGGTCACCACGGGTGATGCCGATTTCGCACTGGGGCGGCTCTACACCAGCGAGGCCAACCGGCTCGGATACGCCAACGAAGAACTCGACGAAATCTTGGGCGAGGCCAACCGGTCCTCCGACCAGGACCGTCGAGAGGAACTCTATGCCAAGGCGTGCCGGATCCTGTGGGACGACGCCGTGGGCCTCTTCCCGGCAGAACTGATCAGCACCTACGGCCTGAGGGACGACGTCAGCGGTTTTGTCCCTGCGCCCAGCAACCAGCCCGATCTTCGAAGTGTGGCACTGTCTTCCTGATCAGGAACGGAAAACGGTGACCATTGGAGGAGATCCCCATGGGTGAGACACACAGAACGACACTGAAGGACATCGCCCGATCCCTGGGAATGTCGGTCAACACCGTCTCTCGGGCGCTGAACGGCAAGGACAGCGTCAGTGAAAAGACACGCGAACGGATCAGGGCCGAAGCGGAACGGCTCGGCTACGTCCCCAACTCGCTTGCCAGATCACTCGTTCTCGGGTCACCCATGACCATCGGCATGGTCATCACCAACCCCTCCAACCCCTTCTACGCACGACTGATCAGCGCCGTCGAGCAGCGGGGCCGCACACGCGGGTACTCGCTGATGCTGCTGGTCACAGAGGAAAACGCCGAAAGTGATCGGTCCGCGGCCGAATCGCTGTTGCGCTGGGGCGTGGACGGGGCACTCGTGGTGCCCGTGCAGAACGAGACCGAACACTGGAAGCGGTTCCGCTCCTCGGGGATCCCACTGGTCCTTCTCAACCGTGACGTACCCGGACTGGAAGCCGACTTCGTGGGCGTCGACTACGAGCGTGGTGCCTACGAGGCCACCACTCACCTGCTCGACGCCGGAGCCCGCACGATCTGCCTCTTGGAGGAGGACCTACCGATCTCCCCCGTCGAGGACCGGATCTCCGGCTTTCGGCGGGCCATGTCCGAACACGGACATGCGGTGGGGGAGGGGACGGTTCAGTCCGTACCCACCAGGCGCAAGGATTCCAGCGCCCTGCCGTGGGAACCCGCCGACTCCCACCAGATCGCCCGTGAGGTCATCGACGGACCGGGCCGACCGGACGCGGTCCTCGTGGGCAACGACTATTTCGCTCTGGGCGTCTACCGCGCACTCGAGGAATCAGGGTTGCGCGTATCCGAGGACGTCCTCGTCGGAGGGTACGGCGACCACCCGTTCGCCCCCTACTTGAGCCCTCCGCTGTCCACCGTCCGTCTGCCCGCGGCGGAGATCGGCACCGAAGCGGTCGATCTCCTGTTCCGGCGTATCAAGGATCGGAACAAGCATGAAGACCGTGACAAGAAACGTCTACCCCCACAACTGGTCACCCGTCGATCCAGTGCATTCCCCCACGACCGGGGGACCTCGTCCCCACGGGGGGCCGTCACACCCTGACCAAGAGCACCAGACGGTACTGCCGAGGAGGTCCCGCACATGACCGGCTTCCTGCTGCGGCGCCTGGCACAGTCGCTGCTGTTGACATTCGGGGCGATCACCATCGTCTTCGTGGTTCTGCGAGTGATCCCGGGCGACCCGGCCTCGCTCATGGCCGGTGACGAGGCGAGCCCGGAACAACTCGACGCGATGCGCGAGGAGATGGGGTTGAACGACCCCCTGTTCGTGCAGTACTTGGAGCACCTCGCCGACGTGGTCCGTCTCGACTTCGGTGAGTCCTGGCGCCTGGGCGGTGATGCGCTGACCAACGCACTGGAACGCATGCCCCCCACGCTCGCGCTGGCCGCCTACGCCATGCTTTTGACGATCGGGGTCGGTTTCCCACTCGGTGTCTACGCCGCCCGCCACGTGGGTGGTTGGGGCGACCGCCTGGTCACCAACCTCTCCCTGGTCGGGCAGGCATTGCCGTCCTTCTGGGTCGGTCTTGTGCTCATGTTGATCTTCGCCAGGACCCTGGACATCCTGCCCAACAGGGCCGAGGCCACGCCCACCGGCCTGATCCTGCCGGCGGTGACGCTTTCTCTACCGTTCCTCGGCTGGCTGGCAAGACTTGTGCGTAACGGCACGCTGGAGGAGCTCGGCAAGGAGTACGTACGCACCGCCCGAGCCAAGGGGCTGGGCTCACGCGTGGTCTTCAACATCCACGTGGTACGCAACACACTCACCCCGGTGGTGACGGTGTTCGGCCTGATCATGGGTAATTTCATCGCCGATGCGGTCATCATCGAGGTGGTCTTCGCCTGGCCCGGTATCGGGTCGTTGATGATCGACTCCATCACCAACCGCGACTACGCGGTGGCCGAGGCCGCCATCGTCCTCATCGCCGTCTTCTACATCGTGCTCAACATGCTCGTGGACATCGTCCACGCCTACCTCGACCCGCGCACAACCCTGGAGAACGCGTGATGACAGCCGAGACCACTGAGCGTGCCGGCGTCGGCCGGACCCACCGGCGGACGGTCGTCGCCGCGAGCGTCCTCATCCTCTTCGCAGCCGTGGCTCTCGTGGGGCCCCTGCTCTACCCCTACGACGCCATTGCAACCAGCCCCGTCGACAGACTGCTGCCCCCGGGCAGCCGGCTGGAGGACGGAACACTGGCGATCTTGGGCACCGACCAGGTGGGCCGTGACCTCCTCGCACAGGTCATCGCGGGAACCCGGGTGTCACTGCAGGTCGGTTTGGCCACCGTGGTCCTGGGCGGACTGCTCGGCCTGGTGCTCGGGCTGTTGGCCGGTTACTTCGGCGGCCCCTTGGACGCGGTGATCTCCCGGCTGGGGGACATGCAGCTGGCCTTCCCCAGCATCCTGTTGGCGATCCTGCTCGCGGGCGTGCTCGGCCCGAGCCTGCTCAACGTCATCATCGCACTCGCGGTGACACGGTGGGTGATATTCGCCAGGGTGGTACGCGGATCGACGTTGGCCACCCGCAACCTGGAGTTCGTGGACTCGGCGCGTGTGTTGGGTGCGGGCCACACACGAATCATGGTCCGCTACCTGCTGCCCTCGTGCCTGCAACCGCTGATCGTGGCCGGCACGGTCCAGATCGGCCTGACCATGGTCGCCGAAGCCGCGCTGAGCTTCCTCGGTCTTGGTGTGCCCGCCGATCAGGCGTCCTGGGGGGCCACCATCGCCAACGGCCGGGACTACATCGCTTCTGCCTGGTGGATCGCGGCCGTCCCCGGACTCGCCCTGACCCTCGTGGTGGTGTGCGTCGGCATCTTGGGTGACGCACTCCAGGACTCCTCCGATCCGAAGAAAAAGGTGTCGGCGTGACCAATCGCAACGAATACGCAGTGTCGGACGCCGATCCGACACAGAGGGAAGCGGTGACCGGTGCGATGCAGGAGAAGAACACGAAACATCCCCTCCTGGAGGTGGACCGGCTGGCCATCGCGTTCGACACCACGAACGCAAGCGTCCGCCCGGTGCGGGACATGTCACTTGTGATCGAACCGGAGCAGACCCTTGCCGTGGTGGGCGAGTCGGGTAGTGGCAAGAGCCTGACCTCGCTGGCGGTGATGGGACTGCTTCCCGAACAGGCCCGGATCGCCTCGGGCTCACTCCGATTCGAAGGCCGTGACCTCACCGAACTCGACGAGGAGGAATGGAACCGGCTGCGCGGCGAACAGGTGGCCATGGTCTTCCAGGACCCGTTGAGCGCACTCAACCCCTCACTGTCCATCGGCTACCAGATCGCGGAGATGTTCCGCCGCCACCGGGGACAGAGCCGCGAACAAGCACGTGAACGCACCATCGCACTCATGGAGGAGGTGGGTATCCCCGAACCGGCCCACCGGTTCTCCGCCTACCCCCACCAGTTCTCCGGGGGGATGCGTCAACGTGTGGTCATCGCCATGGCGCTGGCGCTCGAACCCAAACTGCTCATCGCAGACGAGCCGACCACGGCGCTGGACGTGACCGTCCAGGCACAAATCCTTCGCCTGCTGCGGCGGCGCCGACAAGAAGGGCAGGCGATGCTCATCATCAGCCACGACCTGGGGGTCGTGGCCCGCACAGCGCAGTCGGTCGTGGTCATGTACGCAGGTCAGGCGGTAGAGACCGGTTCGGTCCCCGAGGTCTACCGCGCACCCGCCCACCCCTACACCTCGGGGCTGATGGCAGCCACCCCGAGCACGGGACAGGGGAAGCAGATCCGACCCATCGAAGGGCAACCGCCCGACCCCGCGGACCTGCCGTCCGGGTGTGTCTTCCATCCCCGTTGCCCCTTCGCCCGTGAACGATGCCGGAAGGAGGAACCCTTGCTCCGGCAGGTCGCCCCAGGCCGTACCAGCGCATGCCACTTCGCAGAGGAGGTGCTTTCCCGTGGGACAGCAATCGACACCACCGGTGCTTGAAGTCACCGACCTGGTCGCCGGATACCGGACCAGACAGGGCATGTTGGGGCGCCGGGCCGAGGTACACGCGCTCTCCGGAGTCAACATGAACATCGCAAGCGGTGAAACACTCGGTCTGGTCGGAGAGTCCGGGTGCGGCAAGTCGACCCTGGCTCGCACCATCGTCCGCCTCATGGCCCCCACCTCCGGAAGTGTGCGCTTCGAAGGACGGGACCTTTTGGCCCTGCGAGGCAAGGATCTGCGTGAGATGCGCCGTGACATACAGATGGTCTTCCAGGACCCCTACGCCTCGCTCAATCCCCGGATGACGGTGGAGCACCTGATCAAGGAGGCGTGGCGGATCCACCCCGGTGTGGTGCCGAAGCAGGACCAGGACAGTGAAGTGAAGATGCTGTTGGAGCGTGTCGGGCTGAACCCGAACCATGCCTTCCGTTACCCGCACCAGTTCTCCGGTGGCCAACGCCAACGGATCAGCATCGCCCGCGCCTTGTCCGTACGCCCCAAGCTCATCGTCTGCGACGAGGCCGTCTCGTCCCTGGACGTGTCGATCCAGGCGCAGATCCTGAAGCTGTTGGAAGAACTCCAACAAGACCTGGGCGTGGCCTACCTGTTCATCTCCCACGACCTGGGCGTGGTCCGCCACGTCGCCGACCGGGTCGCCGTGATGCACCTCGGCACCATCGTCGAGACGGGTACCACCGAGGAGATCTACCGGTCGCCCTCGCACCCCTACACGCAGGCGCTGCTGTCCGCCGCACCGAGCATCACGGACTGGCAGGAACCGCAGGGCGAAGGGGAGGAGATCGTGTTGCGCGGCGACCCGCCCTCACCAGTCGATCCCCCGAGCGGTTGCCGATTCCGCAGCCGCTGCTGGAAGGCCCAGAGTCTGTGCCGGGACGAGGAGCCCGCGCTGGAACCGCGCGGTACCGGGCATCCCGTTGCCTGCCATTTCGCCACGGTGGACCCGAACGTGCAGATGCCCGCGGGTTGACCGACCACAGTGGTGCGGCGGGCCGTGGCCGACGACCCGCCGCCTTCGGGTGTCTTTTCCGTCAGCGGGCTGTCGGCGGCTCGACCAGTCCGACCGGGGACGAACCCGCCAGGAAGTCGGCCACCGCCTCGCCGGCCAGGCGCGCCGCCCGTTCGGCGGTCTGCCGGGTGGCGCCGGCCAGGTGCGGTGTCATGACCACGTTGGGCAGGTCACGCAGGCGTGAATCCTGGGGAAGGGGCTCCTCGGGAAACACGTCGAACCCCGCCGCCGCGAGCCGCCCCTCGGCCAGCGCGTCTGCCGCGGCATCGTAGTCCAGCAGGCCGCCACGGGCCGTGTTGACCAGGACCGCGCCCGGACGCATCCGGTCGATCTCCGCCCGCCCGATGATGTGCCGTGTTTGTGGAGTGAGCCGTGCGTGCAAACTGATCGCATCGGAACGCCGCAGCAGTTCGGACAACTCCACCCGCTCCACCTCCGGGCCGGGGTCGGCGTAGGGGTCTGCGACCAGTACTGTCGCACCGAAGGCACGCAGCACACGCGCCACCCGGCCGCCGATGGCGCCGTAACCGACCAGGCCGACGGTGGCCTCACCCAATTCCCTTCCGCACTCGTGGTAGGCGTACAGGTCGCTGCGCCACTGACCCGCCACGACACCGGAGTGCAGACGCGGTAAGGAACGCATCGCCCCGAGCAGGAGCGCCACGGTGTGCTCGGCGGCGGCAACCGCGTTGCGCCCCGGTGTGGCGGCCACGGCGACACCACGCTCGGCCGCTGCTGCGACATTGACGTTGACCGGCCCTCCCCGGCAACACACGATGAGTTTCAGCGCGTCGGCCTGCGCCAGCACACGTTCGGTGAACGGCCCCATCTGAGTGAGGGCGACCTCCGCGCCGGGCAGGGCGGCGATCAGGTCGTCCTCGGCGTCGGAAGCCTCATCCACCTCCGCGACACGTCCATAGGGCGTCAGGGGCCAGGGCAAGGTGAGCTCCACCGTGTCCAAGGGTCGGTCGACCCGTGCCCGAAGAGCCTCGGACAACAGGTCGGACCGGACGAAGTGGTCACCCGCGATCAGGACCTTCAAGTCCTCGCACCTCCTTGTGGATCATCGGCAACGGTCACCGACCCGACGGAACGCCAGTGCGCTCGGGCCGAGGCAACACGTTCCAGGTAGTTGCGGTAACCGTGCTCGTAGTGGTCGACCAGGGTGGGATCGGGTACGCGTGAACGCGTCGAACCGGTCCAGGTGTCGACATCGATCTTGTGACCGAGTGCCTCGACAGCTCCGAGGACCGCACCGCGCGCACCGACCTCACTCCCGGGCGCCACGTGCAAAGTGCGGCCCAGAACACCCGCGAAGATGTCCAACCACGCATCACTGCGTGCCCCACCCCCACAGACCGTGACCCGACCGTTCCACCCCGCCGCTTCCAAGCAGTGCCGGGCCGCGTAGGCCACGCCCTCACACACCGCGCGAACAAGATCGGCGCGTGTGGTGGCCAGATCGATACCGTCGATACGACCACGGGCACGTGGTTCGAGGAACGGCGCACGCTCCCCGGCCGGTGACCAGAACGGCAACACGGACACCCCACGTGCACCGGGCGGGCTCTGCTCGAGCAGCTCCGACAGATCGGCGGGGGAGGCCCCGACCAGGTCGAGCATGCGGTCCAAAGCAGCCGCACCGACCATGGCGGGCATGGCACGCATCCATCGGTCCTTTCGCCAGGTCCCCAGGGTCAGACCGGCCCGTACCCCGCCCGGGGTGGGGTCGTCGGTGGCGACCTGGCAGGCCAAGGTCGTGCCGATGGTGATGAGCGCATCCCCGGGTGACAGGACGCCCGCGCCCATCGCAGAGGCGGGCAGGTCGTACGGGCCACAGGAAACCGGGGTCCCGGTCGGGACCCCGATCCCGGAATCGTCGACCAGCGGGGCAAGGGGCCCGTACTGCTCGGCCACGGGGGCGAGCAGGTGGCTCCACCGATCGAGGCCGCACAGTGTCAACACCCGAGGGTCGTAGTCACGGGTACGCACGTCGACGAAGGGCATGGAGGCGTCGGAGATGTCGGTGGACCGGACCCCGGTCAACCGCTGCATGACGGCATCCTTGCAGTACCCGGCGGTGGCGGCACGTTCCAGTGTCCGGGGCTCGGTCTTGTCCACATACGCAAGGAGTGGCGCCGCCGCACCGGAGAACATCATGCCGCCGCAACGATCGAAGACCGCATCGGCGGTACCGTCGGCGTTCCACCGTTCCATGATCGGCGTTGCCCGAGAATCCAACCAGGAGATCGCGGGCGAGACCGCCCCGCCGTCCTCGTCCAGGAGCCACAGGCCGTCCCCCTGCGCCGTGACACCCACGGCCGCAGGGCGCCGACCCGCAGCGACCCGGGACAGCACGTCCCTGACCGCCACCATGATCTCGTCGATGTCGTGTTCGTAGTGGCCCGGGCTCGGATTGTGCAGATGGGTGGGGGCGGAGGCGACGTCACACTCTTGTCCCTCCTCGTCGAAAGCAACTGCCTTGGTGATCGTCGTACCGATGTCGAGGCCGACGTACATCCGATTCCTCCTGGGGCTCACACGGGGGCGATCTCGACCCGGGCACCGTGCTCACGCAGTGCCCGTACGTCCTCCTCGGGGGTTCGCTCGTCGGTCACCACCAGATCGAACTCGCTCAGCGGCGCCAACCTGTGCAGTGCCGAGCGTTGGAACTTGCCATGGTCGACCAGAAGCACCGAACGGTGGGCCGCACGCATCATGGCCCGTTTGACCAGCACGATCTCTTGCTCCTGGTGGAAGGCGTGCGTGGCAGAGACCGCCGATGTCGAGGTCAACAACAGGTCGGGGTGCAGACCCTCGACGGCCTCGATGCACGGCACCCCCAGGAAAGAGTCGTGCGTGGGGTGATACTGGCCCCCCAACGCCAGCAACCTGACCCGCTCCATCCGGGTGAGGAGCCCGATCGCCTCCAAGAAGTTGGTGGCGACCGTGAGCGGCCCTACCTGGGGCAGCAGACGCACGACCTCGAGCACAGTGGTGGAATCGTCCAACATGACGGCCATGCCCGGCTCCACCAACTGCCGCGCGTACTCGGCCAAGGCCTGCTTCTCCCGACGCGCCACGCTCTTGCGGTAGGCCACGTTGCTCTCGAAAACACTCGACGGTTGCGCACTGGCACCACCCCGATGCTTGCGTACCACCCCCTGACGTTCCAGTTCGTCGAGGTCGCGGTGTACCGTCATCAGGCTCACCCGGAAGGTCTTTGCCAACTCGGCCGCGGACACCGAACCGTGCCCTATGACGACATCGGCCATTTCCGCCTGCCTGCGGGCCGGACGGCCACCGGTGTCCTCGCCCGGTGCAGAGCCCTGGCCCGTCATGGTGTGTCGGGGCCGTCGACCGGCCGCATCGGTTGCTCCCCACGGCCTGCCCGATCAGCGGACCGAAGCACGGGAACGTTGTAGGCTTCGAGCCCCACCCGGCCCTCCTCGACGCGCAGGCGGGTCAGGCCCGTCGGATCCACACCCGGCAGACGCCTGCGATATTCGCTCAACGGGATACCCATCACGTGGCACATGAGCAGACGGATCAGCGTGTTGTGGGCAACGACGAGTACGCGTGCACCCCTGTGGGCCTCGGCCACCTCGTGCACCCACTCGGTGACACGTCGAGCACCCACACGCGGATCCTCACCCCCGGGGAAGTGGTGGGCAACGGGGTCCTCCCGAAACGATCGGGCGACCTCCGGGTCGAGATCGGTGAGCGAAAGCCCCTCGGCGCTGCCGAAGTCCAGTTCGCGCAGCCGTTCGTCCGTCCGCACGGGCAGATCCAGAGCCTCGGCGATCGGTGCACTCGTTTGACGTGCGCGCAGCATCGGCGAGTGGAACAGAAGATCGGGTGCAAACTCCCTGGCCCATTCGGCCAGGGCCCGTGCCTGGTCCACGCCCGTGTCGTCGAGCGGGATGTCACTCCTGCCGGTGTAACGGTTGCGATCGTGCCAGGCGGTACGGCCATGGCGGGCGATCACCACTGTGGTCCTCAAAGGTTTTGCCTTTCATCCGAAGGCGGCGTGAGATAGCCGCGTCGATCCAGTTCGGCGACCATGCGCCTGTAGCCACTCTCGAAGAGGTCGGCGGTTTCGTCCCTGGGCTCGACGACTTCCCGGACCCGCACCATCCGACGCGCGGCCTCGGCGACCGACGACGAGGGGGTGTTCGGGTCCCGCGCAGCAGCCAGGACGGCCATGCCGAAGGACGGCTCGGTGTGGGAAGGCACCCGCAGTGGCATGCGGAGCACGTCCGCACGGATCTGGGACCAGTAGCGACTGCGTGTGGCCCCGCCGGTCAAGGACACGGTCCGTACCGGCGCACCCAGCCGTGCCACGTGCTCCAGGCACAGCCGTTCGATGTATGCCACACCGTGCAGCAGGGCGGCGTACCGGTCGACCTTTCCGGTGAACACACCGGTCTCGAAGGCCTCGGCGTCGGGCCGCAGGAACGGGAAGCGTTCACCCTTGCCCGACAGTGGGTAGGCCACGCCCTTCACGTGTTCGTGGTCGATCGCGGCGGCATCGAGCGCACCCAGGTCGTGCCTGGGAAATCTGTCGGTGAGGGCGCCGGCGCCCACACTGGAGGCTCCGCCCGGCATCCATCCCCCGTCCGGGTGCCGGTGGCTGTACATGACCCCGGACGGGTCACGCAGCAACCCCTCCGTGACCCCCTTGAGTACCAGCGTGGTGCCCAGAACCGAGTTCCAGTCCCCGGGGAGGAGGGCCCCGGCCGCGATCTGGGCGGCACACCCGTCGGTCATTCCGGCTACCACGGGCAGACCCTCGGGCAGGCCGGTGTGCTCGGCACCGGACGCATCGACCCTGCCCAGGAGGGCGCCGGGAACAACCACCTCCGGGAGGGCACTCACGGGCACTTCGAGGCGGTCGATGACCTCCTCGGGCCACCGGCCCTCGACGGAGTCGTACCCGGTCTTGAGTGCGTGGCTGGAGTCGGCCGCCACACGGTGGCCCACCAGTCGCCCCGCCAGATGGTCGCTTTGGTGAGCGACCCGGGCCGTCCGGGTCTCGACGGTGCCGGAGTGCAGGAGCCAGAGCACTTTGGGCAGGGCCCAGGAACGCTGCATGGTGTGACCGAGCTTGTGCCAGATCTCGGCCCCGGTTTCCTGGACCAGGGCGGCTTCAGTCTCGGCGCGTGCGTCGTCGTACATGAGTGCGTCGGTGAGCGCACGGTTTCGGTCATCGGTGAGCAGGATCGTGCCGGAGGTCGCACACAGAGCGGCGGCCCGGATCAGTTCGGGGCGCAGACCGCTCGTGGCCCGGTGTGCGGCAACACCAAGGGCGTGCCACCACAGCTCCGGGTCCTGTTCGTGCCGGCCCCCGGCGGCACGGGTGCTTTCCAGCGGTGCCGAACCATTTCCCACCACGTCGCCCCCGGCCGTGACCGCTTGGGCGCGGACGCTCTGGGTCCCCACGTCGATGCCGATCCACACCGGTTCGTCGACCGGCCCGTCCTTCGCCGTCAAGCCGAAGCTCCCTCCTGCGCCGGTCGGAGGGCACCGCCGACGTTAATTTAACAGGGTTACCTGTGATCTTAACATCAGGCGTGATAGTTGTGTGGTTCGTGGTCGGAACGATCCACAAAAACGGCTCGGCGGTAGGGGCCGGTCTCTTCCGGAGGGGCAGATCAGAAGACCTTTCACCCCACGCACTCGCAGTACGGCGACGCCACATTCATCACCGTGGCCACCACGGTCAGAGCCAGAGGGAGAAGGAGCACCAGTGCGGCACCGAGGTTCTCCACAACACCGGAGG
>Ga0079226_10002560_pt1 | contig 14052 bp, 14 predicted proteins | sample Poulit2014_FD_76345 | JGI IMG/M metagenome (GOLD analysis project Ga0079226, IMG submission 76345) | Agricultural soil microbial communities from Georgia to study Nitrogen management - Poultry litter 2014 | ecosystem: Environmental > Terrestrial > Soil > Agricultural land | place: USA: Georgia... | reverse complement strand
GTTGTTTAGAAGGGGCTCTGGTATATCTAGAGTCCCTTTGTATATAAGGGGTGATAGAGTTGGATTTGATCACACATTATATGGCACTAGTACATAATACTCAAACCTCAAAAATTTGGTGCTCATTCAATGATTTTTATAGTCAACGTGGAATTGGAGATGGTGAGTTTGAACTTGAATTTTTGCAAGACGATTTATATAGGGCTGCATTAACTGTAGGTAAGGGAAGCTTTGACGAGGTGTTTCGTATACCGTATTATTCAAAATATGAAATAGAATTTAGAATAGATATGGTTAGGGCTTTTTTGAACTTGGAGGGCGAACATGTTAAAAGATCTGAAGCATTTTATTTATTGGACCCCTCCGAAAAAGGTGCTATTAATTATTTTATAGGTATGATTTTCAGCCAGTTAATAGCCACTTCAAGGTTAAATGTAATATGGTTGGTTCATTTGGATTCTTATGACAAAAATCAATTAGAATATACGGGGGAAAATAGAAAAAGGCCTGATTTTATTGGGATTAGGAACGATGAAGAGAGAATTGTTTTAGAATCAAAAGGTTGGATGACTAAAAAGAATGATGGTATTCGTAATGCTTTAAGGCAATTACGTGCAGTTTTGAGTGTTGAAGGGGAACAAAATATCCTTAAAGTAGCTAGTATCTTATATGAAAGGAGCAGTCAATTATATTTAGATATAATTGATCCAAAAGAAAAAGGATTAATCAAAATATTTGCGGGTAAGTCGGATTATCTTAAGGATTATTATTCGAGAGTATTTAATTTATTACAAGGTTCAAAAGAAACTGTAGTAATTGATGATTGTATTTTTGTGATACGTAAAGTGAACTGCAAATTTTTAGAAATTGGCTTATTAAAGGACGTTTACGATATAATAAATGAAACAGTTAAAAATGAAAACAATAAAGGTTAAATTACTGAAAAGATTAAAAATGTAGTATTCAAAAGAGAACAGGATTTAAATTATATTGCTGAACATTACAATTTATCAGTTGGCCTCGACGGGATTTATGTAAAGACATTGGATTAGTTATGAACAAGAAAAGAGAGCCGATGCATTAATTGCCGAAATTTCTTAAATAAAGGAAAGATAAATTATTTAATAGAAAAACTAATCAAAGAGATAAATGCTGAATATGTGAAATTCAAGCAATTAGTTTTGGGGTAAAAAACTTTGGCGGAAAGGTGGATCCTTCCCTTCACATTGCATATCGGGTTCGGGTGCCTGTCACCTCCCGAATTTCATATTTTGTCGAAAAATGTCTTTATAAATGTAATAAGTCACAAAGTATGGGGACACTTCGTCTGCTTCCGTAAAGCAATTTGATAGGAGGAACGAATGGATAAAGAGCAGCAGGAACATAAGCGGTTTCTTGAACAACAGCTCCAGTGGTGTGAAGAACAAGATCGTATCTTAGAAGAAATAGAAAATAGGCTTCATAAAATGAAAAGACTAGCAGAATATTCTCTTGAGTATGAGCTTATTTCGGCAGAAATTGAAGATCTTAACGGGCATATGAGCGAATTGAAACAAGAGGTTCATTACTTACAACGGCAGTTACAGTCTGTTGTCCATTAAAGGCAAATGCATTTTCTATAAATTTTGCCCCATATCATCATCAAAAATCATTTCAAGCATTGGGAACTAGGACATCCCATCCTAGTGTTTGTTACGCACTTTCTTCCTTAGCTTTTAGTTCAGGCTGTACATATGGCACTTTGTCTTTCATGATTCGAAAAACAATATTCACCAATCTCCGCTCCACATACACCATTGCTTGTTTCTTTTTACGCCCTTCTTTAATCTTCTTTTGATAATAATCGTACATAATTGGATTGGTTTCTTTCCTAATCTGCGTTAATGCTAGGGAATAGTTGGCTTATCGGCTATCGGGGCATTTCTTTTAATTGAGATTTAGTCGCAGGTAAAAATCTCGCCAAATCCCGCTGTGAGAATGATTGCCTTTATTATTCTCATAGTTTATTTTGCCATGACACCACCAATATTTTGTGACCCCATTAGCGCAATTGAACTGGGTTATAATAAATAGTCTCCCTCACCGCTACAATCGAAATGAATGACTAAAAAGTGGCATACTGGGTAAAAAATTAAAAAACTTTTTATCTTGATGCCCCCAAATGCACATTTGTCTCGATTATAGTTATAAAGAGATGGTCTATTAAGCGCTGCTTTTTGGACTAATAGGGGGCGTTATAAATGGATAAACGTCAAGTGACATTTGATGAGATTTTCAAACAGAATGAGCGGCGGATTCATTACTATATTCATCGGCTGAACATCCGGGATCCGCATCAGGAGTATTATCAGGAAGGGCTGGTTGCCATGTGGGACGCGTACGAAAAATACCAGCCGGACAAAGGTCCAATGGCAACTTATTTTAACTACATTATCCGTAATCGCATGATTGATTTGATGCGAAAACAAAACAAAGAAAAGGAAAAAGCGGCGCATTATGCGAAGGAACATAGAATTCATGTTGATGATGGGAATAGCTATCGGAAGAAGGGGCTGAATTATCCCATTGTGAAAAAATGCCGAGTTTTGGCACGAAGTCCGTGATCAGCTTTCGGATAAGCAGTGGAAATGGGTGGAATATTCGATTATAGAGGACATGTCACTCAAGGCAATTGCTGAGCAGGAAGGTGTTACGGTCGAGGCTGTGAAAAGCTGGGGGAAGGCTGCAAGAAGGCGATTACGGAAACTGGCAGGTGACTAACGCAACGTGGCGTCATCGTTCCTCACAGGATAAAACATCACCAACATTTGACTATTGCGCATAAGGCTATTGATGAAGGGGAAGATAGAGGCGGAATCGATACTAAAAGTGTTTTTAGTGGAAGTGGGAATTTTTGTGCGTTTGTTTTCCCGGGGATAAATCGATCATTCATCATCATCTAAGGAGGAGTATAGGATGGCAGCTGATACAAAACGCTTTAATGACAAAACAGCTATTGTCACAGGCGCAGCATCCGGAATTGGATATGCCATTACGGAGCGGCTGATTAAGGAAGGTGCTTCGGTGATAGGAGCTGATTTAAATGCGGACCGCCTAAACGAATTGGAAAATGAGCTTGGCGGGCAATTTGTTGGAATGGAAACGGATGTCACGAAGGAAGCGGATCATGAGACATTAGTGGCAAAAGCAGTCGATCAATTTGGGAAGCTTGATTATGGATTTAATGTGGCCGGTGCAAGCAAAGCAGGAACGATTACCGATCTTTCCGAGGATGACTGGAATTTTACGGTGGATCTCATCTTGAACGGTGTCTTTTTGGGTATGAAACACCAGGGGCGCCAGATGAAAAAGCAGGATTCCGGCGGTGCGATTTTGAATGTTTCCTCATTAAACGCCCACGTACCGATGTATACGGGATCCGCTTATGCCTCCGCAAAAGCCGGTGTCGAAATGCTGACGAAAAATGGCGCATTGGAATTAGCCCGTCACAATATACGCGTCAATACCATCCTGCCGGGGCTTGTTGATACACCGCTAACCTCAGGATTTAATGAAAACGAAGAAATCAAAGAAGCCTTTATGGAACGTATTCCTATGAACCGTGCGGCAGATCCGAAAGAAATGGCCGGCCCCGCTCTCTTTTTGGTCAGTGACGATGCGAGTTATGTGAATGGTGCCAGCCTGCTTGTTGATGGGGCCTGGGCAGTAAGTGGTTATCCGGATTTGAGCAGGTGGGAATAGGGATAGTCTGCATCCGATAAGATGACATCAATGGGTGCGTTAAAAATAAAGTAGTCTGATTTGCAGCTGAAGTCAATTTGTTTGTATATATTCGAACTTACTAATTGGTGAGTCGTTAATGGAGACGGGCTCATCAATTCCAGTTTTCCGCCTGCCAGCTCGTAACGGTTTTCGTCATCCAGCGAGGCATAGTCATCGTAAGTGAGGTTATCTTCTTTGACGATTGTTATAATCCTTTTCTGATTTTTATGGCTCATTTGTGAGGCATTTCCTTCTTTTGAATTGACCCATAGTCTACCATTTCATCTAAAAAATGGCTATTCTGTTGATATTTTTGTTTTTGTCTGGGCTGCGGTTGTAAGAATAAAAACCTTCCCCGATAATTGTCTGGCTCATAGGGGAAGGTTTCATCCGTTATTAAACGGTTGTCCAGGCAGGCCTATTGTCTCAAAGAAACGCGGCTTAACGGCTGTTCGCCCATTCAGTCTAACCGCCTATTTTGATATGGTTTGTGATGCGCTTTAACGTCCCTAATATGCTCATCGCGGCAAGATGGCTTGTTTTCGGATTCTCCGCGAGCGGATTATTTGTCACTGAACAGGATGCCGTGCCAAAATCACCTTTGATGTCGATCGTATGGATGTTGTTTTCAACTGTTGGGTCGGCGATAATGGTCATGTTGGTTTGCTCGACACCCACACCAGCAAGGGATAAAATGATCGACACATTAATATTTTTCGGGAATTGCCTAATCGCTTCAGAAACTTTCCCGTCAAAAACCACAACTTCTTCCGTTGCAGCTTCACGATCAATCAGCGTCCGGGCCGGTTTTCGTGTTGTGATCGATACAGCATTTACCCCGCCAGTCGCGTGCGCATTTTGCAGGAGATCAAGCCCGCCAATCGCCCCCGATGGTAAGTGAATCGTCCGCCTATACGTTTCCGCTAAATTGTTCATCTCCCCGAGAAAATCCGTATCAGCCAAGGCTCCGATACTGATTAAAACAACATCTTTCTCAGGCAGAATGTTTGGTAACAATGCATGAACCGCCGCAATATTCGCCGCTTCCACAACGATATCAATCCCCGATTCAAGAAACGCATCGAGACGATCAAACAGTTTTACATCAAATTGACGCTCCAGCTCCTGGTATTTCACCCGATCCCGGACAAACACACTTCTGATTCGCATCTCACCGGTCCCGTTCTGATTGATTTCCTTCATTAAAAAATTCGCAATCGCACCCGCACCAACTATTCCGATGTTCATGCCCAGCCTCCTAAGTAACATAGCTTATACCTCTAATATACAGAGGTAAAATTTAAAGGACAAGTGGGGCAGGGTGTGGGCGCACGTTAGGGTGTTGCTCTCGCACGTTTGAGTGTCTTTCTTGCACGAGTTGGAGCAACTCTCGCACGTTTAGGCATCTTTCCCGCACAACTTGACGCTGCTCTCGCACGCTTGAGCAGCTCTCCCGCACGACTAGATGCAGCTCTCGCACGTATGAGCGCCTTTCCCGCACAACTTGGCGCTTCTCTCGCACGCTTGAGAAGTCTTCATGATATGTACGCTTTCCAATTTGACAGGGAGGCGTATTTTTTCATAATCGATGCAAAAAAACGTTAAAACAGCCATTTTAGCTGCTGAAATAGTGAAAGAAGATTCTGTACTATCATTAATACCTTTAATTTAAGCTATTTTTGCCGATATAAGAAAGAGATTTATTAACAACTAGGAGGTATATTATTGTTAAACATCAATTCATTAAACAAACAGTATATAGCCGGAACATGGCGTGACGGAAAAAGCAGCCGTGTACTGGCTGATAAAAATCCATACAATGGTAAGGTAATCACAGAATTTAAGATGGCTGCAACAGAAGATGTGGATGCCGCTTATCAAGCTGCACAGGCGGCAATGGATGAATGGAATCAGGTCAATCCTTACAAGCAGCGAGATATTCTGGAAAATGCAGCTAAATATATTGAGGAACATGAAGAAGATATTACTGATATTATTATAGATGAACTTGGTGGAACACGGTTAAAAGCCGCATTTGAAATCGGCCTTGTCAAAGATATGTTCAAGGAGGCAGCAACTTTTCCGCTTAAAATGGAAGGCAAAATTCTGCCATCTGTTGAAAATGGAAAAGAAAACCGTCTGTATCGTATGCCAGCAGGTGTCGTTGGGGTCATTAGCCCATTTAACTTCCCTTTCTTCCTTTCCGTCAAATCGATTGCCCCGGCAATTGGCGCGGGCAATGGAGTTGTCTTAAAAGCGCATGAGGAAACTCCAATTGTTGGCGGTACACTTATTGCCAAGATTTTTGAAGAAGTCGGTATTCCAAAGGGTTTGTTCAATGTCGTGGTCACCGATATCAGTGAAATCGGTGATACATTTGTGGAGCATCCAATTCCGCGAATCATTTCATTCACCGGATCGACCGGCGTCGGCCAGCATATCGCTCAGCTGGCGGTAAAACATTTTAAGAAACCACTCTTAGAATTGGGTGGGAACAGTGCCTTCATTATTCTTGACGATGCCGATATCGACTATGCGGTTAACGCAGCAGCCTTCAGTCGTTTCACGCATCAGGGGCAAATCTGCATGTCGGCTAATCGCATCATTGTGCATCAGTCTATTTACGATGAGTTCACAGCTAAATATAAGGAGAAAATTGCATCATTGAAAACTGGCGATCCTCGGGACCCAGATACGGTTATCGGCCCTGTCGTGAACGAAAACGCGGCCCAGAACCTGAAAGCAATCATTGAAAAGGGTATCGAACAGGGTGCCAAACCACTTCTGAAAGGAAATATCTCCGGCAATATGGTGGAACCAACCATATTAACTGATGTCACTCCGGATATGGCTGTCGCTCAAGACGAAATGTTTGGCCCTGTTGTTAGTGTAATGCCATTTGAAACAGATGAAGAGGCTATCCAAATAGCCAATAATACAAATTTCGGATTGAGTGGTGCCGTTCATACAGCTGATGGGGAGCGTGGCGTCCAATTAGCCAAAAAAGTGCATACTGGTATGATCCACGTCAATGACATCACCATCAATGACGAACCAATTGTCGCGTTCGGCGGTGAAAAACAATCCGGTCTTGGCCGACTAAATGGAGAATGGAGCCTTGAGGAATTTACGACCATGAAATGGATATCGGTCAACTACGGACAACGTCAATTACCATACTAACTGCAAAGGAGAACGATTATGACTAATGTAACACCGCAAACAGAGACAGAATCAGAATTATTGGATGCCTTTGTCAAAGTGGCGCCTTTTTTAAATAAATTGGTACAAGATGATATCACAGTCGGCATTTATGATACGGAAAAACTGATCATTAATATTCCCGGAGAGACATTCTCATTGAATGTCAAACCGGGTGATCCACTCGCGGAGGGTGACATTATCACAAATGCCATTAGGCAAAATAGTTCAAAATCGCAAATCTTACCGAAAGAATTATTTGGCTTCCCGCTAATTGCCCGCGCCATTCCGTTGCATGATGAGAACGGCACCGTCATTGGTGGTGTGGGACTCGGTACAAGTTTGGAAAAAGCAAATAAATTACACGAAGTAGCTGAAAGCCTTTCAGCAGTGGTAGAACAATCAGCCGCTTCCATCCAAGAAGTGACGAGCTCCATCAACGAGCTGGCTGAACACGTGACAAGCGTCTCATCACAAGTGAAAAAGGTCAGTGACAGCACAGATGATATTGGCGAGGTCTCAACGGTCGTTAAAGGTATCTCTGACCAAAGCAACCTGCTAGGTCTGAATGCGTCGATTGAAGCTGCGCGTGCCGGTGAGGCCGGGAAGGGCTTCGGTGTCGTCGCCGAGGAAATCCGGAAACTCGCTAATAACTCAAAAGATAACGTCGGGAAAATTGATGAATCGATAGAAAAGATCCAAAACTTGATTAATGAACTGGAGGATTCCTTCTCGGGTATCCATAAAATGACTGATACACAGGCAGCTGCCATCCAAGAAATCTCATCCACGGTGCAGGAAATCAGTACAAACGCCCAAGATTTGGCTAAATTAGCTGAAAATCAGCTGCAAACGGATTAAATAACGCATTGATTTTAATAATAACGAACCCGGAAAACCTTCGTAATGAAGGTCCCCGGGTTTTGACTAGACATGTTTTTCGACTCATTAGCCATTATATATTCCGATACCTCTCCAAAAGTGTTCATTTTTAATTACCGAAAACAGCCTACGCGAGTTTAGCAGTTGCAACATGATCCATTTTTATAAAAAATTAACTACTGTTTAAATTACTTTGCAGGTACAACTTTTTGACTGGAATTTGACACGTTAAATGACAAGTGCTATCTTTTTAATACTACCATTAATTTAGGACTTTCGTTGCATTGATTCATATTGTATGATAATACTGCTTGTTAATAGAAAGAGAGATGTATTATGCTATCAATCGATGGCGTTACGATTATTACAACAATTTTCATTATATTAACACTTGTTTTATTAATTTTACTGGCTGTGTTATTGAAAGAATTAAAAAAGAAAGACAAGAAAATAGATAAACTGTCAAAAAAAGTAAAAGAGATGAAAGAAGATACCAATAGTAGAGAAGCTTTTCGAGTCAATTTCTTCATAAAAAAATGTGCGTATTCAATACTAGAAATTGCTAACCAAACATCAATCGATAATTCATGGAAAGAAGGAGAAATTAGAGATCTTAGTTTTAAAGGTATGAAATTAATCTCTGATTTCGATCTCCCGGTTAAAAAAAGAGTAAAATTAAAAATTAAATTTAACTTAGGAGATGAAGACTTTACTTTAGTTGGTATCATTGTTCGCCAGGAAATTTATAAAGATGAACCACAAATGATATATGGTATTCAATTTATGAATGATACCCAAAACCAAAAAGCATTGTTTAAAGTTCTGAATAAAGTGGAGATTGAAAATAGAGAGTTAGAGCGTTAGATATCTGAGTAATTAAATGATTGCCCAGCCTGTTATGGTTAATATCCTATTACTTACATACAAATACACTTGGCATTCACTTTATCTGAGAGGTCTTTCATAAAGTTAATGGGAGTCTCTTTATGCTGCTTTTTCTTTTGTATAAGACGGTAGAATCCTCACAGCCCTTTTACCTTTCTGGCGGGCTTCCTCGCAGTCTGTTCATGCTTTAAGCTTCCCACCTAATTATTTAGGCAAAATATGTGAAGTGACACAGACCACATCGTTGAATTTATTCGTCTGATACACTTTATATACCAACTTACGTGAATATGAAAAAACCCCCACTTCAAGCGCGAGCAGGGATTTTTCCCCCTTCCCTAATTCGGCTGATACCGGCCAGGCACTGCACGCATTGTAATAGCCAAACGGTTCCAGCTGTTAATCGTATTAATCGCGTAAACTAAATCAACAAAATCTTTTTCATTAAATTGTTCTCTCACTTTATTATATAGCTCATCTGATATATCATGATTGGATATTTCGGTAATTGCTTCGGTCAGGGCTAAAGCTGCACGTTCTTTTTCGGAATAATAATCCGTTTCTCTCCATGCGTTCAAACCATACAGACGCTGCTCAGTTTCACCATTGGCACGTGCGTCTTTCGTATGCATATCAATACAAAACGCACATCCATTGATTTGTGATGCACGGGTTTTGACTAATTCCACAAGCGCTGAATCAAGGTTCGTTGACTTAACATACTTTTCGAACTCAACCATGATTGTTGCTGCTTCCGGTGCTATCGAATAATAATCTAACCGAGCTTGCATTTGACTCACCCCTTATTGTGATTAGCTTTCACCTACATATTAGGCCTCTTCAGACTAATTGACAAAAAGTATGCTTTTAACATAGTTAATGCTGAATTCGTAAAATTTATACCACCAACATTGATGACAGGATTCGAAATTACAAAAGACCACTTGTATACATGAACAGGATGACAGTGGTTTGCTTCCGGAAGTTGATGGACTGGATAGAAGACATCAAAAACAACACCAGAAAAGATATATTTCCATTAGTTGCAAACTAATCCATGTCAGGATATAGTAAAAATTGGAAATAATACACGCAATAAGTCCTAGGTCATTATAACCAATTTTATTATTTACAATAAAAAATGTCGAAATTTGATAGACTTATGAAAGGCCCTTTTAAATTACAATATTTGTATGGGTTAAATGGATTATGTAAGTCATTTCTGTAACGCTGGAAAAAGTATAAAATTATGGATGACTTTATAGGAAAAACTTCGGCACTTGTTATAAGATAAGGGGCCCCGGGTTTTTCTATTAACATGTTGGGGGATTATAAATGGAATTGTTTGGTGGTACGATTAAAACGCTTGAAGGTTCGCTTGATTACGCATCAGCTAAAAATCGAACGATTGCAAATAACATCTCAAATGTTGATACACCGGATTATAAGGCAAAAGATGTCGAATTTAAGAATGTCTTAAATGAGGCATTAGACCCATCGTTCGACACAAAACGAACACATGCAAAACATATACCTTTTGACAATGCGAGTCAGGGCCAGCCATTCAGAGTAGTGACGAGACAAAATACGATGTACAACCATAATGGGAATAATGTTGATATCGATAAAGAAATGACAGATTTGGCCAAAAATCAGATCTATTATCAAAGTTTGGTTGACCGGATGAATGGTAAATTCGGCAGTCTGCAATCGGTGATTAGAGGGGGACAATAAAGATGACGATATTTAATGCCATAAACACCAGCGGCAGTGCATTAACCGCACAACGACTCCGTATGGATGTTGTTTCTTCCAACATTGCCAATGCACAAACAACAAGAGCAACCATGAACGAAGATGGTGAATATGAGCCATACAGAAGAAAAATGGTTGTAATGGAACCGGATGGAAAAAGCTTTCGTTCTTTGTTAAATCAAGCCACAAATTCTACAGGTGATTCCGGTGCCGGGGTGAAGGTGTCCGAGATAGCTGAAGATGAATCACCTTTTAAGGTTGTTTATAATCCAAATCACCCGGATGCGAATGAGGCTGGTTATGTAGAGATGCCAAATGTCGATCCATTAAAAGAGATGGTCGATTTAATGAGTGCAACGAGATCCTATGAAGCTAACATCACATCATTGAATGCAAGCAAAAACATGCTGATGAAAGCATTGGAGATAGGGAAATAGAAGTTATGACGGAAGAACAAGTCATAACGTGACATACTGCAAGTACATAGAATAAGGGGAGATTTCGATGAATTCTTTTGTGAATCGCGTCAACACCCAGCCTCTGTTACCCGATGCCAATTCCGGACCGGCTAAACCATCTGTTTCGCCGAGTGATGTGCAAAACAATTTTGCCAATGCCCTTAAAAATGCAATTGACGATGTAAATGAAGCCCAGATTGCTTCAGATCAAAAGACAGAGGCATTGGCGAAAGGTCAGATTGATAATCTGCACGATGTTATGATTACAGCCCAAAAGGCAAGTATTACGCTGGAAACATCTGTACAAGTTCAACGTAAAGTGATCGATGCTTATAACGAAATTATGCGTATGCAGATTTAATAGAAACCTATTGATAACAGATATGAAGAGAGAAACGGGCCCGGTTTTAATAGTAAGGTCATAACAGTTGGTATTAAATACAGGTTTTTTTCGTCTTTTACAGACAGATGTTTAATCATGTTAGAAAGTAGAAATTTATAGATAACCTTATAAGCATAACAAAGGGCTTTCGCTATTATTGCTTTGGCGATAAGCCGAGCTTTCCAAGAATTTGGCGGGGGAACATATGAAGGAAAAAATAATGAAATTCAAAGATACAGCTAAATCGTTTTGGACTGAACGGTCCAGAAGCCAAAAAGGGATTTTCATAGGTTCTGCTGCAATCGTTGTGGCTTTGATTATTGCGATTATACTATTTTCGTCTGATTCCAAATTCGTACCATTATATAACGATTTATCCTTACAAGAGGTAAGCCAAATTAAAACTGAATTGGATTCCAGGGGTGTACCTTATGAATTGGAAAATGGCGGAACAACCGTTAAGGTACCGGAAGCTGAGGTTGACTCACTGCTTGTAGATCTTGCGGGCCAAGGGATTCCGAACAGCGGGAATATTGATTATTCTTTTTTCAGTGATAATGCTTCCTGGGGTATAACAGATAATGAATTCGATATGATCAAGCTTGATGCGATGCAAACCGAATTAGCAAACCTGATAAAAGGCGTTGAAGGCATCAATGATGCTGAAGTCATGATCAATATGCCTGAAGAGCCTGTTTTTGTGAGTGAATCAACGCAAGAGGCAAGTGCTTCTATCGTGATCAACACGCAGCCAGGGTACGAATTTGAAGGGAATCAGATTGAATCGTTATACCATTTAGTATCCAAAGCTGTACCTAATTTGAAAGCAGAAAATATTGCCATCATGAATCAATATTTTGAATACTATGATCAGGATGCCCCTAATGGAACGGGTCAACAGGATACATATGCATATCAGCAAAATGTAAAGAAAGATATTGAAAAGGATATTAAGCAGAGACTTCAGCAAATGCTTGGCGCAATGGTGGGAATGGAAAATGTCATTGTTTCGGTCACAGCTGATGTAGACTTTACACAGGAGAACCGTGTTGAAGAATTGGTGGAACCTGTAGATATTGAAAACATGGAAGGTCTGCCGGTCAGTATCGAGAACATTGAGGAAACCTATGAAGGTAATCCGCCAGTTGGTGGTACTGCCGGTACAGGTGACGAGGATGTCCCAAATTATGAGGCTGCTGAAGAAGGCGAAAATGGCGATTACGAACTGTCAAAAGAAACGATTAATAATGAGTATAATCGGATTCGCAAAGAAATCGTTGAAAGTCCGTATAAGATCCGTGATTTGGGAATCCAGGTTGCAGTTGATGAAGTGAAAGGTGAACAGGACGGGGAGGTTCAATACCTCTCAGCTCAGGAACAGGAAACCGTCAGCGCCGGAATTTCATCAATTCTCGATTCAATCATTAGTACATCCATTGACGGTGAATATGATGAAGCGGTTCAGCCTCAGGAAAAAACGTCGATTGTATTTCAGGAATTCAGTGAAAGCATTGGTTCACCACAGTCGTCAACACCTGTCATCCCATTATGGATGTATATTGCCGGTGGTGTATTACTGGCTATTATCATTTTATTAATTATCATGCTGGTGCGCAGCCGGAAATCAAAAGACGAAGATGAAGTCATGGGACAAACCATGTCAACTGAAGTGGAAGATGACGTTCCGGAAATAGACCGTACGGAAGAATCTGAATCGGCTATACGCAAACGGCAATTGGAAAAAATGGCAAAAGACAACCCGGAAGATTTTGCTAAACTGCTAAGGAGCTGGATTGCGGATGATTAAGGAGTGTTATTCATATGGCTAGACAACATACGCTCACTGGAAAACAAAAAGCGGCAATTCTATTAATCTCCTTGGGCCCGGACGTATCTGCACAGGTGTATAAATATTTGTCAGAGGAAGAGATCGAAAAATTAAGCCTGGAAATTTCCTCCGTGAAAAAGGTTGAATCAGATTTAAAAGAAAATGTGCTTGATCAATTTCATCAACTTGCTTTAGCACAGGATTACATTTCGCAAGGCGGGATTGGATATGCGAAAACCGTGCTTGAAAAGGCATTTGGACAACAGGAAGCAAACAGTATCATTGAACGTCTGACAGCTTCACTTCAGGTTAGGCCATTTGATTTTGCACGGAAAGCAGAACCGCAGCAAATACTGAACTTTATACAAAATGAACATCCGCAAACCATTGCGCTTGTTTTATCGTATCTTGACCCGGAACAGGCCGGCCAGATATTGTCCGAATTGCCACAGGAGATGCAAGCGGAAATTGCAAAACGGATTGCGACAATGGATTCGACTTCACCGGAGATTGTCAGCCAGGTAGAACAAGTGCTGGAACGCAAAATTTCGTCCTCACTGACAGAGGATTATACACAGGCTGGCGGTATTCCATCAGTCGTTGAAGTATTAAATGGTGTTGACCGAAGCACCGAGAAAACGATACTCGATGCACTGGAAATACAGGACCCTGAACTGGCAGAAGAAATTAAGAAACGCATGTTTGTCTTTGAAGATATTGTTGTTCCCGATAATCGTGCTATCCAGCGTGTCATTCGGGAAGTTGATAATGAAGATTTACGGCTTTCCTTGAAGGCTGCCAGCGATGAAGTGAAAGAGATCGTCTTAAAAAATATGTCACAGCGAATGGCAGAATCATTTAAAGAAGAGATGGAATATATGGGACCTGTCCGGTTGCGT
>Ga0079226_10002559_pt1 | contig 14053 bp, 14 predicted proteins | sample Poulit2014_FD_76345 | JGI IMG/M metagenome (GOLD analysis project Ga0079226, IMG submission 76345) | Agricultural soil microbial communities from Georgia to study Nitrogen management - Poultry litter 2014 | ecosystem: Environmental > Terrestrial > Soil > Agricultural land | place: USA: Georgia... | reverse complement strand
TATATTCAATTTTCATCAATATTGACGCGGATTTTTGAAAAAATATTTGACGTAATTTTGACAATATCCTCATATATGTGTATCTTAAGGTTTATAATTTTTAATTAAATAACTTTCATAGAGTAAACATACTTACATAAAATAACTTGCTTTTACTAACTACTTTTAGCGGTTATTTTTAAATGTCTGATCATTTATCAACTTTATCCAGAATTTATTTTAGCGAATGGCGGGACAGTTATGCAGAAAATCAAAGTGGTATTGCTATCCAATGATACTGAATACATAAATTTGTTCGAAACATACTTATTGGACAATGAATACAACAATAAGCTGGTGGTTGAAATTTTCACCGACTTCAACGTAATGAGTGAATCCGTTAAAAATTCCAGCTACAATATCCTGCTCTCAGAAATTTATCCGACGGGCGATGAATTGCAGAGGGTGGAAAATGTATTTGACAGGGTTGTCTTACTTTCAGAAACGGGACAAGGTTTTGAAGAGGAGATTTTCAAATACCAGCCTTTTGACAGTATCGTAGAAACGTTACTGATGTATTATTACGACAATGACGGGCGTCTATTGGAATCAAACAATGAAAGGAACACCAGTACGATCGCATTTGCAAGCGCGAATGGCGGAACCGGGAAAACACTGCTCTCCATGATGCTTGGTAAAGTGCTATCGAAGCATTCACAGAAAGTGTTCTATCTTTCGATGGAGCAATTGCTCTCAGCATCATCCTACCTTGAAGCCAGTAAGCCGAAAAGTTCTGAACTCTTCTATTTCCTCAAGGATGACCCATACAGGCTGGTGTCTAAATTTCATAAGCTGAAAGATACTGATGCAGAGACGGGGATAGATTTTTTCCCGATAAATATGAATTTTGATGAAGTGGACTCCCTCAACACATTGGATATTGAGAATCTGGTTAAAACAATTACTTCTTTGAATGAATATGATTTCCTGATCATCGATATGGATTCAAGGCTGAATGAAAACAATTCAGAAATCCTCCGTCTGAGCAACGACATTTTCTGGGTGCTGGAATCGAACGAAACCAGCTTCATGAAAACCAGGACAATCATGGAGAAGAATGGTTTACAACTGGAAATAGACAATAAGAAGATGCACTACATAGTCAATAAATTCGGTGAAAATCTATTTGCAGGCCATGCCGGCTATAACTTCAACATTGAATCCAGAATCAAATTCAAGCCTGAATGGCTGGATTACAATGAAAAGGAGAAAGTGCTTGAGGATAGTGAAATCGGTCATGAGCTTTTGAAATCACTGAGTAAAATATCTCTGTCGATGGAGGTATCCAATGAAACATAAAGAAACCGGCAATATTGAAGAGATAGCCAATTATAAATTTGAGGAACAGGATAGTGAAGATGCGATAGTCGATCATCTGACATACAAGCTGAGAGATGTATTGGACTTCATGTATTCAGTTTCCAACGATGAGTTGAGACAGTATGTCGAAGAGTTTGTCATCACTTATGCAAAGCAATATCAGATAAGTTCCGGACAGATGAGTGTGATTGTCGAGCGGATGTATAATTCATTCCGCGGTCTGGGAGTATTGCAGCCCCTCTTGGATGATAAGGATATTACAGAAATTATGGTGAACAACTACTTGGAGATATTTGTCGAAAAGCATGGTGAAGTATTCAAGTCGGATGTCAGGTTCGAGTCCCAGCAAAAACTTGAAGATACAATCCAGTCCATTGTGTCCAAAGTGAACAGGGTGGTCAATGAATCGACACCGATAGTGGATGCGAGACTGGAAGATGGTTCCAGAGTAAATGTGGTACTGCCGCCAGTGGCACTGAAAGGTGCAGCCATGACAATCCGTAAGTTCCCCGAACATGCCTTGACCATAGATGACCTCATAAGATTCAAAGCTCTCAACAAAGAAGTATCACAATTCCTTAAACACCTCGTTGAAGCCAAATACAACATTTTCATAGGCGGGGGCACCGGTTCCGGTAAAACCACGTTTCTCAATGTACTGTCGAACTTCATACCCAAAAGCGAAAGAATAGTGACGATAGAAGATTCGGCTGAACTGCAGCTGAAAAGTATTCCAAACCTCATAAGTCTCGAAACCCGTAATGCGAATACCCAGGGGGAAGGTGAAATCACCATAAGAGACCTGATCCGTACATCTTTGAGGATGCGGCCGTCACGGGTCATCGTGGGGGAAGTCAGGGGCGCGGAAGCACTTGATATGCTTCAGGCCATGAACACCGGGCATGATGGCTCTTTGTCCACAGGTCACGCCAACTCTGTAAAAGACATGCTGAGCAGGATCGAGACGATGGTGCTCAGCGGTGCTGAACTGCCGATTGATGTCATCAGAAAGCAAATAACATCAGCGATAGACATAATGATCCATTTATCAAGGTTCAGGGATCACTCCAGAAAGGTTGTGGAGATATCTGAAGTAACCGGATTTGAAAATGGGGAAATCCAGCTGAATCCATTATTTGTTTTCCAGGAAACTTCAGAGGACAAGGAAGGCAGAATCATTGGAGATCTTGTCCCGACAGGCAATAAACTTCATTCCACCATGAAGCTCGAAATATCAGGGAAGCAAGATATTGAGAAACTCTATGGTCAGACGGATGAAGAAACGGAAGTGATGTAATGGATCTGTTCCAGGTCTTCGGGCTTGTAATCATTGTACTGGCCATATTCGGCATAGTTTATAAAAGGATTACAAACACTGATCTAAAAAAGAAGAAAAAGCATCTGAAGCGTGAGGAAGAGCGCAGAAGGCGTTCCATTGCAGCTATAAACTCCCGAAGCTCCTCTGATAATCAACTTATTGATTATGGTGACTACAAGATGAATTTTTGGGAAATCATCTCTGCAATACTTGTCGTATTTCTCATAATCCTGCTGGTCGGTGAGCTATTCTATGATAATCTGGTCATTTCACTCCTCCTCGGCCTCCTTGCTCTCTTTGCACCAAAAGTACGGAAGAAGCAATTGAAAGAGAAACGGAAGAACATCCTGTCGCTGCAATTCAAGGAAGCGGCTGCATCCCTTTCCTCTTCATTGGCAGCAGGACAGTCAATCGAAAATGCATTCAGAGATGCTTTGAAAGATTTGAAACTCCTGTACCCGAATGAAGATACATATATCATTAGGGAATTCTCGATCATCAACAGACGGGTCGAGAACGGTGAAAGTATCGAAAGAGCATTCGACGACTTTGCAAAACGTTCAGATGTAGAAGACATAAAGAACTTTTCGGACGTTTTCATAACCTGCAAACGCAGCGGTGGTAACCTTGTGGACGTCATCAAGAGAACCGTTGACATCATCAACGAAAAAATCGAAATCCAGCAGGACATAAAAGTACTGGTATCCCAAAAGAAATTCGAATCAAGAATCATTGCAGTAATGCCTCTTGGCATGATTGCATTCTTGAAATATACATCAGGAGATTTTGTGAGGCCGCTTTATGAATTTGGCACCCCGGGCCCCATCGTTATGACAGTTGTGCTGGGGTGCACAATTCTCAGCATGGTAATAAGTCAGAAATTGATGAAAATCGAAATGTAGGTAATAGGAATGGAAATGATCATTTTAATTCTTGTGATATGTATTCTGGTCACAACGATAATTCAAAAGAAGAACTACAAAACTTTCATAGAGACATATAAAAGGAGCATACTTCTGCCCATCCTTGCTCCTTATTCACTCTTTCTTGTGGATAAACTGGACCTGTATAGGAAACTCCCTTCGATAGTAGCGCCGGTTCATCAGAAAATGATCATTTTACGGGGATCCAGACTGAGTCAGACATTTACAAGGATACATCTGGCAAAAATAGTCACTGTTTTCACTATTTGTGCTCTGGTGACATTTGCAGCATTTGCATCAGTGGAATCCGGTGACTACACGCTTCCGATATTTTGTGTGGTCATGACTGTGATATTGGTGTATGCACAGATGAAGGAACTGGATACGAAAGTTAAGAAAAGGAAAGAATCAATACTTCTTGAACTTCCTGAATTCACCAATAAGCTTATACTTCTGGTGAATGCCGGGGAAACGGTTCAGGGTGCGATTAATAAGTCGGTACAGCAAAATATGAATAGGATTTACGATTCACCACTGTATTACGAATTGAATGAAGCAATGAACAAGCTTCAATCCAATTCATCATTTCAGGATACTATGAAAGACTTCAGTCAGCGATGTGGCATACAGGAAGTTTCAGTTTTAACAACAACGATAATGATGAACTATCGCAGGGGCGGAAAGCAATTGGCTGAGTCACTGAAAGATTTGTCGAAGTCATTATGGGACAAGCGTAAAACTTTGACGAGGGTCAAGGGTGAAGAAGCTTCGTCAAAACTGATATTCCCAATGATCTTTGTTTTTGCAGCAGTATTGCTTGTAATCATCTATCCCGCAATTACGATGTTCAACTTTTAGCCGGGAGATTACCATTTTGGTATAACGCAAGGTTTCTTGCTTTATATATAAACTTACAAATTATTAAGGAGAGATATTATGGCACAGTTTTGGCTTGATTTTTGGAACGATGAAGAAGGCTTGGAAGTAGTTGAGGTACTTTTGATATTGGCGGTACTGATCGGAATTGCAATCATGTTCAAGGGAAGGATCGAAACCTGGGCAGGAAATCTGTTTGATGCTATAGAAGGAAACCTTGGAACATTCGGCGGGTGATATAATGCGGCGGTTCTTTAAGGGGGAAAGGGGCAGCATGTCTATGGAAGCTACCCTTGTTTTCCCTTTTGTTATGGTTTTCGTCCTCATGACAGTTTTTTTATGCATTATAGTTTTTCAGTCAGGCATGACAAATTACGTGGCATACCAGTCATCAAATCTGGTTGCCTACAATTATGACAACAGTAATAAAACATATACCGGAGAGATCGAAAATACAAGCCAGTATACAGGAAATGAAGCCGGTGACGGTCTTTACTGGAGGATTGGCGAAGGCGCAGGCGATCTCTTTGACAGTTTGGGCATCGGCGGTTTCGGCGGCGGCTCCGGCGGAATATCCCAGAGCAAGAAGGCGGTTGTGACCAATAACTACGCCGGACCGATCTCCATAGAAATTGCCGACGGCGGAGGAAATATATTAATTTATAAAAAAATCAGGGTCACTACCGAGTCAGGACTCTATATGCCTGACATGTTCAAAAATCTGCTGGGAGTTTCGAATGTAACTGGTGAGTCAACAAGTATAATTACCGAATCTACAGAGATGGTGCGGACTTATAACTTTGCGAAATTCCTGATGAGTTTCACACCACTTGAAGACGCAGGGAGTATTACAGAAGCAGTAGAGCAATGGGTTGGAGGTTAGAACACCAATGAAAAAAATCAAACAGTTTATAAAACCTCTGATCTTTGGTAATGGCGGTTCAGTTTCCATCTTCGCCATATGTATCATACTGCCCATCTTTATCATCAATGCTCTTCTGATTGATATGGTGCGGATAATGTCGGCAGAAAGACAGCTTGATAACGCTGTTGAATCAGCTGTCAGGTCGACAATGTCACAATATGACAGTTCACTCGCTGATTACGGGATTTTTGTTACCGGCAATGATTCGCTTCCGATTTTTGAGAAGACACTCGAAGAGCAGCTCTTTACCCCGGGAGAATTGGAAGGGTACTCCAATCTATCCCAAGTATCCATCAGCTCGAGTTCAGCTTCCTTTGACACTGACAGGGACATATTGAATCCGGATATATTCAAATATCAGATCAATGAAACGATGAAGTATCAGGCTCCCATTCAGATGGCCGGGGTTTTTGCAGACCTCCTGAAGAAAGCTGATGGTACTGTAGACCCGAGCGAAGTAGAAGATATGGAAGAAACACAGGAATTCCTCGAGAAATTTGATGAAGTTATGGAACTTGTCAAAAAACGGAATGCTGAACTGAAAAAAGCTGACGAGGAAGTTAAAAGTCTAAAAGAAGATGTTACATCAAGATATAATTCCAAAATCGTAGGTAAAGAGTCATCATCTGAGACAATCCCTGAATCTATAAAGTCGAACATGGCGGATCTTTCAAAATATTACCCAAGATACCTTGAATTGAAAAACAAGCATGAGGAAGAAGATTCCGAAGATGAAGAGTCAGAAGAAGAATTAAGCGATGAAGAAAAAGAAGATAAAGAAAAGAAGCGTGACGATGAAGAAGATGAGCTCGGGTACTTTGAGGATGCCAGATCTAAATTCAACACAGAAACATTACCAACAGAAGGTCTGATTCAGACCAATTACGCCAGTTATAAAGAGGATATTCTCAAAGCACTTTTCGGTTCCGGAAATTCAAGTTCACCCAGCAATAATTCAGCAATGGATTACAACAATGAAATTAAAGAAATGGTCGGATCTACAGACGGATTGGAAGAAATCAACAAGTTGATTCTGGACAATGAATTTTTTACTTCGATAGAAAATGATTTTGAAAGTCTGGACGATTATGTACTGGGAAAGGCTGACGCACCGGGGACCATGACCAGCTTTGGGAATTTACAAAGGTATGGACTGCTTTCACAAGCGTCAATTTTCAAATTGGCAGTCAACTCTGAAACAAAAGAGGCGCCTGGTTATGTCGAGACAGCAGCATCTGAGCTTATTTCCGATGCTGACACCAATATTGATTCTATAACAACAAGCTGGAAAAAGTATGAGGAGTCAGAAGAGATACTTCAGAAAGATGAAAGATATGATCAGACTTATGATGAAGTAGAAGAAGAAGCGGATGAATCTTTCGGAAAACTTTTAGAGACGCTGAATGATGCATTGGGCATGGCCGAATCATATTCCGCTGACCAGGAAATCTACAATACATTGGAAATGTATAACAGCAAATACTCTGGTGCCGGGTCTGATGGCGAATTGATTGCCGAGGAAGACAGGAAAGAATTCATAACTAAAGCATTTGATAAACTTAAAAACCTTTTTGAACTAATGTCAAACCCTTATGCTATCCGATCAGAAATCTATATGAATGAATACATCATGGCCAACTTTGGAGTTTCCAAACCTTTTGAAATCAAACAGGAAAGTTTCAATTATGACTCTAAAGAAGCTATGTACATGATTTATGGGCATCATCAATCAGGAGCTAATTATGGACAATTTCTATTGGAAGTCACCGGGATACTTTTAGCATTGAATTTGTTTGATGCTTTAGTAAAGAACCCTCTCAGCAAAATGGGGTGGATTGGTGTTGCGTTAGCAATAGCGGGAGCCATTGGTCAAACTGCACTTGATTTCCAACAATTTGTCAGTAATCCGGATGGTGTCCAGTTAAAAATACTAGGTAAGAAAACAAGTGGTATATTTATCAATCCTGAACTTATGACAAGGCTATTTTTGAGTCTAAGATCATTGGATGAGACATTTAATGCACAAAAAAGGATCAGAATACAATCGGCTCTGTCTCAGGCTACAAATGTTGATTTCACTCAAACAGGCCAAACCTATTTGAACAGCAATGTTCGTGGGCAGGTTAATCTTTTATTCTTACCCAGTTTATTCCCTGGAAAAGTAGAGGGTAACAATTATATCTTTGATAAAGAAAGACATTATTCTTATTAACGACGGAGGGTTTATAATGAAAAAATATTTAGGAATTTTAAGCATTCTGAGTTTAATACTGGTACTAGCTGCTTGCTCAGACAGTAATGAATCAAAAGGGGAAACAGAAGCAGAGAACAAAGAAGAAACTTCCGAAGACACTGGTGAAGAATCCACAGGATCTGAAGATGGAGAAATCCATGAAATTGGCGATACAGTTGAAGTTGAGAGCTTTGAGTGGGAAATACCTTATGAAGTTACTGTCAATTCGTTTGAACAAGCTCAAGAATACGATGGGGAGCCGATGGATTCATTTGTTATGAATGCAGGAGAATCCCATTTTCTGGGGGTTGTCAATGTTACAGTTAAAAATATAGCAGACGAACCGATTGTAATAGGTGAATATGTTCATCCTGATGTAGTACAAGGTGGCGAAATGGGAGGAGAACAATTTATATTCGAAGTTTCAGAAGAAGATTTGTCTCAAGAACTTCAAGCTGATGAAGAAGCGACTTTTGATCTGGTTTATATCATGACTGATGCAATAGATAGTGACTATTATGAATTGAAGTTTGAAAATAATGCCCCAACAGAACAATCATACAGACTGCCTTTGGAATAGTATCAAAGTTCTACAATTACATTTTCGTGAAGATAAAATAACCATAATAAGACAGAGGATTTGCAATGAAAAAATACTTGGGAATAGTAAGCACTTTGAGCCTGATTCTGATATTGGGTGCCTGCTCGGACAGTAATGAGTCCGAAGGAGAAACTGCAGAAGATACTAACGAGGAGGCATCTGCGGCTTCAGAATCTGAAGATGGAGAAATCCATGAAATTGGCGATACTGTAGAAGTAGAGAGTTTTGAATGGGAAATCCCTTACGAAGTAACTGTGAATTCTTTTGAGCAAGCACAAGAATACGACGGTGAACCATTAGAGTCATATTTAATGAACGCACATGAAACGAATTTCTTAGGTGTGGTAAATATGACGGTGAAAAATTTAGCTGATGAACCAATTGTAATTGGGGAATATGTTGCCCCTGACATTGTGCAAGGTGGAACAGACGGTGGCGAGCAATTTATTTTTGATGTGTCTGAAGAAGATCTATCACAAGAGTTACAGCCGGATGAAGAAGCAACATTTGATTTGGTTTATACAATGAGTACTGATATAGATAGTGGTTACTACGAATTAAAGTTTCAAAATATGTTTCCAACAGAACAATCATACAGATTACCTTTAGAATAGTATTGAGGAGTGACTGGCGTGTTCAAACGATTACAGGAAAATGAAGATGGAGTGATTACGATTGAAGCCGCGCTGGTCATTCCTATCATGGTTACTTTTATACTCATGCTCATGTGCATTGTTCAGATAGCCATTGCTGAAATGGCATTGCAGGAGTCTGTATCTGAGAGTACCCAGACCATGGCACATTATGGCTACCTGGCTCAGGAGGCTGAGGGGCTTCTTGAGAATGAGTCGGGTGCCATGATGGATGTCATCAAGGAAAAGGGCGGCAGTGTTACTGAAAACAATGTTGTCGATTTTCTTGTTGAGAAAGTAGGGAGCCATGCTGAGGGCAAGGTCGGGGAGTTCATCTCCAATATGAGTGTTTCTGCTCAAACGAGCATAACCGAAGGTCTGGTAAAGGAACTTTATACAGACCGGGTGGGTGATGGTAAATTTTTCAATGCAGCAGGCGTTAAAGTTGAACCTGCTGTGAACCAGGAGACTATTGAAGTAGTTGCCGAAGTGCCTCTTGAGATAAATCTGCCCTTTTTCAGCAGGACGATAACAATCAAGAAAAAATCTGTTGAATACATTTGGAATGGAGCTTAATTATGGAAATACATTTTATCATTTTGGGAATATTTCTGTGCGTTGTTTTCTATTATGATGCAATCAAACAAATCATTCCAAATTGGCTGAATGTCTCAGGTGCTGTTGTTGGTGTGGGCTATCATTCCCTGAACGCAGGGGTGGACGGTTTCATCCAATCTTTTGGCGGGGGTCTGGTATGCGGCATCATACTGTTGGTGCTTTATGTTTTTAAAGCCATTGGTGCCGGTGATGTAAAACTGTTTTTTGCAATTGGTACGATCACAGGGATACTTTTTGGCCTGTATTCAATAATGTACGCGATTATATGTGCAGGAATCATTGGCCTTTTATATTTATTGTTTACACGGACATTTTTAATCCAGCTCACTTTAAGCATTATACATATGAAGGAAAGCATACAGAAAAAATCTTTGACACCTATGGAAGAATTCAAAAGAAACCGTGCAACCAGATTTCCTTTCATTTATGCAGTAATACCAGGTGTTTTGATCACTTTCTACTATATGGTTGTATTGGGAGGGTAATATTTGAATATCTCAGGATATGATATCGAAGTAAAAGATAATAAAAAACAAACATCATTGGAATATGATGAAAATGGAAAAAGGCTGACCATTGACGATTTGAACGAAACTGAATATAAGATGTTCCTCTATAATGAAATAGACAGGACACTGCCCATCAATTTCGTTAAAGAGAACAATAATCAGACTCTGCACTTCAATAGGGAAAATTATGCCTCTCTGTGGGAGAGACTGGAATATGATGAGTTCAGGTTCGAGGATTTTTACCGCCTGATCGTTGAAATATGCAATACGCTCAAAAAGTCCGGTAATAACCTGCTGAACATTGAGAAATACTGCATCAGTGAAGAGTCAATATTTGTAGGAGAAGGCTATTATGATATCAAATTGATGTATATGCCGCTCCGAAGGTTTGAAAAGGATGAATCGACAGAGGATGAATTGAAACGTCTCATCTTCAATGTATCAAAACGAATTTCAGATATGGACAGGGAAGATTACATAAATTTGTGTCAGTATTTGAAACACCCCAATTTCAGTATTGAAAACATCAAGAACTATCTTCTCGATATAAAGAATTCAGGCATTTCTCTTCAGGGCGATGTGCCGTATGGCAACTCAGATAAATTCCAGGTTAAAAAAATCCGTACAATGCCTCCTTTAAACAGGAAAGAAAAATTATATTCTTCACTGATTGCTATTGTGCTGCTTGCAGTGATCTGGAGTCAGATGCCGCTGAACAACAACATATTACTCGGAACTGCTTTCCTTTTGACTGCTGGAGTTGCGGGGGCCTTGTATGTTTACTGGAAAAAATGGCGTCCGGGTGTGGAGCCGGTTGTTGTGGAAAAGAAAGTGAAGAAAAAGGTCAAGAAAAGTGCAGTTGAAGAGGATGCATTTGAAAATGATCACAGAGTCAAAGTATTTGATGCACTGAGAGCCATGGATTATGATGCGTTCATTTCTGCAAAGGAAATCGTCCAGGCGGAAGAGGATCATGACTTCTCTGAAGAGGGTGAGCATGCCGTATCTGGAGAAATGTCCTTCAAACAGGAAGATACCGACAGTGAAGGGGAGGAAACTGCTGACGAAGTTGAATCTTTTGAACTCACTGATAAAACGACACTCCTTGAAGCTGAAGATGATGAAGAACTGAAAAGGAATGTCAGACTGGAACAAGGAGAAGCAAAGGACTTCCTGATCCCATTTGACGGGAAGAATGATATTGGTGATGCAGTCTCCATACTTGGTGAAAATTTCCTCATAGGAAGGCACAGGGAGGAATCTGATTATTATGTGGATGATTCCAACATTTCAAGGAAGCATGCGATGCTGATCAAGAACGATGATTGTTACTCATTCAAGGATATTGGTTCTGTAAACGGATCTAAAATCAATGATGCTGCTCTGGTGCCCTATAAACTTTATGAACTTAAGCCGGACGATGTAATCACATTAGGTGAATTGTCATTCAGATACAGAGTGAAAGAAGTATGAGTATGTCCAGAAAAGATATCGGTGTGATAAATGCCAAAGGCCGCGGGAAAGAGACAAATGAAGATTATCATTTTGGTACAGGCGGAAAGTTGTTCGGAGACCATGATGTCCATTTCCTTGTCATAGCTGATGGCATGGGTGGCCATAACAATGCTGAATCGGCAAGCCATCATGCGGTTGAGAGCCAGGAAAAATGGTGGAATGATACCATCGCTGCTTCCTCGGGTATCCAGGAAGTCATCGAGGCGTTCGAGAATGAGCAGATGGATGAGTTCCGTCGTCTGAACCAGGAATTGATTGATATGGGCAGTAAGGATAACGTGAAGATGGGAACAACATTATCTACGGTGCTGGTGATAGATAATATGTACATGATCCATCATATCGGTGATGCGAGGGTGTACAGATACAGTTTCAGCGATAAAGGCAGTGAGGTAACGTCCGAGCTGGATGGACTGAGAGGTCTTGTCCAATTGACGGAAGACCATACATTGCTCAACCGGAAAGTCAGGAAGGGCGAGGTTTCAAAAGAGGACCCTTCCGCCCGCCGGATAGAGGGTGTACTGACACAGTGCCTTGGCGTGAAAGGAGAAGTGCAGCCTTTTGTCACGTTTGGGACTATTCGGGATGAGGACATTATTTTCATGTGTACGGACGGTGTCTATAAAGCCGTTAAGGATGAACAGATCCGCAGTATTATTCGTGGATCATCAAAGAAAAATGCACAGGACATTGTAGATTTAATCTATGAAGAAATTAAACAATCGCACTTCAGTGATGATATTTGTATATTATTGATGAAATAATCTGGGTGGTGTAGGAATGCTCTTGGATAATTGGCAGCATGAGAATTATAGTATGATCAAGCATGTTACTAACGGTGGAACTTCCAAGATTTTTCTGATCGAGCTTAAGGACAATACAAGGGCAATCCTCAAAGTTGCCAAAGATCCCGTATTCATAAATAATAAACAGTTGGATAATGAGGCATCCCTCCTGAAAAAGTTGAATCATCCTGCCATCCCCACTTTAATAGATTATCTGAGTGTGGATGAATATAAAGCAATAGTTATGACGCTCATGGAGGGAAGAAATCTTAAACATGTCATTGATGTGAAAGATTATCGATATAATTGGCAGGAAACCTTGTATATAGGCAAACAGCTCGCCGGCATCATCAAATATTTCCACCGGCAGGAACCTGAGATTGTCATCCGTGACATCAAACCGTCGAATGTGGTCATAGATAAGAAGCTCACAGTCAAACTCGTTGACTTTGGAACATCTTCAGATGATACCAGCATCATACATAACAAAGCTTTTGGTACCGTCGGCTTTGCAGCTCCTGAGCAATTTGAAAATGGGGTAGTGGACAAAAGGTCCGATATTTTTGCTCTTGGTGCAACTCTTTATTATCTCCTGTCGAATGGAGGCAATATCTATACTGAGAGCAGATTGTTTGATGGGGGATATACACCGGGGAAATTCAAGGAATTCATCTATAAATGTACTAAATCTACTATGGATCAGCGTTATCAGACAATAGATGAAGTGATTTCAGCATTGGAAAATATCAACGAAACATCGTGGGAAAAAATCAAACGCTATTTTAATAGTAAAAGTTAGGACGACAGTGATTATGAAGAATTGGTTGAAAGTGGTTCCGCTGGGAATCATCCTTGTGGTTTTAGCAGCATGTGGCAATGAGGCGGAGAGTGTTGTCTCTGAGTATGAAGAGGCAGTGATAAATGAGGATTACGGAGCACTCCAGGAGATTCTCAGCGATGAGGATATACAGGTTACAGAAGATGAGGCGGTTGGACATGTCAGGCTCATCAAGGACGAGTATTCAGAGGAATCTTTCAGAAGAGCACTTGAAAATATGGCCGAATCAGCAGGAGAGTCTGACGGTGACATGGAGTCGGATCTCCGGGGAGAGGGAGGCGCCATCTCCACACTTGAAAAGGAAGATGGGGAAACTTCAATGGAAGTTGAAAGGCATGAGATTTTCGCCGATCTGCAGCGTGCAGCATTTACCTATAATTTCGACGGCGAGGAATATACAATCGGTTCTCCGGAGGAAGAAACGACCCTGCTTGATAACTTCATCCCCGGCATTTATGAAATCGAGGGTGAAGGTGAGATGAATGGCGAAACGTTCGACATGACTTTGCTCGTCAACTTCAACGGGTCTTCCCAGGATAGGGTGACGGTCCAAGATGATATGGGGATTCTTTACACCAACATAGCGAGTGATCAGGGTCTGGATAATCTGAAGGTCTATGCAAACGGCAAAGATGTAACCGGGCTCGAATTCGAGCGTGGCGGATACGGTCCGATCAGTGCGAAAGATCCTGTTGAAGTGTATGCTGAAGGTGAAGTCGAAGGACAGGTTATACAGACGGATAAAGTAGAAGTTGGGCCGCGCGGGGAAAGCGAGAGAACGTTACGGGCAGAACTTGAATTTGATCATGAAGAAATAGAGGCAATACAGGATGAAGCCAGGGAAGAAGAGCAGGCCGCAAAGGACAGCGAGTATGCAAAGGAGAAAACCGAAGAGGAAATCTCCAAGTTCTATGAGGAGCT
>Ga0079226_10002558_pt1 | contig 14061 bp, 13 predicted proteins | sample Poulit2014_FD_76345 | JGI IMG/M metagenome (GOLD analysis project Ga0079226, IMG submission 76345) | Agricultural soil microbial communities from Georgia to study Nitrogen management - Poultry litter 2014 | ecosystem: Environmental > Terrestrial > Soil > Agricultural land | place: USA: Georgia... | reverse complement strand
TTTTTTGAACAGTTAATTTATCTAAAACTTTAATTTTGCTCATATTATTTCTCCTTTAGATTTCTTGCATCTTGGATCAGATTATTTAATACTTCTAAGGCTTCCATAGGAGTTAGTTCATTAATATCAATATCAATTATTTTATCTAGAAAATAATCTTTCCTATAATCAATTAAACTTAATTGCTCAGTGCAGTCTTTTTTATTTTCTTTGACATTAATTTCATGAGTATTTTCTATTAGTGAAAGAACCTCATTAGCCCTATTAATTATATCCTCTTTGATACCTGCAAGTCGCGCTACTTGGATCCCATAACTTTTATTTGTGCTTCCTTCTACTATCTTTCTTAAGAAGGTAATATCCTTCCCTTTTTCTTCTACGGATACACTTAGATTTTCAACTACATCAAATTTATTTTGTAATTGGGTTAGTTCATGATAATGGGTAGCGAATAGAGTCTTGGATTTAATATGTGTGGCTATATACTCAATGACGGCCCAAGCGATGCTTATCCCATCATAAGTACTGGTTCCCCGTCCTACCTCATCTAATATTATTAAACTATTTGAGCTAGCCTCTTTAATAATATTAGCCACTTCATTCATTTCGACCATAAATGTACTTTCACCCTGAGATAAATTATCTGCAGCCCCTATCCTTGTAAAAATTCTATCTACAATGCTAATATTTGCTGATTCCGCTGGAACAAAAGCGCCGATTTGTGATAGTAAGACTATTATAGCTACTTGTCGCATATATGTTGATTTACCTGACATATTAGGTCCTGTAATAATCTGAATCATATTTTTATCTATATTTATATAGGTATCGTTAGGTACAAATAAATTATTATCTACAGTTTGCTCTACTACTGGATGTCTACCTTCATTAATATCAATAAATCCTTCATTATTAAAGATGGGTCTAGAAAAATTATTTTCAATTGCAGTTTTTGCAAGAGATATTATAGTATCGATCTTTGCTATTAACTTACTTGTATATTGTAATTTTTTTACCTGTAATTTGACTTTTTCTCTTACTTTCGTAAAAATTTTATACTCTAATTCTAAAGATCTTTCATTATTACCTAGTATTCTGGATTCCATATTTTTTAATTCATCTGTAGAATATCTTTCAGAATTGGTTAAAGTTTGCTTTCTAATGAAATGTTCTGGCACTAGAGGAATATTAGATTTAGTAACCTCGAAGTAATATCCTGCTATTTTGTTGTATCCAATTCTCAGATTTTTAATACCAGTTTTTTCTCTTTCCTGTAATTCTAGTTCAGTTAACCAGTCCTTACCTGCACTGCTACTTTCCCTAATTTTATCTAATTCATCATTATATCCTGATTTTATGAGTCCGCCCTCCGTGATACTTATAGGTGGACTTTCATCTATAGAATCGTCTAGAAGTTGAAATATATCAGACATTGTATCAATGCTCTGTCCAATTTTAGTTAATTCCTGTTCATTTGTTGAAATTAGTAATTCTTTCAATTCTGGAAGTATCTCTATAGATTTTTTTAAAGCTAATAAATCTCGGCCATTTCCACTATTATTTGATAGCTTACTAGAAAGCCTCTCTATATCATAAACATTATTTAATAATGCGATGAAATCATCCATAATTATAGTGTTGTTAAAAAAATGTTCAACCATATCTAGTCTACGATTAATTTCTATTTTATCAAGCAAAGGCTGATCTAACCATTTTTTTAGTAATCTACCACCCATGGGAGTAGTTGTCTTATCAATAATATGGATAAGAGTTCCAATCTTTTGTTTAGACATTATAGTTTCGTGAATTTCTAAGTTCATTCTTGTGTTGATATCAATAATCATATAGTCTTCATTTTTATAGTAGATCAAATCATTTATATGTTCTAATGTATTTTTTTGAGTATTATATAGATATTCTATTAATTTGTCTGTAGACAATATTGAATATATTTTATCTGCAATATTTAATTGTCTCAATGATGAAGGATAAAATAATTGCTTTGTCTTAGCTCCTAAATTCCTACTTTCATCTTTGCCTTCTGCATATAAATTAAAAAAAGGATTAATTTTATTCTTAATTATATTAATATACTTTTTATTCAGAAAAAACCTTTCATTACATATTATTTCAGATGGTCTAATTTTTCCTAATTCATTAATTATAAATCTATAATTGTCATCTTCTATATATCCAGAGTATTCTGCAGTATACATTTCACCAGTTGAATTGTCTACATAAGATATTCCGGCACCTAGATCATCAAAATAAATTGATGTTAAAAAGTTATTTGATTTTTCTTCTAAAATATTTGTATCCGTGATTGTCCCAGGGGTAACTACTTTAATTACCTCTCTTTTTACTATGCCCTTTGCCTTGGAAGGATCCTCTACTTGCTCCGCAATAGCAACCTTATAACCCTTATTGACCAGTCTAGCTATATAGGTATCAGCTACATGATGAGGGATTCCGCACATAGGGGCCTTCTCTTTCATACCACAATCCCGCTGAGTTAGGCTAATTTCTAGTTCTCTAGACGAAGTAATAGCATCATCAAAAAACATCTCATAGAAATCACCTAATCTAAAAAATAATATAGTATCCTCATATTGAGATTTTAAAGACATATATTGTTTCATCATAGGTGTTAAATTGTCCAAAGTATAACCTCCATTATTCACTAAGTCAAAGTTCCTTCTAAAGTAAATGTCTTAGCATGTGTTATATTTACATCTACAATATTGCCTATTTTATCTTTATCTCCTTTGAAATGTACTAATTTACCCCCTAAAGTTCTACCATTTAAAATATTACTATTAGTACTGCTTATATCTTCAACTAATACAGCTACATTTTTATTTAATAAATTTTGGTTTTTTTCTAGGCCAATTGGATTTAGTACATCTAGTAATCTTTGAAATCTATCATGCTTTGTACGATAATCAATATGATTTTTAAATCTAGCTGCAGGGGTACCTTCTCTTAAAGAATATAAAAAAGTATAAGCAGAATCAAATTCCACTTCTTTGACTAATTTAATAGTTTCATCGAAATCTTCCTCAGTTTCCCCTGGAAATCCTACGATAATATCAGTAGTAAGAGTTATGTGAGGACTAATCTCCTTTACTTGTCTAATAATATCTAAATAATCTTCTCGGGTATATTTTCTGTTCATTTTCTTTAATATTCTATTACTTCCTGATTGTACTGGTAAGTGTAAATGGCTACATAATTTATCAAGTTCATTATAAGAGTTAATCAATTCCTTAGAGATGTCTTTAGGATGGGAAGTCATAAATCTAATTCTTTCTATTCTTATGATATTATTTACATCCTTTAACAGATTTGTGAACCTATAATTATTATTAAAAGTCTTTCCATAAGAATTTACATTCTGCCCTAATAAAGTAATCTCTTTATATCCATGATTAGCTAGTTCTTCTATTTCTTTAATAATATATTCTGGTTTTCTACTTCTTTCCCTGCCCCTAGTATGGGGGACTACACAATAAGTACAAAAATTATTGCACCCATAGGTAATATTAACAAAAGCTTTAAAATTATATTTTCGAACAGCACCTAAGCTTTCATCAATTTCTCTATTTTCCTCTATAATATCTATAATAGTTTCTCCAGTTTTCTTATAATTGTTTATCAATTGGGGTAATTTATGAATATTATTAGTTCCAAATATAATATCCACATGTTTAAATTTAGAAGTGATTGTATCTACAATTTCCTCTTTTTGCATCATACAACCACATACTCCAATAATTAAATCTGGTCTATCTCTTTTCAAAGCTTTTAGTGCTCCTAATTGTCCATATATTTTTTCCTCAGCCGTTTTTCTAATTGCACATGTATTATATATTATTAAATCACATTCTTCATTATTATTTCCGGAACCATATCCCATATTATCTAGTATCCAGGATATTTTCTCAGAGTCATGTTCATTCATTTGACAACCGTAAGTTAATATATTATATGCTTTTATTTTTTCCACATAATCACTCCATCTAAACAAATTCCTATATCATTTTATCATAAAAACAATAAAAAAGCCATGGACCAGCCATGGCTTTACATCCTAAAATATTAAAACTACTTCCCAAAAATCTTTTTCAAAAAACCCTTTCTTTGATTTTTACATCTAAATAATTCGTCTTTTAATTTGACATTCTCATAAGTCTTTTCCTTGACTTTCATTTTCAATTTGGCGTTTTCGCTGATTAAAACATCCCTTTCTTTAGAGTTAATTTCATCTTTTAATGATTGTATATCCTCTTTTAACTCTATGATAGAATCAGACATATCTTCATTTTTAGTTTCTATATATTTTGATAGTTTATTGAAAAAAGCCTCTTGAAACTCCCTAGATACTTCTACAGCCTTCTTATTTTGTTCTAGGGAATTATTATTTATTTTAGAATCTTGACTGGATTTTTCTGATAAGACGGTTTCAGGTGAGTTTATAATTAAATTTATTTGTTTATTTCCAAAACCCTTATCCTTTAAATTTTTTATGTATTGGAGTGTTTCAATTTCCTTGTAGGTATAGTACCTATGATTAGATTCTCTTCTTGGAATATCTATCTTAAATTCCTTCTCATAATATCTTAGGACATGAGGAGCATATCCTATAAGTTTAGCAGCCTCGGATATACTATATTCTGCATTATAGTCTAACAAAGTTTATCCCCCTTATACACTTTGATCTCATAAATAAGTTTCTATATAAAGAGTTAAAATCCTCTTTATATATTATTATTTTTTAATACAAAATTAGAAGTAAATATACAATTAAATACAAAATTTGTAAAAAATAAAAAGAGGCGCTATAAAGCCTCTTCCCATTAATTATCTTCAATCATATCTTGAATTGTAATATCATTATCTGATTCGTCCTCTTCTGTTTCATTAGCCCCGGTTTCAAAATTATTATCATTTTGAAGATTTTCTTTCTTTGTTTCTTCTTTATCTTCTTCTATAGCTTTCATACTTAAGCTAATTCTTTTTTCATCCTCATCTATATCTATTATCTTAACAGAAACCTTATCTCCAGTATTTAACACATCAGAAGGTTGATTCACATGGTCTTGAGATATTTGAGAAACATGAAGCAATCCGTCGACTCCTTCTTCTAATCGTATAAAAGCACCAAAATCCAACAAATTTACAACTGTACCTTCTACTATATCTCCAATTTCTGCATTGTCCTTAAATACAGTCCATGGCTCCTCTATAGTTTGTTTTAATCCTAATGAAATCCTGTTTTTATCCTTATCAAAGTCTAATACCTTTACCTCAACTTTATCATTGGGGCTAACCACATCGGATGGATGTTTCACCCTATGCCAAGAAAGATCAGAAATATGAATTAATCCATCAACCCCTCCTAGGTCAACAAATGCACCAAAATCAGTAAGTCTTCGCACAACTCCTTCAATGGTTTCATCAATCTCCAAACTCTCCCATAGTTTTTCTCTTTTTTCTTCTAATTCTTCTTGTTCCACTATCTTTCTTGATAGGATCATTCTTCTTTTTTGTTTATCAATATCTAATATTCTAACTCTAAGAGTTTTATCTTTGAATTTGTCTAAATTTGATACATAATTTACAGATATATGAGATGCTGGCATAAATCCATTTACACCTTCAACAATAGCGATTAATCCACCCTTAACTACTCTTAGAATTTCTGCTTCTAGTATTTCTTCAGTCTCAAAGCTTTCTTCTAATTCTTCCCATTTTTTGAATTCTTCTACTCTTTTAGTGGACAATACTACATTTCCCTCACCATCATCTATATTTATTACATATACCTCAATCTCGTCGCCTTCTTTATATAAATCTTTTGGTTTAAGATCTGGGTCCTTTGCTAATTCATTTTGTTCAATGATTCCATCAGATTTATAATTAATATTTACCATGACTTCCTCATCTGTTACAAAAATAACTTCTCCTTTGACAATATCGTTTCTTTGTATCCTAACAAAAGAATTTTCAATAGCTTCTATCATTTCATTATTATTATTATGATTGCTCATTTCCTCAATAGCCTCCTTAATTATCCAATCAGGTGTCGAAGCACCTGCTGTTATCCCTATTGTATTAAATTTAGATAGTTCTTGTAAAGATAATTCTGTAATTCTTTCTATATGGTAGACAGTTTGGCAATACTTTTTACTTATTTCATATAATTTTGAGGTGTTTGAACTATTATGGCCCCCAATAACTATCATAGCATCGACTTTCTTTGCAATTTCTTTAGCAGAATTTTGTCTATCTGTAGTAGCTTGACAGATAGTATTAAATATTTGGACATCTTGTCCTTTTGTTTTTATTACATTAGATAATGTATCAAATTTTTCCTGCGTGTTTGTAGTTTGAGAAACAATGCACATCTTATCCATATTTGGTAATTGGTCAGCATCTTCTATAGTATTTACTATAAAAGCTTTATTATCACACCATCCATTTATCCCTACAACTTCTGGATGAATGGAGTCTCCAATTATAATTATATTATATCCTTCTTCATGATATTTTGCTACTTTTTTATGAACACTCTTTACATCTGGACAAGTACAATCAACTAAATCAAGATTTGCATTTCTAATTTCTGCTTCTTTAGATTTTGGAATCCCATGTGATCTCACTATTACCTTACCCCCATCAGTTTCATTCAGGGCATTAATGGGTTTTAATCCTTTGTTCCCAAAAGATTTAACTACATCTTGATTGTGTACTAATTGTCCGAGGGAATAAATATTTCCACTTTTCTTTTGTAATTCTTTTTCAGTTATATTAAAAGCTCTTCTGACTCCAAAACAGAATCCAGCATTATCTGCAATAAAAATTTTCAATTAATTCACCTCTAGTCTTTTAATCCATAAATTTTTGATAGTATAAGTTGACTCATTTCTATATAATCTTCTGTAGTGGGCTTATGGTCTATATATTTTTCCAAATAAAATGGTTGGCCAAAATAAATATCTACTTTACTAAATATTTTATAATTGCTTTTTATATATACAGGTAAAATAGGAGATTTAGATTTAAAACCGAGTAATGATACACCTGATCTGACATTTTCTAAATTCATAGATTTTACCCTAGTTCCTTCAGGGAAAATACCTAAAACTTTTTCGTCTTTTAAAACCCTTAAAGCTTTTTTTATTGCACTAATATCACTGCCTTCCCTATCTACAGGAAATGCTCCTAGTTTATTTATGAAATAGGATAAAATTTTAGTTTTAAAAAGCTCCTTCTTTGCCATCCATGAGATTTGTCTAGGTGCCTCAATAGATATAAGTATAGGATCTAAATTACTAGAATGATTAGAGCAGAGAATAAGTTTTCCATTTAAAGGTATATTTTCTACATTATGGGCTTCAATACGAAAAAATAATTTAAAAATAACTGCAGCTATAAATTTAATAACATTATAAAACAATAGTTTCTACCTCCTTTTCACAATAGAAACTACAGTGTCTACTGATTCAGTGATACTCTGATTAGTAGTATCAATCAAAATAGCATCTTCTGCCTTTATCAATGGAGCTATGTCTCTATTTTTATCTATATCATCTCTTGTTTTAATACTCTCTTCAATTTGCTCCAATGTAATATTGGATTCCCCTGCATTAATTAGATCATTATAGCGTCTACTTGCTCGTTCAAGACTAGAGGCTATGATAAAGAACTTATAATCAGCATCAGGTAGCACGACAGTACCTATATCCCTACCATCCATAATAATACTCTTACACTTAGACATCTCTCTTTGCATTAGAACCATTTTATTTCTTACTTTTTCGATAGTTGCAATATAAGACACATTTTCACTAACAATATTACTTCTAATCCTTATATCTACATTTATGTCATCTAAATAAATACTACCATTTAAGAAATCTATTTTAGTATTATCAAGTAGACTGATAATACTATTTGTATGAGAAATATGTATATTTTGATCTAATATTTTTAATGTCAAAGCCCTATACATTGCACCAGTATCGATATATTCAATTCCTAAAATACCTGCAACTTCTTTTGCAATAGTACTTTTTCCTGCCCCTGCTGGTCCATCTATTGCAATTGCATAATATTTTTCATTTCTAAGCATCTAATCCCCTCCTAACAAAATAACAACCACCAGAGAAGGCGGTTGGGGTTTATTTTTGAAGATCTAGTCTTAATATCTTTGCACCCTTAAGGTAAATGTGATTTATCTTATCTTGACTAATATCCAAATTACATAATACCATTAATCTGATACACATATTCAAACTATCTTCAACTTCCATTTCATTAAAACACATTAGACTTGCATTTGTATAACCTAATTCTCTTGCAGCTTTTGCTGGGGCTACTTTGCTTAAGTCTTGTGTGCAAGTAAATATCATACTTATAACACTATCAACATTAATATTGTTTTTTTCTTCGATTTTTTGTATTAATTCTTTTGCCCCATTTATAATTGATTTGCTACTATTACTTTCTACTGTAATAGCACCTCTTATAGATACCATATTTACAATAACCCACCTTCAATAATTATATAATAAACTTAAATAGTATACAAGGAAGCTAATGATATATTAATAAATTCCATACTTAATTAATCATATATATTATATTCTTCCCAAATTGATTCTAACTCTTCAAAATAATTATTTAGACTATTACTTTGCTCAGCTCCTAGTGCAATTATAAAAGCATTTATAACACTCATAGGAGCAACTAAAGAATCAATAAACGATAACATATCTCCGCTAGCTATTAAAGCTACATTTGCCTTTTGAGCTACAGGAGATATTAGGCTATCTGTTATAGTTATAATTTTAGATCCTTTCTTTTTAGCATATTGTGAAACTTCCACTATTTTTTTTGAATATCTAGGATAGGTGATCACAATTATCACATCTTCAGATGATAATTTTAATAATTGTTCGAATATATCATTAGGACCGAATTCTATTAGTTTAACATTATCAAATAAAAAGTTCAGATAAAAATTTAAATATCCTGCTAGAAAATAGGAGCTTCTAAGTCCAACTATATATATTCTTTTAGCTTTAAGAACCAATTCAATAGACTGGCGAAAAGCATCCTCGTCAATTTCCTGGATAGCTGTTTTTATATTACTCATATCTCTTTTCATAGTTTTAGAAATAATTTGACTAAGGGATGTATAATCTTGTTTTGAGATATTAAGTCTTTGAATAGTGGTTAGTTTATTCTTAATAAGTTTTTGAAGATCATTTTGTAATTCTCTGTAACCATTATATCCAAGTCTAATAGCAAATCTTACTACAGTAGATTCACTAACATTAGTTGCTTGTCCTAATGCAGCAGCAGTCATAAAAGCAGCCTTATCATAATTGTTGATAATGTAATTTGTAATTTGTTGTTGCCCCTTACTAAAGTGATCATAATTATCCTTAAGAAATTGCATTATATTTTTTTGTTTCATTATATGCCTCCTCGAAAGAAGTCTGAGGTTTATATATACATTATTAATATATATAAACACTTTATTTTAAGCTTTTAAACAGAAGCTTTTTCAACTAAATAAAGAATAGGGGGATTGTTTTTTTGATTTATAAATTTATGCTTTAAGACATGAAAAATATCTTGATTTAAATTTAACAAATAATCTTCCAATGATTTTTTCTCCTCCAAGCCTCCATCATGACCTACATATACAGTAACTGCCAGTAATCCATTAACTTTTAATAAATCCAAGGCTTGCCTGATACTCTTAATAGTAGATAGAGAACTTGTCTTAATTGTTTTATCTCCACCAGGAAGATATCCTAAATTATAGATTATAAAATCCAATTCTTCATGAATATACTGTTCTATATATTCATGACTATCTTTGATAAGTATTACATTATTTAATAATTCATATTGTCTTAACAATTCAGATGTATTATTAATAGCAGCATCTTGTATATCAAATCCATATACTTTTCCCTTAGTGCCTGCATTCTGTGCTAATAACAAAGTATCATTTCCATTACCCACTGTACAATCTAAGACTATGTGCCCTGGTTTAACATAATAATTTATAATATTTTTTGTAATTAATATTGTATTTTTTAATTTCTTATATCCCACATAATCACCATTATAATTTATTTAAATATTCAATTTCTCTACTGTTTAAATATCTCCAATTTCCATTTCGAAGATCCCCTAATTCTAATTCACCTAAAGCTATTCTTTTTAGTTTCTTTACTGGATGTCCTATAGTACTACACATTCTTTTAACCTGTCTGTTTCTTCCTTCATGTATACCAATCTCCAATATAGAATCCTCTGTAAAGTTTTTAAGGATCTTCACTCTAGCTGGAGCGGTTTTTCTACCGTCAAGAAATAAACCTTTCCTAAATCTTTCTAACTCTTTCCTATTAGGAGTGCCATCTACTATAGCTATATATCTTTTTTCAATCTCCTGGCTAGGATGTGTTAATTTGTAAGTAATATCCCCATCATTAGTTAACAATAGTAAACCAGTTGTATCCATATCTAATCTACCAACTGGAAAAATTCTCTCCTTGACACCTTCTATTAAATCTGTAACTATTTTTCTATCTTGTTCATCACTTAAAGTTGTTACATATCTACTAGGTTTATTAAGCATAATATATATATTTCGAGATTCCATTTTAATTGTTTTATTATTTACCTTTATAATATCTATTTTTGGATTAATAGTAGTACCTAATTTGGTAACAACCTTGCCATTTATCTTTACCAAACCCTGAGAAATCATTTTTTCTGATTTCCGCCTAGAAGCTAGGCCACATTGTGCCATATATTTTTGTAGTCTCATATTCAACCCCTTTCTTATACAATTATATATTAATTATATAAAATTGTAAATTTAATTGTCCATTATATCTAGTTTGTCAATCATCTTATCTAGAATACTTTTTTTCTTTACATTGTTTTTAGCTACTAAATTTTCCTTTCTGATTAAAATACCATCAAGGAAAACCTCCAGTATCCCTAATTTGTCACCCTGACTAATAGGTAAGTCAAGTTTATCATTTAAATTTATTTTCAACTGTATTTTTTCCTTTTCTTCCAACGTTAATGGATAAAACAGTTCATCCTCTGTTACTATATATAAATCCTTCTTACTATTAGGAAGCTCTATTTGCTTTACTAGCTGATTTTTATTATATACAAAATATGGTTTAAAATTTTCAAAACCATAATCAAATAATTTATAATTATCATTAAACCAGTCCCTAGCATTTAAACTAACTGCTATAAGTCTCATACTGTTTTTCGTAGCGCTAGATACTAAACATCTCCCCGCTTCCATCGTATAGCCTGTCTTGCCACCGTCTCCACCTTCGTATTCCCATAAGGTTTTATTTTTATTTACAAAATAGTTGTTTTTTTCTCGTTTTGCTGTATATGATTTACTTGAAAATATATTTTGAAAGTTTTTATTTGCTAATGCATTTCTAGTTATTAATGCTAAATCATATGATGTAGAATAATGTTCTTCTTGACTAAGGCCATGAGGATTTCTGAAACTAGTATTTTTGGCATTTATTGATTTAGCCTTATCATTCATCATTTTAATGAATTTCTCTTCGTTTTCACCTATATGTTTAGATATAGCAACTGCTGAATCATTTCCCGATCTTAACATTAAACCATATAATAAATCTTCTAGCTTCAGAACTTCATCGGATTTCAAATATATACTGGAACCTTCTACATTGATACTATCCTCATCTATAATTACCTTTTCATCTAAATTTCCATTTTCTATAGCAATTAATGCAGTCATTATTTTTGTGGTACTAGCCATAGGCAATCTTGTATGTGCGTTTTTTTCCAGAAGTACTCTACCTGAAATTTCATCCATTAGTACATAACTTGATCCACTTAAATCTAAATCTTCAGCTGTAGCATAAGAATTAACAAATAATATTATCACTAATATTAATATAGTTATTTTTTTATTCAATATAATCACCTTTCTTTTTAAATTACTCTCTATACTATATTGTCAAAAAATAAAAGAAATAATACTAATTAGTATTATTTCTCATTTAATCTTTCTAATTCTTTTTCTATTTCTTCTAAATTGGGAAGATTATCTAGAGATGGTAAAGCAAAAGATCTTAAAAATATTTCTGTAGTACCATATATTTTAGGTCGTCCCGGTCTATCTAAGCGTCCAACTTCTTGGATCATTTGCTTCTCCAACAAGGTTGCCAATGATCTATCACATTTTACACCTCTAATATTATCGATTTCAGATTTTATAATTGGTTGACGATAGGCAATTATAGATAGGGTTTCTAGGGCAGCATTGGAGAGAGATTTTTGTGAACTAGAATTATTTAGCTTTTTAATATAATCATAATGCTCAGGTCGTGTACCGATCTGATATTTATTATCCATTTTGACTATTCTCAAACCACGTTTATTATCATCAAAATCTGTCATCATTTCTTTTATAGCTATCTCTAATTTATCTATTGGAATCTCTAGTATATCGGATATATCTTTTATATCTAATGGGTCGCCCCAAGCAAATAAAAGACTTTCTATAATTGCTTTAATTTTTACCATATCCATATTAACTCTCCTCATAATTTGTTTTGGTTATTATTAGATTAGAATAAGTTTGATTTTGAATTGCATCAATATAATTTAGTTTTATTAATTCTAATATAGAAAGAAAATATGTAATTATTTCGTTTCTAGAACTTTGGGTATTTAGTAAATCCGTAAAAAGAACTTCATTACTAGATTCAAGTCTATTCAGAAGAATTTTTGAACAATTCTTTATTGTATATTTTTCCTTCTCAATATGGTGGGTATTTATAATTGTTTTATTAATGCTATATTTATTAATTATATTTTTCACAGATCTTACCAGCATATTTAAATCAAAGAGTTCGATTTCTAATTGTTTATCTTCATATAGTGTTAAGTCTTCTCGCGGCTTATAATAAGCCTTTAATTCTTCTTTTTCATATACTTGTAATTCTGAGGAAGCTTCTTTGAATTTTTTATATGCTAGAATTTGCATAACTAATTCTTCCCTAGGATCGATTTCTACCTCTTCACCTTCAATGATTATCTTTTCCTTGGGAAGTATCATTTTTGACTTAATATGCAATAATGTAGATGCCATAATTAAAAATTCACTTGCTATGTCTAAGTTCAATTCTTCCGCTTTATATATATAATTCATATACTGTTCAGTAATCATATTTATAGGTATATCATATATATCAATTTCTGCATTGTTTATTAAATTTAATAGCAAGTCCAATGGACCTTCAAACGAATCTAATTTTATTTGATAGTTCATACTTAACTCCTATAGTTGTCATATTGAATAAGTTTAACATTATATCTATGATAAGTAAAATATTAGGATAATTTCTAATAAAAAGGTAATATATCTATATAGTACAAATAGCTTATTATTGCTATAATAAGCTTAAATAAAGTAGATATAATAATTTCATCTAACCTCGAAATATTTCGAGGTTAGAATTCATTAATTAAATAAAAAATGGCTCCACACTTTTTTTAAAATATTACCTAGATGTCCTTCATTAACATCTGATTTAGCTAATAGATTGATTTTATCTACAATCTTACCTTCAACTACTATTTCTAATTCTCCTATTTGTTCCCCCTGTTGGATTGGAGCATTTAAATACTTAGGATGCTTAATATTTTTTTCAATTTTCTTTTCGCTACCTTTTGGCAATAGAACATTAGCATCTTTTTCCAAGATTAAATCTAAGAAATCATTTTTCCCTTTTTCTATAGGAATATTTGAGAAAATATCACCTTTTTTACCTATAGATATGGATTCATAATTAGAAAACCCATGATCTAATAAATTAGTAGCTTCTTCAAAACGTAATGGTGAAGTTGAAGCACCTAATATGACTGCAATAAGTTGTAAATCCCCTCTTTTTGCTGAAGCTGATATACAATGTTTTGCTTCTTCAGTATATCCAGTTTTTATTCCGTTTGCTCCATCATAATTTT
>Ga0079226_10002557_pt1 | contig 14061 bp, 11 predicted proteins | sample Poulit2014_FD_76345 | JGI IMG/M metagenome (GOLD analysis project Ga0079226, IMG submission 76345) | Agricultural soil microbial communities from Georgia to study Nitrogen management - Poultry litter 2014 | ecosystem: Environmental > Terrestrial > Soil > Agricultural land | place: USA: Georgia... | reverse complement strand
TTAATATCAAGCTCTTCAGGATCTTTATGAGATAAGTCGAGGTAAACCATGTTTTCTCCGTTAATTCCTAACTTCTGGTTCACACATACGTCGAAAATCTCACGGGTAGCAATGTCTCGTGGAACTAAGTTACCGTAAGCTGGATATTTCTCCTCTAAGAAATACCATGGTTCTCCATCTTTATATGTCCAGACACGCCCACCTTCACCACGAGCTGATTCACTCATTAAACGAAGCTTGTCATCTCCTGGAATTGCTGTTGGGTGAATTTGGATGAATTCACCGTTTGCGTATTTAGCTCCTTGCTGATATAAAATACTTGCAGCTGAGCCAGTGTTAATCATCGAGTTTGTTGATTTACCGAAAATAATTCCAGGACCACCCGTTGCCATAATCGTTGCATCTGAACGGAAGGCACGAATTTCGTGGTTTTGCAAGTTTTGTGCTACTAAACCACGACCGACACCATCTTCATCAATTACGACACCTAAAAACTCCCAACCTTCATACTTCGTTACGAGTCCCTCAACTTCATAACGACGTACTTGTTCGTCGAGCGCATATAATAACTGCTGTCCAGTCGTTGCTCCTGCGAAAGCTGTACGGTGATGCTGTGTACCTCCGAAACGTCTGAAGTCTAATAAACCTTCAGGTGTACGGTTAAACATTACACCCATACGATCTAACATATGAATAATACTTGGTGCAGCTTCACACATTGCTTTTACCGGTGGCTGGTTCGCTAAGAAGTCTCCACCGTAAATCGTGTCGTCAAAGTGAATCCAAGGTGAGTCACCTTCACCCTTCGTATTAACCGCACCGTTAATACCACCTTGCGCACAAACAGAGTGAGAGCGTTTTACTGGTACGATAGAAAATAAATCTACATGAACGCCAGCTTCAGCAGCTTTAATCGTTGCCATTAAACCAGCAAGACCGCCACCTACTACTGCGATTTTTCTGTTACTCATTATTTAAAACTCCCTCCCTAGTATTGGTCTATTACATACCGAATACGAATATTGTTCGAATTCCAATAAAGGATACGACAATAAATACTAGTACAGTGAAATATGTAATAATTTGTTGTGAACGTGGTGATTGTGCAATTCCCCAAGTGACTGCAAAACCCCACAATCCATTAGCTAAGTGGAAAACTACCGCTAAAATTGAAATGATGTAGAACCAAAAATAAAACGGCTGTTGTAAAATATCTTGCATTAATTGTGCATTCACTTCTGCATTTCCTAATGCAACTTGAATTCTCGTTTGCCACACATGCCAAACGACGAAGATCAATGTGATAATTCCTGTGATTCGTTGTAAAAAGAATAGCCAGTTACGAGCAAATCCATAAGTTCCTACGTTATTTTTAGCAGTAAAGACGATATACACCCCTAAAACTGCATGAAAAATAAGTGGTAAATAAATAATCAAAATTTCAAGTGCTAGTACAAAAGGAAGATTGCCCATAAAACCAGCTGCTTTATTAAAACTTTCTTCTCCATAAACAATAAAATGGTTTACAATTAAGTGCTGTACGACGAAAATACCAATTGGAACAACACCTAGTAGTGAATGCAATCTTCTGTAAAAATACTCACGATTTTCCACCATGTGTTACTCCCTCCTTAATAAAGTTTTTAATATGATTAGTAAAAAAACAAAGAGACCATTTAGTGATTCATCCGTTTTCATCTATTTGCATAATCTGGATGCAAAGGAAATATGCTGTAATACGTGCATTATTTCACTTGCTTATTGTGACGAAATAGAGAACTTTGAATCACTCTACCACTTTATTGTACTTGTACTTTTATAAAGCGTCAAGAAAATGGATATTCTCAATGTGCGAGAAAATCTATACTACGGTAACTTAGTTTGATTTTATGTTATAATAATGGACGTTACATAAGCTTTATATACTTTGTTAAGTAAAGGATGAAGCAAATGGATGAGAAGTTAATTCCTCTCTCTTTGTTCGAGCAATTACCAAAATCAACAGCCGGCCACGATGTTTTACGATACGTTAGTATGCCGAGTTTTTTAGGAGAAGAAAAAGACTCTATTTTATACTTTATTGGGCGTAAATTAGCAAGGAAAATTGAAATCGAATCACTTGAAGACTTATATTTCTTGTTTGAAACTTTCCACTGGGGAAAATTAGAGCTCGTCAAAGATCGGCGTCGCACTCTTACTTTCCATCTAATGTCCGATGAGGTTGCGGAACGCATGATTTCTCCCTTTACGATCGATTATCGTCTTGAAGCTGGCTTTATCGCCGAAGCAATTGAAAAAATTACCGAACGAACTTGTGAGTGCAATGAATCGGTAAATAATCGGCTTTATCGAGTTCAGTTTAAAGTAACTTTTACCGACGATTAATCCTTCTTTTCATTCAAATAAGCTAGTACGTTTTTAGCGACATTTTTTGGGATTCCCAGCTTTGTCAAATCGGCTATGGTTGCTTTTTTAATACGTTCTAAGGACCGGAAGTGTCGTAGAAGTAAATTGCGTCGTTTCGGTCCAACTCCTTCGATTTTGTCCAATTCAGATTGAATTAAACTTTTCCCTCGTACTTGACGGTGGAATTGAATCGCAAATCGGTGTACCTCATCTTGAATTCGCTGAATTAAATAAAACTCGTTCGATTGGCGATCTAGAGGCACTATCTCCGGTGGTGAACCGTATAATAAATGGGCTGTCTTATGTTTATCATCAGAGACGATCCCGCCGATTGGGATCGATAAGCCCAACTCATTTTCTAACACATCTTCAGTAGCAGAAATTTGTCCTTTGCCACCATCGACTAAAATCAAATCTGGAAGAGGCAAGTTTTCTAATAAAACCCGTTTATAACGGCGACGAATGACTTCTCGCATCATTTCATAATCATCGGGGCCTTCTACACTCTTAATTTTATATTTCCGATATTCCTTCTTATCCGGACGGCCATCAGTAAAGACAACCATCGCCGATACCGGATCGACTCCTTGTATATTCGAGTTATCAAAGGCTTCGATTCTTTTTGGCGTTTCTATTTGTAAGATTTCTCCTAACCGTTCGATGGAACGAATCGTCCGCTCTTCATCGAGTTCTATTAACGCAAATTGTTCATCGAGAGCGATACGCGCGTTTTTTTGTGCCATGTCGACGAGCTCACGTTTTGTACCACGAAAAGGTGTGCGTACCTTTACTTCAAGTAATCCTTGTAATAGTTCTGTATTTGTACCGATTGGAACGAGGATTTCCCTCGGTTTCAAATTATTATTATGTAGGTAAAACTGTCCTATAAAACTAATAAATGCATCTTCTGCCTCAGTATAAAAAGGGAAGAACGATACATCTCGTTCAATAAGCTTCCCTTGACGAATATAAAAAACTTGTATACACATCCAACCATGATTGTAGGTATACCCAAAAATATCGATGTTTACTTTCTCGTTTAACATAACTTTTTGTTGTTCCATCACGGCTTCAATATGATGAATTTGGTCCCGGAGTTCTTTTGCTCGTTCAAAATTTAACTGCTCACTCGCTTCATACATCTTTTCTTCCAATTCTTTTTTGACATGACGGTATCCGCCTTGTAAAAATTGTGATATTTCTCTAATAATTTCGTCGTAGACTTCTTTTTTCACTGGTTCTTCACTACAGGCGAGACACTGGTCTAAGTGATAATATAAACAATAATCACCTGGTTGATTGTTGCATTTTCGAAGTGGATACATTCGATCGAGTAACTTTTTTGTTTCGCGGGCTGCGATGACATTTGTATAAGGACCGAAATATTTTCCACCATCTTTTTTCAACTTTCGTGTAATTTGTAACTGAGGATGACGTTCATTTGTAATTTTTAAATAGGGATAACTTTTGTCATCCTTTAACATGACGTTATATTTAGGATCATATTGTTTTATTAAGTTCATCTCTAAAATTAAGGCGTCGATTTCGGAAGAAGTAACGATATATTCAAAATCAGCAATTTCCATGACAAGGCGTTGAGTTTTTTGGTCATGTGCTCCTTTAAAATAAGAACGTACTCGGTTACGTAGTTGCTTCGATTTTCCAACGTAAATAACTTGACCATGCTTATCTTTCATTAAATAACAACCAGGTTTAAGGGGAACGAGAGATAGTTTTTCTTCAATATTATTTTTCGTCATTATAATTTCCTCCTTTCTTTTATATTCAAAATAAAACGTTGCAATCCACGATAAATCGTGAATGCAACGCCTTTTTTAAATCTAGTTGTTCATTTGTTCGCATCGCGCGTTATTAGACATGTTTGTTAATTACGTCCACTAATGCCTCTTTAGGTTGGAAACCGACTACTTGATCGACGATATTTCCATCTTTCATTAATAGTAACGTTGGAATACTCATTACACCGTATTTACCTGCAGTTTCTTGGTTTTCATCGACGTTTAGTTTGACAATTTTAACTTTGTCTCCCATTTCACTATCGATTTCTTCTAATACAGGCGCAATCATTTTACAAGGTCCACACCAAGGTGCCCAAAAGTCAACTAATACTAAACCTTCTGCTGTTTCTTCAGCAAAGTTTTGGTCTGTTACATTTGCGATTGCCATTAATTTTTTCCTCCATTCGTCAAATATACGTTCGATTTGATTATAACATTCCAATTTTACGTGTGCTAGTAGTTTGCTTACACATAAAATCAGATTATTTCATTTCTATAATGGCTAATTTTTACTTTTTCATTCATTTAGAAAAAAACCTGGTCCTACAAAACGTATTGACCAGGTTTCCTTCTCCTATATACCAATTACTGAAGGGCTTTAACTTCTTCAATCATTAAGTCTAATACTTCAAAGACGTCACCGACAATTCCGTAGTCAGCTATGTTGAAGATCGTCGCTTCCTCATCTGTGTTAACCGCTACGATTACTTTAGAGTTAGACATACCTGCTAAGTGCTGAATTGCACCTGAAATACCGAAAGCTATGTATAGATCAGGTGTAATTACTTTACCAGTCTGTCCAATTTGTAATGAGTAGTCACAGAAATCTGCGTCACATGCACCACGGGATGCACCGACTGCCGCACCTAAAAGGTCAGCTAATTCATAAAGACGGTTGAATCCTTCAGCATCTTTCATTCCTCGTCCACCAGCGATAACGATATTCGCTTCAGATAGGTCGACACCTTCAGTTTTCTTACGGATTACTTCTTTGACAACTGTACGTAAGTCTTTTACATCGATGTCTTTAGCTACGACCTCTCCTGAACGGGACTCGTCTTTTTCTAACGCTGGAATGTTATTTGGACGAATTGTCGCAAATGTAATTCCTTCTTTAATGACTTTCTTTTCGAAAGCTTTTCCGGAATAAATTGGACGAGTAAAGACAACCTTGTCCCCATCTTTTTCAATTGCTGTTGCGTCAGAAATTAATCCTAAATCACGACGAGCTGCAATCTTCGGTGTAAGGTCTTTACCAATCGATGTATGACCCATTACTACACCCGTAGGCTCCTCTTCATCCATTACTTCCATGACCACTTGTCCATATGCTTCTGACGTATAGTGTTCTAAATTATCGTGTTGTACCGTAATAGCACGATCTGCTCCATATTGAATCATTTCTTGAGCTTGCTCTGATAGATCGTTATTTCCTAAAAGAAGTGCAACAATCTCTGCACCTTCGTCAATTTTCTTCGCCGCAGCAATCGCTTCAAAGCTTACATTACGTAATGTACCATCGACTGCTTCACCAATTACTAAAATTTTGCTCATTATGATACTTCTCCCCTCTTTTACTTATTTCCCGATTAAAGTACTTTTGCTTCGTCACGTAATAACGAAATGAGTTCTTTTACTTGGTCTTCGATTTCGCCTTCTAAAATACGACCCGCTTCTTTCTCTGGTGGTAAGAAGACATCAACTGTCTCTGTCTTCGTCTCTAAAACGTCTTCATCTAAATCGAGGTCGTCAAGCTCTAACTCTTCTAAAGGCTTACGCTTAGCTTTCATAATTCCTGGTAAAGAAGGATATCTTGGCTCATTTAAGCCTTGCTGACATGTAACGAGAAGTGGTAAAGGTGCCTCTACCTTTTCGATATCTCCTTCTACATCTTTATCGATTTTTGCAACGCCGTCTTCAATTTCTAAATCGACAATCGTTGTAACATACGCCATGTCTAACCTTTCAGCAATACGTGGGCCAACTTGTCCACTTGCTTCATCGATGGCAACGTTACCCGCTAGGATAAGGTCAACTTCTTTATCTTCGAAAAATGCTTCTAAGATTTGCATTGTTGTCGTTTGGTCGCCATCTTCTAAGTCGTCTTCTGTATTAATTAATACTGCTTTGTCTGCACCCATCGCTAATGCTGTGCGGAGTTGCTGTTCTGAATCTGAATCACCAATTGTAACTACTGTTACTTCACCACCGTGCTCATCACGTTGGTTAATCGCTTCTTCAATTGCGTATTCATCGTATGGGTTAATAATGTACTCAACACCATCATCTTCGATTACGCCATCGTTAATCACGATTTTGTCCTCTGTATCAAATGTTTTCTTTAATAGAACGTAAATGTTCATTATATATTTCCTCCTTATCATTGCATACATTGTTATAATATAAAATGAACTTCCAAGGATTATTCCTCGACATTCATTTCATTATTTATCTTTGAAATTTGGGCTTCGCTTTTCAATAAAGGCTTGTACACCTTCTTTAGCATCCTCGGTTCCAAATACTTCTCCAAAGGCTTCAGCTTCTGCTACTACTCCTGCTGAGAAAGAGGCGAATTTTGCATAAGGAACTAGCTGCATTACTTTCTCAATTGTCGGTTTACTTTTTGCTACGATCTTCTTCGCTAGGCTCTCCGCTGTGTCGATTAATTCATCTTCGCTTACTGCATGGTTTGCCAGGCCAATTTTAACTGCTTCTTCTCCTGTCACAGGTTCAGCAGTCAAAATAAGTTCGTAAGCTTTTGCGTTACCGACAAGTTGTGGCAAACGTTGTGTCCCTGCAAAACCAGGAATTATCCCTAGGTTTAATTCAGGCAAACCTAATTTGGCGGATTCTGTCACTATACGAATATGACATGCCATCGCTAATTCTAGTCCACCGCCTAATGCAGCCCCGTGAATTGCTGCAATAACTGGTACGGAGAACTTCTCAATTCGTTCAAAGAGTTCTTGTCCATTTCTTGCAGTTGATTCATAATCGGACGCTTCTTGTAAAGAGGTGAACTCTTTTATATCAGCACCAGCTGAGAAAAATCTACCGTCACCCTTTAAAATAATCGCTTTCACTGTTCCATCAGCTTCAATTTCATCAAATCGTTTTGCTAAATCCTTTAATAATGTCGTTGAAAGGGCATTCGCCGGAGGGCTTTGAATAGTCAATGTAGCAATATGATCCTTAATATCTAATGCAATCGTACTCATAACTAACCTCCTTTATCGTATTAATGAATTTTATAAAAAAATAGGTCATGCTTCTTTATTTCCCTGGAGTGTCTTGTTTACGTAAACCGTTAACAAGTAACTCATGGACACCGTCGATTTGGTCGACCAACTCATACCGTTCTGATTTCATTACCCAAGTTGTAACGGTTTCATCAATCGTTCCAAAAATCATTTGTCGAATTAAACGTGGATGGATGTCGTCGCGAATTTCCTTTTCTTCGATGCCCTGTTTAATAATTGAGTCGATGACATCTAAATAAGATTTTAACACTTTATTTATTTCACGTCTTAATTCGAGCTTTGACTGCCTTAATTCTAGTTGTGTCACTCTAGCTAAAAAAGGCGCTTCAGCTAACTGCGTGTAATGCATCGTAATTAAAGTCTTTAATTTCTCTATCGATGTTTCTTTATCTCTAATAGATTCTTCAATTTGATTAATAAATTCGCCCATTCGTTCGCGAAAGACGGAAATTAATATATCTTCTTTATTTTTAAAATATAAATAAATTGTTCCGTCAGCTACATTCGCACGTTTTGCAATTTTCGAAACTTGAGAAGCGTGATAGCCATTTTCGGCGATTACTTCTAAAGCTGCTTGTATTATTTGTTGGTATTTTGGTCGATCTCTGTTCAATCATAATCCCCTCACTCAAGTAAACTAACTAATCGCGACATTACACGCTATAAAATGACATACGAATGAATGATTGGTCATTCATATGTCATTTTATTATACATTTGGTTTGAATGTCAATGATTACATTCGATTTGGTTTTTGAAAAAAATAAGGATTGAGAATGAACCCTCCGGCTTAAAAACTGTATAATTCGTTCGTTTGACGTGTACGATTAGTTGTTACTTATTATTGAAAATATGTTCATTGAAAGCGCCTCGATTTATTCTTACTAATTAGCTTCCTCTAACTCTTCGACTGATTCCTCAATCAATTGACGTTTTAATACTTTTCCAATAACAGTCTTCGGAAGTTCATCGCGGAATTCGTAGATTCTCGGTACTTTATATGCTGCTAAATTTTCACGACAATATTTATCTAGTTCTTCTTCTGTAACCGTTGAACCTTCACGTTTAACGATGACTGCTTTTACTGTTTCGCCTCGATAGTCGTGGGGTACTCCAATAACCGCCGCTTCTACTATATCAGGATGTTCGAAAAGTACTTCTTCAATTTCACGCGGATAAATATTAAAGCCTCCGGCGATAATCATGTCGTTTTTCCGGTCGACGACATAGAAATATCCTTCTTCATCCATTCGCCCCATATCACCAGTTAATAACCAACCATCTCTTAATACTTCGGCTGTTTCTTCCTCGTTATTCCAGTAACCTTTCATTACTTGAGGTCCTTTTACAGCGATTTCTCCTACTTCTCCAACCGGTAATTCTTCTAATGTGCCTTCTTTTACAATTTTTGCATCCGTATCTGGCCATGGTAATCCAATACTTCCATTAACTCTTTTACCCCAAATTGGATTTGCATGGGTTACTGGTGAAGTTTCCGTCAATCCGTAACCTTCTACTAGCTTTCCTTGTGTGATTTCCTCAAACTTTTCCTGAACCTCTAAAGGTAACGAAGCTGAACCACTAATACATGCTTTAACCGAAGATAAATCGTATTGATCGATTTTTGGATGATTAATCAAGCCAATATAAATTGTTGGTGCTCCTGGGAAAAGTGTAGTCTTATGTTTTTCAATTGTTTTTAGTACTTCTTCCGGATCGAACTTCGGTAATAAAATCATCTTCGCACCGTACATAATTGACAAGTTCATAACCGTTGTCATTCCATATACGTGGAAAAATGGTAACACACCTAATACGGTTTCTTTATCTTGCTCCGCTTTTGAAATCCATTGACGGGCCATTTGAGTGTTTGACACTAAGTTTAAATGAGTTAGCATAACTCCCTTTGGTTTACCAGTTGTGCCACCCGTATATTGTAATAAAGCTAAATCGTTTTCTGTATCAATCTCGATTTCTTTATAATTTTCTGTAGTATGCTTTATAATGTTTCTCCATACGTGGGTATCGGCTGATTCCTCTACCTTTACAACCAAGTTATACTCACGCTTTTGAATAAACGGATAAATTAAGTTCTTAGGGAATGGTAAATAGTCAGCAATTCGTGTCACGATTACGTGTTCTAAATCGGTCTTTTCTTTTACAGCCGTTACCCGAGGAACTAATATATCGAGACAGACGATAAATTTAGCTCCTGAATCTTTCATTAAGTACTCCAATTCTCTTTCTGTAAAGAGTGGATTCACTTGAACGACAGTACCACCAGCTAGTAAAGTACCGTAATACGTAATAACCGCCTGTGGTGTGTTCGGCAACATACTAGCGACACGGTCGCCTTTCTTAAGGCCTAAAGATTGTAGATAGTTAGCAATTTTCTTTGCTTCTGATAACAGTTCCTTGAAGGATAGTTCCTTTCCCTGGAAATGAACCGCTTTCAAATCAGGCACTCGGTTAGCGCTTTCAATTAGAAAGTGATGAAGTGGTTCTTTTGAATATTCCATTGTTTCTGGAATCTCTTCAGGATAATTTTTTAACCAAGGCTTTGTGTTCGTCATGTTTGCTCCCCCTTATTTTGTTAATATGGTAATCTTTTAATTTAAATCACGATGACGCTTACATTTTGCATCATCGTTTCAAAATTCAATAGATTAGTAAAGATTTTCAAGTTTTGTAAACTATTATTTTACATAAATAGCCAATATGCAACACCAAATAATAAAAACACAATTGCTACGGCGGTAAAAATTTTCGCTAGCCGATCGTATACCATTCAATGTCCTCCTAGTATGAAGAAAACGGAAAGTACGTTTCATTCTTTAAAAGCGTATCATAAAACGAATGACAATTCAACAATAAAATGAACCTTCATTCATTCCGTTTTCTTCACTTATTTCCTAATTTAATTATACTATTATTCATAGGAGGAGGAAACTTATATTTCTACAATTGTTACACCTGAACCACCTTCCCCTTCACCACCATAACGATATGATTTAACGTGGGGGGAAGTCTTAAGATATTGTTCTACCCCTTTTCGTAAAGCCCCTGTACCTCGTCCATGAATAATTGTAACACGGGGATAATTTTGCATAACAGCACGATCTATATATGTTTCAAGCTCCCGCATTGCCTCTTCATAACGCATTCCGCGTAAATCAAGTTCAGGTTTAATCGGGTCTTTCGTTGTAACGACGCTTGTAAAAGTATGTTCAGGTTCCTTAGTTCGTGCTTTACCGATATACTCCAAATCTTTTTTCTTCGCTGTTACCCGCATCATACCGAGTTGGATGATGAATTCGTTATCGTTTTTCTTCTCGATAATTTCACCAGTTTGCTGTAAAGTGCGGTGGCGGATTTCATCTCCTTCGACAAAGTCATATCTTTGTTTAGTTTCTTCCTTGGGTTCGTCTTTTTTCGGAACTAATTTAGGTTGAGCTTCATCTAAGAGTTTTCGGGCTTCGATCCATTCATGTTCTTTCCACATTGCCTTATCTTTCATTTGTCGTACTTCATCGACGATTATCTCGGCTTCTTCTCGGGCTTGTTGTAGTGCTTTTTCTGCTTTTTCTTCGGCTTCCTTATATAATTTATCTCGTTTTGTTTCGAATTGTTTCCATTTATTTTTCAATTCACTATGTAACTTTTCACTTTCTTGTAATCGCTTGTTGGCTTCATCTAACTTTCTTTCCGCTTCTTTACGGGTATTCTCTAAAGCGGTAATCATATTTTCAACATTTTTTGAATCGACACCAAGATAGCTTTTCGCCCGTTTAATTATTCGTTTGTCGAGACCTAATCGGGAGGATATTTCAAAGGCATTACTTCTTCCAGGAACCCCCATTAATAATCGGTACGTAGGTCGTAACGTATTGACATCAAACTCAACGGAAGCATTCATTACACCTTCTTGGTTATAGCCATATGCCTTTAATTCTGGATAGTGTGTTGTTGCGACGATACGAGCTTTTCGTTCGATTACTTCATCGAGAAGGGCCATTGCAAGGGCTGCCCCTTCTTGGGGGTCTGTACCAGCACCGATTTCATCAAAGAGAACGAGTGTATTTTCATCAACTTCCTTCATCATTGCAACAATATTAGTCATATGGGAAGAAAATGTACTTAAATTTTGTTCGATAGATTGCTCATCACCAATATCAGCGAAAACTTTATTAAAAATTGCAAGGCGACATCCATCAACTGCTGGTATGTGAAGTCCCGATTGTGCCATTAATGTTAGCAGACCTATCGTCTTTAATGTAACGGTTTTACCTCCAGTGTTTGGACCCGTAATTACGATTGCTGTAAAATCTTCTCCAAGTGTAATATCATTAGCAACGACTTCTTCAGCCGGAATAAGTGGATGGCGTGCTTGTTTCATATCGATTATGCCTTGTTCATTTAATTCTGGTTTTGTTGCATCCATTTCCTCAGCTAATTTCGCCCGCGCCCGAATTAAATCGATCTTGGCGATAATATCCATATTATGAAGAATCTCTTCTGCATGGGTCGCAATTTTTGCTGATAAGTCACGTAAAATCCGTTCTATTTCTTGTTCTTCTTTTACAAATTGTTGTTGTAAATTGTTGTTTAATTGAACAACAGCTCGCGGTTCCATAAATAACGTTTGACCAGAGGAAGATTGGTCGTGGACAATTCCGCCAATTGCAGTTCGATATTCGTGTTTTACTGACAAAACGTAACGATTATTTCTAATCGTAACAATTCGATCAGAAAGCATATTACTTCGTTTGCGAATAATTTCTTGGAGGCGTTCACGAACGCTCGACTCATAGGAACGAATTGCAGATCGAATCGAGCGCAAGGTTGAAGTAGCATCGTCGTAGAAATCGCCATTTTCATCGATCTTTCCCTTAATTTCCTTTTCTAAATGGCGTAAGGAAAATAAGGTATCAACAAGTTTCCGTAAATTAGTTATACTTACTTCTTCTTGATTTTCGATGAATCTTTTTACATTTCTTGCGACATATAGCAATTGGGCGATTTGTAAACAAGCTTCTACTGTTACAATTCCGCCACGTTTACTTCGTTCGATTGCTTCTGTTACATCATTAACAAAAGCTAATGGTAAATCTTTATTTAAGCGGAAGATCGCAACGACTTCATCGGTTTCATCTTGTAATCGTTGGACAAGCGAAAGGTCTGTTTCTGGCTTCACCTGTTCGACTAACGATTGACCCACTGCAGTCGTTGCATAACTACGTAATTTGAGTTTTATTTTATCAAATTCTAATACTTGTAACGTGCGTTCGTTCATATATGATACTCCTTGTAGTCAGGCTTTTTTTATTTGGAATTTATATTAAAAAACTATAAATCATAACCCGATTACGTTAGGGACGCTTTTGGGATAGAAAGCTCTCAACATCGTTTATATTCCAGCTATTCAACACAGACGACGGTTTTAACCATGCCTTCCGTGCAACTTTTACCCCGTATTCGATATGTTGTAACGTTTTTGTTTGGTGAGCATCGGTATTAATAACGATAGGTACCCTTGCTTCTTTTGCCTTTTCTAAATAAGTTGGCTTTAAATCGAAGCGCATCGGATTTGCATTAAGTTCAAGGGCTGTGCCAGTTTCTTTTGCTATATTTATTAAACCATCGACATCGATGGCATACGGTTCACGACGACCGATTAATCGACCGGTTGGGTGGGCAATTATTTGGACGTACGGATTCTCACAGGCTACTTGTAATCGATGCATAATTTCTTCTTCTGTTTGATTAAAGCCGGAATGAATCGCTGCAATTACGATATCCATTTCTTTTAAAAATTCGTCGGTAAAGTCGAGCTCGCCTGTCGGTAATATATCCATTTCAACTCCGGCGAAAATATGAATATCGTCGTACTTTTCATTTAATCGATCGATTTCCTCCCGTTGCTTTCTTAAACGGTCTTCGTTAAGGCCATTAGCTACACGTAAAAATTTTGAATGATCGGTAATCGCAATGTAACGGTAATTACGGGACCTTGCTGCTTCAACCATTTCTTTGATTGAATGGGCACCATCGCTCCAAGTCGTATGCATATGCAGATCACCTTGGATATCGGACAGTTGTAATAATGTGTTTTTATCTCTTTTCGAAAAATATTCAAGCTCCTTACCTCCGCTTCGTAGCTCTGGTGGTACATAATGGAGGCCGAAGTGATTGAAAAACTTCGCTTCAGAACTAAACTGAGTCACTGACCCTGTCTCTTCCTTGGTGACTCCATATTCGTTAATTTTTTCTCCACGCTTTTTAGCTAATTGACGCATTAGGACGTTATGCTCTTTTGAACCAGTGAAGTGGTGTAGGGTTGTTGCATAGACTTCCGGAGTGACTAAACGGAAGTCCACGTTCACATTATACTCATCCTCAATCGTAACAGACACTTTTGTCGGTCCACTAGCGATTATATCCTTGATTGAATCGATTCGTAATAAAGCTTCTGCTACAGCCCCAGGCTTATTCGTTGCAATAATAAAATCGATATCCCTTGCCGTCTCCTCAAGACGACGCAAGCTTCCGGCTAGCTCATATTGTTCAATATCTTCGATTGTTTGGAGATAGGTTTC
>Ga0079226_10002556_pt1 | contig 14065 bp, 11 predicted proteins | sample Poulit2014_FD_76345 | JGI IMG/M metagenome (GOLD analysis project Ga0079226, IMG submission 76345) | Agricultural soil microbial communities from Georgia to study Nitrogen management - Poultry litter 2014 | ecosystem: Environmental > Terrestrial > Soil > Agricultural land | place: USA: Georgia... | reverse complement strand
GATAGCCCAATTATCGTATATGCCCAAGTCAGATAGGTGTCTAGGTGGTTTCAGTCCTCACCTGGTCCGCGGAAGCATTGAAAACGCTTGTCATTAGTCCGCCAGCAGCGACTCTGGTGCGGTCTGCCGCATCGGGCCACAAGTGCGAATATGTGTTCAGAGTGACGGATGGCGACTTGTGTCCCATGGCTCTCTGTACAGTCACAACATCGCAACCTGCGGCAATTAAACCTGAAGCAAAAAAGTGTCGAAGGTCATGCAAGGTGACATCACTCAACTCACTGTTTTCCAGGGTTTTTTGCCAACGGTACTCAGCCTGCCTTGGATTCAGCGGCCAGCCCTGATGGCCAGGGAAGAGGTATTTGTTTTTCGTGTAGGTGCCGATGTTCTTCACGTGTTCAGACAGCATGAATATCAGTTCATCAGGCACGTAGACGATTCGATCTGAGCTGTACTTAGGCGCCCGTATCTCGGGTTCGAGACCGGCTTCTTTCTGGATTTGCTGGGCTACGTGAACGGTGCGTCCCAAAAAATCAATATCTTCAAGTCTGACCGCAGCTGCTTCGCCGCGTCGGAGTCCAGCAAAAGCGCACAATGCAATATAGGGCTGGTACCAGTCCTCAGCACCTTCAAGAGCGCGACTTACCTGTTCGGGTGAGGGAATGCGCATTGAACTCACAAGATTTTGTTTTCGGGGGAGCCGAATGTTCTCGGAAGGATTCTTGATGATCAATCCGTCTGCTACCGCGGCACTCAAAACTGTTTTGATGTTGCGGAATCTGGTGTGAACAGTGTTGACAGCGTAGTCTCGCTCCATCTGCTTTACCCAAGATTCGATATGAGAGCGTTGAATCTTGTTCAAAGAATTGTTGGCAAAGGGCACCTGCCGTATGGCGAACTCCATGCCTCGGGCAGTCCCAGTCGTCCACAGTTGCCGCTGTTGCCACTCATCGTAGAACTGCCGCAAGGTGACGTTTCCCGCTTTTGGGTCGACGTATGATCCGGTTGCCATTGAGGATTCAATCTTAGCTCGGTAACGATTGGCGTCCCGTTTGAGCTCGAATTGTTTGGACCTTTCCTTGTTCTCTTCATTTCGCCATCGAACAAGGTATTTTCCGTTCGGTCGTTTTTGGATTGACGCCATCACCACCGCCTAGTCGGAAGATTCATCAAAGAGATCATTGACGTTCAGAGACTGATCACTTTCGGCTTCAACTTCTGCTTCAGCCTCTTTGTACATATCCATTACATGTTCCGGCCGCGCTATGGAATCGAGCTCATCAAGTAGATTTTTCAAATATTTCCCGGTGTGTTCCGGCAACTGTTCAACAGGAATGCTATATTCCTCAACGACCGCGAACAGTGCTCGCTTAGCGGTGATCCAACTTTTTAGAGCCTCGTCAAATGTACTTCGCGCCCGCAAAATTTCCTGATAAATTTCTGCAATAAAATACGTGCTGTTGGCATCGTGCTCTTTAAGGAAGAAAGCATCGTAGGGTTTTTTGAGGATTTCTGATAAAACGATGACTTCTGAGAGGCGTATGGGTCTGTCGCCTTTTTCTGTTGCCCACACAGTGGCTTGAGACCACTTGAAGCCTTTGTCTCGCATTCTCTCTGCCAGAGCTTGCTGCGATTTATCGCCGCGGAACTTCATGATGTTCCGCCCGACTCTTTGGTCGAAGTCGAGATTTTCGCTTGGTGTGGATTCAATGGTACTCATAACATTCAACCTTACTCGCAAAACTAGTTGCAGTCCATAAGAAAACCAATTACTCTCGTATGCAGTCAGTTATAACTGGCGTATCTAGTTGAAGGAGAGGTTATGCAGTCTGTAAGTCGTGAAACGCCAAGTTCGATTTCGATTATGACTATCGAAGAAGCTGCGGAGCTACTTCGCACACCAGTATCGACATTGCGGTATTGGCGCCACATGAAACGTGGCCCGAAAGCAGGCCGTGTGGGAGGACGCCTCATGTACCGTCAAGCAGATCTTGAACAGTGGTTGGACGCGCAATTTGAAGATTAGGGGGCATCCTGTGGGTAATTCAGCAGTCATCACATTCCGATCATTCCGGGGTGTTGAGCTTTGGAAGCGTCTCTATTCAACTTGGAGGGGATATGACTTTTGAGCAAGAAAAAGACCGCGAATCTCGGGCTGGAGATTGCGCGGTCAAGCCTGAAAACAAAGTAATGTGTCAGTGTTTCGGCAACTTTGACGATACTGCATATGACCGAGTCCAGCAAGATATTTTGATTTGGAGACGCGGTTATGAAGTTGGCGTGCGACAAGGATTAGAACAGGGACCATCGCATCCAATGGTCCAAGAGTCAGTGGCGAAAATGTTCGGCGGCTGGCAGGGCGTCGAGGTCGCTCGGGAGCATTCGGTGCGTAAATTCTGGGCAGAGCAGCGAGGTGCAGCATGACGAGTCTCGCTACTGAAGCTGGGCCACTGGACTTAGCGTTTACCGCTGCAGACCTGATGGCTCGCCAATACCCGCCGCTCGAATATGTCGTGCCTGGAGTCATTCCTGAAGGACTTACGATATTGGTTGCGCCACCGAAAATTGGAAAATCGTGGATGGTTCTTGGAATAGCTAAGGCCTGCTCTGAAGGCAGTGAAGCACTAGGTGCGATCCCAGTAAATCAGCGTCCGGTGTTGTATTTAGCACTTGAGGATGGCCCGAGAAGACTACAAGACCGTCTAGCGGCTCTCGGCATGACTGACGGGAACAGCAGTTTATCATTGATGACTGAGACTCCTGCAGGTGCTGCTCTGACCGTAGGCGCATTTGTGGAGCGTCATTACGGCAGTTCACCAGTCATTATCCTCGATACCCTTGGCATGGTCAGAAACGTCTATACAGGTAATGATTCCTATCAAAATGACTATTCTGAAATGTCAGTGTACAAACGCATCGTCAGTTGCAACCCGGGAGCTTCTCTGGTTGTAGTGCATCATACTAACAAGGGCGCCCATAGCGATTTTGTGGCTAGTACTTCGGGCACCCAAGGCATTGCTGGAGCAGCAGATTCAATCCTTACTATCGAGCGCGGTCGCGGCGATAGCGAAGCCACTCTGAACGTCACGAGTAGAGACGCTGAGGAAGGGTCCTATGCGATTCACCTTGACGGAGGGCAGTGGCTCCTAGACGGGGATAGTCTAGCTGAAGCGTCCAATGAGGTGCAGCAACGAAGAACAACCGATGGACTAGGCCTACCAATGACGGAATTGGTGACCCTGGTAGGAAAATACCCAGAGGGTATCAAACCAAGAGACGTCGCGACTTTGCTTAGTTGGTCCGACTCTAAAGTGCGGGTTTACTTGAAACGGGCTTATGAAAACAATCGCATCAGGAGACTCGAGAGAGGACTGTACGGGCCCCTCCCTGTAACTAGTGAAACTACTGTAACTATTCCAAATACCACGGCTCAATTAGATACAGAAGATACACATGTTACACAGCTATCGCCAAACGCTCACTGGAGGATTAGTTGAAGCAAAATGTGAGCGTGCAATCTCCCCGAACAACGAGGGGAACCATTAAAGGCGGCAATTGAGCGCCACACAATTCGGCTCCTAATCAGCCAGTCTGTATAGAGGCCATGCTTCTAGTAATGAGCAATATTCCCGAAATACAAAACAGCGTCCACATGGAATCTGCATAAGGAGGACATCTCATGAGCAGCATCGAAGAGAATTATAAGCAAGAGGCTTTATCCACACGGCTCAATCTATATCACGATATTCCTGTATACACGTCTGGCACTAAACTGCACTACGGGGACATGCATGTCCCCGTTTTGAGGGCGATTCCTCTAAGTCTTAAGGGGTCAAAATGGTGACACAAATAAGTGCTCGGCTTTGTAAAGCTTGCGAAGAACAGCTGCCCGATGTCACCCCAAAGCAACAGAAATACTGCTCACTAACCTGTCGTGAACGGATGAAAAAACGCCGTCAGCGGTTCAAAAGAGAAGCTACAGACACCTCAGAATTTCGACGTCTCCGGGTGGTGGATCAGCAGTTCGATCAACTCCAAGTTGAACATCGTAAACTCCGAAAACGTCTCGAAGCTCGAGACCTCAAGATCCGACGTTTGCAGCATGCCTTGCAGCGTGCCGAGTATCAGGTTGAAGCAGCGGCCAGTGAACAGGCTTTACGGACACGCGCTGTCCGGGACGAGTTGTCCATGTCCCAATCACAGGTGGCCACGCTGAAACGTAATTGGTCCGTCCGGTCTGTTGCGGACGATGAGACAGTCACCAAACTGCGCTCGGACTTGGCAACGGTCACAGCCGAATATAACGAGCTGGCCACCAAATATCAGCAACTGACCGCTGCAGCGAAGTCCGCTGCCGAGGAACGCAAGAACCTCCAAGGGATTGTCCGGCAGTGGGACTACCTGTGTAAACGGCTGCATGTGGCCACCAAGGGACGACCACGCAACGACTCGGATAAAAAGATTCTGGCCGCGTGGTCACAATTCCGCAGACGTGTCCGCAAATAAATTGTCTCGCCCACGGATCGTCCGATCGAATTGGGGGAGTGCGCTCACCTCGTGTTCGGACAACTACAGCATCAGATGAAAGTGAGTGTGAATACTAATGTCGACCAAATCTCCTCGTTATACTCCCGAATTTAAACAGAAGTTGGTCAAAGAAGTCCTGGAAGGTGGCAAGTCGAAAACCAGTGTGGCGAGAGAATACGGGGTCGCGCTTGGCTCGGTGAAGAACTGGGTGAAGCAATACAGAGAAAACCGGGACCTCCGACAAGCCCATCGTCCTGGAGAATCGATGCACAATACATCTGGTACCAAATTGGCCATGGATAGTGCCGATGATAAAACTGCGCGTGAAAAGGAATTGGAACGCAAGGTGCAGCACCTTCAAGAGGGGGTAACGATTCTGCGCCAAACGGTGGCCTACTTGGCAAGTCCCCCCACAGTAGTGCAGGCTTACGAATTAATTCAAGGGGCACACTATGGTCTTGAACTGTGGTCCTTGCTGGCCCTAAATCCAAGACTAGTAATTAGTAATGCCTACAGTGGTGCACGTGCACGCACCCTCTAGTTACACGTGCGCCGTAGCGACTAGCCTCTCGGCAGCTGTTCCTGTTCTCGAGAAAACACAGGACCACGCCAATGATACAAACTAACGGGGACACGAATGTCCCCGCAGTGCAATTTAGTGCCAGAGGTGTGTAGGGGAATGTGGTTCCTTCTGGAAGTGGTCTGGGAAGCGATTAACTCCGTGGTAAAAAGCGAGCAATTCAGTTTGGGATTCCATTTAGCAGTTGGATGGCTCATTCTTATACGGTCTGTTGTGTGGGACTGTGGGCGCTGTCCGCTGGCATTACGGTTGGAATTTCTGGTTTGTCATGATTTGTATGGGTTCACCAGCGGGTGGATGATTTATCTCAACCATTTGGACTCCTCGGACCCGTTTTATTTCTGGACGTCCTTTGAGTCGAGAGTCATCGAAGGCAATATCCCGAATACCAACGACTTGCCAATATGTGTGGGCCGGAAGAATAAGTTCTCTTTCAGAGCCTAGGTGTGTATTGAGCGTTTCGTTTGAGGCGTCTGAAATAAAAATCCCGGAACGTGGTATGAGTTCCAGGAGCACAGCCGTTTCTTGGTCGGGAAGGGCTGTACTGAGCGGACGCATTAAGTTGCCGCCAAGGGTGCCGAACCACCAGGCTTTGATTGTAGAAGATCGAATGTGGTCGTATCGGACGATATTTCCTTCGCGCAGGCTCATATGAGCTTCGAACGACCAGGCGAGTTTTTGTTCAATATCGTTTGCCCACTGGTCTCGAAAACTGTATCCGAGAACTTGTATCTGATGCCACACCAAAATATCTGGTGGAAGCGAGACATCAATTCTGGGGTCTGTGAATATCGCCGATACGCCAGCAGTGCTTTTATGGTGTTTCAGGTCGTGGAGCGCCTGTCGATAGTAAGGAAAGTACGGTAGATTGTGACGCTCCTGTTCCTGAAGCTTCAAGAGCAGTGTTTCGTCATCGGATCGATGACGCGTAATCGGCTGAAAACCGTCAGGCGCCGGGTGCTCCTTCTCAAATTGTAGCCGAGCTTCGAAGTCGGCCCATTGTTCTCCAGTGTGGGCAAAGTCGAGTAATGTGCCGGGATTTATGACGGATGGTCGTAGGATGTCTAACCGAATTTCAGGAAAAGTCTTCTTGATCTGTTGTCCGAGAAAGCCGTCTGGTGGGAGTCTCCAGGCCCCCACATTATGTTGTTTCTGCCACTGCCGGGTGTACTTTTTAATCAGATGCCATGCGGCGTATACTCTCAATAGGGTGGTTTCATTGGAAAGTGAAGCGAAGCTCTTGTTGCGGACACGAATTCCCACAGTGTCTAAGTGCTCTAATCGTGTTCGAGCAACTTCCCACCAGTCATCAAATTCGAACACCGACATCCTATAAGGATCCTTGGCTGGGGCGTGATTCCAGAATCGATGCCAAAAACACCGGTTCTTTCCTGCAGCTATCAGTCTGGTGCAGCCAGGCACTAAACAGATCCGTGGATCAGTGATAAAACTTGCTAACGGTGTCTCAGACATAATGAAAACAACGTACTCGTCTACGCGTTATTGGTGGAACGTTCTGACAACGAATCAACAATCCGCATGGTCTCAACTGAAACACGCACAACCTTTGTGATGAGATCAATAATGTACTGTGTGTTGTTTTGTTCTGCTGACCACTCGTTGGGGTCGTTGATGATACCGGATGCTGTGTCTTTGGTGACCCGGTAGCGATCAAGGATCCAGGCCAGTGCTGATCGTGAGCCAAGCATGTATCGGTCTGCTTCTTCGGGAATGTCACTGATCGTGACGTACTTGTTGTAGATGATTTTCGTGACGTCATTGACGTTTTTCCCTGTTTCGGGATCTTTAGTTTTTGCCCAGCGCATCTTCGACACTTGCCACGCTGATGGGGCGTCAACATCTACAGTAGCTTTGACATCGACCGTCAGTGGGTATGGATCGACGGTCTCGTAATTGACATGCAAGTCCAGCAAAGATTGACCAGCGATGGCTAGTTGGTCAAAGCGTTGTCGAGCCGACGGCGTCTCGATGTGGGGCAGCATCTTCTGCAGATCCGCTGCGTACGCCTGCCTATAGTCAGGATTATGCAGCTGACCATAGACAAAGTGAAAAATATCATCTCGAGAAATATCTTGACCAAGCGCATCCCGGTAGAGCTGCGTGATTTCATCGGTGATATTGTCAACTCTCTCATATCCCTTGACTATCTCTCCTGGAGTCCCGTACTTGCTCGATTCTAAGTTTCTAGCTCGAGCGAAATTGCCAAGATCGAGTTCACCTTCCGGAGCGTCAACAGGCTCCCAAGTAAACCGAGGGAAGAACTGATCGGTTTGACCAAAATAATCCAAGTTCGGCAGCAAGTTCGTGGCGTTCACTGAGAAATTAGCATTCGGCTTAGGGCTTGTCACTAAGAAACCGATATTGTCGTGCTCTGCTGTTGGGAACAGGCGAGGCAGTTGATATCGACGTTGGTTGAGATACTGATCAAAGTATAGGTTGGACGTGGTGAACGGACGATAAAGCCCGGTTCTCACTTGTTCTTCGTTCCAAGAGAACTCAATGTTACGTGCGCAAGAGGACTTTAGGTTGCTGTCCCAGGATATTTTTCTTCGGTCAGCATGTCCGGGGTGTTGACCGAGGAAGTTGTTGACGTCGGCTTCTTTGGCTGCGGTAATGTCTTGTTCTTGTGTCCACTCGTGGAAGACTGACCGTGCCTGATTATAGGTCTCGATGAGCACCGACATATTCTCGCTCAGGGCTGTGCGGCTGAAGTTATAGGCCCATGCATCGCGTGCTGTGGACAGACCCCTTGAATATTCCTTGAAGAACGCTATGCACTCTTTATGCGCGTCTTTTTTGTCGCCGAGTACGGGCCAGGTGTGGAAGTGTTCGGAGCGTTGGTGGAGCCAGTCGCCGTAGCTGTTGGGGGTGATGGTGTCCCAGCCGGTGTCGGTGATGCTGGCGTAGTCGAGGATGTGGAGTTTGTCGTCGGCGGTGAGGTAGTCGCCGATGTCCCGGTAGTAGATGGTACATCCTGTGGCGCCGGGGATTTTCACCCCGATCGTGATCGCAATAGTTGTCCTTCCGCCATCACGAAAGACGTTGCCGGCCTCCTTTCTACGGGTCTCTCCAGCAGTACGGGCGTTGCCGCGTAAGTTGAAGACGTGGAGTTCGTTGAAATCTTCCTCGAAAGAGAGACGAACGCCGGCGCCGGTGTTGGATGTGATCCACCCGCCGTTGGTGACGAAGGCTACGATGCCGCGGTCGCCGATGCGATCAGTGGCCCAGCGAAAGCCACGGAAATACGAGTCATACAGACTATTCTTATTCGTGGCCGCGGACTGTGCCACGTAGGTGTCTTCGATGCGAGCATCCAAGGCAGGATATTTCAGGTTGGCATTGAGATCATTCGCACTGGTCTGGCCAACAGAATAGGGTGGATTGCCGATGACCACGTGGATGGGGGCATGGTTTTGGCGTTCAATTCTGGCGTTGTTGGTTTTGAACGGATCCCCCTCGAGCGTGTTGGCATCTTCGGTGGTTTGGAAGGTATCTGCCAGCGCGATACCTTCGAATGGCTCATACTGTGTGGTCTCTGGTGAGTCGCCTGAACGCTGGTGTTGATCGCCGACTAGGGCGTGGTAGGTGGTTTCAATATTGACGGCTGCCACATAGTAGGCCAGCAGCATGACCTCGGTTGCGTGGAGTTCTGTGGCGTATTTGCGGGCTAGATCTGCTGGGTTAATGAGCCCAGATTGCAATAAGCGCACCAGAAACGTCCCGGTCCCTGTAAACGGGTCTAGGATGTGGACGTCTTCGTCGGTCAGACCCTTACCAAAATGCTGCTTGGACAGGTCATCAGCGGCTCGCAGCATGTAGTCCACGAGCTCGACGGGCGTGTAAACAATGCCGAGGGCATCGGATTGTTTCCGAAAGGCTTTCCGGAAAAACCGTTCATAGAGTTCTTTGATGACGGTCTGTTTTCCAGACGCGCTGGTGACTTCCGCAGCCCGTACCCGAACGGACCGGTAAAACGACTCCAACGGGACGGTTTCAGCATCAAGATTCCGATCTGCTAGGGCATTGGCCATCCGAGTCATCACTTGAGCAACCGGGTTTTGCGTCACGAAGTCGTGCTCAGTGAACAATGCGTCAAAGACCGGTGCGGTGATCAGATGCTGCGACAGCATGCTGATGGCCTCATCGTCGGTAATGGAGTCGTTGAGGTTGGCACGCAGCCCAGCGACGAAGGTTTTGAATTCGGCCTGGATCTTGGGTGACGCGTGTTCCAGCAGGGCGTTGATGCGCAGGATTTGTGCTTGGGCGATCTCGGCGACGTCATCGGCCCAGTCTTCCCAATAGGTACGGGTGCCGACTTTATCAACCAGCTTGGTGTAAATAGCCTCTTGCCAGTCTTCTAAAGAAAATAGCACCTGTTGGGTTACAACCTCTGAAGACGCTTGGTCATACCCTGCCACCTGGCCGGTGTGATCGATGTCCACGGGCAGATCGGAGAGGTCGCCGTCGTTGAGATTAATGGAGTTGATGATTGCGTTGAAGCGGTCATCGTGAGCACGCAACGCGTTCAGGACCTGCCAGACCACCCGGAATTGTTTACTATCGTTGAGCGCTGCAGCGGGCGAGACACCGGGACGAATAGCAACGGGCAGGATGATATACCCGTAGTCTTTGCCTGGGGATTTCCGCATGACACGGCCCACGGATTGGACCACGTCCACCATGGAATTGCGGGGGTTGAAAAAGATCACCGAATCCAAAGCTGGGACATCCACGCCCTCAGACAAACACCGGGCATTGGAGAGGATTTTGGTCTGTTGGGGTTCTGGGTCAGCCTTCAACCAGGACAGGGAGGCGTTACGAGTCAGCGCATTCATCGACCCATCAACGTGTTTAGCAGCCACGTTTAAATCCAAGTTGCGGGTATCCACGTATTCCAGGTCGGGATTCCTAGTAGCCAAGTCGTTGGTATACGCATCAATAATGCGCGGGAAGGCTTCAACGATCTGTTCTGAGGTGCGAATATTCTGGGCGAACGCAACAGCACGTTGCATGGGTGGTTCGGTACTGTCGAATCCGCTACGGGTGTCTTGTTCTTTGCCAGAGCGTTTCGCTAACGCATTCCAGGCGCCGATCATGGTCGAGGCCAGGTCTAAGGTGAGTTCTTCGCCAGGTTGGGCATACATTTGGGCCGACAAGGAACTGGCGGTGACTTGCTCATCAACCGTCATCACCACGACCTTATAATCTGTCAGCAAGCCTTTTTCAACGGCTTCACCAAACCCTAACCGGTGCAGTTCTGGTCCGAAGACGGCTTCATCATCCATCGAGGCCAACTCGGCTGAATGTTCTTCAGCTTTGCCTTTAACGACATCATCAAACAACCGCGGCGTGGCGGTCATATATAACCGTTTCGTGGCGGCAATATAGCCCGGATCATGGATGCGGGTGAAGTTCGAGGGGTCTTCACCCGCTAACGTCACACCGGTGGTGCGGTGGGCTTCATCGCAAATCACCACATCAAATCCCGGAGCACCAGCCTGCTGGGCTTCATACACAGCCGGTAGAGACTGATACGTCGAGAACACGACCGTCAGGCCATCGGCTTGTCCATACTCGTTGAGTTGGGCCGCAATGATCTTGCCATCAGTCGTGACCGGAATCCCAACATCATACTCGGCAATGTCCTCGGCAGCCTTAGAGACTTTTGCATCGGAACACACTGCCATCGTGCGTATCGTCAAATTCGTTTGAGCTGCCCATTCTCGTAACGATTGCGACAACAAACTAATCGATGGCACCAAAAACAACACCCTGGCCCGCTGTCCGTTATCTGCGGCCAGGGTTTCTGTCAGTCGCAACGAGGTGAACGTCTTGCCGGTGCCGCAGGCCATAATCATCTGACCACGATCATGAATCGTAAACCCATTCATCACGGCATCGATCGCTCTTTGTTGATGTGGCAGGGGGCTGAACGTTTCTTTTAACTCTGGTCGAATCAACACACCGGCCGGCTCCGTGGCGATATCCCAATTCATCGGTGACTCAGCAATATCGGCTAGCCCAATCCGTGATACCGGAATTGTCTGATCTGCCAACATGGCTTCAGCATTCGCTGACCAATGATCTGTCGTCGAGATCACCAGCCGATTACTAAAAGTCGCCCAACCGTTCTCGGTTTGAAACTTCCGACCAGAGCGTTCAAAAAACGTATCCAGCCCACTTTTCTGCAACCGTGCATGTTCTTGATAGAACTTCACCTGCACAGCCGTCCAGGTACCATCATGACGGTTACGGGCGACAATATCGATACCCGTATCTGACGTGCCATCGTTATAGGGCCAATCAGACCAGTGATAGACCTGATCAAACTGCAACGACTGAGCAGGATCCAACTGCAAATACTTCACCATTAGGTGTTCAAACTCCACCCCAGCCTTGGCCGGAGAATAGCGTTGTCGGAGTTTAGTCATCACATCATAAATCGAAGCCATAGCCACCATGATGTCATAAGCGGGTTTGTGTGACAGTGACGAGTCACGCAACAGTAGTGATATTAACTGTCTGACTCATTAACTGATGTTCGCCACGTAGTCCACCATCTTCGAGCTGACGAGTCCCGGCCAGGTCGTCGTCCCCGGAATCGGCTCCATCCTCGTTCGATCATCCACTGAAAGACCATCTTGGTCTGGCGCTCCAGGTGTTGGGCCACCTGCAACTGACCGGCCATCGGCTCCTGCCGCGCCAGCGGGTTTTTCTCCCACTCGTCCATCCACAGACCCTATGCCGGACTATAATGGCGCTCCGTCGTCTCGCCGAATGCTTCGTTGGTCATCTACCTCATCCTCACTTGCAAAGAAATCAACATCTTCAACATCAACGATACTGAGCTGACCTTCAGTTTGTTCTCTGCGTGCCATTGACCAAGTCCTTATGTGAGATAACGTGACAGTCACCAGGTTTCTGTCAGCATTGCAAAATACGACGTCAGGCGATTGCTTTGTAGTACGTAGGTCATAAGTCCAGCCGTTAAAGCCCCCGATATAAACTGAACGATCATTGACGTGTGATATTGCATGACGCGTCTACGCCTGGTACGTCAAGGGGGAATTTTTTCATTGGTCAGTTCAGCTATAGTTGATCATTGGTTGGGTAGTGACCCAGTGTGGGTCAAGTATCTTGTTTCGTCGCTGTATCGTCCACCTCACAGTGGGTACGAGTCGCGCGTTGTTCCTCTAACAGTTGTTGTGGACGACATTTTGCAGTGGTTGCAACTGGGAAGCCGCGAGGCATGGAAGAAAAAGACGAATCGCAACTCGCTGCTGCGTGACTTAGCTGAGTCAACAGAGGTACTTGGAAATGTCTTGCGAAAGACCATCGCTACTGAGCTATCCAAGTTTCAAACCTCTATGAAGACTCTTTTACAGAGTGATAGTCGCGTATTTGCACAGCAACCACAAGAACGAACAACGGCACCGCTTTGGGTTGATGCTATAAAATCGGCACGTGTATTACTTGTCGCGTTAAGATCTAGTGATGCCGGAGCTGCGAGTTTTGATGACTTGGTGGCAATTGCAAAGTGCTCCAAGTCCGCGGATCGGGAGTCCCGCTCGATCGCAGATCTTCTTTTTGCACAAATTGAACAGCGTGGATACGACGCAGAAGTGATCTTTAGAGATCTGGGCGCGCTAATTTCTACGGGTGAGACTCACTGGACCAACGCTGATCCACAACACTTAACCTTGGCGGAGCGGGTTTCTAAAGCTCGTGAGCTCGCAAGCGCAGAACCAGACTTGGCCCCGACTGTCGTGTGGCTCGGTTACCAAGGTCATATCTTTACACGGTGGAACAGTGCCCGAGTTTCGTTTATCAGTGCGCTCTGGGCCGTACCGAATGCGGCACCATCAGGACAGGATTTTGACTATAAATCAGAGCTATGGAAGATAGTTAAGGATGGGTATCGTTTCAGTGTTCCAACGTATGCGGATGAGGAAGCAGACGTAGAGTTGTTGGTGAGAGTTGACCTGGATGTGACAACTTCGGCTATGGCGGTGGACCGCGCGGCCAACATCGCGGAATCTATCTTTGACACGGTACTCGGTCTTTCTGGTGGCTTGTACCCGGAACTTCGTGAGAATGTTGTGCTGCGCTCAGGCGAGGTATCCACACATGGAGTGCACATTGCACCCGCCGCACTCAATGTGAACAACGATCACTATGGCCGTCGCATGACCGAGGAAGCACTGGACCACTTCGGACCCGAAATTGCGGATGCTATAGCACGGAGAGAATTGCCGCTATTTTTATCGGCAGCTCTTGATTCACAAGTCTTAGCAAATAAACCGTTTAGCCGCAGCAGACTAGTACATACCCCGACTGAATCCGATATAGAGAATGTTGTCCTGCTTGGCGCTCGGGCTGTGGAACACGTAGCAGCCGAGGCGTCAATGAACCCCGACAACTTACTGTGTGCGTTGAAAGATCAATGGCCTCATGACCGTTGGCTCGATGATACGAAACGTGCGGTCTGGTTCTGCTTAGACGGTTTGACGTTTAACGCTGTAGACCCGAATGAAGACCTTCGAAGAAGATTGATTAATGAGTGGTATGACATTGAGCCCCACACCCATTGGTCGCATTTTATCGCCGCACAGAGAGACCAACTCTTGGCACTCTGCCCGCGTGAAGCGGAGCGCGCTTGGGTTGAAACAACGTTGCTGAGCGTGAGTGATCATAACACCTATATGACTCTCATTAGGCGATACCAGGCGGAAGCCCAGTTATTGGAGGACAGACGTAGGAGGGTCAGAAATGCCCTCACGCATGGTAACCCTACCAACCCAGTTATAGTACGTTCTGTTCGTGACTACTCTAGCTTCCTGAGCCAGACCGCCGTTGCTATCGGACTTAAGTCATTCATCAACAACACCGATTTGGCCGAAGATCTTAGACGCAAACCAGACGACTATAGCGCGCTAT
>Ga0079226_10002554_pt1 | contig 14067 bp, 6 predicted proteins | sample Poulit2014_FD_76345 | JGI IMG/M metagenome (GOLD analysis project Ga0079226, IMG submission 76345) | Agricultural soil microbial communities from Georgia to study Nitrogen management - Poultry litter 2014 | ecosystem: Environmental > Terrestrial > Soil > Agricultural land | place: USA: Georgia... | reverse complement strand
TGCGTCATTGTTGTCGAATATAGGTAAAGGTGATTTAGAAAAAGACGGTGAACCGGAGTTTTTAACCTCTCAAATTTCGGGAGTCTTTGACGTGTTTGATGGAGATAAGTCGTTAGTAAGTATTTTAAATGATTATAGAAATGTAAACGTAGTAATACCTAGGGATGTTTTGGCAGTAGGAAACAAGGGGGAAGGAATAGGAATAGGGATAGGAGGATTAAAAAAACAGGGTGGAGCGAAAGGGAATGCCAACTTTTTAGATGCTAGAGACCCTGACTTCCTAAAGAAACTCCAGTACCCAGCGGGAACAGAAAACTGGGATAATATACTGGAAAATGGAATTGGTATAAAAATTAAAAGGAAAAAGCAAAAAGGCGGAGAATTTTCCGAGGAAGAGATGAAAAGGGTTTTTGATGTTTTTCCAGAGTACCAAGTAGTTTCTGCAATGTATAACGGTAAAAAACATGGTTTTGAAACGTCAATGAGTGTAGATGGGTTTAAAAAGGACTTTCAAAAAGTAAGAAAAAAGGTAGAATTGGATATAAAAAGGTATCAAGAAGATGAACTAAACAAGTTCATAGCGGAAGATAAAGAGGCCAAAAAACTTTACGAGGACTTTAAGAAATATAAAAACGAACAAAAAGATTATAGCGTAGAAGGAAACGAGAGAATCATTACGTGGGCAATTATTTCGCCATACTTGAAAGATATAGATACGGACGATAGAAAGCAATTAGAAGAGTATATGCAAGAAGATGATCCGTCCATATCGGTAGAAGAAAAGAAAATTTATCAAAAAACGGGTGGCGAAGAGAAGTTACGACCTATATTTATGCGAGACTTTCATTACGCTAGTAAAAAGACGGGAAAGGTTTTAATTGCTAACGGAGACGACTATGTGAGGTATGTAATAGGAAACACAGAAGACACGTCTGAGGGCATAAGTATTGGTGAATATGCCGGTATGGCAATGAAAGAGAATAACATAATATCTGCATCATTAAAACGAGATGGTGGAGATGGTGAAGTAGACGGAACAGAGGCGAAGTCTAGTTATAACGTCAGATTAAACAAACATATCGCAGCTTTTAACGGTAAAGCAAAGAACGGGTACAATATAAAAGTAAAAGCACAGAGCGATGATATTTTGGGTATCGATAGTTACGGAAATATTATCGACAGTACATCGGGTACGATATTAATCCCTTATTGGCAAAATGAGACCGTGGGGGAGTTTAGTTTAGAAGATAGAAGTGTGTGGGCATCACACTCAATCTATAAGAACAAGAAAAGGTCTAATGCGGATGAAATCGTAGAAGGATTATTAAACGAAATAAGAGAAAATGAGTATTTAGCAGACGACCAAAAGATTATAGATGCGTTTGAAGATGCGGGAGTAACTTTAGATAGCGTACCGGGTTCAATAAAAGAAATCTCAAAAAGCACGAAAGGTTTATCAGAGGCGTTAGAAGACGATGAGGAGATAGAAAGGATTGCATTGGCAATCACTGCGGGTACGCATAAAGAAGTTAAAAAGTGGAACGAGAAGTTATTAAAGAGTGGTAAAAGCGGTAACGAACTGTTCGTACAATTGGATTCGGGACAAGATAATACTGCGGGAGGAAACGATACAGAAAAAGATAAAAGAGAAGAGTATACGAATGCGGATTTAAGAGAAAAAATAGGACATATGCTCGACTATGGTTTCTTCGAGGTATTACGTTTAACGTTAGCGAGTTGGATAGTAAGCATTTACAATTCAGGGTTCTTATACAATTCAATGACGGCCGTATTCCATACGACAACGTTAGCGGATTTAGATATTTGGGGAGATATTGTATCATTATTTAAACCGTTGGTAACGATGGCGGTAGGGTTATATTTACTGATTATGACATTTCGCTTTTTTAAAGGAAAGATGCGGTTTAAGCAGATGGTACAGCAGTTTTTAGTCGTAACGGTAATCATATTAATACCGACTGTAGTATATTCGCCATTTATTAATTTAGTAATTAATAAACCGACACCAATGTTCTTAGGGAATCAGATGAAGCAAACCATGATTTTAGATGGAGACCTTCATATGAAGGAAAAAGCGAGAGAGAAGAACGAGGACAGTGCGTATGAGTATCTATTTCATGGGGACGAAGAATACCGAGATAAGTCACAGGATTATATCGTAGAGTTTTATACAACTACGCATAAGAGTGGTTTTGATATAGAGGAAATAGAAGATGAAGAAAGTTTAGACTTCATGGATAGAATTAAAATACGTTCAGCGGAGAAGTCGGGGCAGTGGGATAGACGTGACGTAGAAACAATTGGAGTATCTGTGTACGACTTAATCGATTGGGTACAGGAAAAAGTGGACGAAGGAGAAACGAGCGAAACTCTATTCGAGTGGTTAGCTGAGAATAGGGAAGATAACTACGAAGGCATAGGAAACTATAAAGAAGTAAGTTACGACCCGAATATGAGGAACGCAAACTTAGGATTTTTAGAGGATAAGTCGATAGAAGTAGAAAGTATTAAAGCATCTGAATTGTTCGAGATGATATATGAGGCTTCGTCATCTAAGGCAGACGGTGGAACAAACTTACAAGAAAGAATTCAAAATTTAACGGAAGTAGCGTCTGTTGTTTCGCATAAAGAGGATGGAGAGTATTTATCAAGAGACGAAGTAGATGCGATTATAAGGGATTTCTCTTTATCACATGAAGGTAGAGAGGTATCGTTTGGAACGGATCCTATAGATAGTGAAGTAGTTAAAAAGCCGAAAGATGATACACCGAACGTTTCGCAGAAAACGGTAAGTGCGTGGGAGAGAATCAGTACAGAAAAATTATTAATACCGGAGAACGATTATTTAAACTTAGAGACAACAATGGATGAGTTGCATCCGGAGATACGTGACCCACGAGAAACAGACAACGAAAAGATTGTGTATGATGTAAACAGAAAAGTGCTAAGTGATTATGTGAATGTACAGGCGATGGTAAGAGATACAATTGGTTCGGATATTTGGAAGGGAGAATTTATGTCGGTTACTCTAAATGAGTTTTTCGAGATAAATAAGGCGATAGATATCCCATTATTCCCTACAAAGGTAGAACCGGATTCTATATCGATGGATACATTCTCTAGAATGATATTTATTCCAATACAGGAATATAGAGATAATAATGATGAGGATTTAGGAAATTTAGCGGAGTATTTAACGTTACGAGATGACCCATTCATGTTATTTCTATTGTTTATTCCGGCTTTAGGGGCGATAGCATTTTGGGGATTAGTATATTTCGCAGTATTTGGATTCTTGTTGTTACTTATGTCGGTAGTAACGTTTGTATGGAATTACGTAGTACGAAAAGATATGGAAAACAAGTCATGGTTAGGAACATTGTGGATAGTAATACGATTGGCATTAGCTAAAATAGGGTTATTGTCGATATGGTTTGCAATGGCATATATCATGAACTATATGTATAGCCGTTTAGGTGGAACAACGTATCCTTACACGTATATTCATTCGTTAGCGATTATCGTATACGTGATATTGTGTACAAAGTACGTGTTCTTAAAAACGTTTAGACAGGTAAAAGATAGTCCGAATGATATGGGAGCGTCTATGATGCTTCAAGATGCGAGAGAAGGTTTAGGAAGATTAAGAAACGGAAGAGCATTTGGAGGAAGTGAGAGCGGAGGTAAAGAAAGAGAGAAGTCAGTTGAGAAAACGTTGAAAAACGAAGGAGAAGAGGGCGAGGTTCCAACGGGTAAGGTGGAATCGGTAGTAGGTGGAATTAGAAATGTAATGAGCAAGTTTAAAGGTAAGAACTACGGTGAAGTAGACGAGATATCTAATGCACTTGACCCTTTAGGAAGTAAGATGGAAAAACGATTCCCTAAACTGTTAAAAGGTGTGGGAGGAACGGCAAGACGTAACATGTTACGAGATTATGATAGTATCGGTAATGCTGAAGGTGTTGCGGGTACGTCTGTAGCAAAGCTAGACAAACTAGCAGAGGCGGGAGCATACGGAGCAGTAATTTCTAGTAATGCGAATGGAACACAAATAGCAAAACTAGGAATAGGTTCAACGGAACATGCGGAAAGGTTAGTAAGTCATTTAGGAACGCAAGGAATTAAAGCGTGGAGCGATGATAACGGAGACGTGTTCTTTAATTCGCAAGGTAGGGATTTAGATGACAGTCAAGTACGAAAAGGAATGTATAACGGGTTACTAACTGATTATTATAACGAAATCGATAACGACTACAAAGTGGAAGATAAGGAAGAGGAGAATATCCTACCTTATACGAAAACGGAAGACGGTAATTTAAGTGTAGACGTAAACGATAAAGGTATTTCGACAAGCAACATTGACAATATAATAAATAGTAAGGAATTTAGCGATAACTTCGTATTAGAGAGTAAGCCGGAGAAGGATATGAAAGGCGAATATATTCAAGGGTCAATGGTCGTTAAAGCACGTAATGGTGTAGACGAGGAGCAAGCAATGGAGCAGTTGTTCGAAAGGGATGCACGATTACGAGAAGAAAGAGGCGAGCAAGAGCGAGGAGAAGTGCCACAAGATAGGTCAGTTAGTTACGAAGGTTTAGGAAACATGCAAGGAATTCAAAAGTACATTAAAGGTGGTATGTCGTTACAGGGAGATAGAATCACTTACGACAGTCAGAATGCGAAACACGTTAAAGCAATAAGTAGTTTAAAAGAGCGAATAAACACACAAGCGGAAGAGCAGTACCGTGGCAAGTTAGGATTTGTTACGAAACTAGCCTCACATGTGGCATATGGAGATAATCATGGATTTGAAACGTCGTATCAAAACACGTCACATAGTAAGGAAGTAAAAGAATTTGCAACGCAAGCCGGTTTAATTGGAGAAGGTGTAGAGTCGAAAATATATGCTGGTGATAACGCTGAAAGAATGTCGCAGAAGATATTGGAGGCGAGAGACCTAACGAAAATGGATCAAGGTGTTTTAGAAGAATACCATGATTCAAAAGATAAACTGCATCGAGCGGGAGATAAATTATTGTTAGGTGAGGAAGAAGACTACGACAAAGGGTTATCAAAACTAATGAAATTATCGGGCGAAAACGGAGGAGATGAGGCGAAGGTAGAACAAGTAAGACAACAGTACGCTGAGTTAGGTCAGAAATTTAACGAGGCGGACGTAACAGAGAAAGAATACAAGCAAGGTGTCGAAGGGTTGTACGCAGACTTACAAATGGATATGCAAGATAATGGTATCTATACGAAGGCAATAACAAAAGAAGTAAGTAAAGGAAAAGCACCAAAAGAAGTAAAAGAACACTTTAACGGGTACGTTGAGGCAAAACGGAAACTAAGAGAACGTGGAGTATCTACGGAAATGGTAGAAAGATTCGATAAAAACGATTTAATCAGTCTAGGTAACACGTTAGATAATATCGAGGAAGTCACTGCTAATGAAGACGGAACGTTAAATGTACAATCAACTGATGTGCTAGATGAGGGGGATGTAGCAAGAATAATCGATAAAATGAGAAGTATATAAGAAGGAATGAGAAAGGATGGCGGACTTGGAAAAGTTCGTCATCTTTTTAATTGAAATGGATATGTGTAGGTGAAAGAAGAAGGGCATTGAAAAATGAAATAGTTATTTATAGATGTATGTGAAGGAAGTTTTGAAACTTGAAATAAGGAGATGTTTTCGTGGGGTATTTTTCAAACAATAAAAAAATGTATATACCACTGCCAATCGATACAGTAGAGGCAGAAAAAGGGAACTATTTCTTTTCCAACAAGAAGATGTTTTTTGCGTTAGCAGCGTTTTTACCTATATTTGTACCGTTATATTTTTTAATGAGGTTGGAAGTAGGAATTGTGTCGTATATCGTTGTTATCGGAATATATTTATTCGTATACTTTCAGTTTTCAAGGTTTTTCATTTTCGAGGAAAGGCGATTACGGAGAATGGTAAAGGAACTGGACGATAATAAAGTGTCAGGAATAGAACATTTTTGGAAAATAGATAAGATAGGTGGAGGAAAAGAAGACGAGGGGATGAAGTATTACTCGATAGACGGGAGTAGATACGGAACGACTCGGGGTTTAGTTGTAACGATGGATAGGGGTTCGACAGTAGGAGTGCCGGAAGGTCATTTTGAAAACTTTAGAAAAACGAAAGAGGCTTTTTTAAGAAGGTTGCATTTAGCGGGGTTAGACGTGCAATGGTATGAAATTCAAAAGAAACCGGAGTTACAAAAATCGATAATAGACATGGCGAATCAGTTAAGTGATGTGGAAGATGGTTACTACCAAAAGTTAGTCAAATTGCAATTAAACATAAATACAAACTATAGTATGGACGAAAAGCAACGGTACGTGGATTATATAGTGGTTAAAAGAGAACGCTACAGTAGGGATTTTATAGGTGTTTTAGAGTCTATTGTAGAAGAGACGTTAGGTCAAAACAGTTATTTTGTGAATCCACGAATTGCGAATAAAGCGGAAATAGAAGACTTTTATAAAAACTATTTAATGATGGATACGGTAGATAGTGATAATATACGTAAGTCTGTAGATATTAAACCGTTTGAGAAGTTTGCGGAGGTAATACGTTTAGTGGATGCAGATGGAGTAGAAGTACCGATAGAGTATTTAGATGAGTTAGACGTGGAAGGAACGACGGCTCGAGGTCAAGATATCGAAGAGATTATAAAAAGAGAAGAAAGAAAAGATGAAAGTCGCAAAGAAAGAAATAAAATGGAATACGATAAAGAGGTGGAGCGACTTAATAAGCGAAGAAATAGAGAAAGAATTACGCATACACAGTATTTAGAGGATGCTGAAATGTTACGGAAAATATACGAGGAAAGTGACAATTTCGTAGAGGGATTACGACAGCATCGAAAAGCGAGCGGAAAAGTTAAAAAAGAAGAAAAGGAAAGAAAAGTAGTAAAAGATAGACAACGAGATAAAAACGAGCCTGTACTGTACGAGTATGTAGAGGAAGAAGAGGGAGAAGTCGAAGGAACGTTAGAAGACTTGTTACGTAACAGGGGAACGACAGAGGATAAAGAAGATAACGAACAAGACAAGGGATATGGAACAATTGAAGAGATGTTAGAAGAAGAGGAGGACAAGTAGGAAATGTGGATAATTGTAGGGGGAAGACAAACGAGAGCGATTGTGGAGGCTATAAGAGAGTACCACGATACAGAGTTAGAGGGAGTAGAAATGGTAGAAGATGTAAGAAATAAAAATGAATATGGAGAGGTAAAATGTATAACAATTTTAGATGCGGGGTTAAGTTCTTTAAAGGATTGGCAACCGTTTAAAAGGGTGCGAAGGGAGTTCGATGGAGTGGATATCTTGTTATATACGAGATATCCCGACCTTACGCCGGAAGAGAGTGCTTTAGGGGATAAAGTGAGGGTATTTGCGAGTGAAAAGTCAATATCTATAAGTGATGTAGCGAAAAGATTAACACATTTTAAATAGAGAGTTAGATAGGAGGGAATAATAAAGTATGGCAAAGATTGGGTTTGTAGCCGGAGAGAGAGCGACAGATCTTGTAATGAAAGATTTGTTTAGTAATAGAACGGATTTAGAAGTGACGTATAAACCGTATACGTTAGATAGGATGATTAGGGATTTAACGGTAAGTGGAATACAGTTACAGGAATTGAAATCTATTTTAATTATAGATTATGCGTTTAAAGACGAAGAAGGGCGAGGATTAGAGCAAAAAGTAGCGGAGCAATTGGTTGAGATACAGGATTTAATGGTAACGAACATGTTAAATACGAAGTTATATATCGTTACGCAAAATTCCGATTTATACGATAAATTACGTGGGGACGTAAACGGGATGAGTGGAACGTATTATCATGGAACGCAAATTCTTTTAGTAAAGAAAAACTATAAGATAGATACGATAATGAGTATTTTAAATGGGGAACGGGACAATCAAGGTTTGTATAACAAAGAGGCATTACGTCAACGAACGGAAGAAGATAGATTAGAAAAAGAAAAAGACGAAGAGATAGAAAGACGTAAAAATCTAGATGATGCTATAAGGGAAATGGATAAGAATACACCAACAACGTCAATGACAGACTTAGATTATATCGATACACATAAAAGAAAGGTTAACGAAGAGGATAAGAAAAGGGAACAAGAGCGGTTAGAAAAAGAAAAAAGTAAAAAAGAAAAGCGAAAAAAGGTAGAAGTAGAAGAGCCGGAAAAAACACCTTTAAAAGTAAATATACAAGATGGAGATACTGATACGTATTCCGGTGAGGAACGAGAGGTAGAAGTAGAGGACGAGTTACAGGAGTTATTTAATAACATTAATAAAGGTAATGGTGTCAACGGTGGTAAATTACGTACAGATAGCGGGGTCATATCGTTTGTAGGGGCAAACGATGCGGGTACAAGTGGAATGGTCGCAAACGTAGCTGATATGTACATGATGGAGAAGAAAAAAGTATTAGTAATTGATATGGATTTTCAAAAACGAATGCAAACACAGTATTTTAAACAGTATGATCAAAACGCTAGTAAACAAAAAGGGTCAACACGTTCTTTAATTGATGCGATACAGGGGTATGGAGTCGAGGAAAGTGCGGTAGACTTTACGGATTATTTAAGTGTGTTGTCGATAAGTAAAGATGAGCATGTAGAAGATGAGTTAGTTTACGCTTTAAGTGGTGGAATTGAGACGTTATTAATAGAGGCAAAAGAAGTGTATGACATCGTTTTAATAGATATCCCGAATAAGTATTTTGAAGAATATTTAGAGAGTTTAGATGAAGTCGATAAGAATATATTTGTTGTGGAAAACAAGTTTTATAAGGTAGAGAATTTCATCGAAGGGTTTTTACATCCAATGTTAGAAGAAAATGAGGAAGTAATGAGTGAATTTATAAGTAAATCTAATATCGTATTAAATAAATTTAGACGGGGGATGCATGATTTAGATGGGTATGAAATCAACAGGGAGTATCTAAGAAGGGAATTGAATAAAGTAGGATATCCATATGACCGAATAGGAGTTGCGGGGGAAATACCGTTTTACGAGGATTGGGAAACGCAATTTTTTAAAGGAATAAGGTATGTGTGGTTGGATGATATAGCTTTAGGGGTGTATCGAAGGGTTTTCGATAAGGTAGTAGTGTAGGATAATAAAACGAGGTGGGAATAGTGAGTATGGTAGGTCAACAGGAAAAAGATAAAAAAAGTTTCTTTAGGAAAAACGAGGGAATTTTACTAGTTTCCGAAGGATATGGAATAAAACAAGAAATAGAAGACGGTTTAAACAGGGAAATTACAGCGGTACACACTACGTCACAATTAATTGATATTATTACTACGTTAAGTACGGACGAGGGGGTCAACGCATCTGTAATTCTTACGAAAGAAACACCGAAGGAAGTAAGTAAGAATTTTAAAGATGTTGTAAAACTTTTAGAAGTATCACAAGTACCTGTATTCGAGATTGGTATAGGTGAAACGGTAAAAGGGGCGTACCATTACGATGATGTGTTGGACTTTTTAAGGTTTGCACGTTACCAAAAACGAAAAAGTCAGATAGGTGATGTAAAAGACGCTGAACAGAGAACTATTTTAGAGGAACTGCAGTTTGAGACGGAAAACAAAGATACAGTTATTCAAGAATTGAACGAAAAAATAGAAGAAACAGAGAAAGAAATGGATTCAATCTCAAGCGAGTACGAAACGTTAAAAAAAGAAGTAGAGATGGTGTACGAAAAGGAGCGAGACGATGCGCTTGAAGTCAAGGCGCATTTAGAGGAACAACTGGACGAGATAAGTAGGCGGTTTGAGAATGAAAAGATTAAAAACGAGCAGTACCGAGATGAGAAAGACGAGGCTTTAAATGAGTTAACGGAATTAAAGGTTGAAAGAACATCGTATACGAGGGCGTACCGTAGAAAAGAAGAGGAAATACGAAAGTTAAAACGGGAATTACAGAATAAAGAAGACCAAATACGAGAAGAAATTAAAGAAAAGGAAAAACTGTTTAGTTCGAGGGTAGACTCTGAGGAACATATTATCTTGAGTAAGAAAATGGAAAATGAGAAAAAGGTCAGTGAAAGGTTAGAAAAGGATATAGCGAAGTTATACGTTGAACTAAACACGAGGAAGTTTGAAAACGAGCGTTTAGAAGAAACAATAAAAGAGATGCGGGAGGGAGAAGAACATTTAGAAAATATCGGCCGAACGTTAAACGTGGATAAGTACGAGTTTGAGAAAGTGGATTTAATCTATATTAAAGTATTCGAGGATTTACCTTACTTTAGGAAGGCAACAAAATTATTCTATGAAAAGGTAGCAGAAAAGTACGAAGGAACGTCACATTTAGTCATATTAAAGCATGATGATGGGTTAGACGGGGAGTACTTTAGCGGAGTACCGTTATACAGTAAAGTAAGGGATATACCAGACGATGAGGGGATAGTGAGAATGTTTCCGAATCCCTATATTTTTACGGGAGCAAATCGATGGGAACGAGATATTGAGATGGTAATGATAGTGGATTATATGAAAAACGATGAGTATTACGCAACAACAAAGGCAACGGAGAGGGTTATGACAACGGTTAGGAGGTTTGAGGATATTGAGGATTATGGATTAAAGGGGAGTCCAATCGCTTTAGATGGAAGAACGGTTTTCGATATAAAATACGACTCAAAGATAGACGGGTCAAGAGTGGCATCTAATAGGGAAAGATTATTATCTGAGAAAGTAGATAGATGGGTTGATAAAATATTGAATTAGGGTGATGTAATTGGCTTTATTTAAACGGAAGTTAACAAAGAAAGATGAGTTGAATAGAACGGAGAGGGAAGGGTATTCGTTTGGGTTTTTAGACTCGTTGAATTTATATACACGGATAATAGCAGATAGGTGGACGAAAGGTAGAGCGGACAATCCTACGGATAAAATGAAAGAAGGGAAACCTTTAGGGGATACGCAATTTTTCTATTCTGTAAACAGGATATTTACCAATCAAGGAATTAAGAAACCATATTTTTTATCGTTACCCGAGTATATTGATAGAGGGTTTATATCGGATATAAGAGATGACATCGATCGTGCGGTACAGGCGTATAATTTAGCGAATCAAACGAACGAAAACGTGTCGGTAACGGTTATAGCAGACGGTAAAAATTTTCCGGTTGATTTGTCACAGGGAAGTATGCAAGGAAGGTTTAAGGTGTGGGCAAGGGATTATGAAAATATACGGAAGAAGGCGCAAAATAAGAGGTTAGAAGATGAGTTAAAGTCAGATAAACATACACAACAAACAAGACATAAAGTAGGTTCATATTTATATATTAAAGAGGCAGTTGAAAAAGAGAAAGCGTCTTTTTATAAAACGAATATAATTATTGAGTTGGTGGCAACGTCAGATGATGTGTTAGATAAAGCGGATAAAGAGTTACGGTCAACCTTATTCCAGTTGGATGCGAAATCAAAGGAAGTATTCATCCAAACAAATGAATACATGCGTTCGTATTCGCCAGTGGCAAATAGTCATAACTCTTTAATTCAACAAATGAATCCTAGAAAAGTGTTTGCGGACGAGACGTTAAGTAGTTTAACAGTACCGACGCATGGGGTAATAGGAGACGAGAGAGGGACGTATCATGGGGTGGATGTGTTATCTAGACGAGTAGTTACGTTTGATATGGCGGATGGACCGGATGCGAATACAATCCTACTAACAGCGATGTCGGGAGAGGGTAAAAGTAATTTTGCGAAAATGTTATATACGTTTTATCCGATGGACGATAATTTTGGAACGGTTGTATTTGATTATGAGGGGACGGAGTATACGCCATTAGCAAAGGTAATAAAATCGGAAATCATATCGATGACGGCATCGAGTGGTAGGTATGTTAATACGATTGTAATCGGACGACCTGTGGGAGTGCCCGAAATAGACAAAGAATTAAAGACAATGGCGCAAACAACGACTGTAAGTGTATTTGATTTATTAGTAGATGAAGATGATGGAATGACTGGGGAACAGGAGGCGATACTTAGTCGAGCAATTAAAGAGGTTTTTGTAGACTTTGGGGTAACGGAAGAAAAGGAAACTTGGAAAAATAGTGAGGGAATAACGTTTTTCCATCTTTATCAGAAAGTAAAAGATTTTTTAAACAAGCGAGAGTATAGTCAAGTAAGAGAAGATTACGAGGAAGAAAACATTAAAAATTTCGTCCTTATCCTACGTCCGTATTTCGAGGAAGGGGAAATATATAAGCATTGGTTTAAAGAGGCTATTTCCGTTCAAGAAATTATCGATAACAAGCATGTAGTATTTAGTTTCGGTATGGGAAAGTCTACGGAAACAATGGAGAATAAAAAGTCATTAGCGTTGCGACAATTGTTTGCGGTACACATTACAACGTTACTAGCAAACAATAATAAAATGAATGGAAGAAAAACGGTAGTATTCATAGAAGAGTTACAGAGATATTTAAAGCAAAAATATTCGGGTGAGATTGTATCTAAACTAGTAACAGGGGGACGTAAGCAAGGAATAATTACGTATTTAATTACGAACTCACCGAGTGAACTACTAGGTTTAACGGAAAACGATAGCGATGCAATTAGAGATAATGCGACAGCAATAATGAGTAACATTACAATGTATTTAATCGGAGCATTATTGAGAGAGGATATGGACAATCTCATAGATGCGTATGGATTAGAAAATTCTAGAGGGGTACTCAATCAGTTGTCAACTATCGCAGAGAGAGATGAAGTGAACATAGGGTTAAAATACTGCTTTTACGTAAGGTATAAGGGGCAGTCGGCATTATTAAGGATGTTGTCCCATCCGTCTTTAGAGGAGTTACCGTTATATAAAACGGAAGTAGAAAAGGATGCGGAAGGAAATGAAAAAGAGTTTCGTACAGTAGAAAAAATGAGCAACGAGGAAATGGAAGAAGGGTTAGACCATGCTGAAAAAGAAGACAGAGAGTTAGAAAAAAGCGGAGCAAGTTTTGATGATTATCGAAACCAGTCGAAAAAGTCTAAGAGTATATGGAAAGATAAAGTGGATGTTAACATATAGAAAGGTAAGAAATATATGTTTATTTGGTAAAAGTAGGGAATACAGATGTACATTAGAAGAAAAAGGAGAAAAGTTGAGGGGATATAAATGGGAAAACCAGTAGTAAATTTAATAGGGGAAGATGGGAACGTGTTTAATATTATCGGGAAGGTGTCTAGTGCGTTAAGGCAAGAAGGAAAAGAAGGCGAGGCAGAGGAGTTTAAGGAAAAAGCGTTTAGTAAAGGATCTTACGATGAAGTAATTCAGTTGGTAATGGATTATGTTAAAATTAGGTGATGTGTAGATAAGGAAAGTAGTAAACGAGTGAGGAACATGAGTTAAAATAAAATATAAGGATAGAAAAGGTAAAGATACTTTAAGTGTCCTTACCTTTTTTTAATTGATATATAAGATAAAGATACGGGGGATATAAATGGGAAAACCAGTAGTAAATTTAATAGGGGAAGATGGGAGGGTGTCCAGTGCGTTAAGGCAAGAAAGTGTAACCTATCCAGTAAGTTGGTTAAACCGTGTGTAGAGTATAAGAGTGTGTAAGTGTGCGAAAAGTGCGAGGTTTAACGGAAAAGGGAAAGAAAGGGAAACGGTAAAATATAAGTAAGCGATAAATTATAGGAGGAAAATAAAATGAATGAAGAAGAAATAAAATTGATAACGGAAATTTTATACAGTGTAACGGTAGGAATTAGATCATTGTCTGTAAGAACGGATATAGTCGTGAAGGAAGATAAAGAAGATTTCAGTAACAATTTGTATTTCGTATTGACAGACGCTGTACATAATTTTCCGGAGGCATTGTACAGGGACAATATTGATTTTGCGGAGGTGGGTTTAAGTCTTTATATAGAAAATGTAGATAGTGCTATAAAGAAGGGATATAGTGAGTGGGAACAAAAAGAAATAAGGAAATTATTACATTACGATGAGTTACGGTCAAGGGCGGTAGATTTACT
>Ga0079226_10002553_pt1 | contig 14068 bp, 13 predicted proteins | sample Poulit2014_FD_76345 | JGI IMG/M metagenome (GOLD analysis project Ga0079226, IMG submission 76345) | Agricultural soil microbial communities from Georgia to study Nitrogen management - Poultry litter 2014 | ecosystem: Environmental > Terrestrial > Soil > Agricultural land | place: USA: Georgia... | reverse complement strand
TGGCACTCTTTTACTTCTAAAGGCATCGCGCTGAGTTGCGGGTGATACTGCCAAAAAAACTGGTTGTCATTATCGTTATAGGGCGCCAGTGAAACTTGTGCCATGGGGTGAATAAGAGCAGCTTGCGCGATGGCATGGCGTAGTTTTTCTTCGTCCATGCGAGGCTGAACACATACTTCCATGTGCAAGTTTAGCGGAGAATCCGATTTGTCTAAATGAAACAAAAGTTCATCGTAAACGTTTAGTGGAAACTTGTTGGGTATTACTGTCATGCGGCTCTCATCTTTTGCGTAAAGTTTATGCTAGTACAGCCCTGTTCAGAAAGCAGGCTAAAACGATTATTCGTTTTCTTCAAGCTCTGCCCAGCGTTCAAATTTTTGCTCTAGTTCAGCCTGAAGTGTTTTTAGTAGCTGCGTACGTTCGTTGATAACGCTGTGCTCCTGTTGATAGAAGGCAGGGTCAGCTAATTCCACTTCAAGTTCTTCAATGCTTTGCTCTAGCTTTTCCATTTCAGCGGGCAGGCGCTCGAGCTCGAGGCGTTCACCATAGGTGAGTTTTTTGCTCGTTGTTTTTGGCGTTGCTGGCGCAGTTGCTTTCTTTTCGGGCTTGCTAGGTGCAGGGGCAGCAGGGGTTGGCCTTTGTTCTAGCCAGTCTTGGTAGCCGCCGATGTAGTGGTTAAGCTCACCGTTTTCAAATACTAAGGTGCTCGTTACCACGTTATCGATGAATTCACGGTCGTGGCTTACAAGTAGTAATGTGCCCTCGTAGTGCATGAGTTGCTCTTCAAGTAAGTCGAGGGTTTCAGCGTCTAAATCGTTGGTGGGTTCGTCGAGTACCAGCAAATTGAAGGGACGCGTAAAGAGTTTCGCGAGCAATAAACGGTTGCGCTCACCTCCAGATAAGGATTTTACTGGCTGGCGTGCACGCGCAGGCTCAAATAGAAACTCTTGCAGGTAGCCAATGGCATGCTTGGGTTTGCCGTTGATAGTTAGGATGTCACTGCCTTCAGTAACGTTGTCGATAACGGTTTTTTCTTCGTCTAGGGTGTCGCGCAGTTGGTCGAAATAGGCTACTTCTAGGTTGGTGCCGAGGCGCACAGAGCCTTGCGCAGGGGCTAAATCTCCTAGGAGTGTTTTTAGAAGTGTGGATTTACCACAGCCGTTGGGGCCTAAAATGCCCACTTTGTCGCCGCGCCAGAGAGTAAAAGAAAAATCCTCAAACAGGGGGTTGCCATCGTATTGTTGGCTTATATTTTGGGCTTCGAGCACCAAACGGCCAGAGGAAGTGCCTTCTTGCATGGTCATGGCTACTTGGCCTTGGCGCTCGCGGCGTGCTGCATGCTCGCGGCGTAAAGCTTTTAGCGCTCGCACACGGCCTTCGTTACGGGTGCGGCGCGCTTTAATCCCTTGACGAATCCACGCCTCTTCTTGAGATAGCTTTTTGTCGAACTCGGCAAATGCTCTTTCTTCAGCTTCTAGAGCGGCAGCTTTACCACTTAAGTACTTTTCATAATTGCCCGGCCAACTCGTTAAATGGCCACGATCTAGCTCGATAATGCGTGTGGCGAGCTTACGAATAAAGGCACGGTCGTGAGTAATAAAGATTAAAGTAGCTGAATAACCTAGCAAGAAGTCTTCTAGCCACTCAATGGCTTCCACATCTAAATGGTTGGTGGGTTCATCGAGTAGCAAAATGTCTGGTGCTTGAACAAGCGCTTGCGCCAGTAATACACGGCGCTTCATACCGCCGGATAAGCCAGAAAACTCAATGCTACCGTCGAGCGATAAGCGCGATAGTGTGGCTTCTACTTGTTGGGATAAATCCCAAGCGCCTTGTGCTTCAATGGCTTGTTGTAGCCGTTCAAGTTTATCCATTAACTCAGGTTGCGTGGCCAGTAGGTTTAGCACGCGGTGGTAGTCAGCGAGCAATTGCCCTTGTTCGCCAAGGCCTTGCGCCACTACATCGTAAACACTGCCAAAGGTGTCGTGGGGCACCTCTTGCACTAAGCGTGTAATGATCAGCCCCTGGCCGTGTTCTAGTTGGCCGCTGTCAGGCACAATTTCGCCCGCAATGATCTTCATCAGGGTGGATTTTCCCGCGCCGTTACGGCCCACGAGGCAAAGGCGTTCGCCTTTTTCAACAATGAGGTTGAGATCATCAAGAATAGGATCTGCGCCGTAGCTCAGCTTAATATTACGCAAAGTAAGTAAAGACATGTGTTCTCTGAGTAGTGATAAAGAAAAGCAGTTTACCATTTAAGCAGGCAGGCTGCTGCTAGAAGATGGCGCTTATCTCCTGCTTGAGTACTGTTATAATAGCTTGTTTTGATGAGGAGTTAGACATGCTTGTTGAGCCAGAAATACGTCGGCGCACAGCGCCGCAGCCATTACAAGTGGCTGGGGTGTCGCCGTTGCTTGCACGTGTTTTGGCTAATCGTGGCATCGCTGATGAAACTGAACTCTCGTTATCGTTAGCCGCTTTGCCACGCCTAACTTTGCCGGATGAAGAGCAAGCCGTGGCGCTGTTGCTGCGTGCTCGAAAAGAGCAGCATTCCATTGTTGTGGTAGGTGATTACGATGCCGACGGAGCAACCGCCACAGCACTACTTATGCGAGCGCTAGCTGCTTTTGGATTCCAACGAGTGCGTTACTTTGTGCCAGATCGCTTTATTTATGGTTATGGTTTATCGCCGGCTATTGTGCAAGCAGTGCAAGAGGAAGACCCTGCCACTCGTTTAATTATTACCGTAGATAATGGTATCGCCAGTGTGGAAGGGGTAGAAGCTGCCAATGCGGCAGGTATGCAGGTGTTGGTGACAGACCACCATCTGCCCGGTGAGCAACTGCCGGCGGCAGCCGCCTTGGTTAACCCACGTTTAAACGAGCAAGGGGCGGGCCATCACCTAGCGGGGGTGGGGGTGGTGTTTTATTTGTTGTTAGCGTTGCGTGCGGCGCTGCGTGAGCAACAAGACCCAGCCGGGCAAGTGAATATTACGCAATGGTTAGATTTAGTGGCGCTAGGCACCGTGGCTGATGTGGTTAAGCTAGATCATGCTAACCGTATTTTGGTGGAGCAGGGCTTGCGTCGTATTCGCAGTGGCCACGCGGTGCTTGGCATTCAAGCGTTGTTAACAGTGGCTAAGCGAGACCCAGCACAAATAGTGTCCACGGATTTAGGCTTTGTAGTGGGTCCGCGGTTAAACGCAGCCGGCCGTTTGTCGGATATGGAATTGGGAATCCGCTGCTTACTCACTGATGATGCCGAGGAGGCGCAGCAATGTGCGGAGCAATTACAGCAAATTAACCAAGAGCGGCGTGCCATTGAGCAAGGAATGCAAGAGGAGGCGGTACGCCAAGTAAAGCGTTGGCAAAATAGAAGCACCCCAAATATTTTATGCTTGCATGAAACAGGTTGGCATGAAGGCATTGTGGGGCTAGTGGCTAGCCGTGTGAAAGAGGCAATTCATAAACCCGTTTTTGCTTTTGCGCCGGCGCAGCAAGAAGGTTTTTTAAAGGGCTCGGGCCGTTCTATTCAAGGGTTACACTTAAAAGATGTACTCGAGCGCGTGGCTACGTTACAGCCAAATCTTTTGCAGGCTTTTGGCGGGCACGCCATGGCGGCAGGGCTCACCATTGCTAGCGAAGATTACACCACCTTCACAAAGGTGGTGCAGCAGGCCGTGGCAGAACTCAGTACGCCTGAATTGTTCCAACAGGTATTAGAAACCGATGGCGCCTTAACAGAACAAGAAATATCCTTACCCGTGGCGGAAGAGGTGCGTTACGCTTTTCCTTGGGGGGCAGGCTTTGCGGCACCATTGTTTGATGGTGAGTTTGAGGTGCTAAACACGCGTATAGTGGGCGAGCGCCATCTTAAATTCACGCTCGGATTACCCACTCGGCAAGGCGTGGTAGATGGCATATACTTTAATGCTCCGGAGGCGTACCTCACCACCACGCCGCGGCGTATACAAGGCGTTTATCGCCTAGAGGTTAATGAATGGCAAGGAGTGCGTTCGCCACAGTTAATCTTTACCTTTATCAAGCCGCTGCCTGGAGTACAGTGAAATCTTGTAGTTATTGTAGTAGGTGAGAGCAGTGCGAGTATGACATCACCTGTCATTATGGGTAGCATTGCTTCTTTACTGTGGGCGCCCACAAGGCGCTAGTATTAATAAATAGGGAGATCCCCATGAAGACCATACATAAACATCGCTTAGAAACGAGCAGCGAAGCACAACAATTAAAATTATCTGCGGAAGGGGTGGTTAGGGAAGTGGCCTACATTCAGCAGGAGAGAGCCTTGTACTTATGGGTAGAGGTACCTGCGGGTAGTGTTATTGACGCCAACCAAGTGGAGCGTAGTTTTAAGGTGTTTTTGACGGGTGATGGTATCCCTGAGCACGCCATTTATCTTGGCACAGCGCTAGATCCTATGGCGCCAGAAGCGTTTCATGTTTACGAACTCGCTGAATAATTTATAAAGCCGCGCTGCTTGCAGTGCGGCGTTGTCCTAGCATTGGAAAACATCATGGAAATAAACCCAATACGAACCCAATTAGCAGACCTCAAGGCGCGAACCGAGGCGCTGAGGGGGTATCTTTGACTACGATCTTAAAGTAGAAAGATTAACCGAAGTAGAGCGCGAGCTTGAAGACCCCAGTATTTGGGAAGATCAAGAAAGAGCTCAATCCTTAGGCCGCGAGCGTTCGCAACTCGATGCCATTGTCACCACCATTGACGATTTAGAGCAAGGTTTTGAAGACAGCGAAGCCATGCTTACGCTAGCGCTAGAAGAGGATGAGCCAAGCCTAGTGGAAGACCTTGCAGAAGAACTTAACGGCTTGGAAGAGCGCGTAGCACAACTAGAGTTTCGTCGTATGTTCTCCGGCGAGATGGATGCAAATAATGCATACCTTGAAATTCATGCCGGCTCTGGTGGTACTGAGGCGCAAGATTGGGCTGAAATGTTGTTGCGCATGTATTTGCGTTGGGCTGAAAGCAAAGGGTTCGAAACAGAATTGGTAGAAGCCTCTGGCGGTGATGTGGCAGGTATTAAAAGCGCCACTGTGCACATTAAAGGCGACTACGTTTTTGGGTGGCTACGCACAGAAACAGGTGTGCACCGTTTGGTGCGAAAATCTCCTTTTGATTCCGGCGGCCGCCGTCATACATCGTTTACCTCTGTATTCGTGTCGCCAGAAATTGATGATAACGTAGACATCTATATTGACCCAAGCAAAGTGCGTACAGATACCTACCGTGCTTCGGGAGCGGGTGGGCAGCACGTTAACCGTACCGATTCCGCGGTGCGGTTAACTTACACCTTTACCGACGAAGATGGCCAAGAGCAGATAGTGGTGACGCAATGTCAAAACAACCGCTCACAGCACCAAAACCGCGACCAAGCTTGGAAAATGTTGCAAGCAAAAGTGTACGAGCTTGAAATGCAGCGCCGTCGCGCGCATCAACAGCAAGTGGAAGACACAAAGGCAGATATCGGTTGGGGTAGCCAAATTCGCTCATACGTATTAGATGACGCCCGCATTAAAGATCTACGCACTGGTGTAGAAAACCGCAACACACAACAAGTGTTAGATGGCGATTTAGATCCATTTATCGAAGCTTCCTTGAAAGCAGCCCTTTAATATTTGGGCCATGGTGGTTGAAACCATGGCCTTTCACTTTACTTAAGGTAGTTTTTTATGACAGACGAGCAAAACATTGCCCAAGAAGAAAACCGTTTGATTGCTGAGCGCCGTGAAAAGTTAAACACACTGCGCGAAGCAGGCAATGCTTTCCCTAACCAGTTTCGCCCCACCACCAATGCAAGAACTTTGCTAGAGCAATATGGGGATTTGGAGAAAGAAGAGCTAGAGTCGCAGAATATTCAAGTATCTGTGGCTGGCCGTTTAATGCTCGACCGTAAATCTTTTAAGGTGCTGCAAGATCAAAGCGGCCGCATTCAAATTTACGCTACCCGCGATGTGCAAAAAGACACGCGCCTGTGGGATATCGGTGACATTGTGGGCGTAACAGGGCAGCTGTGTAAGTCGGGCAAAGGCGATTTATACGTAATGATGGAAGAGTATCAGCTGCTTACTAAATCTTTACGCCCATTGCCAGAGAAGCACCACGGCCTTACAGATACAGAACAGCGTTACCGTCAGCGCTATGTGGATCTCATTATGAATGAAGAGACGCGCAATACTTTTATTACGCGCTCTAAAATTGTACATGGCATTCGTCAGTTTATGGTGGAACGGGGTTTCTTTGAAGCAGAAACACCCATGCTGCAAGTGATTCCCGGTGGTGCCACGGCGCGTCCTTTTATCACTCATCACAACGCACTAGATCTGGATATGTACTTGCGCATTGCGCCGGAATTGTACTTAAAGCGCTTAATGGTGGGTGGCTTCGAGAAGGTGTTCGAAATTAACCGTAACTTCCGCAATGAAGGGCTATCTACACGTCATAACCCAGAATTCACCATGATTGAGTTCTACCAAGCCTATGCGGATTATCACGATTTAATGGACCTCACCGAAGAGCTGTTCCGTGAATTAGCGCAGATGGTAAAGGGTGAACACTTAGTGGTATATCAAGGGCAAGAGCTAGATTTTGGCCAACCCTTTGAGCGCCTAACCGTGTTTGATTCCATTTTAAAATACAACCCAGAGATCACCGCAGAGCAACTGTCAGACCTTGAGCAGGCACGTGCTGTGGCAGAGGGCTTAGGCATCAAGTTACGCGACGCAGATGGGTTAGGCCGCGTGCAAATTGAAATCTTTGAAGAAACAGTGGAACACCAGTTAATTCAGCCCACTTTTATTACCGCGTACCCAACGGAGGTGTCCCCGCTGGCGCGCCGTAACGATGATGATCCTTTTGTGACGGATCGTTTTGAATTGTTCATTGGTGGCCGTGAAATTGCCAATGGCTTCTCAGAATTGAACGATGCGGAAGACCAAGCAGAGCGTTTTAAGCAGCAAGTGGCTGAAAAAGAAGCGGGTGACGTTGAAGCTATGTTCTATGATGAAGATTACGTAACAGCGCTAGAGTACGGGATGCCTCCCACTGCAGGTGAGGGGATCGGTATTGATCGTTTAGTGATGCTGTTCACTGATTCGCCCTCTATTCGAGATGTGATTTTGTTCCCGCACATGCGCCCACAAAATCGTTCATAAACCACTGCCCCACGAGCAGTGGGAATGTTGCGAAGAGGGAGATATTACAAGTGAAAATGACATACCAAGGAAGACGTGCTCATAGGGAAAGCAGTAAGCAGCGCCGTCGTGAGATTCTAGAAGCAACGTTGCGTATCATCATTCGTGATGGTATCCGTGCTGTGCGCCACCGAGCGGTGGCCGCAGAAGCGGAGGTGCCTTTGTCGGCCACTACGTATTACTTTAAAGATATTTCCGATCTTATTGCTGATACGTTTACACTGTTTGCTGAACAAACACTGGCTGAAGTGGTGCAGCCTTTCCAAGCGCAGGCCTTGCACATTATTGAAGCGTTGCCGGAAACATTAACGGACGCTGATAAATCTCAACTCATCACAACGCTCGCCCAAGCACTCACTCAGTATGTCATTCAAGGTGTGGAAAGGCGCGATCACATTGTCGCTGAGCATGCTTTTTTCCAAGAAGCGATGATGGACCCTCGCTTACGCAAGGTGGCCGACACGTTTTTAGAAGGCCAGATCAAAGCCTTGGCAGACGCGTGCCACACATTGAGCATTCCAGAGCCCTTATACAGTGCTGAGCTACTGTATAACCAAATCGTTTTTTGGGAGCGCACTTTGGTCTTTAATCAAAGCGCGTTTGAAGACAATGAATTGCAGCAGCGCGTGGAGCATTTGTTGCGCATGATGATGCTGTAATGCTGGCGCTTCCAGAACAGCTTGATTCCCAGTGGTTAGCCCTGTTACAACGAGAAGCTAACAAACCTTATATGCTGCAACTGCAGGGCTTTATTGAGCAGCGTTTAGCGGCTGGAGCTACGGTGTACCCACCCCGTGAGCAATGGTTTGATGCGTTGCTGCACACGCCTTTTGAGAAGGTGAGGGTGGTATTATTAGGGCAGGATCCTTACCACGGGCCAGGGCAAGCCCATGGATTGAGCTTTTCTGTGCCTAATGAAGTGCCCATTCCGCCCAGTTTGCGTAATATTTTTCGTGAGTTGGTGGATGATGTGGGCGTGCCTTTGCCCGCCACAGGTAATTTAACGCCTTGGGCAAAGCAGGGGGTGTTGCTATTGAACGCCGTGCTCACCGTGGAAGCCAAGCAAGCAGGTAGCCATGCAAAACAGGGATGGGAGCGGTTAACGGACGAACTTATTGCAGCGCTTAATGAACAACGCGAAGGATTGGTGTTTTTATTATGGGGAGCCTATGCGCAGCGCAAAGCCGCTATGATAGATGCCTCGAAACACAAAATTATCTGCGCACCGCATCCATCACCACTTTCTGCTTATCGTGGTTTTTTTGGCTCAAAGCCATTCTCGCAAATCAATGCTTATTTTACCGGCCAACAAAAAGCGCCCATAGATTGGGCGCTCAATGATCATCCGCAAACCACTCTGTTTTAGCTATAGAATGATTTTCTTCTTACGCCGTCGCTTAACATGATGCCCAGCCAACGCGTTTGTGGGCTCGATTCCAATGCTAGCTTCAAAATCATGGTTAATAAGATGGATAGCAGCATGCCTACGGGGCCAAATACCCAGCCCCACACCATTAACGAAATCAATACCACGACGGGAGATAAACCAAAGGTTTGGCCCATGAAGCGCGGCTCGATAATGCTGCCAATCACGGTGTTAACTACTACGTAAAGACCGAGTGTCATTACGCCACCACCTAGGCCAAGGCCCAAAAATGCAATCAGCACAGCGGGAATGGCGGCAATAATTGAACCCACGGTGGGGATGAAGTTAAGCAAACCAGCTAGCACTGCCCACAGGATGGCGAAGTCCACATCTATGGCGGCGAGCCCGATACCGACGATTAAACCAGTGGCTAAACTGGTGGTGGTTTTAATAGCTAAATAGCGGTTCACAGAACGGAAGAAGCGACGCGCTCTAACGCGAGCTTTCTTTTGCCCTGGGAAGGCCGCCTCCATGCGATTAACCATGGATCTCTCTTCGAGCAGTAAAAACATAAACACCAACAGTACGAAGAAAGTGTAGGCCGTGAACTGGCCTAAGGCACCGGCGAGATTGCGCGCCAAGCCAGTGATAGTGCTCACGTTAGGCAGTGGGATGCTGTCAGGGATAAATTCAGCCGGCACATCGTGGGCAATAGCGAGCTCGCGCAGCATATTGAGTTGTTCAGCTAACCTATCTTGGTATTCAGGCGCTTTTACGACCAAGCTTTCTGCTGTGCCTTTAATGGCTAAAAACAGCAAGAAGAAAGTAAAACCCACGGTGGAAAAGAGAATAAGAAAAGACAGGAAACTAGGTATCCCTTTGCGTTGCATCCAAGATAATGGTGGCAAGCAGATAATAGCTAAGAAAGAAGCCAATAAAAAAGGCGTAATGATGTGGCTAATGGCTTTTAGCCCACCAATGATGATCACCACAGCAGCAAGGCCAAAGAGCCACAACCAAGAGCGTGAAATATTAACTGTTATATCCATTGAAGGTGCTCAAAAGTAGTGAGTTTTAGTGGGGAATGTTAACACAAAAGATGAAATTACAGTGATCTAATTTGTTCCCATTGCCAAAGATGCGCAGCGGCTAAGGCTTGATAAGGGGAGAATTGTTGCAACCAAGCGCGGGTTGTATCTGCGCTTGGGCGTTCACAGTTGAGAAGGTGCCCTAACGCTCGGCGTACAGCGGCATCGCCCGATAAATCGGCCCCTAAATGATTATAACTACGTAGCAAAGTGTATTGTGCTGTCCAGGGGCCAACACCCGGCACGCTTTGTAAACGTTCGTTAAGACGGTGTGGTGAAGCTGAGGTGCTAGGCAAGGGTAAAAATGATGGCGTCCGGTCAATTTTTTTTGCTACGGCCAATAGCGCTTTCGCCTTACGTTCAGGTAAGCCAAGATGACGTAGGCCTTCCACGCCGAGTGTTAATGGCAGTTGATGGTCAGGGAAGGCATGCAGCCCTAGAAACTCATGGGCGCCGGCTAAAATAAAACGGCGGCGAATAGTTAGCGCCGCTGGCACGCTGATGAGTTGGCCAATAATAGCCCAGCAAAGGGCTTCAAAGGGCATGAGCTGGGCCACAAACAAATGCGGCGAAGATTGCACTAAAGGGCCTAGTTCGGGGTGTTGTGAAAACTGTTCTGCAAAGGCCGCAGTGTTTTGCTGTAAGCCGGCTAAATGGGCCGCAAGCGGTGCAAGGCTTTGTTGCTCGGTGTCGGTTAAGGGTTGTTCGCTGAGCACTTGCACTTGTAATAAGCCTGGCTCGTGGTTAAACACTAGTTGCAGGGTTTGCCCCTGCCAGCGTAGGTTTTTATACACACGGCCCCCTTCAACGCGCTCTCCCACGGCCTCTTGGTCGCGGCTGTGGAAGGCGCAAAGCTCGGTAAAGGGGTAGTGCTCTGCTGTGCTAAATGTGAAGCGATACGAGTGTGCTAGTGTGTTGATTTGAGTTCCTCAAGTAAATCGTCTTTTTCGTGCCAAAGCTGTGTAATCCAGTCGCGGGTTACTTTACGGAATTCCGCATCGTTATCGTAATCTCCCTGCCAAAGCGTAGGGTCTAAAGGCTGGCTTTTCACATCGACAACAATTTCGTCCACTTGGCCACTAATGAGCTCCCAGAAAGTAGGGACGCCCGCAGGGTAATAGACGGTCACGTCTAAGAGTGTATCAAATTGCTCGCCTAGGGTGCCTAAGGTGAACGCAAGGCTGCCTGTTTTGGGGCGCAAAAGGTGTTTGTAAGGTGAGTTTTGATGGGCTTTTTTCTCAGGGGTGAAACGCGTGCCCTCTACATAATTCACCACAGTAACAGGAATGCCCTTGAATTTTTCACAGGCCGCCTTGGTTACCTCTATGTCTTTGCCCTTAAGATGCGGTTTTTTGCGCAGGGTTTCCTTGGAATAACGGCTCATGAAAGGGTAATCCAAAGCCCAAAAAGCAAAACCAAGAAAGGGCACCCAAATTAATTCTTTCTTTAAGAAGAATTTAAAATAAGGGGTGCGGTTGTTAAAAGCCTGGATGAGTGCAGGGATATCCACCCAAGATTGGTGGTTGCTCAGTACAAGGTAAGAGCTTTGCTTGTTTAAATCTTGCTGGCCGCGGATATCCCACTTCACTTTAGTACAAACGTTAATGATGAGCTTAAACCCTTCAGCCCACGTTTCTGCCACTTTCGTAATGGCATTAGCCACCGTTCTTTTCAGCCCTTTATGCGGCATGATGAGCCGTAGCACGGCGAGCAGCAGGATGGGGATGAAAAAGAACACCGTATTAACGGTGAGTAGCACGAGGGTGGTTAGGCCAGTTAGTAAAGCTCTCATGGTGTTTCCTTAAAATAGGGCTTAATCAATATTGCAATAGAGTAACCGCGTATTATTGTCCGATCTCTGGTAAAGCGTAGGGTAAAGATTGTAAATGAGTATGAATCTCAGTGTCCTCAATGGCGCTTGGTAAATCCATATCACGACGTATGACGGCAAGAGCATGCGTGCTGCCGCCTTCGCGGATGGCGTTAACAAGGTGTCCCACAGCGCGTCCCTCTGCATTGCGCAGTGTTAAGCCAGGGGTGGTGTCTGTATCTTCAGGCCAGCTAAGGTGGTGCAAGCGCTGACGTAGCTGTCCTCTAAATTTCATGCGCGCCACCACTTCTTGGCCCGTGTAGCAGCCTTTGTTAAAGCTAATGCCTTGTATGAGGTCGTAGTTCATGGCTTGCGGTAAGGCTTTGTTCTCGCCGCCAGGGTAAATGTGCGCCACGCCATTGTGAATATCCCAGAGTTGGGCTTGCAGCATGCCGCCTATGGAGCCTATCTCTGTGAGGGTGGGCCAAATGTTAGTGAGTTGCTCAATGGTAGTAAGAAAATAATAATGGCCGTGTTGTTGAAAGTGCTGCCAGTTATCCTGTTGGCCAAATTCGGCTTCACTGTCTAGTGCTAATGCAGCACAAAGGGCTTGAGCAGGCTCTGTGGGAGCGCTAAGCACCACTGCCTCTTCAAACACAGTAAGTTTGGAACGTGAAAACATGAGGTACTTTTGCCACAAAGTTTGTAGTGCCTCCACCATGCTACGGGGCATTAGTAAGCAATAGCCGTTTTCTTCGCTAGGATGGGGGAGTACCCAAAAACTCACCTGAACGCGCCCTTGTAAGCTAAGGTGCGCAGTTAAACGTGCAGCTCCTTTGCGAACTTCCTCTATGTCACAAGAAAGCTGGCCCTGCATAAATTTGTGCGCATCATCGCCGATTAAGTTGAGAACACATAAATGCTGACTGTAAGCAAAAGCGTTATCGAAAGGCGTGCTAAACTGCAGCAATTGGCCGCTATCGTCGTAAGTGGCGCCCTGTTGGGCTAAAAAGTCGGACCATTGGTCTAGCATCAAGAAAGTCTCCTTAATTGCTTATCGTTTGTCGCCATCATAGGTAATATGCGTGGCGATTGTTAGTTCGTAAATACTTCACTTAAATTTGTTAGGGTTGAGAACATGCATCAAGAGAAAGAAACACTCACACCAGAAGAGCATCAGCGTAGGTTGTCTTGGCAGTGCCGTCGTGGCCTAAAAGAAACCGATGTGCTGCTCAACGCTTACTTGAACGAAGTGTTTTTACATGACACCCAAGAAAACCAACAGCTCTTTGAACGCTTGCTCAGTTGTGAAGACGCCGACATGTTCGTGTGGTTCACCGGTAAGGAAGTGCCAGAAGATCCCGAACTCGCCGCCTTCGTGCGTTATTTCCTCGAACGTTTGGGGTCAGAGAATTTATATAACTAAAAGCCGCTATGCCACCAAGGCAGTGTTGGTGGCGAGTGCCTTGTTTTGCTGCGCCATTTGGATGGCAGGCATCGCTTGGTGGTGGCAGGGGTTGAGCACCTTGTTTGTGTTGCGCTATTGGTGGGTGTGGCACGAAGATCTCGAAAGCCCGCAATGGCTGTTACTTTACCCTGATAAAGTACTGTTAGGCATGGATCAAGGGCGTATTATTACGGTGCCACAGCCCTTGCCACTCACTTATTTGGGGGTGTGTTGTGTATTGCACAAGCAAGTGTTGTGGCGCGATCAAGTGCCCGAACAGTACTGGCGCGCCTTACAAGTATTAGTGCACTGGCCGCTAACGGTTAAGCGCTAGCCCTGTTGGGCACTAAAACCGTATCACTAACGGTGTCTAGCGTGTCGGGGAAGTCTAACACGTAATGCAGCCCACGGGATTCTTGGCGTGCCAACGCCGAACGTACAATCAGCTCACTGATCACCACTAAGTTGCGTAGTTCTAATAGATCCTTAGAAATTCGGTAGTTAGAGTAATATTCCTGGATCTCATCTTTGAGCAAATCAATGCGGTGCATGGCCCGCTCAAGCCGTTTCACGGTGCGTACAATACCTACGTAGTTCCACATAAAGCGCCGTAATTCATCCCAGTTGTGGCTGATCACCACATCTTCATCGGAATCCGTTACTTGGCTGTCATCCCATTCGGGCACCGTGCATTTAGGTAAAGGCGGCAACTCAGAAATAATGTGTTCTGCTGTAGCTTTACCAAATACAAAACACTCCAACAGTGAATTGCTAGCCATGCGGTTGGCGCCGTGTAATCCAGTGGAAGCGGTTTCGCCAATAGCATAGAGGCCTTTGACATCTGTTTCGCCGTGCATATTGGTGAGTACACCACCACAGGTATAGTGTGCGGCAGGCACAATAGGAATCGGTTCTTTGGTGATGTCTATGCCTAATTGCAAACATTTAGCATAAATAGTGGGGAAGTGGTGGATGATGAAGTCTTCGCTTTTATGGCTGATATCAAGATAAAGATGCTCTACACCTAGGCGCTTCATTTCAAAATCAATAGCGCGAGCCACGATGTCGCGTGGTGCTAGTTCTGCGCGAGGGTGGAATTTATCCATAAAGCGTTCGCCATTGGGCAACAGCA
>Ga0079226_10002552_pt1 | contig 14070 bp, 10 predicted proteins | sample Poulit2014_FD_76345 | JGI IMG/M metagenome (GOLD analysis project Ga0079226, IMG submission 76345) | Agricultural soil microbial communities from Georgia to study Nitrogen management - Poultry litter 2014 | ecosystem: Environmental > Terrestrial > Soil > Agricultural land | place: USA: Georgia... | reverse complement strand
ACTATAAAGCAACATAGAGCCATGACCAGCGGATAGTACAAAGCGATCACGATTAAACCACTTTGGATTCGTCGGCGTCAAATGCATCATCTCTGTAAAAAGCGTATAAGCCATTGGAGCTGCACCCATTGGTAACCCTGGGTGACCAGATTGTGCTTTTTCAACGGCATCAATTGATAGAGTACGAATAGTGTTAATTGATTGTTGTTCAATAGAATTATACAATTCTTTCATTTATGCTCTCCTTTACTTCATTATTTAGACATACTCTTCCAGTCTTCTAAAAATTGGTCAATACCTTTGTCTGTTAAAGGATGTGTCCAAAGTTTAGGCAAAATGCTACCAGGAATTGTAGCTATATCTGCACCCGAGATAGCCGCCCTCTCTAAATGTCCAATGTTTCTAATACTTGCTGTTATAATTTCTGTATTAAATTGGTAATTATTCATTGTCTGTTTTAAGTTTTGTACGAGTTCCAAACCATCTTCTCCCATATCGTCAACCCTGCCAACAAACGGACTAATATAAGATGCTCCAGCTTTTGCGGCCATCAATCCTTGAGTAACTGAAAAGATTAACGTTACATTGGTTTTAATTCCTTCTTCAGCTAATATCTTCACTGCTTCCAGTCCAGCTTCTGTCATTGGAATTTTGACGACAACATTAGAAGCCCATTTCACGATATTTCTGGCTTCTTCAAGCATTTCATCTACAGTAAGGCCAATAACTTCAGCACTTACCGGACCGTCTACCAGTTCACAAATCTCTTGCACTACCTCTTTAAAATCTCGTTTTTCTTTTGCAACAAGAGAGGGATTCGTTGTAATCCCATCCACTAATCCCAAACGGTGAATTCTTTTAATTTCTTCTATATTTGCTGTATCTAAAAAGAATTTCATATTAAATTATCTCCTTTAATAAATTATAAAATGTTTTTAACAAATTCTGAACATTTAACTTTACTATAAATTTTGCAAGTTTTACAAACCTAGATTGTAAAATTAAGAGAGACACATAAAAAAACATGTCATGATATACTCAATCTATAATATACCAAAGTTAAGGAGAATGTATCTGACATGTCCCACATCCATTTCACAAAACAGAGCTAGTATTCATAGAAGAATATCATACATTCGGTATCTCAGGCAGAAAAATTGCAAAGAAATGAAACGTAGTCATGAAACCATATATCGCATTGTCAGGCAACTGAATAAAGGTTTCACAGCGATAGACATCCACCTTCAATATCAAGCAAACAAAGCCAGATGCGATTGTAAGAAAATCCAATAGACGCCTTCAGAAAAAACCATATAAATGAGAAGATACGTGAAAGTTGGACGCCAAAAGTCATCATAGGACGAAAAGAAAAACCTATATCTTGTAGTATGCGTACTCTTTACCGTAAATTTGCATCAAAAAGTTTTACGGTCACTGTGACCAAGCTGTTCACAATTAAATCTATCTTGCGATGATTGTTTGTTATTTAAATGTGCTTGCCCAATTAAACACGAAGAGTAACCGAAGTTATTTATAACTTAGTCAACTTTTGAAAGCCACCCTTTGGAAACCAGCTTATATATGAGCTCTGAAAATACAGGGTGGAAGCGTTCCGTAAAGCTTTCCCGTCGTCGATTGCAAAAGTCTAACAACTATAGGGAAAAATGGATATTTACTACCTTTATTTGAGTCTTTAAACTTTTTTCAATTTATCGGAAGGAGCTGTTATTATAATGTTCTACCAACGTTTATACGACGCTAATGCTGCCCCTTTATTAAAAGTTGTTTTAAAATATCATTTCTGCCCATAATATGCTTGCTTTCCATGTTTTCGGAGATAATGTTTATCTAATAAATTTTGATCAATAGCTGATACATACGGATTTAGCGTTAAAGTATTATAAGCCATTTTACAAGTTTCTTCCAAAACTACTGCGTTTTCCACTGCTTTTATGGCATCGACTCCCCAAGCAAATGGACCATGCCCAGATACTAAAACAGAGGGGACATTATTAGGATTGATATCTCGTTTTGAAAAAGTTTCAATAATTACATTGCCGGTTTCTAACTCATAGTCGTTATTTATTTCATTATTTTTCATTTGTCTTGTGCAAGGAACTGTTCCATAAAAGGTATCTGCATGCGTTGTTCCCAAACTTGGTAAATCCATAGCTGCTTGCGCCCAAGACGTTGCCCAAGTAGAGTGTGTATGTACAATTCCTCCTATATTTTTAAAGTTATGATATAAAATTAAATGTGTTTGAGTATCTGAGGAGGGATTTAAGGAACCTTCTACTATATTTCCCTCCATATCGACAACAACTAGATCATCCACGGCAAGTTTATTGTATTCCACTCCACTTGGCTTAATTACTACTAATCCTTCTTCGCGATCAATTCCACTCACATTTCCCCAAGTAAAAGTAACTAATCCATGTTTAGGTAAATCAAGATTAGCTTTTAATACTTCTTCTTTTAGTCGTTCCAACATAATTTACAACTCCTTACAATGTAACTTTTAATTTGTATTGTTAAAAGATACTAGCACTTTATTATACATAAATGTTCCTTCCGCCATACCTTTTAAATAGCTTCCCAATTCTTCTACTTCAATCTTGTGTGAGATCATCGGCTTGAACTTTAAATCGCCTTTGCTCATAAAATGTAATGTGGCGTTCCAAGCTATGCCTGGGTAAGGCATAGTATAAGAATTCCATGATCCTTTAATTATAATCTCTCCGCGCATGATATGATCAATTGTTTCATCATATAAATTTAATCCTTTATGTGTTATGCCTAAAAAAATCACTCTTCCTTTCTTTTTTGCACCCAAAATAGCTTGTTGCTGAGTAACGACATTTCCCGCCGTCTCTATAGAGACCTCTGGCCCTCCGTTTGTTATTTTTTTAATTTCTTCAACTGCATCTATATTTTTAGAATTTATTGTCACGTCAGCACCTAATTTTCTTGCAAGTTCAAGCTTTTCATCCATAATATCAACCGCTATCACTTTAGAAGCGCCAAATATTTTAGCCCACTGGAGAGTTAATTGACCTATCGGGCCACATCCCATAATAACGACAGTCTCTCCTGGTTGAATGTTTGCTTTTTGTATTCCGTGATAGCCTATAGTTGCTGGTTCAATCCCAGACGCAGTCTCAAAGTCTAATTGATCAGGAATTGACAAGACATGACCTTTCGGAACTTTCACAAATTCTGCAAATCCCCCATTACTACCAGTACCAATAATATTATAATCTTCACATAGATTATAATCACCCGCTTTACAGAACTTACAGTTACCGCAAGGTATAAGAGGAGCAATAACTACACGATCTTCAGGGGAAAATTGCTTTACATCACTACCTGTTTCTACTACTTTACCCGAGAATTCATGCCCTAGTATCAGCGGGTATTTTCGTGCTCCACTAATCATAGATCTTGGTACATCTGATCCACATATGCCACAATATTCCACTTTTATTAATACTTCATCTTTATTAATTTGTGGTATATCAACATTTTCTGTTTTAAAATTGCCTAATCCATGTAATACTGAAGCTTTCATTTTTTTCATTTTAAGTATCATTCCTTTCGTTGTGTTTAAAGCACAAAATTTATAAAGACATCCTTCTTTCGTCTGTCATGATATAATGAACTTGAATAAACAGATAGACTGTAGAGCATGGGAAAGCGAGTGGCACAATATGATTTATACTTCTTCATTTTAAGATATACTGTTGGCTGTTTCCAAGTGCAAATAAGCGTGTGAACGAGAACAAAACCAATCCTTATGTAAGCAATCCCTGTTTATATATGAGACCTAGTCAATATTTGCTCTATCTTGTGTAATTTTTGAAGCGATATACCCAACTATGCTAAAGACGAGTAATTTCTATTTACTATATAATTGACGTCTACAAAAGTCTGTTTTGGCTATAGTTGATACAATGGATCCTCAAGGAGTTAGGAAATGCCAAATGAACCAACTTTCTAATTTAAACAGTACACCTAGTGAGCCATCGGAATTAATTGATGTTTTAGTCTTGCAGCCATGGATGTGTAGAACCTACTGACCAGTATTGGTATCTTGTGTTTAATATTTAGAGATCTTCTTGTGAATTCGTTGTTACTAATTCAAGAGTATGGGAAAAATATGCAAAGAAAAATTCTGGTAAAAAAGATTCTGTTTGGCTTTGTGATTTGCACTCGCACGGTATTTTTCTCAGTAAATTTCTGTCATACCTATAAATTCGGCAAATACGTGACTGGATGCGTTACCGTTTTGAGTTTATTAGGTTTGCGAAGAAGCGAAAAGCAAATTCAAAATGCGCTTACTATTTCTAATACTATAATTTCTAGTGTCATTCCAGATACGCTTAGTATAAATTCCGTGAGGGCCATTCGGCATATGTTTAACTATCTTAATGGTAAAGATTTTGATGTTTCTTCTGTGCTACATGGCAATATCAAGAAAAAATAGAAAACAATAGCCCGCTATATTCAAGGAAATATAGTGGTGGCACAAGTTAATAATATGTGTGTCTATCTTAACCCATGTATACAATATTGAACAGTGCGCCATCGACATGAGATTGGTTGTTTTACAATTAGTTTATCCTTATTTTTCACGGGTTGACTTTATTCTCTCTAGGCTTTAAGGATACTTTTATAGTCACCACCATTATTACCTAAATTAGCGTAGATATGTGTGCATTTCTTTCTCATAAACACTTTATACCTAGGCCAGATTCATGCCACAAAACAGTAAAAGCGCTGAAAAGAAAAAATAGTTTGCTTCTCGGCGTACTTCCGTCTGTATCAATTATTTATTGGTTCAATGTGCATATGCAGTTATTAGAACTAAAGACTACCTATTTTTAATAAACTGGTATTATCAAATTGAAAGCATCGCAGTCATAAAAATTACATCGTTAACAATGCATATAAACTGCTTATTTATATTTACCAGAAGCGTGATAGAATTTGAGCTGTCTAACGCTAAGCTATAAAATACAGAGCTCAGCTCAAAATCTAAAAACACTTATGTGCCTAAAATTATAGAGGAAATTGACATAAATAAAATACTTAAACACTTTAGGTTACAAATCCCCTATAAACATGAAATGTCTAATGTCATGATTTAATTAAACATCTGTTTTTCTATATATTTTTAACTATGATAAATTACAATGTTTTTTCGAACGAATCCCTTCTATGTGCTGATATCTATTTGAATTCGCCAATTATAAACATCTTTTACTGAGACTATTCTTTTTGGGTTACACTACTATAATAGATAGCACCAATGATAATAGCACCTTTTAATACTCTTTGAAAATATGGAGAAACTCCTAGGAGATTTAAACCGTTATCTAATACCCCTAATAAAAGCGCTCCAAGTAGTGTTCCAAATATATGTCCTCTTCCTCCCGTTATTTTCGTTCCACCGAGTACAACTGCAGCAATTGCATCTAACTCATATCCATCAGCTGCCGTTGGTTGCCCTGATGAGAGTCGGGATGTCATGATTATACTCGCAATGCCTGCTGTTATACCACTTATCAAATAAACAATCATCCTGATACGTTTTACTTTAATACCTGATAGTCTAACTGCTTCCTCGTTTCCTCCTACAGCGTATATATGCCTGCCTAAAGGTAAGTGATTAAGTATTATATAGGCGATAATAAAAACTAAAATCATAATTATCGCTGGAACAGGGATAACTCCAAACACATTATGTTTACCTATAAATGAAAAAGATTCGGGTAACCCTGATAATGGATAACCTCCAGTGTATAACAAAGCTGAACCTCTTGCTATTTCCATCATTGCTAAAGTAACTATTATTCCTGGTATCTTAGCATGAGCAACTAACATCCCGTTTAAGAAACCAATTAAAGTACCCAGGGAAACTCCTATTAATATTGCAAATATTGGAGGTATACCAACATTTATCATCATGCCCGCCGTTACAGTCCCAGCTAAAGCTGTTACCGAACCAACTGATAAATCGATGCCAGCTGTTAAAATAACAAATGTCATTCCCGCTGCTAAAATTCCGTTAATAGATACCTGTCTTGCTATATTAAATATATTTGTTGTTTGAAAAAATCGATCATCTGCAATACTAAAAATCACACAGAGGATTAAAAAACCTATCAAAGTTAAGATTTCAGGTTTTTTAATCAATTCCTTAAAATTAATTCTATTATTCATTTTTAAATCACTCATTCGTTTTCACCGCCTGTAGCATAATACATTATTTCTTCTGAAGTAGCTTTTTCACTATTAAGAATTGTACTCATCTTCCTTTTGTGCATAACTAATACTCTATCACTCATTTCCGTTATCTCAGGTAGTTCGGAAGAGATCATTATAATTGAAATGCCATCATCTGCCAGACTCCGTATTAATTTATATATTTCTTCTTTAGCTCCCACGTCAATCCCTCGAGTAGGTTCATCAAAAATAAGTATATTACAATCTGTGTTTAACCACTTAGCTAAAACAACTTTTTGTTGGTTTCCACCACTTAAATTTTTTGCTAACTGCCTATTTCCAGGAGTTTTAATTGATAAATCTTTAATCGATTGATTAACTATTTCTTCTTCTTTTTTCTTATCTATCAATCCCAAAGTTTTTGACAGCTTTTTTAATACAGGTAGACTTATGTTGTTTTTAATTGTCATATCCAATACAAGGCCTTGAGATTTTCTGTTTTCTGGTATTAAACAAATACCATAAGATAGAGCGTCTGTCGGGTGTTTTATGTGTGCTTTTTTGCCATTAATATTTACCTCTTTTGTATCGGTATTATCTGCTCCTATTAAAGCTCTTACCACCTCGGTTCTTCCCGCTCCCATCAAACCAGCTATACCAAGTATTTCGCCTTTTCTTAAATTGAATGTCACATTGGAAATGTATTCATTATTTAACTTTTTGACTTCTAATACAATCTCATTTTTATCTTTAACAAAACTAGGGCGTTCTGGGAAAACATTAGTTATTTCTCGCCCTACCATCATCTTTATAATATCTTGTCTAGTTACTTCTTTTACATTTTTAGTATCTACCATCTCGCCATCCCTCAAGCAAGAAAATCTATCACATATTTCAAAAATTTCATCTAAATGGTGTGAAATATAAATAATAGTTACACCATCATCTTTAAAAGATTTTATTAGTTTAAATAGATTATTAACTTCTTCATTAGTTAGACTTGCTGTAGGTTCATCAAAAATCAAGACTTTTGTTTCCACAGCAATAGCTTTTGAAATCTCAACAAATTGCTGCTCAGCTATACTTAATTCCTTTACAGGTTTATTTAAATCTACGTTAACATTTATCTGTTTTAATAAATTATGAGCTACATCTCTCATTTTTTGCTTCCTTAACAACTTAGGAAATGTCGTCAATTCATGACCTAAAAATATATTATCAATACTATTTAGATAAGGTACTAAACTAAACTCTTGATGGATAATACTTAGTCCTGAATTTTGTGCTTCTTTAGTGGAATTAAAAGCAACATTTTTTCCTTCTAGGGATACTGTCCCAACCGTTGCATTATGAACACCTGTTAATATTTTCATAAGTGTTGATTTTCCAGCACCGTTCTCACCTACCAAACCATGAACCTCTCCGCGTTTTACATTAAGATTAATGTCTTTAAGTGCTTTAACACCTGGAAAATCTTTTGATAAATTTTTAATTTCTAATATATTATTCATAAACCTCTTCCTTTACTAAATTAGGTTTTTATAAAAAGAGCGCTTGAGCATTTTAGCTTAAGCGCTCTTTTTATTAAAATCACCAACTGAAATCTTCAGCATTATCTATTGTCTGTAATTCGACATCAATCGGCACCTCATCTGGAACTTTTTCAGAACCCCATAACTTAGATAGTGCCATTGCCATTCCCGTCTTCACTTGATCTTGAGGGAATTGAGCTACAGTTGCTTTGAATGGTCCATCTTCTAAAATCGCTTCAATAGCATCTGGATGACCGTCTACGCTGTAAAGAGCTGTATCTTGATCTGAGGACTCAATAGCTTCTAACACACCCATAGAACCTTCATCATTGACACTGAAAATGGCGTCTAATTCGTTAGATTGCAACATATCTTCTGCAACAGATAAGGCTTTATCTCTCTCTTGTTCTCCATTTTGCGTATCGACTATATCAATATCAGAATTCTCTTCGATAGAATCTTCAAATCCTTCAACCCTATCTAAAATAGGTACTACTGGAATACCATCTAAAACTGCTACTTTACCTTCTCCATCCAAATCCTCTGCTGCTTTTTCTCCAGCTTCGTAACCTGCATCATAATTTTTAGATCCTACAAAAGAATCGATATCGCCTTCAGCTTCTGCATCAATAGCTACTACTATGATACCCGCATCTTTTGCAGAATCAACTGCGCCTTCTACACCTTCACTATCAGCAGGATTAATAAGTAAGATATCTATATCTTGTTGAATCATGTCTTCTATGTCATTAGTCTGTTTGCTTACATCATGTTGTGCATCCGCTGTTACTGTGTCAGCTCCAATTGAATCAGCTGCTTCTTCAAATGCTTCTTCCATTGAATCAAAGTAAGGGTTGTTCATTTCTTGAAACGACATGCCAATTAATAAGTCATCCGTTTTAACTTCTGACGTTGAGTCATTCTCATTATTGCTATTACCCTGATTAGAGCACCCCATTATTATAAGTGCCAACGAGCTTAATACAACAATACAAGCTAACAACCTTGTTTTCATTATTACTTCCCCCTTATATATGTTATTCACACCGTAAAAACTCAATTTTTACATGATTTTAAATCATAAAGCCCTCCTTTTCATCTATGCTCATTTTTGTTTTTATTTATTTATTTTAGTTTATGATAACGCTTTAATTTAAAGAAGTCAATGTACATAAACATTTTGTTTTTTAAGTATTAAAATTCTTTTTTCCAGTTTAAAATCTACAACTAAACGTTGTTCTTAGATGAAACAAAGAAAATTTTATTAGATTATTATACACAACTACATATGGCCTTGGATTATTCATGGGCTCTCTTGCTACAATACCAATGGTTGGTATTTATGAATTTTGTGTAATAAAGTATTTACTTATTAAGTGTTTTGTTTTATCGCATGATTTACTAATATGAATTCATATCTTTCTTTATCAATTTTGAATAATACAGAAATGAAAATCACTATATCATTACCTTTGCTTATTCATATAAAAAGTAAGGTCACTTTAATTGATATAATATATTCAGATGAGAGGCTTTAGAAAAATTAAAATTTGACTCGAGTCACCTTTTTTAAAGTCTATTTTTTTACTTAGTTGCTTAAATTTATGAGAAATACTCATTTTAACAAGACACAAAGGCAATGAAATTATTAAAACTAAAGTTTTAATAATTTTCCGCTAAACTTTTCAAGCTACAAGAGGTGAAAGGTTATATCATAAAACTATCAATAACTTTCAATTTTGTTGATGCGTTAATTCGTCCAATTGCTGCATAATATCATGACTTTGTAAGCCGTAATAGTCATGTATTGTTTTGTAAATTTCAAATAATTTCTGATAGTTTTTCACGTTTTGAGATATAGGATGAACGGTTTTAGATATAGGCTGTTTCATATCATGAACGGCTTCCACCACTGTCTCATGCTCGCGTCCTGCTACTGAACCAAGAATTGCAGCTCCAATTGCTGGTGCATAATAACTGGCAGATACATGGATAGGACGATTCAAAATATCAGCGTATATCTGCATTAACAATTCGTTTTTTTGAGGTATACCGCCGCAAGCAAAAACTTTATCTATTTGCATCCCCCACTCTTCATAATTATTTATAATCATCTTTGCTCCGAATGCTGTAGCTTCCATGTAAGCTTTATAGATGTCTTCTATTTTTGTATTCAGTGTTTCACCGATAAGTACCCCCCTTAGTTTACTATCGCTTAAAATAGAACGATTTCCATTATGCCAATCCAACGCAATAAGTCCTGTTTGCCCCGGGGATTTTAAAGAAGCTTTTTCTTCTAAAAGTTCATAAATGTGCATTTTTCTGTTTTTTGCTTCGTCTAGATATGATTTTGGCGCTCTATTTGCTACGTGATTAAACAAGTCTCCGACAGCTGATTGCCCTGCTTCGTATGCAAACAGGTTAGGAATTATAGCGTCTTTTACATTCCCAGATATCCCCGGGATTTGTTTCTGTTCATCGTGCAACATGAGATGACAAGTAGAAGTACCCATAACCATAGTTAATTCGTTTTTTTGTGTAGATCCAATTCCAAGTAATGACGCATGTGCATCAATGATAGAAGGAGCGATAGGAAGATTAGCCGGTAAGCCTAGTTCGGTGCTCATTTTAGTTGAGATGTGTCCAGCTTTCTCTCCTATTTTTACTAGCCTACCTTCAAGTTTTTCATTAATTATTTTTGGAAGTTGAGAGTCTACTTTTTTATAGTATTCGTAAAAAAAACCTTCTTCCTCATTCCAAAATGTTTTAAATCCCCGTGAACAATTGCTTCGTACATTTTCTTCAATCAATTTAGAAGTTAACCAATCTCCTACTTCCATAATGTGTGCAGCTTTTTTTACAATATTCGGGGCGTGATTAATCAATTCTAAAACTTTTGGTATCATCCATTCACTATTTACATTAAAACCATAGTTACCGAGCCATCTACTTTTATTATTGCGAGCTACTTCTAGCATTTTTTCTGCTTCTTTATTTGCTCCATGGTGTTTCCACAATTTCAAATAAGAATGGGGTTCCTTTTTTAAGATCTGATATTCACTTAGCGGTTTGAATTGATTATCTGTGAGAAGAATCGAAGCTGAAGTGGCATCAATTCCTAACCCTACAATTTGACTTTTATGGATTTTTGCATTTTTAATTGCTTCTGGTATACCTTCTTTTAGGACACGGATATACTCGGTAGGATCTTGTAAAGCAAATGTATATGGAACATCTACATTTGCTAAATTTTCTTTAACTTTTTCATTTTTAAAATGAATTACACTCATGCCTATTATAGAACCAGTTTTTATGTCTATTATCAGCACTCTTCCAGAGCCAGTTCCAAAATCTATACCTATACTATATTTCATTTATATTAACCCCTTGTAAGCGATTTACTTTACATATATACTTGATACTAAACATATATGAGCATAAAATCAAGAGAAATGCGCATTTCGAATTATCTGTTTAATCATATAGTAATTGTGTTCTCCACTGTTTTTAAATTGACTTTACGATGACAAAAAGTTAAAATGAGCACAATAAAACATGAAAAAGAGTAAATAAACATATATATTTAAAAATGTAGGGTTTAAAATGAGTTTAAACAAAGAATTGATTGAATCCACGGCACTCCGCCTAACTGAACCCGGTGTGTTTACGAAGTCAAAAATAGAGCATAAGATAAAACAAAATGATGTTGTTGTTGAACCTTATTTAGGTAGTATTTGTCATGCGGATTTACGTTATTATAGTGGAGACCGTAGACAAGATGCACTTAACGCCAAACTCCCGATGGCTTTGTTCCACGAAGCTTTGGCAGTTGTTCATATTTCCCGTCATCCAGGTTTTAAATCCGGTGACAGAGTGGTTATAGTACCGAGCATCCCAGGTTATATACTAGATAATAAAAGCAAAAGTGAATGTTGTGCGAATTGTAGAAATGGTGGAGACGATAATTATTGTTTGAACGGTATATTTTTAGGAAGTGGATTTGATGGAGCAGGGCAAAGTAAATTAGTAATAGGGGGAGAAAATTTAGTCCACGTCCCAGAGGAGCTGGATGATCAAATCGCAATTTTAGCTGAGTTATGTTCAGTATTTTTATTTGTTATAAATTTAATTGATAGGGGGGTTACAACTGCTGCATCGAAAAAAGTAGCAGTATTTGGTGATGGGCCTTTAGGGTACTTAACAGCGGCAACCCTCCGATTTATTTATAATATCCCAAAAGAAAATTTACATGTTTTTGGTGTAGTCCCAGAGAAATTGGCCCAGTTTGAAGATTTTGCTACCACAGTATCCGTAAACAAAATCGATTTTGAAAAACAAAAAGGGTTCAGAACAGCATTTGAATGCACTGGAGGGAACTTTAGTTCCGATGCCGTCAATCAAGCTATTAATTTGTTGGATGTTCAAGGAAACATTGTGTTAATGGGAGTTTCAGAAGAATTAGTCCCTATTAACACTCGAGATATTTTAGAAAAAGGTATTCGTTTATATGGTAGCTCAAGAAGCACAATTAAAGAATTTCAGCAATTAATGAAAGCTTTTGTTAATGTAGAATACCAAAACGTACTAAAAAAGCTAGTTCCGGATGAAAACTTTGACATAAATTCTCTTTCTGATTTAAGAGAAGCAATGGACGCAGAAGTAAAAAATAAGGGATGGAAAAAAACGTATCTTGCTTTTAATTGGAATAACATGAATGAATAAAACTTGAAGGAGAAGAACTTATGTTACCTGCTGAACGCAAACAACATATTTTAAAATATGTTTTAAAAAAGTCACGAGCGACTATTAAAGAGTTGTCAATGCATTTTGAGGTTCATGAAGCCACCATACGTCGAGATTTAACTGAAATGGAAGAGAATAATACCATCATGAGAACCCATGGTGGCGTTATTTTAAATGAAGAAAATATATATTCAGAGCCGCATTTTAAAATGAGAGAAGATTTTTTTAATGAAGAAAAAAAACGAATTGGGTTAAAAGCTGCAACGTTCATTCAAAATGGTGATACAATTATATTAGATTCAGGGACAACAACTTCTCACATAGCTGAAGCTATAAAAAATCGAGAAAATATTACTGTCATTACAAATGATATTCACATAGCTACTCTATTACACAGAACACAATTAAAAGTGATCATAACAGGCGGAGTATTATATCCGGAAAATTTCATATTGAACGGTGAGTTCACTAATCAAACTTTACAACATTTAAATGTAAATAAAGCTTTCATAGCAACCCCAGCATTGCATCACGACAAAGGATTAACGCATTTCGATGAAGCATTAGTGTCTGCAAAAATAAAAATGATTGAAGCTGCTCAGGAAATTTATGTAGCTACTGACCATAGTAAAATAAGCAAAGTTTCGTTATACACTTTTGGAAAAATACACGAAATTGATTATATTATAACTGATTCAAATATAAATGAGCATATTAAAGATGAGTTTCAACAAAGGGGGAGGAGGATAATTATCGCTTGATTTTTAACTATTTGCACTTAATCATTGGTTGTTAATAAAGCTATTTAGATATCTCATTTAACAATTTAAACCAGTTAGTTGTTTTGTTAAATCATAAAGTGTTAATTCTTCTAAAATTTTAACCTCTTGTAAGAAGCTATATTTTTGTTCTAAATCAATCTTGGGTGTTTTTCCGAACTCTCGAAAAGGTGTGTTTCAAAATAGCCAAAAAACTATGCAGCACATACTGCTTTAAAAACTTGCTTCATATTCTTTGACCTGTCTGGCAGCCTCATCCAAATGCATCTAGCCTGATATGAAGTTCGTGTTCCTTGGAGCGGAGATTTGCCGCTGAATTCCTCAAGATTCCACCTCACGATGGACACCCTTGTCTTAAGCTAACTGTTACTACTGCCTTCCCAGTTCGGGACTTGAACCCTAGAGAATATATGCATGCCTCGCACACCAAAACACACTACAACATTCTCGTTGTAGTGTGTTTTATATTACGTATTTTTGAGGATGTAAAATTCCTTTAATTCTTCCATTATTAGTTATATTAATCTTTAAAAATTATCGCCGATTGTATCATGTTCTGATTTTTAAATTTTTTTTAGAAAAATTAAAAGACGCTTCATTTGATTTCTTACATTTTATATAAGCAACCTTTAAACTCATTATAACAAAAATAATTTTTAATGTGTTTTTCAATTAAAATTCTCAATAACGAATGTTTTTGAGAACGTCTTTTTAAGAAACCAACAAAATTTTAAATTGTTGGTTTTATAAGGTTCTGATATTCTCAATACTTTATTCAAAAACTATGTATT
>Ga0079226_10002551_pt1 | contig 14071 bp, 10 predicted proteins | sample Poulit2014_FD_76345 | JGI IMG/M metagenome (GOLD analysis project Ga0079226, IMG submission 76345) | Agricultural soil microbial communities from Georgia to study Nitrogen management - Poultry litter 2014 | ecosystem: Environmental > Terrestrial > Soil > Agricultural land | place: USA: Georgia... | reverse complement strand
TCTGTTATCTGTTATCTGTTATCTGTTTCTTACCCGGAGCGGAGTCGAAAAATCTGTTATCTGACATCCGACAACCGATAACCCTACCTACCGAAGCTTTATCGAAGGTAGGTGTTCAGTAAAGTTTAGGTTGCCCAGGCGCGTTGTCCTTCTTCATAAGGCACACAACCATCATACATTCCGGGAACAGCAACATACCTCAATGTTTTAGTCGCTCCGGGTTCAGAAGTAAAAAAGCCTAATAAGGTCAATTCCTTAAATGTCTTATAAAAATTCAAATCTTCATTTTTCTCTTTTCCTAAGACTGCTTTATCCAACTCTTCAACTGCGATCGCTTGTTGCTCTCCAGATAACTTCAGGAAAGTCTTTCCATATTTATCCTTACACCATTTATTAAAATTTGCTAAGCCATCATGAAATGACTTTTGATCTTCTTTAGGATAGCAATCCAACATCATCATGGGAATAAACGCTCCTACACCTGCCTCTATTGCGCCAGGAGTGTCTGTCTTAGGAATAATAACATCTGCTATTCTTTTAATCATCATTTTTTCATCTTCTGAGAATGGAAGATCATTACTATTCGTCTTTTCCTTATCAGGATTAGAGCTACAGCCATTCAGGACCATACTCAAAGTACTCGCTGATAATGCGCCACCCATTAAAAGCGCAGTGCGTTTTATTGCATCCCGTCTATTCATATATACATTTTTAATTTAAGTCCTAAAAATAGATAATTCTTTTCTTCATAAAGAATAAATTTATTATTAATTTATAAATACGGAGTTATCTTTACCCATAACAGAAAAAAATCAAAGCCACCGAATTAAAGGAAACTTCCTACATTTGTTGTTTGAACATCAATGATTGCAGACCTTCTAATCGCGCCCTATGCCAAATCCACATTTACATCCCGATGATCATACTGAGAATGCAGAAGAAAGAGAATTAGAAAATAACCTCAGACCCGAAGAGATTACAGAATTTTCCGGGCAAGAACAACTGGTCACCAATCTAAAAATTTTCATTAAAGCAGCGAAGCAACGCGGCGAAGCACTCGATCATATTCTTTTTCATGGTCCTCCCGGATTAGGGAAAACTACTTTGTCCCGTATTGTAGCCAATGAAATGGATGTTAACATTAAAGAAAGTTCAGGACCAGTCATAGAGAAACCCGGCGATTTAGCTGGTTTATTAACCAGTTTAGAAGAAGGAGATGTCTTATTTTTAGACGAAATTCACCGATTAGGAAACGTGGTAGAAGAATATCTTTATTCTGCGATGGAAGATTATCGCATTGACATTATGATAGATAGTGGCCCAAGTGCAAGAAGTATTCAAATTAATCTGGATTCTTTTACACTTATTGGCGCTACCACCCGATCCGGCTTACTTACAGCACCTCTGCTTTCTCGCTTTGGTATTCGTTTCAGACTGGAATACTACAACGCCCAGACCTTAAAAAACATTATAGAAAGATCCGCAGATTTATTGCATACTAAGATTACTTCTGCAGCAGCAGCAGAGATTGCCGGACGCAGCCGGGGAACGCCTCGTATTGCCAATGGATTACTCCGCAGAATGAGAGATTTCGCACAGGTAAAAGGCAATGGGACAATTGATATTGAAATTGCTAAATTTGGACTCAAAGCCTTAAACGTGGATAATTATGGATTAGATGACATGGACAATCGTGTACTTTCCACCATTATTGATAAATTTAAAGGAGGACCTGTCGGAATAACTACTATCGCTACTGCCGTAGGAGAAGAAGCCGACACACTGGAAGAAGTATATGAGCCTTTTCTTATTCAGGAAGGTTTTATTAAACGAACACCCAGAGGTAGAGAAGCTACAGGAAAAGCATACCAACACTTAGGAAAATATCCTTCCACTAAAAACTCTGAAGGAACTTTATTTTAATGCAAAAAGAAAAAAGTACTGCTATACACCGCAACTTGTCACGAAACATAAAAAAAATATCATCAAAGAGATTTCACAATATCAGTATCATTCTTCTACAGTCAGGTAAGGTTTAATTTTTTGAAAAATCTGCGGTGTTATCAATTTGATTTCCTTCACTGCATCCACCGATTTATATTTTCCATGTTGTTTCCTAAAAGCAATAACAGCTTTAGCTAAATGATATGAAATATAAGGATGCCCAGACAAGGTTTTCAAATCTGTTTTATTTAGATTGATCTGTTTAAATCCGGCTTCATTAGAAATTCTTAAATGAGACTTTATCTGTTGAAAGTTACTGTCAGGTAAACCATAGACTTCTTTTATTTGAGATATACTATAAAAACCACCCAGCGCCTCCCTAAAATGAATAATTCTTCCGGCAAAGACCGAACCTATACCATAAAGCTTTGTCCAATCAGCACTATCCGCTACATTAATATCCAACATCAACGGCTTTACTTCATGCTTTTTATTCTTCGATTTAGAGCTATTGACTCTCTGTTTTGTGTTTACCGAATCTTTTGCTGCAATTCTAATATAAGGCTTCAACCTATTATATTCTTCTTCCGAAAGTCCATAAATATTTTTTAAATCTTCCTTATCAGAAAAAGATCCAGCAGCATTCCTATAATGTTGGATTACACGCGCAACATGTTCAGAAAGCCCTAACTTCTGCCAACCTTCTACCGATAATTTATTGGGATTGAAAGGAAAGAGCTGAAAAGTTTTATTTCCTTTCTCTTTGACCTGCATGTTTCTCTCATCTTTTATCTTAATATAGGGCAATAATCGTTGATAAGTCTTATTCGAGAATCCATAAATCTTTTTTAAATCTTCCTTATCAGAAAATCTGGCACCCGTTTCCAAATAATGCTGAATAGTATGTGCTATTTTATCCGAGACACCAAGTTTCCTCCATCCTTCAAGAGATAAATCATTTGGATTAAAATAAAAGAGTTCATAAGAAGCTTCTTCCGTATCAACCGCTTTCTGTTTTGCTAAAAAAGAGGTAACAGCCGCTCTAAATTCAGCTTTTTTTTGCTGTTCTTCTTTATCTGAAAGAAGATATGGCAAAAAGAAAGATGCAATCATACAAAATAAAATAATAGCTAACAAAAAGTACAATCCTCGCCGTTGATTCTTAGAAAAAGAAAGATATTCATGAACGAACTTTTTCCACATACAAAAAGAATTGAAAGGAATGAGATTGTAAATATACTATTTTTACGCCATACAATAAAATACATTCACAATCACCGGATTAAGTTCAGGAAGTTTCTTATCTGCTGCTATCCAAACTTTTCATAAATGCAATAATCGCATCTATTTCTACATCAGTAAGCTGCAGGCTATCTTCCGCTAATGTAGCATTAGGCATTTCTATCCCCATTCCAACCCCTCCTCCATTATTATAAAACACCATCACCTCTTCCAAGCTATCATAAATTCCATTGTGCATATAAGGCGCAGTCCTGGAAATATTTCGCACGGTAGTGGTTTTAAAAGCATGTTTATAAGCAGGAATTCCAATGGTATTATACCAACCCAAATCGGGATCAAGTAAAGTATCATTTTTAGAAATAGGAACGCCAATCACCTCTGCCTCACTGCTTACAAATTTTGGTGGCAGCAACCCATTAAATAAGGGCATAAAATGACAGGTTGCGCACTTCGCCTTCCCCATAAAAAGATTAAAACCATCAATCTCCTGTGAAGAAAGTGCTGTAGAATCGCCTCTCATAAATTGATCAAAACGACTATTTAATTTCGTCAAACTTCTATCATAAGAAGCTAAAGCATTTAAAATCTTGGAAGAATCAATTTCAGGATTTTTCCAGTCAGAATAAGCTTTCGAAAACAACTTTTGATAAGTAGAATCCTGAGAAAGATAGGCGATAATATCTTCCATAGAACCATCCATTTCATCCGGATTGGTTAATACATCATGAGCTTGCCCTTCCAATGTGAGCACGCGCATATCATAAAAAAAATTTGACTGTAGCGCTACATTCAACAAGGTGGGCGTATTTCTTGGCAGTGATTTTCCGCTATGGATATTGGTATTGGTACTTAATCCATCAGTAAATGCTTTATCAGGGATATGACAAGAAGCACAACTCCGCATACCCGTTCCGGAAAGATGTGGATCGGAAAACAATCTTTTTCCCAATTTTATCTTTTCCCGGGTCGTATAAAATTTCTGTCCGGGCGTGAAAGCATTTTCATTATAAGCATTAGAATCAAAGAGCGTTCTGGCATCCTGATTCAACAGCCGGTTATAGTGAACTTTAAAACCATTTATTCGATACTGCATATCCGTGATTCCTGAAGATATTTTATTCCCAAAATGAGTAATAAAATAAGCACGGGGAAAGGTATTAAAATCAACATGCTGTTGTAAATAAGAAATAGCGCTATCTATTGTCTCAAGTAGCTGTGTATCTGCTTTGGACTTAACATAATAACAAAGTACCGTTTCTAAACTTTTCAAACTTGAAGCCGATTCTTTCATACTATGCAATGTCAAAGGATTATCATAACCGGTAATCCCCAAGGTTAGAATTCTAAAAATTTCCAATTTTGCACCATCTAAAATCCGCCAATCTGCCAGAGAATGATCTGAAAAATAATCTCGGTAATAACCGACATTTCTTAAGAGCAGATTCAATTGTTCTAAAAGTTCCTCTTTTTTTCCTGTATCATAAAAAGGGAATAATAATTCTTCTATCACTTGCAATCCTGAAGGAGCAATGGCGCGCATGTAATTCGGATCAAGTAAATCGGCATTCTCCACTTCAGGTACAGGAGCGCCGTTTACCATTTGCGTATTCACCCCCATAAAATAGGTGGACGCCCATTCAAATTTTTTATATAAAATTCTGGATTTTAGGAATATGCGTTGCAGATCTTCCTGCGTTGCATTTTTCTTCACAGCAGCCTGGAAGGTATCTTCAACAAAAGAATAAAAAGTATTGACCTGGGATAAAACGCTGTCTGTAATAGTTTGTTCTTTATTTTCTATCTGTTCTTGTTTTCCATGGTTACAAGAGAACAGAATGATACCGAAGATAACCAAAAACGATGTCAGTATTTTATCACTATTTTTCATTTATGAGGAAAGAATTGCTATATTTTCACGCAGAGCTTCGCAGAGACAATCACGCAGAGTAATAGAGACTAATCTTCAAAGTTATTAACCAAACGATGAAGACCCATCTTTAAGATATTTTGAATTAAAATTTAAAATAGCTCCACTCTTTTATCGGTAAGTTTCAAATAAGTAAACAGTTGTGCGAAATGGACAGAAGCTAGTGTCTCAACAGACTTAATTTCCATTTCTAAGCATTTCCCATAAACACTTTCTAACAAACCCGGTCCTAAAATGTTTTGTGCTATGCAATAGCTGTATGAATAACCTTGTCTGTAATTTCATTCTCTTTCATCATAAAATCATATTTATACAAGGTAAAGCCTACAAATACCTCACTAATCTCAGCGGACTCTGCGTGAAGCTAAAAAAAATTCAAAATGTCACCAAAATCCTAATTTAAAGCGCTAATGCATTCTTCAACGGATTCGCATTTTTATCTCTATCCGTCAACGGGTTCAAGCCCCATCTGGCCTCAATAAAAGCTAGAATACTTACCGTTTCATACTGTGTATTATCCACAAAACCTTTCTTTGCAAAAGGTCCTATGATGATAGCAGGCACTCTGGATCCCGGTCCCCAACGATCTATCTTCGGAGGAGCTACATGATCCCAAAAACCACCATTCTCATCATAAGTAAGAATAACTAAGGTAGAATCCCCCTGAGGGCCATTCATTACAGCATTGATTAATTTCAGTGCATGTTTTTCACTTCCATAAACGGCTGCACTTCCCGGATGTTCATCAAATCCAAGCCCGGGTTTTACAAATGACACACTTGGTAAAGAACCCTCCTTTGCTGCTTTCAGATAATCTTTTTCATCCTTTAAATGCTTTCTACCCGGAGTACCTGGTGCATAATTGGCAAAGTAGGTAAAAGGTTCATGGTTATAAGCATAAATCGACGGCTCGCCTTGAACAGCCTTGTCCCAACCAGCTGCATACCAAGACCATGAAACGTCTTTTTCACTCAATCGATCTCCTATCGTTGGCATCGTTTGAGGAGGTAACAAACGAGAAGAATCAGCTCCTTCAGGATAAGGAGGCGCCATGGAATAAAGTGTATTTACAGCATAGCCATCCGGCGTTATATAGCCATCCTCAATCAATTTTCCGTTAGAATCTAACTTAGCAACAATACTTTCAGGAGCATCTTTCCACACCGGAGGAGCTGCTGCAATGAAATAAACATGATTAAAAAAGGAGCCGCCAAACCCACTATGAAAGAAATTATCGCATAAGGTGTATTTTTTTGCGATAGGATATAAGGGTAAATCTTTGGTTTTATGATAACCCATCGCAAACCCCTTATTGGAATTATAAACTGCGAATTTATCCATCTTGCCGCTATCAATCTGCATAATTTCATGATAATACACATGTGTCGGACTCGGCGTTTTTTTGTTGTTAGGGATATATTTATCAATATTAAAATATCCATTTTTCATATTGGTAGGAAAATCGCTACTGCGTGGTATATCTGGGAGATACTCATAAACTTCTCCTTTTTCATTAACCTGAATAACATTCTCTTTATTTGCGCTATCCAATCCATTCGCTCCGGGAAACTGCCCATACAGATTATCAAAACTGTGGTTTTCCATATAAATCACCACCACATTTTTTATTTGTTTTATTTTTTGATCAAAAGTTTTTTCTTTTGGATGTTGACAGCTAGTAAACATAAAAGCTCCAACTATCACACAGGCAAATAAACAGCGCATAGATTGTTTAGACATAAATAAATATTTTATGGACGTAAAGATATAAAAGAAATATTATTTTATCAATTATGGGTCTAATGGTTGACACGAATTAATCTGAAAAGAGGATACTGTTGGATAATACGATACGGTGGTGTCCGATACCCTTTTCATACCTACATAGGGGATTACACCTAAATCTCTTTTAAACACGTCATCAAATCGATCAGACACAATATAATCAATATGACTTTTGCTGGTTACTCCTAAAACTGGTTGATCAATCGGCACTTTTTGAGAAAGCAATATCCTATTCGCATCTCTAATGTTTGTAGTTGTATGACGAGCGTGAGGTTCGATCATGATAGAAGCAGCCGGTATTCCAAGACTATCTACCATATACTTTTTCATTTCTTGCGCTTCAAAGAATGTCGTCCCATAAGGATGTACAGCCCCACCACTTACAATAATAAAAGGTGCTTTTTCTTTCTTAAACAAAGCAGCTCCCATCCGGCAGCGTTCCTTGGAAGTTGGACTAATAGACACACCTTTTTTAGTGGGGCCTGAACCAAAAACTAAAATACTAGAATAGGCATATTCCTCCCAACGCATATCTTTCATCTTCTTATAAGCCGCTCCATTCACTCCTGATAAAGGGCGGAAAGTCACTCCTTCATTTATTTTATTTAGCTTCAATACTTCAATGGCTATCTCCAAAGTAACACTAGAAAACAAAGGATCCCCTTGCTTATTAGTTACTTTTTTTATAATATGCTTTACACTATCTAAATAAGTAGGAGAATGCACGTCATATATGGCAGAATCAATAGTGGGATAAATCATTCCTTTCCCCTGTAAATAGGCTTTAAAAATGTAATTTAACCCATCTCGCTGCTCTTTCCAGGCTTCTATAAATAGAGCAGAATCGGATAAATAAGCATGCAAAGCATAAGCATGAGAGGGGCGAATTTTATTCCTTATAAAATCGGTTACTAACGACGGTTTATTGTGATAAAATGTACTTAAAGAAGAAATAACTTTTTGATTAGCTTTTTGTGTTAAAATCAAAGATTTTACCAAACAATCCATATTTTGACAATCTTCAAGTGCTTTTGAGATACGATCCTTTCTATTTTTATATAAAGTAGTTAATTGGGGTGTGTTGGTAATTTCCTTCGCCATCTCAGAAGAATGTTCTATCTGATACAATAACGGAAAAACATATTTTAACAAAAGGTTTTCTTCGCTTAGTGTATCTGTCGAATTGACAGCATGATTTTCTTTGTTCATCTGGCAAGAGAAAAAAAGAACAGCTATCAATACCGCTAAAAAAAACTTTAAGGAATGCTTAAAAACAATAATTTGTTTATTCATCATTAATTAATTTAAAATTAGTTTACCTCTTTTATCAGAATAAAATAATACAACAACCACTGGTCATAATGATTCTGTTTTTGTAATAAAGGCAATGACCGTTGCAACGGCTCTTTCTCCTCCATGATCAAATTTATCATTATCGGAAGGATAATTTACCACACCTTCCCCTTTCACCCACGCGGTAGAAGAACCTCCTCCATCTAGATTCATGGCTCTAACACAACCTAATGCCTGCATCACTTTTCCAAGCTCCTTTATAGTCATTCCGGATGATTGTTTATCTCTTCCATCTACCACCACAGCAATAAGATGGTTATCACCTGTAATTCCAATAGCTGTTCTCGGGTTTCTTTCGGTATTAAATTCTTTATCCAATTGATCTAATAATTGATTCCCATAGACCAATAATGGTCCGGCTGCTAAAAGATTATAGGCTTCAATACCCGACCAGCCATCTGTTGGTCTCTTTATGATAGAGGCTGCTCCTTCCTTATCTACCGTTAGTCCGACATTTGTTCTATAAGCTGGATATCCTGGTCTGTTAGGGGTTATCATTTCACCTTCTAGCATAAAAAAGGTTTCAGGACCACCTTTATCTGTATAAAAGTAGCTTCCGTTGATGGCCACATCAGCTCCAACTTGTTCCCCACCCTCACTAGTTTTTAAAAAAGAACCCGTTGTTACATATGGGAAAGCAATTTTTATATTATCACTATTCAAATTGATATCGAAAACGGTCACACTTTCATTAGCATCAAACAAGTCGGTAAAATGGAAATATTTCCAAACTATCCCCTCTGAGACTTGTGTAGAATCCCAAGCGGTGCTTTGTAATTTCTCTGCAAGAGAAGGCTCTTCAGTTACAGCAGTATCCTCTTCTTCTATCGGAGGACTGAATGGTAAAGGAGGAGTTCCATAATTCTTATGACAGCCAACAAACAATAAAAAAGCAAAGAGAAGTGTTAAAGGGATTCTACCGCTATTTTTTATCAAGATAACCAAGTTATTCTTTTTCATCATTTTATTAATTTACAAGCTAATATTTTATAATATATAATAATCCATTATTGAAATGAGTCCAATTATAATTACCAATATTTCAATCTCTCTTATTTAACCAAAGCCCCCATTATGTTTTTACCTACGCGAGAATTACCATTCAGGTCATTAGATAGATAATCTTTATTGAGTGGGGAGTCAAGACTACTATTTAAATTCAAAAGCATTTGTGCATTCATTCCATTTTGTAAAGCAGGATTTGAACTACCCTCCGGTAAAAAGGTTCGGCTAAGCATGGTAGCAGGATTGAAATTATTCCCCATAACACTACCCGAACTATTATAGACATCCATTCCAAGAATTGAAGATTGAATTTCAGGGTCAGGTTGTCCACTAGCTGCCGCCACATCCGCCGATCCGCCTTGTTGTTTATTCCCGGATATAATACTGTTATAAAGGTTCAATTGGTTATCCCCGCTTTGACGATATATACCGCCCCCCGGTCCTTGAATTTCATTTCTACTGATTGTACTACTAATTACCGTTACATCAGAACCTCCATATAACAAAAGACCTCCTCCTCCATTATCTGAGGTACTCATATTTCCAGTAATTAAGCAATTAACTACAGCACCTTTAGATTCCCTAAAGTAAACGCCGGCACCAAAAGACTCCCCCCTATTGCCCATCACTTTTGTATTAAACATAACGAGCTTTACATCGGGATAAGCATAAATAGCCCCTGCAGTTCCTTTAGAATAATTGTCTTTCAACGCTGAGCTATAAATAGCTACATTTGAGCCGGAATAAGCCCAGATAGCTCCTCCATTTCCACCGGCAGTATTATTATCTATCTGACTATTCTCTATTGTCACCTCTCCTCCATAAACAAACATTGCACCGGCTCCATGTGCTCCTTCATTATCTATAATTTCACATTGCTTGAAATGAACTCTGGAATGTCCTATACTCACCCCCCCTCCATTATTCCTATAAAACGTTGCCCCATTAATAACTATAGAGCCTGCCCCAACGGCCTTTCCTCCTGTAATGGTCAATCCGGAGAAGGTTATTTTTTGGTCTTTAACAATTGGCGCACTTATAGAAACAACATGATAGACCAAACTTCCATTATTTAAGGAACCGCTAAATACCGTTTTATAAGCAGCGGGATCTGAAACAGCACCGACTCCTGCATCCTCCGGAAAGCCACCGATAAGAGTAATGTTTTTTGATATTTCAAAGGTTTTATCTCCATCTGATGCAGGATCTCCTTTAGTAATAACTTTTGTTGGAGTATAAGTACCTGCAGCAATAAAAATAGTATCACCGGAAACCGCATTTTCTAATGCTTTTGATAAGCTTGTAGCTTCAGCCCACTGATGACCTTCTCCGGAAGCGTCTTTCTTCACAAAGAAATTGTTAGATAATCCTGCCTCCTGAATAATTATAATTTCATGTGAAATCTCTCCGCGCACGGTATTGATAAGAATCTTACCATGTCGTTCCTCCGCTTTATTCGCATTCACAGAAAAATAAATACTGTCTAATCCTTTGGCACCAGCATCATTTTTAAGTGTAATCCAGTCAACATCAACACTAGCTTCCCAAGGAACATTACTTACGAAGACAATGCTTTTTTCACTTTCCTGCTGCGAAACGAAAATACTATCTGCTGACCCCATAACCATCTTGGGAGTATATGGTTCAGCATCTTTCTTGCAAGCATTTAATAATATAAAAGGCATTAACAAGCAGATATAAAGGCTGTCTTTGAAGTTTACTTTTAATAATCTATTCATCCGTTATCGTTTTAGTAGCACCTATTCCATCTTTTCAATAGAATGGGCACCATTTTATTTCTTTAAATAGTTCAGATAGTTATTATAAAGCGTATAATAACACTCAGTCAATTGTTTTAGAGAGTTATAATCACTGGTCTCATACAAGAAAGGTCCCTGATATCCAACCTCATATAAAGCATCTTGGATTTTATTCCAGTTGTTTTTTCCTGAACCAGAACAAGGATGAGGCATCCAATGATTTTCTGCTTTTCCTGTACCATCAGCTACATGTAAAGTGAGGACTTTGTCCCTCATAGCAAGAATAAGCTCTTCAGGATGAGCAATATGATTTAAATCTATTCCTAAGCCAATTGATTCCGGAAGTCTTTGAAAAACTTGTTTAACCTCGGACACCGTACGTAATAATGGTCTTTGCCTATCTCCCACCATCAATTCCGGACCTAACATATTTTCGATTACCATAGTAGCTCCTATTTGTTGAACCGCAAGATTTAAGTCTTTAGCAGACTTGATAAGCTGACTAATATGTAGAGCTCTTCGAAAAGGTTTCTCTATATAATAACTAGGATGGAATAAAACAATCTCAGGCTCAAGAATCTCTAAATAGGAGATTAATTTTTTATCACTTTCAACTACTTTATTTCTTTTAGCCTCATCTATTAATGACAAATCCATAATTCTACCGAAAGGCATATGAATGGACCAAATATCGATTCCGGCTTTATCTGCAGCAGCCTTTGCCTTTTTCATGATTTCAGTAGCCTCTTTATCTGATTGAGAGAAATTCCCATTATCATCAATAAACACCCCCGTACCAGAGACTTCAATATACTTTATTCCGGCAGCTTTAGCTTTCATTAAAGTATCTTCAGTAATAGCACTAATTCCGATAGAAAAGCCTAGTTCAAATGGTATAGGCTTATCAATTTGTTCTTCCGGTTGTTCAGGATTTGTAGGTTCGCTATTCGACTTACAAGAGAAAGTCACAAGCGAAAGCATCATGATTACAATATACTTCTTCATTTTATTTAGATTTCATTTATTAGTTATTCCACCCGGGGTTTTGTTCCAGCTTAGAATTCAGCTGTAAATCCTCAATAGGTATAGGATAGAAATAATCTTTGGGTTCCTGAAAAGCACCTCCTAACGGGAAAGGAGCTAAATTACCTTTATCCCCACCAATCTGCCCGGTTAATGGATTTCTCAGTTGACGCTGATCTACATTAATCATCGTTGTTACGGAGGAGGGAGCACCTGAAGAACTGCCTCTATACAAATACACATCTGCATCTCCGTCATTATCAAAATCAAACGCTCCTAAATGTGAAAAATATATACCCACCATAGGCTGTTCTATTTTCTTTCCGGCCTTCCAACGCATCAAATCATCCCACCGAAGTCCCTCTGCAAACATTTCGATTCTACGCTCTCTCCTTATTTCCAAAATTCCTCCTTTGTTACTGCCGGAAACGTTTGGATATTGCTTTGCTAAGAATGGATCGGGATGACTATTAGCCACAGAAAGCTTCAAATGCGGCATAGCCACTCTGTCCCTTAATTTATTGATAGATTTATCTAAATCGGCTTGTGAGATTGTACCCAACTCGGCCTTGGCTTCTGCATAGATTAATAAAGCCTCTGCATAACGAAAAATAATTATATCATTATAAGTTGCTCCGGTAGATAATTGATCTGCTGCCGGCAACCATTTAATGACACGATATCCAGTAGTAGTAATATCGAGATTAACAGGCGCTGTCTCATTCGCTCCAATCATTTTAAAACCAGGTCCGGCAGTAGTCTGTATTAATCGAGGGTCCCTATTTTGCATTTCCTCATAATAGCCCATTGTTTCATAGCCCGACTGATTAGTAAAGCGACTTCCATCTTTCATAAGATAAGAATTTACCAAATCTTTCGTCATTCCCCAGGCACCATAAGTAGGAGAAGTCATTGTATAGCCGATACTATTGGTTTTGATTCCTTTTACATAGTTTGCAGCCAAAATAGTTTCTACATCATTTTGATCCGTCAAAGAAAATAGATTTCTATAGGCATTTCCTGGTCCTCCATCAGTATATAGATGATATTCACCAGACTGCATAAGGGTTCCAGCAGCTTCCACAGCTTCCTTTAACAACGGTTTATAAGGTATATCAAGATGATGATATTTTCTGAAAGTCCCTTCAAACAGCGCTATTCTGGCTTTTAAAATCAGCGCCGTATATTTAGTTACCATATAAAGTTTTTTCTCTTCCGGAAGATTTTCTATTGCATAATCGATATCAGCCATAATAGAGTCCATAACCAGAGCTCTGGAATCCCTGGCTTTATACAAAGAAGAATCTTCAGCAGATAAGACATCACTATACCAGGGAACATCGCCAAATTTTTTCACTTTATTAAAGTAGAAAAAGGCTCTAAAGAATCTGGCAACAGCTGAGTACCTTGCTCTAGCTGCAGGATCCGGACAGATATGATAATTAGCTAAAAAATAATTTATATCTCTTAATGCAGACCAACTCCATCCACCAGACCCTCTTTTAGTAGGAACAATACGACTACCACGAACTCGTGCAGCAGCCTCAAGAGGAACAATATTATCCGACGCTGCATCTTCAGTAACTACGCCTTCCGGATCAAAAAATCGATAGAAGTCATTGGTTGCTATCTTTAATTGCTTAGGCGTATTATAAAAATGCTCTGCATCTACTAAACCTTGCGGAGGACGGTCTAAAAAATTATCATTACAACCAAAAAAAAGGATTGGTACACTAACCAAAACAAGAATATATAAAATGCGGTTATTTTTCATCACTTCAAGTATTATAAGGTTATTTGAATGCCGAAAGAATACGTTTTACCCATGGGGTAAGCCCTCAAATCCGCTCTAGCCACAGCATCTCCCGGAGAAGAATAATTAATTGCCGAACCGGCCTGCTCCGGATCCACATAATGCGTTAAATCATCATCAAACCGAATGGTTAACAAATTATCGCCACTAAAATAAATCCTGGCTTTCTGAATAAATAGTTTTTTGGTAAATTCTTGAGGAATAGTATATCCCACAGTT
>Ga0079226_10002550_pt1 | contig 14073 bp, 11 predicted proteins | sample Poulit2014_FD_76345 | JGI IMG/M metagenome (GOLD analysis project Ga0079226, IMG submission 76345) | Agricultural soil microbial communities from Georgia to study Nitrogen management - Poultry litter 2014 | ecosystem: Environmental > Terrestrial > Soil > Agricultural land | place: USA: Georgia... | reverse complement strand
GATAGTATAAAGAAATAATTTTCATAAAGATTATCTTATATATGTGGAGGAATCTCTCGATGAAAATGACGAGCATCAAATTAAAGAAAATTCTGGAAAAAAGATTGCGAAATCCGGCATATCGGATTTCGTTTAACCGTGATAAAGATTTGTTTCGAATAGAATGGAAAGAATCGAAAAAAGGCATCAATGTGAAGTTGCCGAGCGTGATTGCCAAATATAATGAGCGCGGGGAGGAAGCAATCGATGAATTGGTCGAGCATTTGACGGAAGCGCTTTCGATCATGAGTGAGGAGCACCATTTGACAGGAATGGAAAAGAAGATATTCCCGGTCATCAGAGCAACCTCTTTTCCGACGAAGACTAAAGACGGAAAGAAACTGGTCGCAAAAGAACATACCGCCGAAACGAGGATTTTTTTTGCATTGGATTTAGGCAAATCGTATCGGCTTCTTGATGAGGAGTTCATTAAGCAGGAAGGATGGACAGAAAAAAGGGTGCATGAGAACGCCTTGTTCAACCTGCGTTCCTTGAAAACGGATTATAAAAGAGATGAAGTGCAAGATAATGACTTTTATTTCATTTCGACGCAAGACGGCTATGATGCGAGCCGCATTTTGAACGAAGCATTTTTGGACGAGATGAAGAAGAAAGCAACGGGAGATTTGGCTGTTGCCGTGCCCCATCAAGATGTGCTCATACTAGCGGATATCCGGAATGATACCGGGTATGATATTTTAGCGCAAATGAATATGAAATTTTTTGCGGAAGGACAAATACCAATCACATCGCTTCCTTTTATTTATGACGGTAAAAAACTCGAGCCCATCTTCATCTTGGCTAGAAATAAGCCACGCAAGAAATAGGGTCATTGGAATGAAACTCTACAAAAAGTATAAAAACTGCTAAAATAGAAAGTACTACGACCATGAAAGCAGGGTGAACATGGATGTGGAAAAATTGGAAGAAGAAAGTCAGCGATTTTTTCTTTGAAGAAATTTACGAAGAAGACGATGACATAGATAGCGGAAACGACATTTCATTGAAAAATGAAGGGAATCGAACCGTCTCGACAAGAGTGACGTACCAATATCCTAAAGATCAGCATACGCCTTTTCGTTTCCCTGTGATACCGGATGAACAATCTGCCGCAACAAAGCCGAATAGAGCGGTGTATGAAAGGTCTCAGCAGCAAAATAGCTTTATTGCAAATGAGAGAGAAATGCTCATCCATGGTTACAATAGAAAGAAACAAGCGGATGAATTGGAAGAAGTTCCAGCTTTTATGCGGAGAATAAAGCAAGCGAAACAGGATGCATCTGCCGAAAAAAAGGAAGCAAAGCAAGAAAAAAACGAGATGAAAGATTTGCTTGCCTATTCTACGAGGCCGGAAGAGCTTGACAGAGTATTCCGCAAGCGCGATAAGCTTTCGGAGAAAGAAGCGGTTGAACAACAGATGGAGGAATCCGCAGCGACAAGCGAAATGATTTTGGATCCGTTAGTTGATGCCGCATCGCCGCAAGAGCCGAATCTTTCGGAGAAGACAAAGGGATTGCATTTCCCCGAAGAGAGCAGGACAAAAAGGGGTAGTTCCGAAGATGAAAAGGAGCCTATCGAGACGACTCTTGCTTCTTATGACCAGGTGCAAAGTGAAACGGAAGATGAGCATGGAAAAGCTCTTGAATCGGATATAGACTTAGATATTCCAAACTATTTGCTGAACGATCCGACTGAACCGGACGGAGATGACGCCGCATGGCTCAAGGAGCAGCAATCGTTGCTTGAGCAGACGTTATCTCATTTCAATGTAAACGCAAAAATAGTCAATGTGACTCAAGGCCCGTCCGTAACCCGATTTGAAATACAGCCGGCTCTCGGCGTGAAAGTAAGCAGAATCCGCAATTTGGCGGACGATATCAAATTGAATATGGCAGCCAAAGACATACGAATCGAAGCACCGATTCCCGGAAAAAATACAATCGGAATCGAGGTGCCGAATAAATACCCGCAAGTTGTCACCTTGCAAGAAATTATAGAAACGGATACGTTCGAAAACGCCGAATCGCCGCTTACCGTTGCGCTCGGATTGACAATCGAAGGAGAACCGCTTATTACGAATATAGGAAAAATGCCGCACGGTTTGATTGCTGGGGCTACCGGTTCGGGCAAAAGCGTTTGCATCAATGCCATTTTGCTCAGCCTTCTATATAAAGCGAACATGGATGAAGTCAAATTTTTGCTGATTGACCCCAAAATGGTGGAATTGACACCATACAACGGCATTCCGCATCTTGTCTCTCCGGTCATCACCGATCCGAAGGCTGCTACGATGGCACTCAAATGGGCGGTCGATGAGATGGAAAACAGGTATGAAAAATTCGTTGCGGCTGGCGTAAGGAATTTGGAGAAATATAACGAGAAAATGGAGAAGGAAAATCAAGAAAAGCTGCCTTATCTCGTCATCGTCATCGATGAACTTGCTGATTTGATGATCGTTTCGCCTCAAGAAGTGGAAGAAGCGATTTGCCGAATCGCTCAAAAAGCTAGGGCCGCCGGCATTCATTTGCTGCTTGCGACCCAACGTCCTTCTGTGGACGTCATAACCGGCTTGATCAAAGCGAATATTCCGACTAGAATCGCATTCAGCGTTTCTTCCCAAGTGGATTCTAGAACAATTCTCGACACGAATGGCGCTGAGAAGTTGCTCGGAAAAGGCGATATGCTATTTATCGAAAATGGGGCTAACAAACGGATGAGACTGCAAGGCCCATTCGTATCCGATGAGGAAATCGATCGCGTCACCAATTATCTTCGCTCGCTCGGCAAACCTGATTATCTGTTCGAGCAAGAGCAATTGTTGATTGAAGTCGAAAATGAAGAAGAAGATGAGCTGTTGAACGATGTCATTTCTTTTGTCGTCGAGCAGAATCAAGCAAGCACATCCCTGTTGCAAAGAAGGTTCAGAATAGGGTATAATCGAGCAGCACGACTAATTGATACATTAGAAAGCAAAGGGATTGTTTCAGCCCAAAACGGTTCCAAACCTCGTGAGGTGTTAGTTGCAAAAACGCAACTTGAAGAGATGATATGAATTTTTGCGCTATATAGAGTCGGCATAAGACATTGGTTATAAGGCTTATACGTGATTGTGAATAAATGAATATATAGCAAGGAGTTTCTTTACATGAAAGAAATAGAACAAAAATTGCAGGGTAAAATCAGCCGTTTGACAAACAAAACTTTTAAATTTGATAAACGGATCAAAGATGGTTGGTTTTCAGCTGTCTATTTTTTAAAAACAAGAGAAATTGTTGAACAAAAACTCCCGGATAATATCGTGACGATGCAGTTCTTCCAAAAGGAAGAAGATGCTGTTCTGTGTGGAACAGACGAAGTGATTGCCTTATTACATACTTTTGCAGATAATCCTGAACAATTGGAAATACTTTCGCTCAAAGACGGCGATAAAATCAAGCCATTCGAATCGGTTCTGACCATTACTGGACCATACCAAAGCTTCGGATATTTAGAAGGGATCATCGATGGGATTTTATCGAGAAGAACTTCTGTGGCGACGAATGTATATAATGTGGCAAAGGCAGCAAAGTCAGCTGGCAAACAAAAGCCGATCATTTTTATGGGCGATAGAGATGACCATTATACACAGCAGGCAGGGGACGGGTACGCCGCTTATATCGGCGGATCCACGGCTCAAGCGACACATGCGATGAACGAATGGTGGGGCAAGGAAGGCATGGGGACGATGCCTCATGCACTGATACAAATGTTTCGCGGCGACATCGTTGCTGCCTCAAGAGCGTACCATGAGATGTATCCAGAAGATGATTTGATGGCTCTTGTCGACTATAACAATGATGTCATCACCGATTCTTTAAAAGTCGCTCGCGAATTTGGCGAAAAGTTAAAATCCGTACGATTAGACACGTCCAGAACGTTAGTCGATAAATATTTTTTAAGAAATCATCATTTAATGGGCACGTTCGATCCCCGCGGAGTAAACCCGGAACTGATTTTTGCGCTTCGCAAAGCTTTAGATGACGAAGGATTCGATTTCGTCAAAATCGTCGCTAGCGGCGGTTTCACGAAAAAAAGAATTGAGTATTTTGAAAGCAGAAATGTGCCGGTGGATATGTACGGCGTAGGAAGCAGCTTGCTAAAAATCAAATTTGGGTTTACCGGAGACAATGTGTTGCTGAACGGAACGCATTCAGCAAAGGAAGGAAGGAAATTCCGTCCGAATCCACGCTTAGAAAAAGTGATGTATGAAAAAACAAACGAGCAATAGACGCATGAAACATAGAAAGAAGCTATAAAAAATGAAACTACATTTTAGTTCCGTTTGATTTTTTATAGGGTTTTGGAGGTTAGTCATGACTAATTACCATTTTATTGGTATTAAAGGAACTGGTATGAGCGCCCTTGCGCAAATTCTTCACGATTCAGGAGAAAGAGTTCAAGGGTCGGATGTAGACAAATACTTTTTCACGCAAGACGAATTGGAGAAAAAAGGCATCCCTATTTTTTCTTTTTCCAGAGACAATATTAAAAAAGACGATGTAATCATTGCCGGAAATGCTTTTTCCGATGAACATATCGAAATAAAAAGAGCGCGGGAGCTAGGATGCACGTTTTACAAGTATCACGAGTTCCTTGGCGAATGGAGCGAGAAATATACGAGCGTTGCGGTCACTGGCTCTCACGGAAAAACTTCCACGACCGGCTTGCTGGCCCATGTGTTGGAAGAAAGTTATCCGACGTCTTATTTGATTGGCGATGGAACAGGCAAAGGAAATGAAAAGAGCGACTATTTTGTTTTTGAAGCTTGCGAATATAAACGGCACTTTTTGCATTACAAGCCGGATTATGCAATCATGACGAATATCGATTTCGATCATCCTGATTATTTCGCTGATATCGAAGATGTGTTTCAAGCATTTCAATCGATGGCAGACCAAGTGAAAAAAGGAATTATTGCTTGTGGAGAAGATGAATATTTGCAGCAACTGCAAACAAAAGTGCCGATCATTTATTACGGTTTTTCGGAATCCAATGATTTCCAAGCGAATAATATTAAAGAGACTGAAAATGGCACGGAGTTCGATGTATGTGTCAGAAATACGTATTTCGATACGTTCCATATTCCAATGTATGGAAACCATCATATTTTGAATGCTTTAGCGGTGATTGCATTTTGCCATTATGAAGAGATGGATCAAAAAACAATGCATGCACTAAGCACATTCGGCGGCGTGAAGCGGCGCTTTACGGAAAAATCGATTGCAGACCAGATTTTGATTGATGATTATGCGCATCATCCGATTGAAGTGACTGCTACGATTGAATCGGCAAGGAAAAAATATCCGGATAAACAGATCATCGCCATCTTTCAGCCCCATACGTTCACGAGAACAAAAACATTTTTAAATGAATTTGCCGATAGCTTAAACTATGCGGATCATGTTTATCTGTGCGATATATTTTCATCCGCACGAGAGTCTTCAGGCGAATTGACGATTGACGATTTGCTCGAAAAAGTAAATAGCGGATATTTGCTTACGTTAGAAAATGTGCAGGAATTAGCGCAATATAGAGACAGTGTTCTCATTTTCATGGGAGCGGGCGATATCCAGAAATTTCAAACTGCATACGAAGAGAAGCTGCAAGCAGACTCTTTGCCGAACAATAGAACGAAGAGCAGTTGACACGCATGAATAAAGAGGTGTTTGCATCAGTTGAATAATTATTCGACTATGTAAACTCCTTTTCTATTGTTAGGACAACCTCCTGGATGAAAAACGCATTTTTGGAACAAAATAAGCAAGAGAGGTTTTGTCATTTTTTCGTTAAAGAAAATGACAAAGAAAAAATTCTATAAGTTGAAATAATCCGGCAAAATGGGCTAGTATAGAAGTAGAGAAAGTTGTCATGTTTTGTATTGTGTGAATATGGGTATTCATAAAAAACAGTGAAAATACATACCTAAAATGCAAAAAAAAGAAGAAAAGAGGAGTTGAATGCAGATGGGCGCCGCATTATCGATTGCAGCAATAATTGTAGCTGTAGCATTTGCTGTATTGGTCGGATATTTGGCTCAAACGCTAAAAGCGACACAACGTACGTTGAACAATGTAGCTGATACATTGGAAGGGATGGAGAAACAATTGGAAGGAATCACAACAGAGACGACATTGTTGCTCCAGAAGTCAAATGATTTGGCTGAAGATGTAAATTATAAAGTGAACAGATTGAACAGCCTTTTTGAAGGGCTGAAGGAAATTGGAGATACGTTCAATAACTTGACGAATTCGGTCAAAAGGCTGTCGACAAGTATTTCACAATCTGCCGATGGCGACGTCGATAAGGCAACCGAAGCAGTGAAATGGAGCACGGCTGTATTAAATGTATGGAAAAACAGAAAAAACAAATAAAGGAGGAACGATGCAATGGAAGAAAGCAATAGCAAAGATTTCTTTTTAGGAGCATTGATCGGCGGTTTCGTAGGGGCAACGTTAGCTTTAGTATTTGCGCCTAAATCGGGAAGAGAATTGCGGCAAGACCTCAATACTGGAACGAGAGTCGCGTTAGACAAAGCGGATGAATGGAAAGATGTCGTTCAAGTGAAAAGTTCGGAATACTCGGAGATTGCCAAGACAAAAGGAACGGAATGGAAAGATAAAGGCACAGAGCTGACGAAACAAGCGGTAGACTCGACAGCCAAGTTGACAAAAGAAGTATCCGAAAAAACGAAAGACCTTGCTAAAGATGTGACGGAAAAAACAAAAGAATTTTCAAAAGATGTAGTCGATAGAGCGAAGCGCGAAGCAAAAGAAGTGGCGGAACAAGCGAAAAATGATGCGGAAGACGTTATCGAACAAGCAGGCGATGAAGCAGAAGAGCTTTTTGAAAAAGCAGCAGAAGCAAAAGAGAACTAGTTGAACATAAAAAATAGAATGTTTTTAAAAAGTTTGCAGGAATCCATTCCTGCAAACTTTTTTATGCATTCACATGGTTATTTATTTCCATACGAGTTCAAGCCGGTCCCCGTCAATTATCGTTTCATGGAAACTGGTCGGTTCCCCATTGCGGTAAAGCGCATAACTTCCTGATTCCAAGGGGTTGATCTCTACATGGCGGAAGATATCCTGAAAGATAAAGGGACGGATTTTCTTCTCTGTATACGTCAACTGATCGCCTGAAAATAGTTCATCGTCTTCCTGAAGCGTTGCGCCATTTCTTTTGATTTCCACCTGAGTTTGCATCAATTCGATTGCTTCTCCATTGAAGATGACTGTCTTTTTATAAAATAACGATTTGTTCAGCTGGTTGAACAATGTAGCAACCGTTATTTTTTGAGCTGGTACAATGGATATTTTATCGCCTTCTTTTATGTGAGCATCGGGAGCAGTCGGCTGCCCGTTCACTATAATTTTTGATGTGCCCTCTTTAATTTCCATTTTGCGCCCATTCACGATAACGAAGAACGCTTTCGTTCCTACATACTCTTCTTTCGTTTTTAGAAACTCATCGATTGTTTGGGTCAGTTCTATCGCAATATCATCTTTATCTTGAACGATATCATTTTCATTTGCCTCTTTCCCGTTCAAGAGATAACGAGGCTTCAATTTATATCGTTCATCATTGCAAAAGAACGGGATCTCCCTCTTTTTACCGACAATTTGTTTGAGCGAGAAAGATGGCTCCGCTCCGTCTTTTCCTTTTTGGATGGTGATTCTGTCCCAAGCATTGATATCGCTGTCGACAGCAGCCTCTTTTCCATTCACAAAGATTTTCGGCGGTTCTCCGAATTTTCCACGCAAAGCAATCGGCTTTTCGTTGACTGTCACAATTTGTGCAAGGCCTATTTTTCCGTAATATGTGTTCACATCAATGCCTGCATGGATAAGGGCATCGCCGACCGTCAATTTCTTTGTTTCAAACATAAAAGTGACTTTATCATTTACATATACCGTCACATAATGAAGCGGCTTCTCCGTTGCGCTGATTGCAATGCCTATCGGCGTCACGAAATCAGGGCCAGCTGGCAAGTTTTCATCGTGCTTCAGCAATTGGATTGCTTCCATTCCGCGTCGTGCAACCCGATTAGGAGGAAGCTGCAAGTGCTTTGCAATTTTTTTGTCTATCTCTGGCGTCAGGCTGCCTCCGCCAATCAACATGACTGCCTGTGGCTCCTTGCCGTTTAATAATCTGACCTCTTGGGCGAGCCTTTGTGACAATTGATCGATGGTGGAATCGATTTTTGTTACGACATTCTCATACGTGATAGTTGATGGAAAACCTAATATATCTTCAATCGATGTTTGCTTTTCGTTGACGATCTCTCTTTTAGCTCTTTCGGCAATCTTGAAATCTAGCAAATATTCGTCGCTCATAGCTTCCGTAACTTCATCCCCTGCAATAGGAACCATTCCGTAGGCAGCGACAGTTCCGTTGCTGGAGATGGCAATGTCGCTTGTTCCGGCTCCGATATCAATCAATGCAACATTCAATCGTCGCATCGACTCGGGGACCAACACATGGATGGCAGCGATAGGTTCGAGCGTCAATGCTTCCATTTTCAGATTCGCTCTTTCCAATGCTGAAAGCAGTGATTCGACAACAACTTTTGGCAAAAAAGTAGCGATCACTTCCACCATCGCCTCGCTGCCGACTTGATCGATGAAGGAACCGATCTTTTCTCCATCCAGTTTATAATGCAAAACGGAATATCCGACACAATGATAGTGAGACTTATTGCCATTTCGTTCAGTCAATTTGCCAAGCGCATGTTGCACAGCGCCAAGCTCGAGGTGTTTGACGTCTTCTTCGGAAGCAATCGGCTGTTCTTCCACATTAACCGTCTTTTCGGCCTTTACTGTTTTCAAGGCCCGTCCTGCAGCTGCTACACAAACTTTTTCTAGCGTTCCATGCTTTTCTTCCAATTCATTTTTGACGTCGGTAATGACTTTTGCAACTTGAACAACGTTCTGGATTTGACCATCCAACATAGATCTTTCTGGATGTTGCTTGATGCAATAATCTATCACTCTATATGTAGCTTCATCCCTTTTCAGCAAGATTCCGGTCACGGATTGAGTTCCGATATCTAGTGCAAAAACGTGCTCGTTCATGATGGGCATTTCCTTTCATAAAGTTAATAGTCATAAAGGTCCATACACCATTATATATGTAATTAAGTGACAAATGAAATAAAATCAGCTATAATTGTCCTAATTGTTACTAAATTTACAAGGAGAGTCGTTTGGAATGAGTAATGGAAATATGCAAGAGCTGCGCAATCAGCTAGACTCGTTGAATCTGGAGTTGCTTGAGCTGATCAATAAGCGTGCTGAAATCGTTCAGCAGATTGGTGAAATAAAAGGAAAGCAAAGCACGAGACGGTTTGACCCTGTCCGTGAAAGAGATATGTTGAATCATATCATCAGCAACAATGACGGTCCGTTCAAGAATGCAACGGTTGAACATATATTTAAAGAAATCTTTAAAGCGAGCCTTGAAATTCAAGAAGACGACCATCAAAAAGAATTGCTCGTTTCCCGAAAAAGAAAAGCGGCTGATACAATCATCGATATAAAGGGTGTTCCGTTCGGAAACGGCGATACACAATTTATATTCGGACCATGTGCGGTCGAAAGTTACGAGCAAGTTGCCAAAGTGGCCGAAGCAGTGAAATCTAAAGGGCTTAAGCTGTTGAGAGGCGGCGCTTATAAACCACGTACTTCTCCATATGACTTCCAAGGACTAGGACTTGAAGGATTGAAAATCTTGAAGCGAGTAGCTGATGAATACGATTTGGCGGTTGTCAGCGAAATTGTCAATCCCGCAGACATTGAAGAAGCGGAAAAATATATCGATGTCATTCAAATCGGCGCTCGAAATATGCAAAACTTTGAACTATTGAAAACAGCCGGAGAAGCGAATAAGCCAGTGATTTTGAAACGAGGAATGGCTGCTACTATCTCTGAATTCATAAATGCTGCTGAATATATCATTTCAAGAGGGAATGGCGATATCATTCTTTGCGAACGTGGAATCAGAACGTATGAAACAGCGACAAGAAATACATTGGACATTTCAGCAGTTCCGATTTTGAAGCAAGAAACGCATTTGCCTGTGTTGGTTGATGTGACGCATTCTACCGGCAGAAGAGATTTGCTCATCCCGACGGCTAAAGCAGCAATTGCAATCGGTGCAGATGGAGTGATGGCAGAAGTGCACCCAGACCCTGCAGTCGCTTTATCTGATGCACAACAGCAAATGGATCTAGACATGTTCAACGAATTTTATAATGCGGTCACGAATTACGGTGCGACTGTCAAATAAATAGAAAAACGTTTGAAAAGGGTTTTAAAAAATTTGAATTTCAAGAGAAAAGCCCGTTCTTTCTGTTCATCAAGCATCGGGATAATTGCAAATGCCCAGTATGATCGGGCAGAAAACTACGGAATATACAGCAAGACTGCTAGTGTCTGCTGTATATTTTTTGTGTTTTTATTCAAGCTAGGATATGATAAAGATGATTCAATTCGACTAAACCCTTATTTTTGCGGAATGGAATCGGCATATTTTTCACAAATGATGATTTTCAAAACTTATAATGAAAATATGAAATGATAATTTGGTCGGAGGTGGCTAAAAAATGAGTGTGACAATTTATGATGTAGCAAGAGAAGCAAATGTTTCAATGGCAACGGTATCGCGTGTGGTGAACGGGAATCCGAATGTAAAACCGACAACGAGAAAAAAAGTGCTCGATACAATCGAACGATTGGGCTATCGGCCGAATGCTGTGGCAAGAGGATTAGCCAGCAAGAAGACAACGACCGTCGGCGCAATCATTCCTGACATTTCTAGCACGTTCTTTTCAGAATTGACGCGAGGAATCGAAGATATTGCAACGATGTACAAATATAACATCATTCTAAGCAATTCAGATCAAAATAAAGAAAAAGAAATCCATTTAATCGATACGATGCTAGAAAAACAAGTAGACGGAATTGTCTTCATGGGCGGAGAAATTACGAAGGATCATATTGAACAGTTCAAAACAGCAAGAGTCCCTGTTGTTTTAGCTGCCACCCATGACGAAGACAATGAATTAGCATCCGTAAATATCGATTATGAAACTGCAGCGTATGAAGCGACGCAGCAGTTGATTGAGGATACGAACGCACAGCCTGCCTTTATTAGAGGAGCGGATCATATCCAATCCAATGGGTTGAAGCATGAAGGGTATGTTCGAGCTTTAAAAGATGATGCAATCGAGATGGACGAAAGCCTTATTGTAGAGAACGAATGTACGTATAATGGCGGCATCCAGGCGGTGCAAGAACTATTGAATACAGCTTCTATTAGGCCGAAATCGATTTTCGTAGCAACAGATGAGATGGCGGTTGGCGTTATCCATGGAATTCAGGACGAAGGGCTTCGTGTTCCGGAAGATATTGAAGTATTCGGTTTCAATAATACGAGAATATCCCTCATGGTTCGCCCGACATTGACGACAGTTGTTCAGCCGATGTACGATATCGGAGCTGTCGCGATGCGATTGTTGACAAAATACATGGATAAAGAAGAAGTGGAAGAAAACACTGTCATTCTCCCGCACCGCATCATCAAAAGAGATTCAACAAAATAAGAAATTTGCCGATATTTAATATAGCAACACTTACATTGGGTTTCGGGAGAGATTAACATATGGGAAAAAGAGATATTTTGACTCCGATAGGGATCACCCTTGGTTTCATCATGATTATGCTTGCTATATTATCGAACGGAGGCAAAGAGGGAGTCCGCAATTTTATGGATGTCGCATCTATTTTCATTGTTCTTGGCGGACTTGTTGGATCGTTGCTCATCAATTTTAAATTTGAACAAATTAAGTTATTCACGACTGTGTTTCGTGAAGCTTTTCGCAAAAATGACAATAAAATTCCAGAGCTCATCAGGCTATTTATCCATTTGTCCGATCGAGCAAGGAAAGAAGGCTTGCTTGCTTTGGAAAATGAGATGGAAGATGTGGAAGATGAGTTTATCAAAAAAGGGATTTTGCTAGCGATTGACGGCATCGAGCCTGAAGTGATCAACGAGATCATGAATGCGGAAATTGCCGCGATGGAGGATAGACATTATAAAGGACGGGTCATCATCGAGAAAGCCGGGGAATATGCGCCGGCTTGGGGGATGATCGGGACATTGATAGGGCTTGTGCTGATGCTCAGCAATTTGGAGGACCCAGCAAGCCTGGGCCCCAATATGGCGGTTGCTCTTTTGACGACGCTATACGGCACCGTGCTGGCAAATTTGGTGTTTTTGCCGATGGCTAGCAAACTTGAAAACAAAACAGAAGAAGAGATTTTTATCAAGCAAATTATTATAGAAGGCATCATCGGCGTCCAATCAGGCCAAAACCCTCGTATTTTAGAAGAAAAGCTTAGCGCTTTTTTATACGGTGAGGACCCGATCGAGCCTGAAAAGAAAATAGTTGCTGAGGAAAAAGCCAATGAAGCGTAGACCGAGAAGACAGACCAATAAAGGTGCGCCAAAGTGGATGGTTACTTATTCAGATATGGTCACATTGGTTTTGGTGTTTTTTATTTTATTGTTCTCCATGTCCCAAATCGACTTAGTGAAATTTCAATCCGTCACCAATTCTTTTCAGAGCAGAGCGATTTTAGACTTTCTGCCTTCTGCAATTCCTTCTGAAAGCAATCCTGGCAACGATGGCATGGAAGTAGGCCCAGGCGAGGATGGCCTAGGGGAAGCGGACGGAGGAGACGAAGATGAAGACGATGAAGATGACGTCGACTTGGATGAGTTAGCCGGTCAATTGGAAGAATGGGAAAAGAAAGCCGATGCTTTAACGAGATTGATGGAAAATATCGATTCCTTTCTTGTCGAAGAAGATTTAGGCGATGTCATCTCTGCCGCACGGACAGAAGAAGGAGTCATTTTAGTCATGCAAGACAGCATCTTATTCGATTCTGCCGAAGCTGAAATACTCGATTCTGGCCGTCCTTTTCTCGATGAAGTGGGAAACTTGCTGAAAGGAATCCCGAACAATGTGCGTGTGGAAGGCCATACCGATGATCGCCCGATATCCACGTATCGATTTCCATCAAACTGGGAATTGTCTGGAGCTAGGGCCGGAAGCGTTGTCCGCTATTTCATCGAAGAGCATGATCTCGATGAATCGCGATTTTTGATTGGTGGCTACGGCGATACGCGACCGGTTGTCGAAAATAAAGGACCGCAAGACTGGAGCCAAAATAGACGAGTGGAAATTGTCATTTTAGATACGGACCATGAACAGGCAGATGAAAAACCAGAGGATTGACATAACCTCTGGTTTTTTAAGTGTTTGTGGATATTGCGGCTGCTCAGCTAAATCGCATTTTAATCTCGAAATTTGCGATTTAATCAACGGGACGAGTCTATATCCGAATATATATTTTAAATAAAAAAGTACGCTAAAAACTTGAGCGTGCTCCCGTGCTTGGCAATCAATCTTCATCATCGTTTTCGGATTTCTTTTGTTCTTCAGGTTTTTGTTTCTTTTGCTGCTTCTCTTCTTCCTTCTGCTTTTTTTCTTCTTCCTTCTGCCTTTTCTCCGATTCTTTTTGCTTTTTCTCTTCTTCCTTGTGTTTCTTCTCTTCAGCTTTGCGCTTTTGTTCTTCTGCTTTTTGCTTTTCTTTAGCTGCTTTTTCTTTCTCTTTTTTGTCATCTTTTCGTTTGTCTTTCTCTTTTTCATTATCTTTGCCCGCCACTTCGACTTTAAAGGTCTTCGAAGGTCCCGATTCCCTGCCGAAGTAATTGACGGCTTTAATATGATAAGAACCTTTGGACGAAGGTGTTGAGTACGATGGCTTCACTGTATGGCCAATAAGCTTGTACCCTCCATCGCCAGAAGAGTGGTAAATCCGATAGCCGACAATTAAGTGGCCTTTCGCGCCAGCCCAAGAAATCGAATCTTTGGATGCGGATAAAGAGCCGGGAGCCGGCGGCGAGTTCCCGTTGTCATTTTCTATTTCGCCG
>Ga0079226_10002549_pt1 | contig 14073 bp, 13 predicted proteins | sample Poulit2014_FD_76345 | JGI IMG/M metagenome (GOLD analysis project Ga0079226, IMG submission 76345) | Agricultural soil microbial communities from Georgia to study Nitrogen management - Poultry litter 2014 | ecosystem: Environmental > Terrestrial > Soil > Agricultural land | place: USA: Georgia... | reverse complement strand
ATATCCCGCGCTACGGTGGCGCGCAAGGTAGCGGCCCTGCGAAACTTCACGTCCTGGGCGCAGCGAGAACAGGCGATAACTCACGACCCTGGAGTACGACTTAAAAGCCCAAAAGCAGAACAAAAACTCCCCAACGTATTACCTGACGACCACGCGCAAACGATCTGTAACATCGCAGCCGAACACGCAGGCAACGGCAAACCGGTAGATGTTCGCAATTGGGCCCTCATAGAAATGCTGTACGCCACCGGCGCGCGCATAGGTGAAATCGTTGCCGCAGACGTAGATGACGTGGACTTAAATGAGCGTGTTATACGACTCATGGGAAAAGGCGCCACAGAACGGACAGTTCCCATTGGAATACCAGCAGTGAAAGCACTGGAACACTGGCTAACTACGGGGCGTCAGGCTCTCATATCTAACAGCAAAGTCGACTCACCCACACCGGCGCTCTTTGTAGGTGTTCGGGGACGCAGACTTGATCAGCGCAGTGCTCGAGATGTCGTTTATCGCCTCACGTCAGGACTGGGGAAAATGCCAGTGAGCCCCCACGAAGTCCGCCACTCGACGGCCACTCACCTCCTCGAAGGAGGGGCCGACCTAAGATCAGTACAAGAGCTCCTGGGACATTCCAGTTTGGCGACCACCCAACGCTACACCCACGTCTTAGGTGATCGACTCCGTAACGCTTACCGTCAGGCACATCCTCGAGCATGATGAGATTGGTATGGATGTAAGAAAACAGGGCGCTAACGGCCTCGAAGCGCAAGAGTCGACAGAGGCCGATCAAACGCCACTAGTTGAACTCTGGGACCGCTTCAAAAACAGCAACGACCAAAGCGCCCGCGACGAACTCATCGTCGCTTACTCACCACTCGTTCGACAGGTAGCGGGTCGTCTAGGAGCAGGATTACCTAACCAGGTAGAACACGCCGACCTGATCTCATACGGAGTCTTCGGACTGATCGACGCGATAGAAAAATACGACACCGCGCGCCCTGTAAAATTCGAAACCTATGCCAGTTCCCGAATACGTGGCGCCATCATTGACGAATTACGGGCCTTGGACTGGATTCCTCGCTCTATCCGTTCACGCGCTCGCGATATAGATCGGGCCTACGCTGAACTAGAAGCGAAACTGAATCGCAGTCCCAGTGAAGAAGAAGTGGCCGAGCACCTAGAAATATCACTGGCTGAATTGCACGCCATCATGTCGCGGCTGGCTTCCACCAACGTCATGGCGCTAGATGAAATGACTTCGACCGGTGCCGATCGAAGTGAAACAGTCACATTATTGGACACCATCCAAGATTCCCGGGCAGAAGACCCCGCCGGGACGATGGAAGCCGAAGAAATGAAATATGTGCTCGCTCGAGCCATCGACCAACTGGGTGAGCGAGAAAAATTTGTCTTAACGCTGTACTACTTCGAATCCATGACTCTGTCAGAAATTGGTGCGGTGTTGGGGGTAACAGAGTCACGTATCTCACAGATGCATTCCAAAGCCGTACTGCAACTGCGGGACCGACTGACAGAATTGCGCTAATAAAACATATACAGGCCAGGGCGAAATGCGTGACTACTGACCGCCTATCGATGTTCTATCCACGGGCAGTAACACGATCGCGACGGGTGCTTGATCCCATAAACGCACTGGGTTGAAATACTTCTCATCGTCAATCTCTCTTAATCCAACGTGCAGACAAGACTCAGGGCAATGCCGTGGTTCATCCGCGACCGTGCCAATCGCGTCTCCTTCTTCTACGTGGTCTCCTCGCGATACTTCAGCGTTCACGGGCTCAAAGGTCGTCGCTAAGCCATTTCCGATATCAACACTCACTACCGGTTTACCTGCAACGTTGCCGGCAAAGCGGACCTCGCCGTCCACAATCGTGCGCACTTGAGTCTTGGGTGATGCTGCCAAGTCGACGCCGCGATGACCCGCATCCCACTTTTTGGGCGGGGGAGAGAATTCCTCCACAACCTTCGGCGGTTCAATCGGCGGCGAACCCGACCCTGACGGGACGTGTTGTGCCGAGCCGGATCCGCTGATTTCAATCCCGGTTACAGAACTGGACGCCGTCCCCGGACCGAAGGCATTTGCCGTAGACGACGTGAGAACCATTGGAAGAGTTGTGAGCAATAACCCAGTAAAAACTCTGGCGACGATACGATGTGGCATATTGATCACTCTGGCGGCGTGCCAGCCCCAATTGGACGTTCCAACTTCAACGTGTGAACAGTTCCTGCCGCACCCTAAATGGGGATAAGTCGACGTACGACGGAAGTAGAGGACTCCTGGCATCCAGGAGTCCTTCATTTATGAAGTAGACTGATCGCTAGCAACCGGTATGCGCCGGTTGACTACGCGCATTTCCATCTAGACATTCGAAAAATGCTTCGAAAACTAGGCCAGACACCCCGGTCCGTTAAGTCGGAAGGTGGCTGCGCGAAATGCCAGGGCATACGTCACCCGACGTGTGCGTAAACCGGACACGGGCGAAAGCCCCAAGACATTAGGTGCCGCACTGCGCGGCGCCGAGAAGGACAAAACATGGCCGTCGTTACGATGCGACAGCTTCTCGACTCTGGTGTGCACTTCGGGCACCAGACTCGTCGCTGGAACCCCAAGATGAAGCGCTTTATCTTCACCGAGCGCAACGGTATTTACATCATCGACTTGCAGCAGTCGCTCACCTACATTGACCGGGCATACGAGTTTGTGAAGCAAACCGTTGCTCACGGTGGGCACATCCTGTTCATCGGTACCAAGAAGCAGGCTCAAGAACCCATCGCGGAACAAGCTTCACGCGTGGGCATGCCCTACGTTAACCAGCGCTGGCTGGGTGGAATGCTCACCAACTTCACCACAGTTCACAAGCGTCTGCAGCGCTTGAAGGAACTCGAAGAAATCGACTTCGATGACGTCGCTGGTTCTGGTCTGACGAAGAAAGAACTCCTCGTTCTGCGTCGGGAGAAAGACAAACTGACCAAGACTCTTGGCGGTATCCGCGACATGGCTAAAGTGCCGTCAGCAGTGTGGATTGTTGATACCAACAAGGAACACTTGGCTGTCGACGAGGCCCGTAAGTTGGGGATCCCGGTTATCGCAGTCCTGGACACCAACTGCGATCCTGACTTGGTTGATTACCCGATCCCAGGTAACGATGACGCGATTCGCGCCGTTGCTCTGCTGACCAAGGTTGTTGCTGACGCTGCCGCCGAAGGCCTCATGGTCCGCCACTCTGGCGCTGCCGCCGCTGGCGAAGAAGCGCCATTGGCCGAGTGGGAACGTGAACTGCTTGCCGGTGAAGAAACTGCTGCCGCAACGGGGCAGGAAGGCGAAGCAGACCAGCCAGGTGAGCCGGGTGCCGCCGAAAAGGCTGAGACACCAGGTGACGACGCTGCCCCCGCCGTCGAGGCTGCTGAAAAAGCCGCTGAGGAAAGCGCTGCCGACGAAAAGCCAGCTGAGAAAGAGGCTGATAAGCCGGCTGAAGAAGCCCCCGAAGCGTAAATCCATACCAGACTTACAGGAGCATTACTCGATGGCAAACTACACAACTGCCGACATCAAGGCACTGCGGGAGCGCACAGGCGCCGGCATGCTGGACGTCAAAAAAGCTCTCGATGAAGCCGATGGCGATACCGATAAGGCCCTTGAAATTATTCGCGTTAAAGGGCTACGCGGTGTTGCGAAGCGTGAAGGACGCGCTACCGCCGATGGCGTGGTTGCAGTGGATATTCGCGCCGGAGAAGGCGGCGAAGTGGGCACCATGATTGAAGTTAATTCAGAAACGGATTTCGTGGCCAAGAACGAAGAGTTCACCACCTTCGCCGACCAGGTTTTAGCTCAAGCTGTAGCCACCGGTGAAACGGATATCGAAGCTCTGCTGAATACCAAAACTGCAGATGGACAACTACTCTCCGACGTCGTAACAGAAGTTGCTGCTCGCTTGGGTGAACGCATCGTAGTGCGCCGCGTTGCTCGCGTGACCGGAGAAAAAGTTACCTCTTACTTGCACAAAACCAACCCAGATCTGCCCCCGCAGATCGGTGTGTTGGTGGCAACCGATGCGGCGGGAGCCGAGGTTGCGCGCGATGTGGGAACGCATATTGCAGCGCTGGCGCCGAAGTACCTTTCCCGTGACGAAGTTGCGGAAGACATCGTGGCTGACGAGCGTCGAATTGCTGAAGAAACGGCTCGCAATGAAGGCCGGCCAGAACAGGCGCTGCCGAAGATTATTGAGGGCCGTCTGACCGGATTCTTCAAAGAGAACGTGCTAGTTGATCAGGCTTATGCAAAAGATGCGAAGAAGTCTGTCGGCAAGGTGTTTGAAGAAGTAGGCGGTAAAGTAACAGCCTTTGAACGATTCCGCGTCGGATCGTAAGTACGTGATGCTGTGGCCCTCGCAATAGCGGGGGCCACAGTTTTACCTAAGTAGTTTTGCTTAATATTTATTAAAAGCAGCGTTTCGTCGCCTCGCTAGGAAGGACGCCCTTGGATATGTCCACTTCGCCCGTTTCTGGAGTATCGATGGATCAACAATCCAGCGTTGCAGCCTCTGGGCCGCCAGCGGACGGCGCGCGACGGGTATTGCTAAAACTTTCAGGTGAAGCTTTCGGGGCTGGAACGCTCGGGCTTGCGCCGGATGTGGTGGCGCGCATCGCCGCGGAAATAGCGGCTGCCGTTAACGAGGGCGTTCAGGTGGGGGTTGTTGTTGGTGGGGGAAATTTCTTCCGAGGCGCTGAGTTATCGAAGCACGGTCTAGACCGTGCGCGTGCGGACTACATGGGGATGTTGGGCACAGTAATGAATTGCCTGGCATTACAGGATTTCTTGGAAAAAGCTGGTGTAGATACGCGCGTGCAAACTGCCATCACGATGGGGCAAGTTGCCGAGTCGTATATTCCGCGTCGAGCGATTCGACATCTCGAAAAGGGCCGGGTTGTAATTTTTGGGGCAGGAGCTGGAATGCCCTATTTTTCCACCGACACGGTGTCAGTGCAGCGAGCGTTGGAGATTCACGCCTCCGTCGTTTTAATGGGTAAAAACGGTGTTGACGGTGTATACACTGCTGATCCGGCAATCGACTCCAGTGCTGTGAAGTTAGACCACATCTCCTATCAAGACGTGCTACTTCGAGGGTTGCGCGTTGCAGACGCAACGGCCTTCAGTTTGTGCATGGACAACAACATGCCCATGGTGGTTTTTGGTATGGATGGTGCTGGGAACGTCACGTCGGCTTTGCGGGGTGACAAGATTGGAACACTTGTATCACTAGATGAAGGAGCCGAACAGTGATTGACGAAACACTTCTCGATGCCGAGGAGAAAATGCAGAAAGCCACAGACGTGGCGCGCGAGAACTTCGGGGGGATCAGAACCGGCCGAGCTAATCCCGGCATGTTCGCCCGCATTATGGTGGACTACTACGGCGCTCCGACACCGCTACAACAGTTAGCCTCATTCACCACTCCAGAACCGCGCACAATTTTGGTTGCGCCATTTGACGTAGGTTCAATCGCATCCGTGGAGAAAGCCCTGCGCGACTCCGATTTGGGTGTTAATCCGGCGACTGACGGCAATGTTATTCGTGTCGTTTTGCCGCAGCTTACCGAAGAGCGTCGCCGAGACTATGTGAAATTGGCGAAGTCAATGGCCGAAGATGCTCGAGTCTCCGTGCGTAACATTCGCCGCCGCGCCAAAGAGACCTTGGAAGGTTTCTCTAAAGATGGTGACGCTGGTGAAGATGAAGTGGTGCGGGCAGAAAAAGAACTGGAAAACATCACTAAGCGCTATATCGACGAGATTGATGATGCCCTGGCAGGCAAAGAAGAAGAGCTCCTCGAGGTATAGGGCTTCCACGTGACCTCCATGACAGAAACCGAAGCAACCAAGAAGAAGTCCGCGGGGCGCAATCTTCCCGTCGCCATTACGGTGGGGCTACTCCTGGGTGCCGCGGTTCTGGCTTCGCTTTTTATCCGCCGTGAAGCATTCATTGTTTTCACGATTATTGCCTGTGCATTGGCGTTATACGAGATTCGTGTGGCGTTAAAAAAGCGTAATATTTTCACCCCCATGGTGCCGTTGCACGTTGGTTCCATTGGAATCCTCGTGTCGGCTTACAGCGCAGGAGGGGAAGCGTTACTGGTTTCTACCGCCCTCACAGCCGGTGGAATTCTGGTGTGGCGTGTTCTCGATGGCGGAGGACTAACTGCCGTTCGTGACGCGGCTGGCGGGATGTTTGCGGTAGCTTATATCCCGTTCATGGCGGGTTTCGTGATGCTGATGCTCGCGGAACCCAATGGTCCGTTTCGCGTTTTTACTTTTATTGCGCTAGCCGTCGCCAATGATGTTGGGGGGTACATCATGGGATCGCAGTTTGGTCGCCATCCGTTAGCGCCTTCCGTGAGTCCCAAAAAATCATGGGAAGGTCTTGTGGGGTCACTAGTTTTTGCCAGTATTGTGGGTGCGCTCCTTGGTTACAGTCTCTTCCACGGGCAGTGGAAGTTTGGACTAGTGCTCGCAGGCGCGTCAGTAGTGGCCGCTACGCTGGGGGATCTGTCCGAGTCGCTCATTAAGCGTGATTTGCGAATTAAAGATATGTCGTCTTTAATTCCGGGGCATGGTGGAGTCTTGGATCGATTAGATTCTTTACTGTTCACCGCGCCAGCCGCATTCCTCGTTATGGAACTCATGCTTCCTGTAGCGACATAACCTTTGGAAAGATTGAAGTATGTCTTCACCGACCCCCGTCAAACTCACCTTTACCGCGCAACGTCGAGGTAAACCGCCTCGCCACCTTGCTGATATGACGGATACGCAGTTGCGTGATGCGTTGGGGGAACTGTCTGAAAAACCGTTTCGCGGTAAGCAATTAGGGACCCACTATTTCGAGCATCTGGTCCGAGAACCAGCACAAATGACGGATTTGCCCGCTGATAGGCGAGAAATTCTGGCCGATAATTTGCTTCCCGAATTAGTAACGCCAGTGCGCTCCTTTGCTGCGGATGAAGGCAATACGGTCAAAAGCCTGTGGGAGTTATACGACGGCGTCAAGGTCGAATCGGTCACGATGCGGTATGCCGAAAGGACAACCTTATGCGTGTCCTCCCAGGCGGGATGCGGCATGGCGTGCCCATTTTGTGCCACTGGTCAAATGGGACTGACCCGCAACCTATCCACGGCCGAGATCATTGAGCAGGTGCGACTTGCGGCTAAGGCTTGTGAAGACGGCGAAATTGGTAAGGGCCCGACTCGTCTGAGCAACATTGTTTTCATGGGAATGGGAGAGCCGCTCGCCAATTATAAATCTGTCATCGGAGCTGTGCGTCGTATGACGGCGGAACCACCAGACGGTTTCGGACTCTCCGCTCGCAATATCACCGTGTCGACAGTTGGTTTGGTCCCAGCCATCAATAAGTTGGCGAAAGAGGCAATTCCAGTCACGCTAGCTCTGTCGCTGCACGCACCCGATGACGCGTTACGGGATGAGATTGTGCCCATCAACTCTCGATGGACCGTAGCTGAAGCCTTGGATGCTGCTCGCGCATATTTTGAAGTCACCGGCCGACGCGTCAGCATTGAATATGCACTGATCCGCAACATTAATGACCATGCTTGGCGTGCTGATCTCCTGGGAGACCTCCTCAATGAGCGTGGAAAAGGGTGGGTACACGTCAACCCTATTCCGCTGAACCCCACACCCGGTTCAAAGTGGACGGCGAGTGATCCCGCAGTGGAGCAGGAATTCATTGAACGCTTGCGGGCATCTGGGGTGCCCACAACTATTCGTGATACTCGCGGTCAGGAAATCGATGGCGCCTGCGGACAGTTAGCCGCGGAGGAGGAAAAATGAGCAGCATGTTTCAAACGGTGGGCCGTATGCGCTCAGGCTATTCGCCAGAAGAGGTGGACGAATTTTTTGCCTATGCACGAGAAATATTTGAAGGAGCAACGCCCGGTTCTATGACCGCATCGCGGGTGCAGCACACTTCATTCGCTCTCGTTCGCGATGGTTATGCTCCCGATGCGGTGGATGCGGCGATGGACCGCATTGCGCAAGCCTTCGCAGACTTAGAGCGTGAACAGTTCATTCCGCAGTATGGACAAGAAGCCTGGGTAGAGCATCTCACCGAACAAGCTCAAACCCTTTACCCGCGATTGGCGCGTCCTTCGGAAGAGCGTTTTGCTCCCGGCGCGCGAGGTAAGCCTTCTTATGACCGTGAAGAAGTTGATGAACTGTGTGAGCGTCTCATTGGATATTTTGACCATGGTGAGCCGCTCAGCGCCGACGTGGTTCGCAACGCCACCTTTACCACACGTAAAGGAGCGGCGGGTTATGACGAAGGTTCCGTTGATGCTTTCCTATCGCGGGCAGTATCGATCATATTGGCTGTTGGATGATGCATCACCGGATTTAGCAAGCGCCGGCAAAATTCTGCAAAGTTCAGGAGTGTTTTCGTAGCCAATGAGCATCACTTCGGTCGTTATTCTGGGTTCTACCGGCTCCATTGGAACCCAGGCAATGGATGTTATCTGTCAACACTGTGACCGATACACGGTTCGAGCACTATCTGCAGGTGGCGGCAACGTAGAACTGTTGGCGGCTCAGGCGCTGAAGTTCAATGTCGAAACTGTAGCGATTGCTGAGCCGGAAAAAGAGCACGCTTTTCGCGAAGCATTGAAGAATTTGGCCGCCGAAGGCGGGGAGGAAAAGCAAGCACAAGCTGAGGGGATTGATGTGCTGGCAGGCCCAGACGCGTCGTCCTTAGTGGCCGCAATGGGTGCTGACGTGGTCTTAAACGGCATTACGGGGTCGATTGGTTTAAAAGCGACGTTGGCTGCCCTGAACGCTGGTTCAACTCTCGCCCTCGCGAATAAAGAGTCTCTGGTTACCGGCGGGCCGTTGGTGAAGCGTGCCATCCAGCATCCTGGACAAATCGTTCCGGTGGACTCCGAGCATTCTGCTATGGCGCAAGCGATGCGAAGTGGAAAGCGAGAAGAAGTTCGGCGTCTGATTTTGACAGCATCTGGCGGACCATTCCGAGGCAAGACTCGCAGAGAACTGCATGATGTCACGGCCGAAGCAGCGTTGAAGCATCCCACGTGGGCCATGGGGCCGGTTGTCACTGTCAATTCTGCGACATTAATGAACAAAGCTCTGGAACTGATCGAAGCGCATCTACTGTTTGACATGCCCGTGGAAGATATTGAAGTGGTGGTACACCCCCAGTCGATCGTGCATTCGATGGTGGAATTCCACGATGGATCCACGATTGTCCAAGCATCGCCACCCGACATGCGTTTGCCCATCGCGTTAGGGCTGTCGTGGCCGGACCGATTGGATCCAGTTTCAACGCCCTGCGATTGGACCACCGCTAGCCAGTGGTCTTTTGAACCCGTCGATCACGATACTTTCCCGGCACTGAATTTGGCGAAACAGGCACTGGCGGCCGGCCCGCTACATCCAGCCGTGTTGAACGCGGCCAACGAGGAAGCAGTGCAGGAGTTCCTGGCGGGGAACATTCGCTTCCTAGAAATCGTTGCCACCGTTGAAAAGGTATTAGAAAGATACACTGGGGAAAGTAGTGACGTGAATATAACTGAGGTGGAGCGTGTTGAAACCTGGGCGAGGGCAACAGCGCACACGGTGATGGGGGTATAGATGGCCTATTTGATCGGTGTACTGGTCGTGGTGGTTGGTGTAGCCGTCTCGATCGGGTTGCACGAAATTGGCCACTTGGTCCCGGCAAAGAAGTTCGGGGTTAAAGTCACCCAATACATGATTGGTTTTGGTCCAACGCTGTTTTCTAGGAAGCGTGGTGAGACTGAGTACGGGGTTAAAGCCATCCCGCTGGGTGGCTATATTCGCATGATCGGGATGTTTCCTCCTCAAAAACCCGGTGAAAAGAAGCGTCGTCGTCCCGGTACCACTTCATTATGGTCTTCCCTAGCGGATGAAGCGCGGGACTTAAGCGCTCAAGAAGTACCTGAAGGGGAAGAGCATCGCGCTTTCTATACCCTGTCGGTTCCCAAAAAGCTGGCCGTAATGTTTGGCGGGCCGTTCATGAACTTAGTCTTGGCGATCGTCATTTTGGCTGTCGTCATGACCGGTATTGGCCTGCCAGCACCGTCTACAACCGTGGGGTCGGTGAGTGAGTGTGTCGTAGAAGTAGGTGAGGAACGTGACTGTAGAGCCGACGATCCTCAGGCCCCCGCGCACGCTGCTGGAGTGAAACCCGGGGATGAATTGGTTTCTTTAGACGGACAAAAATTGGATAGCTGGGATGACTTCTCGCAGAAAATTAGGGCAACATCCTCAACTGCTTCTTTGGTTGTTAATCGCGACGGCGAAGAGAAAGATTTGACAATCGAGCCGCTCGTGATGGAGCGAGAAACAATCGATGCTGAAGGCAATGTCGTTGTCGATGACCAGGGTAATGCGCTCACTGAGGAAGTCGGATTTGCCGGCATCGGTTCACAAACCAAGGCACAGCGGCAGCCCATCACTGAGGTACCGGCTGTCATGGGTGAGGCTTTGGTTCAAACAGGTCGGGTGGTCTTGACGCTTCCGCAGCGCATGATCGATGTTTCCAAGGCGGCATTCGGCAGTGAAGACCGCGATCCTAACGGACCGGTAGGCGTTGTGGGTGTGGGCCGATTTGCTGGAGAAATAGCTGCAATTGACGCGGAAGACTATGGGATGGTTGATCGAGTTTCGGGCCTGTTGGGCATTTTGGCCTCGCTCAATCTGGCGCTTTTCGTCTTCAATATGATTCCGCTGCTCCCTCTGGACGGGGGACACATTGCTGGAGCGCTGTGGGAGGGGCTGCGTAGACGCGTAGCGCGGCTTCGTAAGCGTCCAGATCCGGGACCGGTAGATGTAGCTAAAGCTATGCCGCTGGCCTATGGCGTGTTTGTTTTGGTGGCTGTGATGAGCGTGCTGTTGATATATGCCGATATTGTCAAACCCATCACGCTGTCTGGGTAACCGTTAATTCCCATTTATGTGGGGGAGATGCATGATGAGAATGCTGGAGAGGGATAATTAGATTCGTGAGTAACTCGGTTTCACTGGGAATGCCCCAACTGCCCCCGCCCGTGCTAGCCCCTCGTCGCAAGACCCGACAAGTTAAAGTTGGGCCGGTGATGGTGGGTTCCGATCACCCCATTTCGGTGCAGTCGATGACTACCACTCAGACCACCGATATTGACGCAACACTGCAGCAGATTGCAGAGTTGACGGCGGCTGGTTGCGATATTGTGCGCGTGGCTGTTCCCACTCAAGATGATGCGGCTGCGCTACCAGCGATTGCGCAGAAATCGCAGATTCCGGTGATAGCTGATATTCATTTCCAGCCCAAGTACGTCTACGCGGCTATTGATGCCGGGTGCGCCGCGGTGCGTGTGAATCCAGGAAATATTCGCGAATTCGACGATCAGGTCAAAGAGATTGCGGCTGCCGCTAAGGCGAATGGGACGTCGATTCGGATTGGCGTTAATGCGGGATCGTTAGATAAGCGCTTCATGGAGAAGCACGGTAAAGCAACGCCGGAGGCGTTGATGGAGTCGGCGGTGTGGGAGGCGTCGCTTTTTGAAGAGCATGGTTTCCACGATTTCAAAATTTCTGTGAAGCATTCTGATCCGGTCGTTATGGTCCGTGCCTACGAACTTCTCGCCGAGCGTGGGGACTGGCCGCTCCATTTGGGGGTGACGGAGGCCGGACCGGCATTCCAGGGGACCATCAAGTCTGCGACTGCGTTCGGCACGCTTCTCTCTGAGGGTATTGGCGACACTATTCGTGTTTCTCTGTCTGCTCCGCCCGTTGAAGAAGTCAAGGTGGGCTTACAGATCCTGCAGTCGTTGAACTTACGGGAACGGAAACTGGAGATTGTTTCGTGTCCTTCCTGTGGCCGCGCTCAGGTCGATGTTTACAGTTTGGCCGATAAGGTCACTGCCGGGCTTGAAGGTTTGGAAGTTCCTCTCCGTGTCGCTGTCATGGGCTGTGTCGTAAATGGTCCTGGGGAGGCTCGCGAAGCTGACCTCGGTGTGGCATCGGGTAATGGTAAGGGTCAGATCTTTGTTAAAGGTGAAGTCATTAAGACGGTGCCTGAAGAGGACATTGTTGAAACGTTGCTGGCTGAAGCCAACCGAATTGCCGCTGAAATGGAACACGAAGCTGGGGATGGTCCAACCATTTCCGTTGGCTAACCAGACGCGCTAGCAAAAACAGTGCACAATACTTGGTGTGACTTACACGCTGTGGCGCCGTAGCCGCGGGGTTACCCGCGCTCTAACTTCGCGCGATCTGCCGGAGGTTTTGGAGTTATGTGATGTTGATCCCGTTGACTCTGTGTTGGCTGCGGCGCGCTTTCGTGAGTTGGCTGCGCGTTCTTTAGGGCATTTAGAGAGTTGGGGGTGGCCCAGTAGCGGCCCATTAGAGGCTGTTTGCTGGGCTGGAGCCAACCTGGTTCCAGTCATACCTTCGTCGCTGTCACCAGCCCGAGCCCGTCAAGCTTTGCATGCCTTCACTCGCCAGGCTCTGCTTTCACCCAGGCGCAGTTCATCTCTGGTGGGTGAACAGGGCGCGGTGATGAGTATGTGGCGACAGTTGGCCGGCAGGTGGCGTGCTCGCGAAGTTAGGGAGAATCAGCCTTCGATGATGATGGACACCGATCCTACTGTTGTGCAAGATACACAAGTTCGTACTAGCTCGATGGAAGAGTTTAATTCGGTGTTCGCTGCTTGTGTAGCGATGTTCACTGAAGAGGTGGGGTATTCACCTCTGGCTCACGGTGCTGGAAATTCTTACGCCCTTCGAGTCCGCGAGTTGATTTCTTTGGGGCGCTCTTATGTGCACATGGTTGAAGATGATCGTGGCCACGTCGAGGTGGCTTTTAAGGCGGAGGTGGGCGCACTCACGCCGAAAGTGGCGCAGATTCAAGGGGTGTGGGTTGCTCCGCGGTTTAGGGGGCGTGGCTTATCTGTACCCGGCATGGCAGCGGTAGTCGAGCGTGTTCGCGCCCAGCATGCGCCCACAGTTTCGCTGTATGTCAATGACTTCAATGTTGCTGCTGTGCGCTGCTATGACCGTGTGGGGTTCACCCGGGTGGGTAGCTACTCCACGATTTTGCTCTAGTCGATACGCTGGGGACCATGCTCCTTCGGATGTCCTCACTTTTTGTGCGCACACTGCGCGAAGACCCTGCTGATGCGGAAGTTGCCAGCCACCGTTTGCTGCTACGTGCCGGTTATATCCGTCGAGCTGCGCCGGGGATTTATACTTGGTTGCCTTTGGGACTGCGGGTTTTACGCAAGGTGGAAGAGATTGTCCGCGAGGAGATGGCTATTGCTGGTGCCCAGGAGGTGCTCTTTCCGGCTCTTCTGCCTGCGGAGGCATATCAAGCTTCGGGTCGGTGGGATGATTATGGTCCAACACTATTTCGGTTAAAGGACCGTAAAGAAGCCGATTATCTTTTGGCTCCCACACATGAGGAAATGTTTACGCTGGTCGTCAAAGACCTATATTCCTCATATAAGGATCTGCCCTTAACCCTGTATCAGATTCAAACGAAATACCGGGATGAGGCGCGGCCACGAGCCGGTCTGCTTCGGGGGCGCGAATTTGTGATGAAGGACGCGTACTCCTTCGATATTGACGACGCTGGTTTAGAAGATTCCTATCTGGCTCAGCGCGAGGCCTATGTCCGTATTTTTGAGCGGATTGGTCTGCCGTATGTGATTGTGTCGGCCATGTCGGGAGCGATGGGCGGTTCACGCAGCGAAGAGTTTTTGCATCCCACTGCCATCGGTGAGGATGAGTTCGTGCGTTCGCCGGGCGGGTATGCCGCGAACGTGGAAGCCGTGACAACTCCGGTCCCTGCCAGCATCGAATGGGATGAGGACACTCCGCAGTGGGAGGTCATCACGACACCGGGCGCGAACACGATTGCTGATTTGGTGCAGGTGGCTAACGAGGGCTTCCCGCGCAACGATCGTGACTGGGAAGCTGCGGATATGTTGAAGCATGTTGCTTTGACTGCCGTGCACCCTGAAGGTGAGCGGGAAGTT
>Ga0079226_10002548_pt1 | contig 14082 bp, 8 predicted proteins | sample Poulit2014_FD_76345 | JGI IMG/M metagenome (GOLD analysis project Ga0079226, IMG submission 76345) | Agricultural soil microbial communities from Georgia to study Nitrogen management - Poultry litter 2014 | ecosystem: Environmental > Terrestrial > Soil > Agricultural land | place: USA: Georgia... | reverse complement strand
TCTGGATCTGGATCTGGATCTGGATCTGGATTTGGTTCTGGATTTGGTTCTGGATCTGGATCTGGATCTGGATTTGGATCTGGATTTGGTTCAGGCTCCAAAGGTTCTTCACTTAAATCAACAAGTGACACATCATCAACATAAACAGATGCCGTTCCTTCACCACTAGTAGGGATAATTTCTACCCCAATAGCGCGAACTTGATCTAAGTTTGGTATATCATGAAGTGGTAAAGTTACAACATGTACATTGTCATCAACTTCTATTACACCACTATCAACCCATTCCCAATCTTGTCCAGTTTGAATATATATTTTAGCGTCAGCTGTACCTTCAGATAATTTTACTCTAGCACTTAAATATTCTTCATCTGAAAGGTCGCCAATAGTTGTATTTTGCAAACTAAATTTACCACTATTTAATAGGAATGTAGTTGTTAAACTTGAACCATTGATGGCATTCTCTTCTACTGTTTTGGGCTCTGTTGTCTCATTCTCGTCATAGCCAATATGCCATCCATCTACACCATTTTCAAAATCAAACAATAAAGGACTTGACTCTCCTGCTTCACCATCATCAGCTCCTTCTGAATCCTCTGGTACTTCAGATGCTTCAGCATCATGGACTACTTTGATATCATCAAAATACAATGTTCCTCCGTCATGTGATGACCCGTTTGCATCAACATAGATAGAAAAATTACTTAAGCTTTTTAAATTTTCTTTCGTAATTTTTAAGTTTTGGTTTGCCCAAGCTGCGGGAACAAACTCAGTAAAATCAATTGTTTCTAACTTTGGCTCTGTACTATCATAATAACGATAAGCTTCAAAACCAACCCCATCTATCATAAGTTGAATGTTTATCCTTTGACTTTTACCATCAGGTTTTATCCAAAACTGGATTTGATTAGCCTCAGACCAATCGACTCCACCTAAGCTTTTAGTCGTACCAGCATAACCCTGTGAACCTAATGTATAGTCATATTGTAAGCCATAGTTTCCTTCGTTTTTAAATTCAGAACTTAATGATACTTTTACTCCATCCCCTTGTGAGATATATTTATTTTTAAGCAATGAATCATCGCCGAGATAACCTTCAAAGTCATCTACTAAAAATGGATCACTTGGGGCTTCAGTAAATGTTGTGCTTAATTCTATATGATCAATGTATACTGCACCATCTAGATTGAGTTCTTTTCCTACTAATGAAATTGCAAGACTTGTTGCTGCTTGTGAAATTTCCTCGTTATCTATATCAATTGATACTGGGTATTTCGCATATTCAACTCCAGCAATTGTGGTTGTTTCCAACTCTGACAACTGTTTACCGGTTGTCATTTCGCCAAATTTATGTTCCCACTCCGGCGGAAGCTGTACAACACCTATAAGACTTGCATTATCTGTACCAGCTGAAACTGGTACAAGTGCTTCAAATGTCACATTGTTAATCGCTGTAAGATCAACATCTGAAACATCCGTAAGCTCAAGCTTCAACTCTTGCCAAGTTTGACTTTCTTCAAGACCAGATGCATTGATTTGTAGCATGCCATTCCCATCAAGGATTGCATGTTCAAGATCAACACTAATTTCGTCTGGATATGCTCCATTCGTTTTAATTCCATCAATATTCTCATCAAACGTAAACTGCTTCATCGCTATTTCTGGTACTTTTACAAATACTTTAACTGTTTCTTGTTCAAATGCTGTACCGTCTGATTTTGTGACTTTAATCGTTAATTCAGTAGAAGATCCATTTACAGCAGCTCTAGGTGTCCAATCTGCTGAATAATAACCGTCATCATCTAATGTTAATTCATGTTCTACATCTGATCCTTCTTCCACATAAACTACTTTGCTCGGTTCGTCATAAAGGACTCTTACACGAATTTTGGTCGTATTTTCGGTAATTGTTACTCCAGATACTGGTGAAACAACATGCATGAACGGATCCTTAGCTACTGTTTCTACATTATTATATTGCTTATAAAAACCTTTGATATCATCACGGAATGCCGTATATTCATCTTCATGAAATGCCTTGAAGTTTGGTAATAGCTCATGATCACCACCAAGGTCCCCATTGATGTCTTGATATGGAACATACATATTATTCGGCCAACCAAAGTTTGCCCATGTTTGCATATAAGCGATTTTTTTGGCGACTGGGTCATCTTTAATAGCATCTAATACTTCAGTATACCATTCAAGGTTATTATCACTTTCGTTCATTCCTTCTGGACTATAGCCATATTCGGTGAAAGCCGCAATCTTCCCTTTTTCTTCCGCCAGTTCTACTAATATTTTTAAATCTGCAACCATATCTTTTAGAAAACCATCAGATCCTGCGTTTTGTTTATCATCATACTTATCGATCCCGAAGATATCGACATAATCATCTCCAGGATATGTTTCTAAATACCTTTCTTTAGCCCCACCTGGTCCAGCCCCTGGTGAAAAACCATATAGAAAATTGTGAACATCTTTTGTATCTCTTAAGTATTCTACAGTATATCTAAACACAGCTTTATACTGTTCTGATGTTGTCGTATGGGATCCCCACCAAAACCAATTACCTGTCTGCTCATGGAATGGTCTGAAAATAACAGGAATCGCTTCCCCATTTTCGTCTTTTAAATCATGTGCTAGTGTGGCTATATTATCGAGCCATTGATTAAACTCGGCATTCTTTGAACCACCAGGTAAAATATTTTCTACCACATTTCCTGTTGTATCATTGTATGCTCCACCCGTCACAAAATTATTCGGATGCATGCTTAATGTAATAATTCCACCGAGTTCATGTGCTACCTTCATTGAGGCAGCAAGGTTTTTACGACTCTGTTCTAGATCACCTTCAACACCAGGTTTTTCTCTGCCATCTAAACTATTTGTATCCCAACCAAAAACAGCTGGATAATCACCAACAGCGTTGTATACTTCTGATTCCTCGGAACCTGCTCGAGATCCTTTACCTTTTAATGTTAAACCTTCATCAGTAGCATGTTGTTGTCCAAACAGTATTTTCTCCCCACTCACATCTTGTAAATAGGCAAATAACTTTTTGGTATTGGTCGATGCATGAGAATCGACTACATCAATCGTTTTCGAGGCCGCATTTACTTGATTATTCGTTATTGTTAATCCACTCGAAGTGATTAATAATATTGTTGTAAGAACTATAAACACCTTTTTAAATACTCTCATATAATCCTCCCGTATTTTGAACATTCGTTAGCTGTAAATCACAGAGAAGCTGGGACATAAAGGGAGTGACCCTTTGATTCTGTCCCAGCCTCTGTCAGACTAGTGATCTTCAAATATTTCACATTATTTATCTAGTATTTTTTCCGCTGCAGCACCCCATGCCTCATTCCAAGAATCCATAATTTCATCATAAGTCATATCGCGATTTCCTATTGCAGCTTCTATGAGTATTTTCTTTTTATCTTCTAACCATAAACCTACTTCAGATTCTTTATCTATTTCATCAAGTAAGCCTTCTTCACCTTCTTTAGCTGGTTCTAACAATGAAAACTCAATGCCTTGTTCTTCGAATTCTGCTAGATCTTCAGGTAAAGGAACATCAAATGCGGCATTGATACCACCCGATTGTTCAACAGCATATCCTGATTCATTCGTGAAGTAGTATAACCATGCCAATGCAGCTTCTTTATTTTCACTGTTTTTATTAACTGCAATATTATAATCTGCACCTAATGGGAAAATCACTTGATCGGCATTTGTCGGGAACGGCATATAACCGATATCTTCCGCATTTTCACCAGCTTCTTCAATTTGTTCAATAGCCCATGATCCGAGTACCATTGTTGCAATTTCTCCATTGTTCATCATCACTTTTGATGCTTCCCAATCAGTTGTTAAAGGATCTTTTTCAATTAATCCTTTTTCTGCTACGTCATACATTACTTTATATAGATCATAATGTGGTTTACCAGCATCGAAAGGTCTTTCTTCAGTAAGCATTTCCTGATTCGCATAAGCAACATCTCCAGCTACAGTTGTCACAGCGCCTTCCCACTGTGTTAATGGCCAACCAGCAGCATAATTTGTATACATTGGAATTGCATCTGTATTGTCTTTCACTTTTTGCAGTGCATCAATGAATTCCTCTGGAGTCGTTGGAAGTTCATCTATACCTGCATCAGCAAAAACTGCTTTATTATATACAATCCCTGTATATGTGATTGCAATTGGTATTCCATACACTTGGCCATCTACAGCCCTTTCTTCTACACCACGATATTCCTGACTCATATCAGCCAAATCACCTAAAGGTTCAAAATAATCTGGAATATTTTCTATCGGGATCTCTGTTGGGATTAATAATACATCCCCATATTCTTTCGTGTTCATTCGTGGCATAATTTCCCCACCATAATCTGTTAATGCCTCAAAGTTAACGTTTACATTAGGATATGTCTTTTGAAAGTCTGTTACATAATCTTGAAACACTGTATCAACAATATCTGTACGGTTCGTAATGACTGTAATGTCACCCTCAATTGCAGATGCATCTTCGTTATCTGCTCCAGCATTATCCGTATCTCCGCCTGAATTGTCTTCTGATGACAGATTATTACCATTGTCTTGTGGCTCGTTTTCGTCATTCCCATTTGAACAACCAACAATGACCACTGCAAAAACTAATAAAATAACTAATATTAAAGCATTTTTTAACCTCACTACTAACCATCCCCTTTTGAATGTATTAGGTTAACGTTAACTTTAACCTTAAAAACATGATACTATGATTCCGCTTACATGTCAATCTTTTTTAATAAAATAACCAAGAAATGCTAATTATTTTTCTGTTGCTAATGACCGCAAAGTACCGTTAACACTAATTGCATAAAGAAAAGGACCCACTATTATAAACAGTAAAAAATTATAATATGCCAAGATGAGTAAGACAATGATAAAAATGAGTACCATAATCGATTTAGCAAAGTTTCTAATCATGGATACAAATGAAATCATGATCATCTGCCTTATTTCTACATGTTGATTCATCAAATAGAAGATTGTATATGTGAATAGGAGAACGGTCATGACTAATGTATAAATGACAAGTATCGTTAACATCAATGCATAAGGAGATGTTGATCGGTTTAGTAAATATAAAGAAGAAAAGGAGGTGATGACTATAATTGAAAAAACAAAGGATACAAATTTATATTGATTAAATAAATTAAAATGTTTAGTAAAGATATCTTTTACGTGCTTCTCTTCGTCAGCACCTTCGTTATGTAATTCTTTAACTGTTAATAATAGAGCTGTAAATGCCGGTATCAAACTATAAATAATCGCGCCTTTTAATAAAAACAACCAAAAATAAAAACTAACTTGAAAGTATTTATACAAAGTATTGAAAAACGCATATATATGACTATTCAAAAAAACATCTCCTTATCATTAATAAAAGCAAGGTAAGGTTCACCTTGCTTTTACAGAATCTCTATATATAATATTTCCTTTGACTGAAAAGCGTCCATAATTAACAGTTGGATCTTTCAGCTTTTCCACAATAAATCTGACAGCTGTATTTGCCATTTCTTCAACATCTACTTCTACTGTCGTCAAATTTGGTTCTGTGATTGTGGCATAGATATCATTATCAAAGCCGACAACAGAGCAATCTTCAGGTACATTAAAACCTTCTTCATTCAATTTCCGTATTAAATGATGTGCGACTTGATCACAGTTACAAACAAACGCAGAAGGCAAGTCTTTTGGTAAATCAATTTCAATGTATGCCCCTTTTTCGTCACGGTCATCAACAATATTGTTCTGATCTATTTTCAAATTATGCTCTAATAGTGATTTATAGTAGCCTAAATAGCGATCTTGAATACTACTTGTAGAGTATAAATTCCCAATAAAACCAATTTCTTTATGACCTTTTCGAATTAAGTAGTTTGTTAATTCATAAGCTCCAAAAAAGTTGTCCGTAATGACTGAGTCAACATCGTCAAATTCATCATAAAAGTCCAAAAATACAATAGGGAAATTTGCATTCTTAATCGTTTTTAAGTATCCCTTATTCGTTTGACCGAGAACGATAAAGCCATCTACTTTTTTTTCATAATATATTTTAGGTAAACGGCTATTTTTTTCATCTTCCTCTGTTAGCAGGTGCATAATTCCTGAATAATTATACCTTTCTAACGCCATTGAAATATATTGATACATTTGTAAATAAAAGGATTGTGCCATTCCGGCGAAGCGCTCCGGAATGATCACACCTACATTATATGAATACCCATCTCGCATAGATCTTGCTGCCGCATTAATCCTATATCCCATCGTCTCGGCAACTTCTTTTATTCTATCTCTTAACTCGTCACTTACGCCTTCTTTATCATTAAGTGCCTTTGAAACAGTAACACTACTAACATTTAATTTTTCTGCGATATCTCTCATTGTTACATTTTTTTTCATAAGCCTGCCCCCCCTGCACACCGATATTACTTAAATTTTACTTTAATTTAAGTATATTCACAAACTTTTTATCCAAAAGGTGAACAGTTTTACTTAAAATTACTTCAATAGTTCATTATTTCTTTCAATAAGATCTTTACGTTGTTGTGCATTTTCCAATGATCGTAAAGGATCTGCTGGTGTATTAAATGTATAATCAACTAACTTCTCAATCGTCGTTGTTGCCACATGGATACGTGTGTCACTTGATGCATAATAAATGAACACTTCATTATCTTCATTTACAACTGCTCCGTTACAGAATAGGACATTCGATACATCTCCAACACGCTCATCATCAAATGGTGCCATAAAGTAACCACCTGGCTTAGCAATGACTTTATCTGGTTCTTCTAAGCTCGTTGCCAATACATATAAAACATACCTTAATCCAGCCGCTGTATTTCTCACTCCATGAGCAATATGAATCCAACCTTTATCCGTTTTAATTGGAGCTGGTCCTTGTCCGTTTTTAGATTCGTAAACTGTATGATATTCTCTCTCGTCTATCACAGTTTCCTTATCAATAACTGGATTCAATATATCATCACATAATCCGAATGCGATTCCACCACCAGTTCCCGTAGAAATAAATCCATCTTGTGGACGGGTATAGAATGCATATTTTCCATTAACAAACTCTGGGTGAAGCACAACATTTCTTTGTTGAGGTGAGTTCGTTTTAATATTTGGGAGACGTTCCCAGCTTTTTAAGTCTCTTGTTCGAACTAGTCCTGCTTGTGCTAAAGCAGTTGATGTGTCATGTGCTGGAACATCTGGGTCTTTACTTTCTGAACAATAAATTCCATAAATCCAACCATCTTCATGTTCTACCAGTCTCATGTCATACATATTTGTCTCAGTTTCATCAACATCGTCCCATGTTAGAGGCGCATCTATAAATCTAAAGTTATCAACACCATTATCACTTACAGCTAATGCGAATATTGATTTACGGTCGTCTCCTTCAAAGCGAACGACAAGATAATATTGCCCTTCAAAATACAATGCACCTGGATTTAAAGTTGCATTTGCTCCTAGTCTTTCTAAAAAATGAGGATTTGTTTCTTTATTTAAATCAAATCTCCAATGTACTGGTACATGGTGACGAGTCAATACCGCATTTTCATATCGATTATATATTCCATTGTAAAATGTTGTATCTACTTTATTTTCCTTCGTAATCAACTTCTCTTGGTTTTCTACTAATTCATAATATTTTTCATGTATCATTATTTTGACATCCTTTCCATCATTTCTAAACAAAATCTACCATTATGATAAGAGCCTTTCCATGGATCACCAATGTTTCTTTGGGCTGGGACTCCTTGTTCATCTACAGACCAATACCATTCACCTTGAGCCCGTTCATCAATGATGAACTTTTTCGTATATTCCCATAAGCCATGGACTAGATCTAAAAACCTTTGATCTCCTGTTCGTTCAAAAGCATTATAAAATCCTACAATGGCTTCCGCCTGTACCCACCATATTCTAGTTGGATCAACGACACCATTAAGCTCTTCATTTACTAATGATCCATCATCTTGCATGGCATAATCCGCAATGTTATAAGCAATATCTACAACCATTTTCGTATATGCTTCATCATGTCGATCTAACACTTTGATTGTTTCATCCATTAACCATGCTGCTTCAATATCATGCCCGAATGATTTCATGTTTAATAAACTATTCCATTCCTTATCAAAAAACACATGCAAAAACTTAGTATTGGGATCGTATATTTTATGATAATGAACTGCTAATAAATCATTGAGCCTTTCTTTTAATCTTTGATTTGGCCATGCTTTATATAGATTTGTATATGCTTCAAGTACATGTATATGGGTGTTCATCGTAATTTCGGCTAACACACCGTTTTCACTTAGCATTTCATTTGGAGCTGGATTCCACTCTCTATCAAATTCTTCCATATATGCATTCGACTCTTTTGAAAAACCTTTATCTTCTATTAACTCAAATAAGCTAATTGCTAATTTTAATGCTTCCTCATTTTTGGTCGCGCGATAATATTCACTTAAAGCATAAACACCAAATGATTGTGTATAAACATGTTTACGCGTATCCTTTGGGTTTCCTTGATAGTCAACGAGCCAGTATAATCCTAAATGTTTATTGTCATATACTTTATTCACTAAAAAATCATAAAGATGATCGGCATATTCTAAATACACTTTATTTTTTGTGACACGATATGCTGCTGAAAATGTCCACAGGAATCTCGCTGTGACAATACCGCCTTTATCTGCCTGTTTGTGGGTGTGTAGATCAAAATCAACTGTTCCATAAAATCCACCATTTTGTTCATCTTTCAATTTCATCCAAAACGGCAAAATATGTTCAGTTAATTCTATTTCCACTTCTTGTTTTAGTTTTTCCATTATCTAACCACCTTATAAGCTTAACGTTAACCTTATAGTTAATATACGGTTATTTGGAGGAATTGTCAAGGTTTAATCAGCACAAAAATCGCAAGCACTCGTTAGTGGCGTATAAATTGGAGAGTTTCTGATGAGATAAAAAACTCACAAAAAAAGTCGTGTAGAGGAAACGGTCTCTCTACACGACTTGTATTTAAACTTATGCCCACCACATATCAGTAGGTTGTTCTCTAATTAACACTGATTTTAAGTTTTTAACCGCTAATGAAAATCCTTCGTCGATTGACATGATTGGATCTTCATGTTCAATACTGACCACATAGTCATAACCATATGTGCGTAATGCACTCATCATATCAGACCATTCTTGAATGCCATGTCCTGCTCCAACTGAACGGAATGTCCATGCACGTGACTGAACTTCACCATAAGGTTGCATATCAATTAAGCCATACATATTGACATTATCTTGGTCAATATATGTATCTTTCGCGTGGAAATGGTGAATGGCGTTTTCTTTTCCTAATATTTTAATCGCTGCTACTGGATCAATCCCTTGCCACCACAAGTGACTTGGGTCTAAATTTGCACCAATTGCTGGTGAAGTAGCCTCTCTTAATTTAAGCATTGTATGTGGTGTATGAACTAAAAATCCACCGTGTAATTCTAGTCCAATTTTCACATTATTTTCTTCGGCCAATTGGCCAATTTCTTTCCAGTAAGGAATCAACTTTTCTTCCCACTGCCACGTTAAAATATCACTATATTCAGGTGGCCATGGTGTGACAGGCCAATTTGGATATTGTGCTTCTTCGTTATCTCCTGGTGTTCCCGAGAATGTGTTTACAACAGGAACTCCCAGTAAACCTGCGAGTTTGATAGATTTTCTTAATGCATCATCACATGATTCCGCAAATTCCTTTTCAGGAGAAATGGGATTACCATGACAGCTAAATGCACTAATTTCAAGTCCTCGTGATTGAACCTTGTCTAAGAACTCTGTGCGTTTTTCTTCACTAGCTAATAATTCATCTAGATCACAATGAGCATTTCCTGGATAACCGCCTGTACCGATCTCAACCATATCAAGTCCTGCATCTTTTACATAATCTAACATGTCGTCCAATGATTTTTCTGAGAATAATACTGTGAATACGCCTAGTTTCATAACTAAAACCTCCTGTATTATTTATAGATCAACCTATCTACTTTATCATACATCTTTCATTGCAAAGGAATCAACTTATATTTTTACAATTTTCTTCGTTTCATTTGATTCTAATGCCGACAATACAACTTGCAATGATTTCATACCTTCTTCACCTGGTACAGATACATCTGTATCATTGACAATAGCTGATACGAAACTATCAATGACGTGTGAAGTATGTTGACCACCTTCATCATTTGTTTGAATGGCACCTAGTTCATATTTTACTACCTCACCATTTGTATACTGAACGATGAGCGAATAATTGGGATCATCTTCTAAACGAATAATTGCTTTTTCACCATAAATGACTGTAGAATTATCTTGACCAGCTGTGTATGCCCAACTTGCAGCAAGTGTACCGATAATACCTGTTTCGGATTTTAAAATACAAACAGCATTATCATCTATATCTGTATCCTCTTTTGCATTCGTTTCTACAAATGATGCTACTTCAACAAATTCTTCACCTAAAATATAGCGCATTAAGTCTGTCTTATGAACCCCTAAATCTCCCATTGCACCAATAAATGCTTCTTCCTTATTGAAGAACCAGCTATCACGTCCATCAACACTCCAACCTTCTGGACCAGGATGCCCAAAAGCAGTTCTGAAACTATAAACTTTACCAATTTCACCACTAGCAATAATTTCCTTCGCTTTTTCATGGGATGATACGAAACGCTGATTATGACCAATCATTAACTTTTTGCCACTTTCTTTTGCAGCTTCAATCATCGCTTCCGCTTCCTCACGTGAAGTAGCCATTGGTTTTTCTACTAAAACATGTTTACCTGCATTCGAGGCCGCAATTGATGCGGGTGCATGTAAGTAGTTTGGCAAGCAAACACTAATCACATCAATAGAATCATCAGCCAATAATTTTTTATAATCTGTATATGCTTTTGCATTATATTCCTCTGCAAATTCATTGACGCGATCTTCAATAATGTCACAAACTGCTACAATCTCAACATGCTCATTTGCCGCATATTCTGGTAAATGACGATATTTGGCAATACTTCCACAACCAATCACGCCTACTTTTAATTTACTCATTTTATTCCTCCTCATTTCAACTTCCTATATCTAACTGTACATTGACAATATACAGTTCCATTCAATCGTTTGCAATAATATTCTATAGTCACTATGTCACCACCCATTGCATCTAACCGATTTACATATATGTTGTAATGACATCGTAAATTCGTTACCATAGAAATCCCTTAATTATTTGCTACTAAATCTTTTAATACCTCAACATTTTCTGCCGCACTTTCAAGTGGGTCTTTTGTAAAGTGTTCTTGTTCGACGACAAACCATTTAGAACCTACTTCTTTTCCTTTTGCTACATAATCACCAAGTGGTAATATGCCTGTGCCTAGTTCAACAGAGTTAGGTCCATCAGTGTCAGCTTTTTGATCCTTAATATGTAATGATATAATTCGATCTGCATATTTATCAATTACTTCTAATGGATCATATCCTGCAAATGCTGCCCAGTAACAGTCAAGTTCCATTTTCAAATGGTTTGGATCTGTACTTTCAAAAATAATGTCAAACCCTGTTTTACCATCAAATACTTCAAATTCAAAATCATGGTTATGGTATGCAAGTGTAAACCCTCTTGCATGTAACTTCTCTCCAAGATCTCTTAGAATTGCTGCGATTTTTTCATAATCTTCTTTAGATTGACGTCTCTCATCAGCTAAAAATGGAATAATAATTAAATCATTTTCAATTGTTTCGTGGTATTTTAATGTACCTTCTAAATCATTTTCTAACAATTCTAATTGTACATGTGCTCCAGCTGGTTTTATACCAACCTCATCCATTTTCGCCTTCACATCTCCAGCTGAATGATCTCCAAAACCTGCGAATTGTGCACCAGTGTAACCCATTTCAGCAACCTTTTCAATTGTTCCTAGTAAATCTGCACCAGCTGCTTCATTAATTGACCAAAATTGTAAGCCTACGTTTTCCATTCTTAATTCCTCCTTAGATGGCTATAAAATCTTATATTTTAATCGCTCTTATAATGTTGTTAATATGATAAACTCTGAGCAATGATCATCACACTAAAAGAACGATTTCAAACTTAACACTGTAGAGGAAATCGGTTTCCTCACTCAATTATTATTATATTACTTCAAAAAATAAATGCAAGCATACATATCTTTTCATGAAGACTTCAGATATTTATTTGGGTTTGAAAAAGCAATTCGATCATTATCAATTTATATTTAACAAGTTGTTTATCTGACAATTAAAAAAGTTTGCTATTATTTGTCAACAGTCCATCTGTTAGACGATATAATCTCTTAGCATATTCAATCATGTTGATTTTCCACTATCACTACTAATAATAACGTCTATTCGCTTGATGTATCCTTATCTTTCTTAATAATCCAATTAAAACCATCAAGCTTACTATTAATAATGAATATATTTGACCCATCATTTCTAATATACTTGGATTATGTGTTGTGATCACAATTATTGTTTGATTACTCTCTGTAAGTTCCTAGAATACATCAACCATATGGTAGCATATTTCGAATTTTAGTTTAATAAGCTGCTATGCCAACACAGTATTGTTTAAATCTCTTCTGTGTTGGCATAGCAATAATAAAAATGATGGAATTGATTAAACTATCCTATCCATTAAAGATTAAAGCGACCAATTAAACCATTTAGTTTTTCCGATAATTCCGATAACTCTATTGCACTTTTTGAAACTTCTACCATTGATCGACTTGTTTCTTCTGATGAAGCAGATGTTTGTTCTATACCCGCAGCAGCTTCTTCCGTAATTGAGGCAATTTCCTCAATAGAAGTCCCCATTTCTTGACTATCTGCAGACATAGATGATAGATTCTCTGTTATTATTTGAATATTGCTTACCATCTGTTCCATGGCTTGACTAATTTCTGCAAAAGTCTCTCCAGTAGATTTTATTTGCTCTGTTCCCCTCTCAACCTCTTGATATCCATTTTGTAAAGAATTCACAACTTCAGTTGACTCATCTTGTATTCCCTCTACAATTGTCGTTATTTCTGTAACCGAGCTTGCGACTTGCTCAGACAAAGCCCTAACTTCATCAGCAACTACTGCGAATCCGAGTCCATACTCACCTGCACGCGCTGCCTCAATTGCAGCATTGAGAGCTAATAAGTTTGTTTGATCAGCGATCCCTTTTATAACAGAAACTAATTTTGAAATTTCATGTGAATATGTATCCATTCCCTGCACTTTATGGACTGACTCCTGTACAATCTGGTCAATAATCGCCATTTGCTTAACAGATTCCTTCATAAGTTGTCCACCCGTCCCCGTCATTTTAAGCACAGTATTGGATGACTCATTCATACGATTACTAAAAACATTAATATTTTGCACTTCGTTTGCAAATGCCTCCATAGAAACTGAAAGTTCACTTGCATTATTTGCTTGCATTTCAGATCCAGATGAAAGCTCCTCTGTTGTAGTTGCTACCTGCTCTGATCCAGTCATCACAACTTCTGCTGTTTGGGTTAATGACAAACTTCTTTGATCTAAGTGCTCCGATATTTGGGTAATTTGTTCAATGATATTTCTTAAATTCGTACTCATTATATTTATTGCACTTGCACTACGTCCAATTTCGTCATTTCCAACATAATCTATTTTCTCTACTGCCAGATCACCATCAGCGATCTTATTACTTACTTCTACCACACGATTTAGATTTCGCGAAATTACTCTACTAATGAAAAATACTAGTGATCCCCCGATAAGTATGGAAGCAATCATTGATCCAAGCAATACAAATACTGTTAATTTCTGATGATTATCGACAATATTAACAGCTATATCTCTTTCTTCATTGACCATGGTGCGAAGTTCATCAAGTAAAAAGATGGATTCTTTCCTTAACTCTTCGATCCATGTAATAGCTACATCTGTATTTACTGACTGACCATTAGAG
>Ga0079226_10002547_pt1 | contig 14087 bp, 16 predicted proteins | sample Poulit2014_FD_76345 | JGI IMG/M metagenome (GOLD analysis project Ga0079226, IMG submission 76345) | Agricultural soil microbial communities from Georgia to study Nitrogen management - Poultry litter 2014 | ecosystem: Environmental > Terrestrial > Soil > Agricultural land | place: USA: Georgia... | reverse complement strand
GCACCATAAATAATATCATTATTTTTATTGACTAAATGATATCTATCCAAAAAATATCCTACCCCCAAAAGCAGCAACCAAATACTCAAATTAGTAAAAATATGTTTTCGTGCTCTGGGAGAGATGCCTAAATTAGATCCAAATCCATTGTTAGGCAAAGAAATACCTCGGGTGGCAAGATGAAATACAGTCATTACAGCAGTAACAAAAAAGAATAGCAACGCAAGGCTATTTTGAACAGTCTCTATAAAAGGAAGTATAAAAACATAAAAAGACACATCTTTTCCAAAAAGAGGATCTGCAGTTCCAAAAGGCTGAGCATGTAAGAATCTCAGATATTCATTCCACTGTGCCGAAAAACTAAAAGCAAAAAACAAACTAATGATAATAGCAAAAGTGTATAATATCGTCTTTATCTGCTTCACACTCACATGTGCCATATTAGGAGTACCTTGCACACTCTGCCCTAAATCCAAATGAATAGGTCTGATTTCTTTACTCAAAAATCGAATATTCACAGCAATATACAGCAGCACAAAAATCAGGGAGAGCAGAAAAAGTACAATTTCAGTTACCTTAATAGTCCAAAAGATATTCTCATATCCAAGACCATCCATCCACAAATATTTTACAATGAAACTAGATACAACTCCTAAAATGATAAATAGGAAAATGATGATCCCAACCCACAGAAGCCGCTTATTTTTCTTTGTTAAAGCCATGGTACTAAAAATAGATTAATAATATACAATAATAGTACATTAGACTGAGGCCTGCAAAAGAAAGCATCATCTTTTTAATCTAGCCCGCATTATTAAGTTAAAATAAAACCATCTTAGCTCATCCAGACCAACACAAAGTCTCCCAGACATTCATAATTAGCGTCCAATCGACGTTTAAATCCATCATACTCTACCGACACTTTTATTTCCCCCTCTTCCTTGATATGAAAGGGTTCCACCCTTATATTTTTTCTGATATTCGCATCTTTACGACCCAGCCATTTATAAATTGCTTCTTTCGCACTCCAACATAAAGTATAAACCGTGTCATTATCTATCATTTGTTCATATTCCAAATCACTCAAGAACCTTCCGGCCAACCGTTTTATTTTCGGATTCACTTTTTCCAAATCAATCCCTACATTGTCATCTTCACTCACAATCACTGCAGCATATTTATCACTATGTGTAATAGAGAAATGATAGGATTTATCCCTGAGATAGGGTTTTCCACAAATATTAATCTCTATTTTCTCTACCGGAAATGTAGGAATCAAGGTTTTCAAAAGTTTTCTTCCGGCCAAGTGTTGCAACCTTTTTACAGGATGTTTAATCTTTTTTTGGGCAGAAACATCTGATAAAAAATAAGATTCAGGCTCATTTATCTCCCAAATCCCTATTTTTGTCTTTTTATTAATTTGTATAGTACGGATTAATGCCATAATTTTCGGTACAAAAGTAACAAGTAATAAACAACAAAACATGATTCTTTCCGATTCTCGTATTTTGAAAGAAATGGAAGCCGGAACTATCCGGATAGATCCATTCGATCGACAGTTCTTGGGCTCTAATTCTTATGACGTTCATCTAGGAGATTTCCTGGCAACCTACAAAAATAATATTTTAGATGCACGAAAACATAACGAAATAAATCATTTCGAAATTCCTGAAGAAGGCATTATCCTAGAGCCGCATCAATTATATCTGGGCGTCACACAGGAATATACCGAAACCTACAAACATGTTCCTTTCTTAGAAGGTAAATCTTCCACCGGAAGATTGGGAATAGACATTCATGCTACAGCAGGAAAAGGAGATGTAGGATTTTGCAATACCTGGACCTTAGAAATTTCTTGTACCTTACCTGTAAAAATATATAAACGCATGCCTATCGGCCAATTAATTTATTTTGCAGTGGAAGGAGATATCACAGTTCCTTATCACAAAAAAGGGAATGCAAAATATACTGAAAGAACTGTTCATCCTGTAGAAAGTATGATGTGGAAAAACGAATTCTGAAAATACTTCGAAAATTTATCCTTCCTATTCTCCTTTTAATTGGAGTAATTATCCTCTTTTCTATGTATAAAAATCAGAAAAGATTATATAAGGAGACCTTAGATCTTAATCGTAATCTAGCCGCTGAGGTTAACGATCTTTTAAAGCAAAAAGACAATCTACAACAAAGTATTCGGCAGCTACAACAAGCTGATGCCACCCAAGAAATTCAGCAACCTACTTTCATCAATCAAAAACAATATTACCGTAAGCACTGGAAAGAATATATTCATCTTTCAGCAAATGATTATAAAACCGGTTTTTTGGGAGGAATTAAAGATTTAAAAATCAATATAAATAACCAAACAGATTTCCGCATCAATCGTGCTGTAGTGAAGATATACTACTATAGAGCAAATGGAGATTTATTTAAAACGGAAAATGTTTCTCTCAAAAATATCGCGGCACAAACCAGTCGTTCAGTTTCTGCACCCGAAAGTCCAAGAGGACTAAGTGTTAAAGTAGATTTTATCAAGATCACAAGCCGCTCCATGAATTTTTGTTATAATAAAAATAAAAAGCCGACTTCAAATAATTCGGATCCATATAAATGTTCCTAATGTTTCCCAAATACCATTAGACCAAAGCCAATAACTGGCTCCCCAAATAAATAAGTAAAACCAGCTTAATTAATTCTGCAGCCACATAAACAAAATGCATGTTAGATTTCGGTGGTTGTTCTCCGGCAATGACCTGATTAGCTCTTTTATCCATCTTAGGTAGCCATACCACCGTCTGCAGAATTAATATAAAAATCAGAACAACACCAACCCAAACAAAAGGGTCTAATGATATATCTGTACCGGGACCATCCACAAAAGCAAGTACACCAATCAGTAACAAAAGGAAACAGGCCCATTCCACCCTGTTTAATGCTTTAAATATTAGCCTCCCAATACTCAGACCAACCGGCAATTTGACGCCCGGAGCTCTAAATTTCAACCAAGATTCCATAAAGCTAATCGCTCCTACAAATCCAACCCAAATAAAGCAAATCCCTATCATAAATGAAAGTCCCATCATGAAGATTTTTTATATTAAATATACGATTAAGTTGCGAAACTTCCAATATTTTCTCTGCCAAACAATCTCATTTGAAAGACATAAGCCACCTTTTGTGCCCTAAAACGCGCCTCCTCTGCGACACTCCCTTCAAAGTGATGTGTAATGGTTTCTTCCCACAATTTCAGCCATTGTGAAAAATGATCAGGACTAATAGCCAATGGTTGATGTTTAATAAATGGATTACCAAAATAAGTAGTACCTTCTTCTAAAAGCAGTGTTTGCCAAAATCTATACATTTTATTGAGATGATGTTCCCAATCATCTATCGCACGATTAAATACAGGACCAAGTAAACTATCAGCACGAATTTTTCCATAAAATTCATCTACCAATAATTGTATATCTTCAAATGTACTGATATCCTTCATCATTTTTCTATCCTTTTCGTTTTTTCAACGGAACAAAGCTAGCAATAAATGGGATAAACATACTACTCAAATAATGCTCTGGTGTGAAATAACGGATTAAGAAATAAATGCCCCAGGCAATAAAGGCAATAATAAGCATCCATACCCAGGCCGGTATTGCCAAAGGCGTTTCTGAACCGGTTACTACGAACATATCCGGACGTTCATGCCCGTATGCATTAATAGTGATCGGTAGATCATGATCCACTACATCATTTTTATCTAACCCAACCACCGTAATTGCAGGTCCGTTTCTCACTTTAAAAGGGATTTCTTTCACGCCTTCCCTTCCTTTTGTAGAACGAGCTACGACTTTTAAAATATGATCTCCGTCTGTAATCTTAGTCGTATCCAACACCATTTTGACAGGGGGCTTATACTCTGCCAAGGGAGATGTTTCATCGTCTAAATAGATTCTAACTATTCGATTATCACTATCTTTCTCCATAAGTATTTTTATTAGAATTTAAAATACTGTATTTAATATGGCTGCGTTTCTTCTCTCCGGGCTTAACCAGAAATTTAACGCTATAAAATAACACCACCAATACAAAGGCAATTCCCAGATACATAATTATATAATCCCAAGTACCTTGAGGACCGGGACCATGCACAACTCCTTTTAACCAGGCAGGTTGCTGCTCATCACAAAGCTCACAAGCCATGGCCGCCGGCATACTAGTCAGCAATAGGCCAACTAAAGCAATAATCCTTTTCATACTATAACTATTTAAAAATTAACTATTTCTACTCCCTGCTTTGCGCCACATCATCTACAGTAATAGTGGCACCATCATTTCCCCAGCTTGTTCTTTCATAATTAATGATAGCTGTAATTTCTTTATCACTCAATCTTCCTTTAAATGGCGGCATTACACTATATTGAGAACGCGCATCATAACCTTCCAAAACTATTTTAATATGCAAGGAGGCATCATCATCATTTACTATATCGCTTCCTTTCAATGAGGGGAAAGCTCCGGGCACACCTTCTCCGGAAGTCTGGTGACAAACTGCACAATTGGCCTGATATAAAGCCTTCCCATCAGGAAGCTCACTTCCACCTTCCGCCCCACCGGAAGAAGCGGTTGATCCGACGGATGTGGTTTTTCCCTTATTTCCATAAGACTTTGGATCCGGCAGAAAATCATCCGGTGTAGGAATCTTTTCCTGCTTCAAGGATAATAAATAGGCTACCAAATCCTGCGCCTTTTGCGTCGCTACAACTGTTCCTTTGATGTCATGAGTATTTTTATATTCCTCAGGAATATTCACGATAACAGCCTTTGAAGAATCAACATGTGCTTTCACTTCAAAAAGCCAAGGAAATGCCGGCATGATAGATTGAGGTACCACAGATCTCGGATTGAAAAGATGGCTATATTGCCAGGCAGCCGCGGGCAACCTCTTCCCTACATTGGTCAAATCCGGTCCGGTACGTTCACTTCCCAACAAAGAGGGGGATTGTTGCCAAACATTCATTCTTTCCTTGCTATAATAATAATCCGCCGGAATAGAAGGTCTGCTGCCCCACATTTTATCCATTTCAATATTACGAACTTGTTGGGTATGACAAGCTGCACAACCGTTCGCTATATAAAGTGCCAGTCCCCTGCGCTCTTGTGCAGTCATTCCATCATCTTGTGGTAAGCTACCATTAGCCTGCTCCACCTGAATAGCAGGAACAACCGCAATTAAAATTGCTAACAAGGCATACAGCACAAAGATAGTTATCAAAAACTCCTTATGATTTTTATGAAAATTAAAAAGCATCTATTTATTGTTTTAAGCGATGGATAATGATTCAGAATTTTCTGATTCTTCTAATTCGGCAGCTGGTTCTATATCTCTAATCGGTTTCTTTTTACATACAACATACATATTATATGCGAAAACAATATGCGAAACCAACATTAGAGATCCGCCCACAGCACGCCACAACCAGTAAGGAGCCATCATCACAACGGTCTGAATAAATGGAACACCTTCCATCCACATCACTCCTTTAATCGTTCCTCCAATCATCATTGAAAATTCATATAATAGTAAACCGACAAATGCCAGCCAGAAATGCATTCCCACTAACGACTGCTTAGGCTCTCGCCCCATTAGCCTCGGCATTAAGTAATAAATACACCCCCAAAGCATGAAGCAAATAATACCATACATCGTCATGTGCGAATGGGCTACTGTATAATCTGTTAAATGCCATGCATAATTCGTAAATCGGAAAGCTTCAATACTGCCTTGCGAAGATCCCAGGAAATAGTAGATTACACCAACTAATATAAAAGGCAAAACATAACTTTCCGAAATAGCCTTCCAACTCCCTCTCATCGTCAACAAAAAGTTGGTTGTACCTGAAAACACAGGAATAAACATTCCCACACTAAATACAATAGCAATGGTCTGCAACCACCATGGAATAGGACTAAAAATAAAGTGATGACTTCCTATCATCGTATAGAACAACATCTGCGTCCAGAAAGCCAAAACACCCAAAGAATAAGAATGAATAGGTTTATTCAAAGACGCAGGCAGGAAGTAATAGATAAGACCCAAAGTAAAGGTCATAAACCACATTCCAACTGCATTATGCATATAATATCCCTGAACAATCGTTTCCCCTAAACCGTCTTGGTACCAAGGCAAATAACCAATCGTAACCATCACCAGCGTCCAAGCCAATGCAGCAATAATATACCAATTTGAGATATAGATTTCCGATACTTTTCTCGTAGCAATTGTCTTATAAAAGTTATATAGCGTCAAGATCAAACCAAAACCAAATAACCCCATCACGGGCCAGATATACTCTCTGTATTCTCCTCCTCCATTGTTAATGCCGGCCATAAGAAAAATATCACCTATCAAAACGGCAGCATTAATTAATCCAAAGGACCACCATCCTACTTTAAGACTATATAGCTTCGTATTGGAAGTTCTGGGAATAACAAAATTAGCTAAACCAATCATTGCCATAGAAGCCCATCCCCAAAATACGGTATTGGTATGCACCGGACGTAATCTTCCAAAACTCAACCATGCCACATGATCTGCATCAGGAGCTACAAATTTAATCCCTAAATACTCTCCCACGCTGGTTCCAAAAACAAGCCAAAAGGCTGACATTCCAATAAAAGCGATAATTAATTTCCGCAATCCGGGATCTACGTTAATGGCTTCTCTTAAATATTTTTTCTCACTAACAAATGGAATTTCCAATTTGGAGGATGCCTGACTAACAATTCCTTTCTTATCAACAGGAACATCCTCTCCCGCAAGTTCATTTCCTTTTAATTTAAATAACAGCGCCTCTCTCCTTTTCTCAAGCATTTCATCCAACTCTTTCCCTTCTAAATCCAATAATTCCTTATGAATTGCTTTCAATTCCTTCTCTTTTCGCTTATACTTTGCCTTTCCTAAAAGTTTATTCAGGCGAATAACCATAATAACCACCAACAACAACAATAGTAATATAGCAAAAACAACAGCCGCTATGATTGCAAAATGTTTAAAAGCTACCTTAGATACGCCATCCTCGTTCTGTGCAAAAAGAGGGAGGGAATAAAAACTTAGAAATAAACTAATGGACAAAAACAGAAAGGAAGATAAAATCTTGGAATATTTCATCATTTACACATTATTTAAAAATACAAACTTGATTAAAGAGAAAGTAACGAATCTTATTATTTCGTGTTTACCCGAAATTGGCGTTTATGGATAAGCTCATTCAGTTCCTGGCGACTTAAATTCATAATATCATTAGAAGTAACCGGCCGACGGAATACCTCTTGCTCCTTATTATCTTCTTCAATGTCATCCAATTCATTTACTCTTGACATTAAAAGCAACCCCAAAAATACCAGAAAGATAACACCAATTACAGCTATACCAACCACCAGTCCTTCCATAGTCAGACTTCCTGCACTACCTAATCCATAAGCAAGGGCTTGCACCGGTGTAAAAAGCACACAGAATAAAATGGTCGCACAAAAAAGGGGAACAAATTTCTTTACGCTCGTTCGTTTTCTAAGGATATTCATCATCATCTTTTTATTTATAATTGCAAAATAAAGTATAAAAAGGTAAATAAATATTGATACAAATCACCCAAAAACATGATTTATATCATCATTTATCATGATTGATTCGACACCCTTATTTCAAGATGTTATTTACGAACTAGATATGTCAAAATTTTGAGGAGCTAACAAATAATGTTGAGACGCAACCGACATATCACGCCAAACTTTATTCAAATGAGAGGTAGGAAAAACCATATTCATTCCACAAACAGGATACAAAAGAAAGAGCATTCTTCTTGCCTTTTCTGCAGCTATTCTTGCCCGGTCGGTTAAATCATCCAAAAGATTCAAAGAAACATCATCTTTATTCACATACCGTGTCCAGATAGTCTCTAACGTGCTATACATATCTTCCCGAGCCACAAGAAAGGGTGGAATTGCCTGTTTCGTAAGCTGCTTTATTATTTCATTTTCTTTTAAGACCACATTCTCATTAAGTGGCTTTTTGGATTCCAACAATGAATTATACAAATCAATAAAATGCATTCCCATTCCTACCGGCATCACCGCCATATTCAACACAGCCAGTACATTAAAAGGGAAGCGATACAAGGCACCGAAAGCTTGTTTGGAAGGTGTTAAAAGAGAAAAAGCCTGATCTTCCGGCACAAAAATATCATCTACACTAAATTCATTACTACTGGTTGCACACAAACCGGTGGTGTGCCAAGTATCATATATTTGCACATACTGTGTCTCAAAAATAAAAGACAACATTTTTTGTTTTCTCTCATTTTCTATTGGAACCCCTTGCCTGTCATAAAGATAAGCATTGGCGGTAAAATGCGTTGCATGTGCCGACCCACTCGCATATTTCCACCGACCTGTCAGCCGATAGCCACCACTCACTTTGACCGCTTTTCCGCTTGGCGCACCACTTCCTGCACAACACACCTTTGCATCGCTAAAAACAGAGCGAGCCGTGTTTTCATCCAGATAGCCTGAAAACATATTGGCTCCGGCAACCAGATTCACTACCCACCCTACATTCCCATCAGCCTGAGCCAAATCCTCAAAGAAATGAACAATCTCAGGCAAAGGCCATTCTAATCCACCATATTCCTTAGGAACCATCACACGCAATGCATCTATTTCGTATAACGCATTCAAAACCTCCTGAGGCAATCGCCCTAGTTGCTCTGTTTCAAAGGTGTTCCTGTGAACAATTTCCAATAAATCTGTCGTTAACATTGTTTGAGAATTTGTATCATTTCATTCTACAGAACAAATAAACGATAATTTTATCAAAGAATTATAAAAGCAAGGCTTTCAATGGGTTTATTCTTCCAATTCATCCATCATAATATCGGCATGTGCATAGGCTGCACCGGCTCTCATTTCAGAAGCCACCCAGATAGCCTCCATAATTTCTTCCTTGCTGGCTCCTTTGTTAACAGCTCCTCTACTATGTGCCCTGATGCAGTATGGACATTGCGTAACATGAGCCACAGCTACTGCAATCAGCTGTTTTGTTTTCTCATCTAACGCGCCTTCTTCAAATACCGTTTTACTAAAATTTCTCCAAGCTTCAATATTCTTAGGAGCTAATTCAGCCTTCTTCTTGTTTGTTTCTCTGTTTGAAGCAGGAAACATCTCTTTTTGTGACATATCTTGTTTTTTTATGGTTACATGGTTTTATGGCTACATGGCTAACAATTTAACAGCGCAACAATCCAACCTAAAATTACGATAAATCTTTTAGCTGAATATAACAGAAACATTATCTTTGCCAAAATTCTAAAAAGATATGGCATTACAAGCAGGAATTGTAGGTTTACCTAATGTGGGCAAATCCACTTTATTTAATGCACTAAGCAGTGCGAAAGCGCAAGCAGCAAATTTTCCATTTTGTACGATAGAGCCCAATGTTGGCGTTATTGCTGTGCCTGATAAAAGACTTGCTAAGTTGGAATCTTTGGTACACCCACAACAAGTAGTACCTGCTACTGTAGAAATTGTAGATATTGCCGGATTAGTCAAAGGCGCCAGTAAAGGAGAAGGACTGGGTAATCAGTTTCTTGGCAACATCAAGAATACGAATGCCATCATACATGTTCTTCGCTGTTTCGAAGATGATAACGTTGTTCATGTTGACGGAAATATTGATCCTGTTCGTGATAAAGAAATCATCGATACTGAATTACAATTAAAAGATCTGGAAACGGTTGAGAACACGATTCAACGCAGTAAAAAACAGGCCAAAAGCGGAGACAAAGAAGTACAGCGAGGAATCAGCATCTTAGAAGAGTTAAAAAAACATTTGGAAGGTGGACAATCTGCCCGTACCTTTAAATGCAATGAGGAAGATAGAATATCTTTTCTAAAGGATATGTTTCTTTTAACCGAGAAACCAATTATATATGTTTGCAATGTCGGAGAGGAAGAGGTTTTATCAGGGAATGATTATACCCAAAAAATAGAAACCATTGCCAAAGAAGAGAACGCAGCCGTTTTACTGGTTAGTGCCTCCATAGAATCCGAGATTGCCGTATTGGAAGATTTTGAAGATCGGCAGGCCTTTTTGGAAGATTTAGGACTAAAAGAAAGTGGCGTCTCTCGATTAATCACTTCCACATACAGACTATTGAATTTAATTACCTATTTTACCGCAGGCGAAAAAGAAGTAAAAGCCTGGACTATCACCAACGGGATGACCGCACCTCAGGCAGCGGGAGTTATACATACCGATTTTGAAAAAGGATTTATTAGAGCAGAAGTAATCAAATATAAAGATTACATTGAGAACGGTTCAGAAGCAGCCTGTAGAGATGCAGGGAAACTGAATCTTGAAGGGAAAGAATATATCGTAGAAGATGGGGATATAATGCACTTCAGATTCCACGTCTAGACTAGACTCTCTATCTAAAAACGCTTAGAAATAGCCCCCAATAGGATTAATATCTCATCGGGGCTATTTTATTACTCACCTATTTTATTATCATTGCTGACTAAGGTCATTGATGGATTTCACTACGCCCTTATACTTATCGGCAACTTTCTTTTGAAAACCATTCCATTCCTGCTCCGTTTGATTCTTTGATTTTTTAAGAAATTGAACCAAAGAATCACGCTTGGATTCTATTTTTTCAATTTTTAGTTCCATCCGCTCCTTCATCACTCCTTTGTGTTCCTTAGCACTGCTATCCCACTTCGCAATAGATTCATTTAAAGCCTGCACCCGCTGATTCCAAGAAGAATCAAACTGATTTACCTGACTTTGAAACTGATCTTGAGATTCTGAAGATCCATTTTGTGCCTTTTTTGAGGAGTTACTACAAGAAGTCATAGCAAACATGCCCAAAGCTAAAAATAACATAAAAAGGGAAGTGTTTTGTATCTTTTTCATAACTATATCTTTAAAATAAAATATAAATATAAGAAATTTATTTTTTAATATAAAATTAACTTTTTGATTATTCTATACTGCGAGTCTCACAAAGAGCTAAAATAGTGATTTTAGTCATCTATATAAATAGAAGTTTTGAAAAAGAATCAAAGTATCCAGAGAGGCGCAATGATACCCAATCTTACTTCATTTCTATTATAACTGGAGGATCCCAAATCTTCCTTCGCCAATTTGGAATAAGCAAAATAACGACCGATATAAGCCACAAAAAAGCGTATATCCATATCCTGAAATGGATGATAATAAAGCGTAGGGATTATTCCATAACTTGTCCTTAAGTGATCTCTTCCACTTTTTTCACTCTTCACATCTTCCCCATAGGCCGTACTGGTCATCATCGTAAGCAACCCACTAAATTGTGGGCTTATTGTATATTTAGCCCGCAACCAATTACCAATATAGGTCACATCCTGAGCTGCATATTCTCCTCCAATAATATCAGTTGCAATATTTTTTGTATCTACCTGCTCATAGCTATAAGAGAAATCATACATGAGTGTAAAACGCTGATTATGGTATTTGTGTCCCAATGTAACATAAAACGTTCCCATATTTTTCACTTGTCTGGAATAACTAACGCTATAAATAGTTTCCAACTTTTTATCAAAAAAATTCCCATTCCATCTTCCCACAAATTCTACCGGCCAATCCGGTTCTTCAATATTTGCAGCTACATCTTCTCCATAGAGATCTTCATAAAGCATGGTTCTTGAATTCAGTATTTGAAAACCCAATGTATGATTTTCCGACAGTTGATAGTTCATCCCCACGCCCGTTACATAAGAGAGCGCATTACTATGAATATCATTATATTTCAAGATATCCATCGGACTAAAAGCATATTCATATCCACCAAAAAAAGCAGATTGTTTCCCTAATTGGATATTCCATTTGGGGGTTAGTATAATATCTAAATAAGCTAATTCTATGTTACTCCCCAATTGGTCAAGGGTCTGAATACTATTATTTTTATTAAAGCGGTCACGGAAGTAGAAATGTATATTCTTATACACCTTTCCCGAAACTTCTATCGCAGTATATTGATTTTCAAATTCAGCCCCCTGATAATCATGATCTCCGCCACGAAGCATATATCCTCTCATGCCAAAACGCATTCCGAGCATAACATTCACATTTTTCAACAGTTTTTCCTTCTTTTTAGAAAGAAAAGGCGTTGAAAGACTGTCCTGATTTAATAACTGCGCCGAACCTGTAAATGGTAAAAGAATAAGAATAAGGGGAAAAAGTCGTTTCATTATTATTGGATTTTGCGCTTTCACCCATTAATGTATAACTAAATATCCAATATCTAAAATTTATATAAACTAATCCTTATAAACTTTCGTTCAAGATATCATTTTTTTGTCCAAAAACCATTCTTCTGCATCTCTTATCGCTAAAGTAATGTTATGACATGGTAAATCCAGTTCTGCTTTAGCTTTAGCATTACTATAATAATTTTTAACACAAAGAATCTGCATATTTACATAATGAGCCGATACCGGTATGCCCATTTTCACTAAACCGGTACCAATACGACCTATAAAAAGCAGAACAGATTTGGGGATGGAAATTATCCGGCTCTTTTGTCCTGTCACCTGTATTAATTTCTCATAAAAAGCTTTGTAGCTCATATTTTCATTCGCCAACAAATAACATTCTCCCGGACGTCCCTTTTCTATTGCCTGACATACCGCATAAGCAGCATCTTTCACATGAATAAAATTTTTTCCTCCGGGAGGTGCAATAATAAATTTTTTCTTATAGCCTCTTAAAATAATTTCTCCCGAACTGGGTTTACTGTCATACGCGCCAAGCATAAAAGTAGGATTCACCACCACAAGTTCAGTCTGTAATTCCCGAGCAAGCGCAAGTGCTACTTTTTGCGCCTCATACTTACTTCTGGCATAACAAGCCCGACTAAATGGAAAACTTATTTTTTCTTTTTCGGTACCCGGATTATCCTTCGTACCAAAAGCAAAAGCATTTGCTGAGCTTACCAATATCACTCTTTTTACGCCATAATCATTCGCCGCTTTAAGTACGCCAATAGTTCCATCTACGTTAACGCGTTTATACTTGTTATAATTCAGCGAAGATTGGGAAGTATCGGCAGCCACATGAATAACGATATCACAACCTTCAACAGCCTCCAAGACAGAATCTTTATTGGTCACATCGCCAATACAAACTGCTAAATTTTGATGAGAAATCAATAACTTACGTCTATCCCGCACCATTGCCTTCACTTGTGCTCCACGATCTAACAGTTCCAACAATATATTTGTTCCTAATAAGCTATTTGCTCCTGTCACCAACACTTTCATAGGCTTTTCCAACTTTTTTTTCCTCTTTAATTTCTCTCCATATAATGCGTGTCAACATTGGACATCTAAGACTAACCGGAATAATCCTCGTCAGGAACCGATTAAATTTATTCCCATTTCCTATGATAATATGGGTGCGTTTTTTGAATAAATTTTCAATCGTCTTTTTCGCCGTATATTGTGCTGATAATACACTCATTTTGGCAATTGTACCTTGTTTAATAATCCGGCGCATAGAATCAAAATGAGTGGTCATTGGTCCCGGATAAACCACACTTACGAACACGCCTGTACCTTTTAATTCCTGATAAAGACCTTTTGAAAAAAAGCGAACAAAATCTTTAGATGCCGGATAGACCGTTTTATAACCCAAGGGGGTAAATGCCGCCATACTGGACACATTTAAAATCCAAGATGTTTCATTCGTCCGCAACAGTGGCAACAATTCATGAGTAAAAAGGGTAGTTGCTCTGATATCTAATTGAATAATGGTATCGATTAAAGATGTTTCTGCTTTTTCAAACTCTGCTGTTCCGCCAATACCCACATTATTTATTAATACACTTAACAAGTAATTCTCTTTCACCCAACAAACCACTCTCATGATTTCCTCTTTTTCGGTAAGATCACATTCTATAAAGTCCGTATCAACACTATATTTCACAGATAGGTACTGACAATAAGTTTCCAGATTCTCTCCGGGCAAAGCAGTTAGTAATACATTATAATTGCGT
>Ga0079226_10002546_pt1 | contig 14090 bp, 11 predicted proteins | sample Poulit2014_FD_76345 | JGI IMG/M metagenome (GOLD analysis project Ga0079226, IMG submission 76345) | Agricultural soil microbial communities from Georgia to study Nitrogen management - Poultry litter 2014 | ecosystem: Environmental > Terrestrial > Soil > Agricultural land | place: USA: Georgia... | reverse complement strand
TGGGTTGTGATCGAGGAGGAAACTGTGTCGACCAAGGCCGCCGCCCTCATGTTCCGGGTCGTAGCGATCGCCGAGGCTTTCTCATGGGCGGGCCTGTTGATCGCGATGTTCTTCAAGTACGTCATCGAGCTGGGTGAGGGTGGTGTCCCCACGCTGGGCATGGTTCACGGCGTCCTGTTCGTCGGCTACGTGGTGACCTCGCTGGTGGTGTTCCGTGCGTTGGAGTGGCGGGTGAAGACACTCGGTCTTGCGCTGGTTTCCGGGATTCTCCCGTTCACCAGCGCGGTGTTCGAGTCCTGGGCACTGCGTACGGGTAAGCTCGACGGCCCCGATGTGACCGCGCAGGGTGGTGTCGGCCTCGCCACGAGCGGTCCCGCCCACGTGTGAGCCGAGTCCTTCTGAGTCGAGTCCTGTCGCCGGGCTCCCGACCACCAGCGGTGGCTCGGGCGCTCCGCGACGGGCGAGCGCCGGCTCAGTCGGTGAAATCGCCCGTCGCTTTGCGGACCCGTGTCAGCAGCTCGGTGAGCTGACCGGTCTGACGGTCGGTCAGCCCGGTCAGGCCGAAGTCGATATGGGTGACGGCGTCGGTGGCGACGCGGCGACGTTCTTTTCCGTCAGCGGTGATTTCCACGAGCGTGGTGCGGCGGTCGGTGGGGTGTGGCAGCCGCTTCACCAGGCCGTCCTTTTCCAGCCGGTCCACGATATTGGTCACGCTGGTCGGATGTAGCTGCAGGCGTTCCCCCATCACCCGCATGGGGAGGCTGGCGTGCGTGGAGAAACTCAACAACACCAACGCTTCGTAGCGGGCGAAGGTCAGGCCGTGTGGTTTGAGTGCGTTGTCGACGGCTGACTGGATGATCTGCTGTACCCGCATGATCCCGGTAGCGGCCGCCATCGTTTCCGACGGTCCGATCCGCTCCTGCCACAGGGTGGCCGCACGGGCGATCGGGTCGAACGGCAGCGGTCGGTTCATCACGGTCCAAGTTACCAGCGCGTCCGGCGGCCCCACGGGGTAGCCTGGTGGCTATGATCGTCGCTTTCAGTATTACTCCGTCGGCGCCGGGTGATGACGCGGGCGTGAGCGAGGCCGTTGCGGAGGCTGTTCGTGTGGTGCGCGAGTCGGGCTTGCCGAACTCGACGGACGCGATGTTCACCAGTGTCGAGGGTGAGTGGGACGAGGTCATGGACGTCGTCAAACGGGCTGTCGACGCTGCCGGTGAGGGAGCTTCCCGCGTGGGACTCGTACTCAAGGCCGACATTCGCCCCGGTTACGAGACGGGCCAGCTCGCCGACAAAGTCCAACGCGTCGAGCAACATCTGGGGAACGGGTAGGCAGCGCTCGCACGGTTGGGGCTACGTGCCAGGATGGGGACGTGACACAGCCACGCGGATCAGCACAGCAGTCAGCGGCAGCGTCGGCCGCGCTCTCGGGTGCGGTCGACCTGTCCGCGGTGAAGGCGCGTGCCGAGGCGAGCCAGCCGAGCTCCGGCACGCAGGGTGGTGGCGCATCGGCCGGCGGTGCGGCCGTGGTCGAGGTGACCGAGGCGAATTTCCAGGCCGAGGTCGTCGACCGCTCGATGCGTCAGCTCGTTCTTGTCGACCTGTGGGCTGACTGGTGTGAGCCTTGTAAGCAGCTCAGCCCTGTCCTGGAGAAGTTGGCGAACGAGTCCGGCGGCAGCTGGGGGCTCGCCAAAGTGGACGTGGACGCGAACCCGCGAATTTCGCAGCTGTTCGGTGCACAGTCCCTGCCGACGGTCGTGGCGATCGCTGCGGGACAGCCGGTCGACGCGTTTTCCGGAGTACAGCAGGAACCGCAGTTGCGGCAGTGGATCGACTCCCTGGTGCAGGCGGTGCAGGATCGGGTGTCCGGTGGGGGGCAACCGGTCGAGGAGGCCGAGCAGGAGCCGGAAGATCCCAGGTTCACCGAGGCCGAGACGGCGCTCGAACAGGGCGATTTCGCGGCGGCCGAGCAGGCGTACCAGGGCATTCTCGACAGCGAGCCGAATAACGAGCAGGCCAAAGCGGCGTTACAGCAGACCCGGTTCGCCGCCCGTGCCGCCAATGTGGACGCGTCCGCTGTCGCCGCCGCGGATTCCGCCCCCGATGATCTGGATGCGCAGTTCGCCGCTGCCGATTACGAGATGGCCCGGGTCGATGTCGAGGCCGCCTTTACCCGGTTGATCAACGCGGTGCGGCGCAGTTCGGGAGACGAGCGCGCCCGGGTGCGAGACCACTTGGTGGAGTTGTTCGAACTCTTCGATCCTGCTGACGAACGGGTCGCCCGGGCTCGGCGTGAATTGGCGAGCGCTCTGTTCTGACCGTTCCGACCATGCTGGGGCACCGATGTGGAGTGCCCCAGCGTCGGGGGTCAGGCGTACTGTTCGGTGCACGCGCCCGAGCCCTCGAGGTAGCCTTCGCGGAGGGCTTTCACGCGGGAGAACCCGTTGGGGATCTGATTGCCGTGCACATCCGCCGCGATGAGACTGTTGGGCTGCAACAGTTCCGCGATGGCCTCGTCCAGGTCGCCGGAGGAGAGCCGCAGTGTCTGATCCTCCTGACTGGCCGTGTCTGCCCAGGCGCCGACAAGGCAGGCTGTCCGCAGCGCCGCGTTCTGGTCGTCCAACGGAAGGCCGACGCCCTGTTGGATACCGAGGACGTACCGTGATGCCACCTCCGCGTAGGCCGCGAAGTCGCCGAGGCCGGACCCCTGGGTACTGCGCTTCAGTGGCTTGCCGATCTGTGCGAGTTGTTGCATGTCGATGTGAACCTCGTTGCTTTCGGGGCAATACGAGGCAGGTGCGGTCTGTGGGCCGTCGGGGCAGACACCGTCATCGGAAATGATCTCCGGTGTGGTGGCATCGGCACGTTGGAACGCGGAGTCCAGACTCTGCTGCAGGAGGTTGATCGTTCGTTCGGTCACCCGTGAGTATCCTTGTTCCTGGTCTCCCGGGGCGTACGGTGCTTCCGTAATGCGCTGCTTGATCTTTTCCGGGCGGATGTCGGCGCAGCGCTCCGGCGGGTTGGTGAAGCCGAGCTGGAATGCGTAGGTCCGGTCGAATGCCGTGCCGTGCGCCGACCGCTCTGTTGGCGACTTCCCGGCGGGGTCACGTACGAAGAACAGTGCGCCGAGTACCTGGTTCAGCCCCTGTGAGGTGGAGAGCCTGAAGTACTCGCTGTTGCCCTCGGCCAGCCATCGCATGTAGTTACCGGCGAAGCAGTCGGCCTGTTGTTCCCTGACGATGGTTTTCGTGTCGCGACTGATTCCGGCCCGGCTGCCGAGATCGGACTGGATCGCGTGCCCGTACTCGTGTGCCAGTACGGTTCCGATCGCCATCGGCCCGAATTCTTGGTGCAACATCGGCAACAGCTGCGCGCGGTCCCAGGCGATGACATCCGCCGGAGGGCAGTAGAAGGCGTTCATCGGTATGTCGGAGGTGGAGCCGCCGCAGATGTTGAACGCGCGGCCGTTGGGGTCATAGGAAAGGTAGGTGCTGACCGGCTGGAACTCCGTGTTGAACTGTTCGGGGAAGACGCCGGACCAGTAATCCACCACGTCCGCGACGGCAGCGGTGGCGATGTGGTCGGCCTCGCTGTCGGATACGTTGCGTACGCTCACGTCCGGAGCGGGGGCATCGTCCCGCAGGCCACTCGGGAAGTTCGTGACGGGGAGCCCCGCCACTTCGCCCGAGGCGTGTGGGCTCCCGGACTGGGAGCACGCGGGACCGAGCAAGGCCACGCCGGCAAGTAGTGCGAACAGTGTGTGATGACGGGGTCGTGACCCCCCAGGTCGGGAAAGCATGCCCGTACCCTACTCACCCGGGGAGACCGCTCACGTAACCAATCGGCGATCTTCGGAGCAGTTCGATGATCGGCGGAGCAGCGCTGTGGTGCCGCCCGACACCGCGCGGCGTCGGCTGTGATTATGATTCCGGGCATGAAGGCGGTGCGTCGATTCACGGTGGGTCCGAGTGTCCCGGCATCCCTCGTCGGGCTGCGTGAGCTCGCCAAGAATCTCCGTTGGACCTGGCATCCGCCGACGCGGGACCTGTTCGCTTCGATGGATGACGAGTTGTTCCGCCGCGTTCGGGACCCGCTGCGGATGCTGACCGCGATACCGGCCGAGCGGTTGGCCGAGTTGGCCGCCGACGACGAGTTCCTGGCGAGCACCCGGGCTGCCAAGGAGGATTTGGATCGTTATCTCAGCGAGCCGCGCTGGTATCAGCGTAGGCGTGCTGCGGTGGCTGACGAGTCCACGGCAGCGGGACACCTGCCGGCTGCGGTCGCCTATTTCTCCATGGAGTTCGGGGTTTCCGAGGCGTTGCCCAACTATTCCGGTGGGCTGGGGGTGCTTGCTGCGGATCACCTGAAGGCTGCCTCCGACCTCGGCGTGCCGCTGATCGGGGTCGGGCCACTGTACAGGTCGGGATATTTCCAGCAGTCGCTGACGCTGGACGGTTGGCAGGAGGAACACTACCCGGTGATCGACCCCAAGGGGTTGCCGTTGGAGTTGCTCACCGAACGCGACGGTTCGCCCGTCTCGGTCTCCGTGGCGATGCCCGCGGGACGGCAGCTTCATGCCCAGGTGTGGCTGGCGCGGGTCGGGCGGGTGCCGTTGTTGCTGTTGGATACCGATGTCGACAGCAACGACGAGGACCTACGGGACACCACCGACCGGCCCTATGGCGGCAACGCGGATCACCGCATGCGCCAGGAAATCCTGGCGGGAATAGGTGGGGTCCGTGCGGTACGTCGTTACTGTGAACTGACCGGACATCCACATCCCGAGGTGTTTCACACCAACGAGGGACACGCCGGTTTCCTGGGGCTCGAACGAGCCAGGGAGATCACTCGTGATGGTGAGCTCGATTTCGAGCATGCCCTTCCCGCCGTGCGTGCCGGTACCGTTTTCACGACGCACACCCCCGTCCCGGCAGGAATGGACAGGTTTCCGGTCGAGCTGGTGCGGCGGTACTTCGGGGACGGACGGTTGCTGGGGACGATCGACGTGGAGCGGGTTCTGGCGCTCGGTGTGCAGCAGGACGACGCCGACATGTTCAACATGGCGAATATGGGACTGCGATTGGCGCAACGAGCGAACGGGGTGTCCGCGCTGCACGGTCGGGTGTCGAGACGAATGTTCGCGGAGCTGTGGCCCGGATTCGATGCCGAGGAGGTTCCGATCTCCTCGGTCACCAACGGCATCCACGGTCCCACATGGATGGCGCGGGAGATGAGTTCGCTGCTCGGCGGCAACGACGAGGAATGGGGGCACGCCGACCCGGTGCTCGGGGACTCTGCTGGTGGCCAGTGGACGTGCAGCGCGCGACAGTTGTGGGACCTGCGGCGGGACCTGCGTGGCAAACTGGTGGCCGAGGTGCGACGCAGGGTTCGTTCGGGTTGGCTGGAGCGGGGCGCCTCCGAACTCGAACTGCGCTGGACGGAGTCTATTTTCGACCCAGAGGTGCTGACGATCGGTTTCGCCCGTCGCGTACCGACGTACAAACGACTGACACTGATGCTGCGGGATCCGGAGCGGTTACGTGCGTTGCTGCTCGACGACGAGCGTCCGATTCAGATCGTCGTGGCAGGCAAGTCGCATCCGGCGGACGAAGGTGGTAAGCAGCTGATCCAGCAGATCGCCCGATTCGCCGACGATCCACAGGTCCGGCACCGCATCGTGTACCTACCCGACTTCGACATGCCGTTGGGACGTTACCTCTACCGCGGCTGTGACGTGTGGCTGAACAATCCCACCCGACCGTTGGAGGCCTGTGGCACGTCCGGAATGAAGGCCGCGGTGAACGGTTGTCTGAATCTGTCCATTCGGGATGGGTGGTGGGACGAGTACTACGACGGTGGTAACGGCTGGGCCATTCCCACCGCCAATGGTGTCAGCGACCCGCTGCGTCGGGACGACCTCGAGGCTGCGGCATTGTACGATTTGCTGGCCACGCAGGTCGCCCCGTTGTTCTACGACCGTGACGAGACCGGGATTCCACAGGGGTGGATGTCCATGGTGCGGCACACCCTGGAAACACTGGGGCCCGGGGTTCAGGCGTCCCGGATGCTGCGGGAGTACGTCGAGTCCTACTATCGGCAGGCGGCCGCGCGGGTCGCTGCGGCGAGCGCGGACGATTACCGCGGTGCGCGTTCGCTGGCCGACTACCGTGCGCGGATCGCGCGGGAGTGGCAGCGGATACGGGTGCGGCACACCGAACTGTCACCGGGCAACTCCAGCACTCCCACTGTCGGCGACGAGGTGCGGGTGTCCGCGAGCGTGGATCTGCCCGGGATCGATCCGCACGAGGTCGAGGTCCAGGCCGTACTGGGGCGGGTTGACGATGCGGGCGAGCTCTGTGATCCGGTGACCGTGGCAATGGGACACGTGGGTGACGGTGACTTCGTGGCCACGCTGCGTCTGCCTCATGCCGGCTCGGTCGGTTACACCGTACGTGTGCTGCCGTACCATCCGTTGCTGACGGCTCCGGCAGAACTCGGCCGGGTGGTGCTGGCGTGAGGATGTAGGCACCCTCCCCGTGCGTGTGGTGACGGCGATCGGTGAGAATGGCGCGTGTGACACAGCGCAGCGACCTTGACGATCTCGTGGTGCGGATGTCCGGTGTGGCAGTGCGCCGCGGCGGAGCCACCCTGTTGAACGATCTCGACTGGGACGTGGAACTCGATGAACGATGGGTGATCCTGGGCCCCAACGGGGCCGGGAAGACGACACTGCTGAAACTTGCCGCGGCGGAGATGCATCCGACGATGGGCCGGGTTCATCTGCTCGGTGAGCAGCTCGGCCGCGTCGACGTCTTCGAGCTGCGGCCGCGTATCGGGTTCACGTCGGCTGCGTTGGCCGATCGGATACCGGCAACGGAGACCGTCCGTGACGTTGTGATCAGCGCGGGTTATGCCGTGGTCGGACGGTGGCGGGAAAGCTACGACGCCATGGACACGGAGCGTGCGGATCACCTGCTCGACACGCTCGGGGTCGCGCACCTGTCCCAGCGCCAATTCGGCACGTTGTCCGAGGGGGAGCGCAAACGGGTGTCGATCGCGCGTGCGTTGCTGACCGATCCCGAGATGCTGTTGCTCGACGAGCCCGCGGCGGGCCTCGATCTCGGTGGCCGAGAGGATCTGGTGCGGCGGTTGAGCGGGTTGGCAATGGACCCGGCCGCGCCCGCCATGGTGATGGTGACCCATCATGTCGAGGAGATCCCACCAGGTTTCACTCACGCGCTGTTGCTCGGTGACGGGAATGTCGTCGCCAGCGGACTGCTCGAGGACGTACTCAACAGCGAGAACCTGTCGACGACGTTCGGACAGGACCTGGTGTTGCAACGGTACGGTGATCGATACTTCGCCCTCCGCCGGTGAGTAGCGTTACTTGCCGGTAGTCTCCCGGGCAGGCATGCACAGCGACGTAGGAGGATCGACGTGGCAGAGTTCGTGAGTCTCGAGGTCGAGGCGGGTGTCGGCACGATCCGGCTGGATCGCCCGCCGGTGAACGCACTCAACAACCAGGTGCAGGCCGAGCTTGCGGAGGTCGGACGCGCCGCGAGCACCCGGGACGATGTTCGTGCGGTGGTCCTCTACGGCGGGGAGAAAACCTTCGCGGGTGGCGCCGACATCAAGGAAATGGCGTCGCGGAGCTACGCCGAGATGACCGATTTCGGGGCGGATCTGAGCGCCTCGTTGCAGCTGTTGGCAGAGATCCCGAAGCCGACCGTGGCCGCGGTGACCGGCTATGCTCTCGGGGGCGGTCTCGAGCTGGCTCTCACTGCGGACCACAGAGTCGCGGCCGACAACGTCAAACTGGGGCAGCCGGAGATCCAACTCGGTATTATTCCCGGAGCGGGAGGTACACAGCGACTTCCCCGCCTGATCGGCCCGAGCAAAGCCAAGGATCTGATTTACACGGGTCGCGTGGTCAAATCGGAGGAGGCCCGGCGTCTGGGGATCGTGGACCAGGTTGTCGCCGCGGATGACGTGTACGCCACGGCCCACCAATGGGCCGCGCAGTTCGCGAACGGGCCCGCCGTCGCTCTGCGGGCGGCCAAGGCCGCCATCGACGGCGGTCTGGACGTCGACCTGCGCAACGGTCTCAACCAGGAGACGCACCTGTTCACCGGGCTGTGGGCGACCGAGGACCAACAGAACGGCATGCGGTCGTTCCTCGAGAATGGGCCGGGCCACGCCGAGTTCGAGGGTAGGTGAGCTACACCTTCGCCCCGGCCGACGTGGCGTTCCTGGGCAGCGATCGTGGTGCGCAAGCGCTTGCGGAATGCGCCCAGTTGCCGTTGCGGGCGGACACGCGGATCGCGGACGTCGACGCCGCACGACGGATTGCCGGTGAGTACGGTCCAGCCGTGTTGGAGACGCTGCTCCTGCGCGACCGGGCTGCCGCCAAGTTGCACTGTGCCTCGCAGTGGCTGTGCACCGACGAGGCCCTGCAACAGGCCAGTGCGAGCCGGGTGGCAGTGCACCGCGCCGGTCGACTGGCCGGCAGAGATGTACACGACGTGACCTGCTCGATCGGTGGCGATCTCGTCGAACTGGCGCGTGCCGCGAATCGCTGTGTCGGCTCCGACACGCATCCCGTTCGGCTGGCGATGGCGGCACACAACTGTTCCGTCCACGAGGTGTCCCCGGGATTGCTGCGGGCCGACGCGTTGCGCCCCACGACAAGGGACACGGTGGTGGTCGCGGATCCGGCGCGGCGTGACGGCGCCGGCAGGCGGAACAACCGGCCCGACGCGTTCGTGCCGCCCCTCGACGAGCTCGCCGCCGCGTACCGGGGACGCGACCTCGTGGTGAAGACTGCGCCGGGGATCGACCCTGCTGCGGCACCGTGGGCCGCGGAGCTCGAGTTGATCTCGCTGGACGGGCAGGCGCGCGAGGCCTGCCTGTACAGCGCGGGTGTGGCAGGGGCCTCTCGACGCGCCTCGGTGCTGCGTTCGGACGGATCGTACTGGACTGTGACGGGAGACGAGCCGGACGATATCGACGTCGGCGTGGCGGGAGAGTGGATTGTGGATCCCGATCCTGCCGTGGTTCGCGCGGGACTGGTGAGACAGTACGGTGCGCGGCACGCCATGTGGCAGCTCGACGAGCGGATTGCGTACCTGACCGGCAATGATCCGCCGCCGGGGATACGTGCGTTCCGTGTGTTGGAGTTCGGTCCCTACAGTGAGAAGTCGCTGCGTGCCGCGGTTCGTCGGCACGAGGCGGGGAGCGTGGAGATCCTGACCCGGGGAGTGAACGTGGATCCCACCACGCTGCGGCGCAGAATCGGGCCGCGCGGCCGGGGGGCGCTGAGTATCGTGATCACGCGCATCGGTCGCAAGTCGGTGGCCTTCGTCTGTCGGGCGGAGATCGTTCCCGAGGCGGACACCGTGTCGACATGACGTCCGGCTCGCACGGCACAGTCACCGGTGGCTCACCGGTCTGCCCACGCGGACGAAGTCGTCGCCCGGGGTGCGGTAGGGATGAACCTGCACAGCCTGCCCGAACGTCGGGGCATCGACCATCTGCCCGTAGCCGATGTAGATGCCCACGTGGTGAATGTGTTCGGGGCTGCCGTAGAAAATCAGATCACCGAGTTTGGGTTCGCCCTGTTTCGGTATCGCGGGGGCCGCGGTGTATTGCGAGTGAGCGGTGCGGGGAATTCCGACGTCCGCGACAGCGTAGGCAGCCTTGGTCAACCCCGAACAGTCGAATCCCGCGTCACCGGCCTTGTTGCCGTCACCGCCCCACACATACGGCAGACCGATCTTGCTGATGGCGAAGTTCACCGCCCGCAGTGCCTGCGGGTCCGGCGGATCCTGCCGCTGTGCGACCGTGCCGTACACGTCGGCCGTGGCCACGACCCGGTGGATATAGCGCTTCGCGTTGTTGAGCGACGACAGTCCCGCTATCCAGTCCTCACCCGTACTGAGGTCGCGGTTCCCGCCACACAGTGCGTAGCCGGCGGTGAGCGCGGCATCGTCGATGTCCTGGATGCTCGGTCTCGTCTCGGACGACGCGCTGCTGGCCCAGCGTTGCCACACATTCCGACCCAGTTGCAGCGGTCCTGCCGCCCCGGGCCGTGAGATCACCTCACCGGAGAAGTTGCGCACCGTGATGGTGCCGATCGGCTCGCTGAGTCCGCCCTGCCCGTCCAACTCCCGACCGCCGTGTCTGCCGTGGTCGCTGGCGATCTTTCCGACCGCTGCGAGTGTGATCCAGGACAGTTCGCACTGTGGCCGTTGCTTCCGTAACGTGGCCGTTGCCGTCGCGTAGGCACGCATCGCGCGTTGCGGGATGGCGAGCCAGTCGGCCAGTTCGTCCGCGCGTTCGGTGACGCGATTGTTCGAGTCGGCTGTGGGTGGGGCGCTGGCTGGTGCCGTGGTCGGTCCGCCGGAAGTCTCGGGCTGCGAACTATTGGTGGATGTGGGGGGTGGCGAGCTGGTGTCGGTAGGTGTGGCCGCGGCCTGCTCCAGAGGCTGTTGCGGCGCGAGGCGCAACGCAGCCAGCGAGCCCGCCACTGCCAGTACGGTGACCGCGGCAGCGATCAGCAGCTGCCGCGTACCGATGCGCCTGGTGCGGGATTCGTCATTCATGGGACCTCGCTCGACTCACTCAGCCAACGCGAATTCGACACGCTCGATGAGACCGTACAACCTTCCGGGTGGATCGCGCGAGGACAGTTCCGAGGGGACCGTGTGTCGCCTCAGTGTTTGCCGGTCAGACCGTGTTTGCCGGTCAGGCCGTCGAGTACGAAGCGGCTGAGTTCGGCGGTGTCGGTGTCCAACGCGACCCGGACGGTGGCTGCGTCTTCCGGGTCTTGCGGAGCCTTCGCGTTCACGGCGGCCGCCGTCCCACGGCGATCCACCACCGTCGCCGCCCGGGCGGGGCCGAACGAGCAGTCCACGGCAACGGGGAAGGGTTCGGTGCGTAGCATTCCGGGACGGATCGCTTCGGCGAGTGCCACCGCGTCGTGCAGGACGATGCCGTCCCAACCGAGCACCGTGCGGTAGTGTGTCCGGTAGTCCGGGGTCAGTCCGGTGAGCGCCGTGCCGATCGTGTCGGCGGCGGCGAGTTCGTCCAGCCAGCTTGTTCCGACGGCGCAGCGATGTGTCAGATCCAGCGGGACGAGAACACAGTCGACATCGCCGCCACCCAGGACACGGTGCGCGGCTTCCGGGTCGCTGTGAATGTTGAACTCCGCGGCAGCTGTCACGTTACCGCGTGTCAGCGCCCCGCCCATGACGACGATGCGTGCGATTTTGTGCCGGAGTCGGGGGTGTGCGGCAAGTAGCGTCGCGATGTTGGTGAGCGGTCCGATCGCGGCGATGGTGACGGGTTCGTCGGCGTTGTCCAGCACGGTGCGCAACTGGTCGACGGCGTCGTGTTCCGCGAGTTCGCGGCGGGGCGGGGGGAGCTGTCCGGCCCTTCCGGACAGCCCGTCCTGGCCGTGTGCTCCGGAGTCACGTCCCAGTTCGGGGTGGACCAGAGGGTGTTCCGCGCCTGCGGCGACCGGGACGTCGTGCCGCTCACACAGTGCCAGCAAGCCCCGGGCGTTACGGGTGGTGTGTCCCAGTCCCACGTTGCCGAACACGGTGGTGACCGCGAGCAGTTCGAGGTCAGGGTTGCGGGCGGCGAGTGTGATCGCGAATGCGTCGTCCACCCCGGGGTCGGTGTCAATGATCAGTTTCGTCGGCATGTTCCACTCCAAGTTCTGTCGTGTCGGTCTCCCACGTGCGCGTGCCGGCCACGGACGGGTCGAATACGCACACGTGGTCGGCAAACACGTGACGTCGAGTCAGGTTCGGGACTCGTTCGCCGGAATCGCGGGGTACGGGACGAAGGTACTGGTGTTCTCGTCGACGGTGAGCTGTTTGCCGATGGTGGGGAAGGCACGTTGTGGGCATCCCTGTCGTTCGCAGACCTTGCAGCCCATCCCGATCGGTGTGGCAGCGTTCTTGTCATCGAGATCCAGTCCCGCCGAGTACACCAGCCGGTGTGCGTGCCGCAGTTCGCAACCCAATCCCACGGTGAACATCTTCCCAGGGCTGTTGTAGCCGCCGATGTTGCGTTGCACGGTCCGGGCGACCCAGAAGTAGGTCTTACCGTCCGGCATGCTCGCCACCTGGGTCAGGATCTTGCCGGGTGTGGCGAACGCCTCGTAGATGTTCCACAGGGGGCATGACCCGCCGACCCGCGAGAAGTGGAAGCCGGCCGCCGACTGTCGCTTCGACATGTTGCCCGCACGGTCGACACGCACGAACGAGAACGGGATCCCCCGCAGTTTCGGCCGTTGCAGGGTGGACAGCCGGTGGCAGACCGTCTCGAATCCGACCCCGAACTCGTCGCAGAGTTTCTCGATGTCGTAGTGGTGGCGTTCGGCCGCATGGTAGAAGCGCCGGTACGGCAGGATCAGCGCGCCTGCGAAGTAGTTGGCCAGCCCGATGCGGGCCAGCGACCGTGCCGCGGGTCCCGAGAACGCGCGTGAGTCCGCCAGCTCGGTGATCAGATCGTCGTACTCCAGCAGCGCGATCTGTGAGGCCATACGGAAGATCTGTTGGCCGGTCCGCAGGTTCGGTGCCATCCGCAGCACCCGACTGTTCGGTTCGTAGCGGTGCTGTTCCCCCGCTGCGTCGTTGATTCCCTCGTTGGTGACGGTGACGGAGGAGCGTTCCGCGAGCCGTTGCCGCAGCTGGGACCACGCGTTGTCCCGGTGCAGGTCCAGTTCGGTGGCCAGTCTTTCCGCCCGTTCGTCGAGCTCGCCGACATAGTTTTCCTGTTCGTAGAAGAAGTCCCGGACTTCTTCGTGGGGCAGTGGGGCGGCGGCGCTGCCGTGTGTGCCGCGGCCGTCTTCGGTCACCAGCGCCGCCGTGTTCTCCACGGCGTTGCGGTAGCGGCGGTGCAGGGTCACGAGCGCCTGGGCGACGGACGGCAGATTGTTGGCGAGTTCGTTGATCTCGCTGGTGGAGACGTCGGCAGCGACCGCTTCGTCGAGGAGTGCTTCACGGACGTCCGCGACGAGTCGTGAGGTGTCCGTGTTGGCGAAGAACTCGGCGTCCACGCCGAACACCTCGGTGATCCGCAGCAACACCGACACGCTCAACGGTCGGGAGTTGTGTTCGATCTGGTTGAGGTAGCTCGGCGAGATCTCCAACACACGTGCCAGGTCCGCTTGGCTCATCGAGTGGCTCTCGCGCAGGTGGCGCAGGCGTGCTCCGGCGAATGTCTTTTCCACCATGGCTGCTCTTCTCCGTAGGGTCTTCGGTTCGCAACCGATCAAGTTGCCAGCATCATCGGCATTGCAAAGATCGCGTTCGCATCTTTCACAGCATCATAGAGAAAGTTTGCAAAAATTGGCAAGTTGGAGGGCTGGCGTGGTTTGTGCAGGGCATGACACCGTATGGCCATGAAGTTGAGCAATGGCTCTCTTCGCAACATTGGCAACCCGGTGAACTGACCACCGGAGTTCGCCGAGCATAGATACCGGACCAGGGAGTCGAGACCATGACACAGGAGCAGTCCCAGCGGATCGAGCAGGCCGCCAACGAGCTTGTCCACGAATGGCAGACCAATCCGCGTTGGAAGGACGTCAAGCGTTCGTACTCCGCTACCGACGTCGTCAAGTTGCGCGGCAGTCTCATCGAGGAGAACACCCTTGCCCGCAAGGGTTCGGAGAAACTCTGGAACCAGCTCCACAACGAGGACTACGTTCACGCGCTCGGTGCGTTGACCGGTAACCAGGCCGTGCAACAGGTGCGTGCCGGTCTACAGGCCATCTACCTGTCCGGTTGGCAGGTCGCCGCGGACGCGAACCTCGCCGGACAGACCTACCCGGACCAGAGCCTGTACCCCGCGAACTCGGTGCCCTCCGTGGTGCGCCGCATCAACAACGCGCTCACCAGGGCCGACCAGATCAACTGGGCCGAGGGCGACACGTCGACCGACTGGTTCGCCCCGATCGTCGCGGACGCCGAGGCAGGCTTCGGTGGTGCGTTGAACGCGTTCGAGCTCATGAAGGGCATGATCTCCGCGGGTGCCGCCGGCGTGCACTGGGAGGACCAGCTGGCTTCGGAGAAGAAGTGTGG
>Ga0079226_10002545_pt1 | contig 14093 bp, 20 predicted proteins | sample Poulit2014_FD_76345 | JGI IMG/M metagenome (GOLD analysis project Ga0079226, IMG submission 76345) | Agricultural soil microbial communities from Georgia to study Nitrogen management - Poultry litter 2014 | ecosystem: Environmental > Terrestrial > Soil > Agricultural land | place: USA: Georgia... | reverse complement strand
GAGTACCAGCGTTCCTGAACGCGGTACCGTCGCTGGGCAAGACGAGTACGCAAGGTGAGGATGTCGCGTGTCGAACGTGTGGTTTTGGGTTGTACTCGCCGTCGTCGTGGTCGCGGCGATCGGTGTCATTTCCGGGCTGCTGATCGCCCGTAAGCGCCGGATCAGCCTGTCCGAGGCGCAACGTCCGACCGTGGAGTCGGAATCGAAACCGGAACGTGGCGGGTACCAGACCTCCGCGGGTTTCGCGCTCGCTCCGGGGGGGACCGACACGGCCCCGGAACACCCCGCGGGGGAACGTCCCGAGGAGGGCCAACCCGGCGTGGGCGAGGATGCGGCCGTCCCGCGCGACGAGCCGCGCCGCACGATCGCGGACGTGCCGCTGCCGGACGATCTCGGTGCCGCCACGACCAGCGAGGACACGGCGACCACGGACACCGGTGCCACGGACACCGGGGTGACGGATACCGGTGCGGCGGCCACGGTTCCGCCCGCGGCGGAGCCTGCGGACATCCCCGTGCCAGCCGAGCCGGTCGAGGACACCACGGTCGACGAAGCACCGGAGGCCCCGGCCGAAGCAGCACCCGAGCAGGCACCTGTCGACTCCGCCCCGGTCGAGCAGGATCCTGCGGTGCGTACGCCCCCGGAGGAAGACACTCCTACCGGCACGACGCCTAGTCAGGAACCTCCCGCCGAGCAGGCTCCCGGCGAGGCAGCACCAGCGACGGACGTGCCCGCACAACCGCCGGAGGCGGCGCCGGAACCCGTCGAGGTGGCGCCGGAGCCGGTGGAGGAGATTCCTTCCGCGTCCGGGCGGTTGGAGCGGCTGCGGGGCAGGCTGTCGAAGTCCCGCAGTTCGCTGGGACAGGGCCTGTTGGGTCTGCTGGGGGCGGGCGATCTCGACGAGGACTCGTGGGAGGACGTCGAGGACACCCTGCTGATGGCCGATCTCGGTGCGGAGACGACCACCGAGATCGTGGAAAAGCTGCGTTCCGAACTGTCCGCGCGCGGCGTGCGCAGTGCTGATGATGCTCGCGCGTTGCTGCGCGAGGTGCTCACCGAGACTCTCGGTGCGGACACGGACCGTTCGGTGCGGGCGTTGCCACACACCGTGGACGGTGCGCAGCAGCCCGCGGTGTTGCTCGTGGCCGGGGTGAACGGCACGGGCAAGACCACCACCACCGGCAAGCTCGCCAGGGTGCTCGTGTCGCAGGGCAGGCAGGTACTGCTCGGCGCGGCGGACACGTTCCGCGCGGCCGCTGCGGATCAACTGGAAACCTGGTCACAGCGTGTGGGTGCCGAAGTGGTGCGCGGCAACGAGGGGGCCGACCCTGCCTCTGTGGCGTTCGACGCGGTGAAACGGGCCAGTGACGCGAAGGCCGATGCGGTGCTGGTGGATACGGCGGGCAGGCTGCACACCAAAACGGGCCTGATGGACGAGCTCGGCAAGGTCAAACGTGTGGTGGAGAAGCAGGCACCGGTGGACGAGGTGCTGTTGGTGTTGGATGCCACCACGGGCCAGAACGGGTTGGCGCAGGCGCGGGTGTTCGCCGACGTCGTCGACGTGACCGGCATTGTGCTGACGAAGCTGGACGGAACCGCGAAGGGCGGCATCGTCTTCCAGGTGCAGCGTGAGCTGGGCGTGCCGGTGAAACTCGTCGGCCTCGGAGAGGGCCCGGACGACCTCGCACCGTTCGACCCGGCAGCGTTCGTCAACGCGCTGCTGGACTGAGGCAGAATCCCACCGCACCTTCGCGTCGTGGCTCCGATGGGGCACTGGCCGAGCGGTGTGCGTCCGGCGCGGCTGGTGGGTACCTGTGGCCACGAGCGGTGGTGGTGGAAATCCGCGTTTCGTGCCCGCATGCTGAGGGGAGCGGCGAGGATGGAAGGTGACGCGCTGCAGGAGACGGCGCAACGCTGTGCGCTGAGCCTGCCGGGGACCACGCTGTACTCCTTCGAGGTCGGCTGGGAAGCCTGCAGGGTTCGCGACAAGTGGTTCATGCTGCTGACCGAGGTCCCGCAGCACACTCGTGTGCCGGACGCCGGGGTCGTGGCGGGGCAACCGGTCGTGATCGTCAAAGCCGACCCGAGTGATGCGGCGGCGCTGCGCGAGGCATATCCGCACATCACCGCTGGTTACCATATGAACAAACGGCACTGGATCACGCTGGCTCCCGGCGATTCGATCGACGAGAGACTGGTGGATGAGCTGGTGACCGAATCCTACCGGCTCGTGCTGTGCACGCTGCCGCGTTCGGACCGACCCATTGACCCGGAGACGATCGGGCACTGATCGACAAGCCGACAGCAAGCGTCCCTGCCCCACGATGGGTCTTGCCGATATCGGTGGTAGCGTGTCCGGCCCGATGCCGCCGAACACGACGGCGTCCGACGGGCCCCAACTGCACACCCAACGGATCACGCTCACCCGCATCAGTCAGAACGATCCGGAGCGGGAGCGGTTGATCCTGGGCTTCGCGGGCACCTCGCCGCAGGCGAAAGGGCCGATCAACCACTGTGGTGACTACTCCGACGGCGTGTTCCTGAAGAAGTGGCTGGCACCGATCCTGCGGAACCTGGCAGAGAACCCGGAACGCATGGCCGAACTGGATGTCAACGAGGGCATCGTGCCGCTGATCGAAATGCGGTTCCCCGAACCCGGCACGCTACTCACCCCGGAGTTCCCGGCCCCGACGAACGCTCGCACCTTCGTCATCCTGCGGCTGCTCGGTGTGTTGGCAGGAGTCATCTCCAAAGCTGTGGACGGGTACATGCCCGCCGACCAGGAAACGATCCGCTATACCGGGGTGTACGGCGAGGACTTCGACGGTCGCCCGTACCTGATGCGGGAGGTACTCGGCGGCGGCTCGGGCGGTCGCTATTACGCCGACGGTGAGGACACCATCCACGTCGTCCCGGACTCGCAGAACCTGCTGACCGAGTTCACCGAATCACGGTTCCCGCTGCGGGTGGAGTCGCTGTCACTGGCGGTGAACAGCGGCGGACCCGGGCAGATGCGTGGCGGCCTCGGCTAGGAGAAACACATTCGCATGCTCAAGGACGGCCACTTCATGTCCATCGCAGACCGTTCGATCCTGGCCTGCTGGTGTGTGAAGGGCGGTAGGGCCGGACGACCGTTCCACGTGACGATCGACCCCGGCGGCCCGAACGAACGCGACGTGGACGCCCTCGTCGACGCCGAACCCGTCACGGCGGGCGAGGTCATCCGTATCCGCACCACCGGGGGAGGGGCCGGGGCGACCCCTTGGCTCGCGACCCCGAGGCCGTGGTTCGCGACGTGCGCTGGAACAAAGTCTCGGCCGAGGCCGCGCTGCACGACTACGGCGTCGTCCTCACCGGATCGCTCGACGACGACACGCTCTCGTACAACCCGTTGGCCACCGAGACCGAACGGGTGAGCCGCACCGGGGAGGACACAGCGTTCTTCGACCGCGGCCCCAGCTACGGCACCCTCGCCGCAGGCGCTGAGTACGCAGCGGTGGACCTCGTCTGAGGCAGGACATCCCATCCCTGTGCGGCGATCCGGGTGGCAGCGCCACGTGGCGCTGCCACCCGGATCAGCCGAGTAGTGCTCCGTGTTAGATCCGCGGCCGCCGCAAGCTTGTCCGCTCGGCGGCCCGCTCGGCCGGCTCAGTCGAGTTCCACTTTGACCGCGTCGTCGAAGGGACCGCCACTGAACAGTACGAACTCCGGGCCGACCTGCTCAGGAACATCGAAAACCAGTTTACCCTCAGTGGTGTTGCCGGGGTCGATCTCGTTCAACAGTGCGTTGGAGTCTTCCATCACGGCTTGCGCCGTGTCGTCGGTGCTGTATTCTTTCCCATCAGCATCGAGGAGTTTCTGCTCACCACCCCAGCCGCGGTTGCTTAGCTCGGTGAGCACGTTCATCCAGTACTTGGCGCCATCGCCGCCAGCGCTGGCCGACCGGCCCAGCACATCACGTTCACCGTCCCTCTGTCCTTTTCGGTGATCAGCGTGCCTGACTGGGTTCTTGTTCACTACTTTGCCCGGTGTGCCGCGCACCGTCGCTGGTGTGGGCGGTCGGGCGTGCGAGTGCGAGAATGGCTAGTGCTCCGGCTGTGGCGGCCAGTCCGAATGCGGCCTGCATTCCGCCGAGTGAGTATTCCGATGTTGCCCAGGTGGCGGTGGCTATCGCGGGTCCGAGGGCGATGCCGAGTTGTCGGGCGAGGTTGGTGGTTGCGCCAGTGGTCGCACGCCGGGGAATGGGGGTGGTTGCCATGGTGGCGGCCATGATTGCGGGGACGAACAGGCCGACTCCGACGCCGACGATTCCGAGTCGCCACCCGAGGTCGATAGGTGTCCAGGTGGTTTGTAGCGGGATGAGTAATGCCAGTCCGACTGTCAGGATCATGGTGCCGATGGCGGCGATGCGGCGGTGTCCATAACGGTCGGCGAGTGCTCCAGCGGCGGGGCCGGACAAAGACTGTGTGAGTGGTAGCGCCAATAGAGTCAGCCCGTTCACGGCCGGAGTGGTGTGCAGGACCTTCTCCAGGTAGAACGGAGTAAGAAATACGGCGGTGATGAAGCCGGTGTAGGTGGCGGTTAGCGCCAGGTGTGCCCCGGGCATGCCGGGGTTGGCCAGCAGTCGACGCGCTGTCGCGCTGGGCGGGGTGCGGCTCCAGACCAACACTGTGGGGATTGCGACCAGCGTGATCGCCGCCCAGCCGAGCCCGTACCGCGGAGCGAGGAACAAACCGAGCAGTACCGATCCGGCGGCGATGCTGAGCAGCAAGGTTTCACCGATGCCCGATTTGGTGGGGCGCCGCAACGGATCACCAGCGGGCAGGGTGCTGAGTCCGATCACGGCCACGACTCCCGCCACGGGCAGGTTGAGGAAGAAGATGGCCCGCCAGCTGATGGTCTCGAGGAACAGGCCTCCCAGTACCGGACCGCTGACTGCCCCCAGGGCACCGAGAGTGGTGACGATCCCCTGGGCACGACCGAGCGCGGCAGGACGTGCAGCCGAACTGGCCAGAGCCGGCATCAGGGCCAGCAGCACCGCGGCGAAACTGCCTTGAACGGCGCGGGCGGCGATCAAGACGTCAATTCCCGGAGCAAGTCCCGTGACAGCACTGGCGACCGCGAACCCGATGATCGAGAATGTCAGTGCGGGTCGGGTACCGACCCGGCCGAGCCATCGACCGCTCGGCAGAGTCAGCGCGATGAACGGCAGCAGATACCCCAACACTGTCCATTGGGCGATGTTCGGTCGGATGTTGAACTGCTCCGCGATGGTGGGTAGCGCTACCCCCACCACCAGAGTGTCGAGTTGGGCCATGAACACCGCCAGGCCCGCGGCGATCACTAGGGACCACTGGGTCCGGTCGACGCTCGAGGAACTCATGTCCGATCACCCTTGCTGGTGTCCTCGCCCTCCTCGGCACGCGCGGACGTGCCGCCCAGTTTTCGTAGTTGGGGGGCGAGATCCTCGTGCACATAGTGGGTGGGATCCCGACCGTGCAGCCCGCTCTCGACGACGGGTACTCCGACGTCCTGGGCTTGCTGGCGAAGGGCTTCCCGTGTCTGGTCATCGATGCCGCCACCGATGACCAGCGCCCGGACTTGGCCCGCGGCGATCTTGGTGTGTGCTTCGTCGGGAGCGATGGTTCCGTGGGCCGGGGTGATCCCTTCATCTCGCACGGCGGCCAGTACGGCCTCCAGCATGGCTTGCGCCCCGCCGACGAGTAAGACGGTCATCGTCATCATCTCTTTCCGGATCGCGGTTGACATGTGGTTCGCTGGTGGCGGGGGCGTCGTGAAGCGGGTGTGCAGGAACACGGCCCGACCCGGCCGGTCACAGAAGGCCGTGCTTGCGCACTGCACAAAGATCCCTTAGCTCGTTTGGTGGTCCCGGGCGTTGCGCAATGCCCGCGCCCACCAAGCGAGTTGGTCAAGCAGCACTTTCGCCGCTGCGCCGTACCCGGTGGAATCGATGGGTTGCCCATCGCTGTCGAACTTTTCCCAGTAGTTGGGAAAGCTGACTGTGTCGCGAATGGTATGAGCGTGTAACTCAGCGAAGACCTGCCGCAGCTGTTCGATGGCGCGGAGCCCACCGGCGGCCGCGCCGTAGGAGACCAGTCCGATCGGCTTGGCCCGCCAGGGCTCCTTGACCCAGTCGATGGCATTTTTCAACGAGGCCGGATACCCGTGGTTGTATTCCGGCGTAACCGCCACGAACGCATCCGCTGTGGCCAGCCGCCGTTGTAACGCTGCCGCTTCGGGTGGTGCCGACTCCCCGGCGGCCATATCCGGTAACACCGTGGGCAAATCGAGCTCAGCCACGTCGACCACGTCCACGTGGAAGTCGCCGTGCTGCTCGGCCAGTTCCGCGAACCACCCCGTCACGATCGGCCCGAATCGGCCTCGCCGATTGCTCCCCACAAGGATCACCAGGTTCAGAGCGTCGCTAAACATACATCACTCCTCTCGGCTTGCGGGGCTGCCACTGCGAGTGAGCCCCGAGAGCCCCTCGGGCCAGCCCTTATAAATGCCTTGTTCGTGATTGTCATGCTATATGGCAATCCAGCACTATGGCAACCGTGTTATTCTGGCGTATATGACTGATGTGAGTACGGACCCTGCCGTGATGACACCGCTGACCGCACGAGTCGGCTTCCTGATATCGCAGCTCGGCTTCTACGCTTCCGAGCGGTTCGCCCAGCGGCTCACGCCACTGGGGCTGGCCCCACGGCACTTCGGCCTGCTCACACATCTGTCGTTACACGACGGACAAGCCCAACAACGGCTCGCGGATGCGATGGGGATTCACCGCAACGCGATGGTCGGAATCATCGACGAACTCGAAGAGAGGGGATTGGTACGACGGCAGCGGCACCCTGATGACCGTCGTGCGCACGCCGTGCATCTCACCGACCACGCACACGACCTGCTGACCGAAGCACAGCGAGTCGCCGACGAGCACGACAATGATCTGATTGCCGCTCTCGACGAACAGCAACGCGAGCAACTCATCGAGCTGCTGCAAACCCTTGCCATGCACACCGACCTCCCGGCCGGGGTACACCCCACCCTGCAATGACCCCGAACCACTCTCGCTCGGTGACATCCACTCGCGTGGCCCGGTTGAGCGACTTGCTCACGATCCCGGCACGATGGTTGAAGCTCTCGGGAGCTTGTCCAGGGCCGCGGCAGGCTGGGTAGCAGGCTTCCAGGATTTGGCGCTGCGAGAGGTCGTCGCAGGGCACGAAGTTGCCGGGCGTCCGTAGTGGCCTGGCAGGTGTAAGGATCCGGCTTCGAGTGTTAGCAGACCGATACGAGGATGTGACGGCACTGTGACAGGCCGAATACACCGCCCGCGACCAGCAACAGCAACCGATGGGCCGCGACCTCGACGCCGCCGTCGACAGGGTCCGCGAACTGCACAACGAAATCTCCACCGACATCCTCGCCGGTTTCGACTGGCGCGGCGCATTCGCCGCGGGCGGCAACAAAGCGTTCGTGAACGCGGCGCAAGGGGCCGTCAACCACCTGCGTGACCCGCGCACCCCCGGCAACCAGGTCGACGAGGGCGAAGACACCCTCGACGAATGGTTCCGCAAAACCGCCGCCAAGCTCGCTCGGTTCTACGCCATCTGCGCCAACACCGGTGCCGTCGACGCCTACCGCGACGACCTCCAGTTCTTCGAAGCGGTCCGCGTGTGGATGGCGAAATGGGACGCGGAAGAACGCCGCGCCAACGGCAGACCCGTGCCCGCCGACGTGGAACGCACCCTGCGGGAACTGACCGAAACCTCCATCGACGCCGACGACGTCACCGACCTCTACGCAGCGGCCGGGATGTCGCAACCGGACCTGTCGCAACTGGACGAAACGTTCATCGCCAAAATGCAGGAATCCCAGAACCCGCACCTGGCGATCGAACAGCTCCGCAACATGCTGCAACAGCAGATGCGTAAAGCCACCCGGCACAAGATCGTGCGGCAACAGAGCTTCTCCGACCGGCTGCTGGAACTGATGCGGAAATACACCAACCAGAACCTCTCCGCCGCCGAAGTCATCGCCGAAATGGTGAACATGGCCCACGAAGTGTCCGCCGACGCCAACCGTGGCCAACAGTTCGACCCGCCACTGTCCGAGGACGAACTCGCCTTCTACGACGCCGTCGCCGAGAACGAATCCGCCGTGCAGGAAATGGGCACCGGACAACTCGCCGACATCGCCCGCGACCTCGTCCGCTCCCTGCGCAGCGACATCACCACAGACTGGGTCTCCCGCGACGACGTGCGGGCCAAACTCCGCAGCACCATCAAACGTCTACTCGCCAAACACGGATACCCACCGGACGCCGAGCCCCAGGCGATCAAGCTGGTGCTGACCCAGATGGAAACCTTCGCCGGGGAGTGGTCCTCGGAAGCCCAGTGACGCGCCGGGCGGACACCGCCGCGTGGATCGTTGCGCCCGGCCTCGGTTGGGGTTCATGCTCCGGACTCGTCATGTGCGTCGACGATGACGCGTTCCGGTGGGCCGACGAGGCGCCCGTCGAGTTCGGCGGCGTGCGCCAGCAATTCGGCCGATAACGAACCGACGTGTTGCCCGAGTTCACGAAGCTGGTCCGCTTGCGCGGCCGTGTCGGGGTCGTTGAGTAATTCGACCAGCAGCGGGCCGATGCGTCCCGTCAGAGCAGCGACACGGCCCAGGACGTCAGCGACCGAGTCAGCCACGGCGACCTCCTGTGCCGTGCTCAACCTCGACCGGGGACCATCGCCGCGGACTCGCCAGTCTTGCGGCCACTGCCAACCAGACCATCGCGAGTCCCAGTACGCCGCACCCCGCAATCACGGTGCTGGTTGCGAACAGCAGCACGGCGGCCGCTGTTGTCGTGCTCATCCCCACCAAAACCGTCGTTTTACGGCGAGCCATCCGCGTGCCGTCGGTGCTCATGCGAGCTCCACGTCCTCGTCGAGTTCGGCCAACCACCGTCGAGGTGCCCAGCGTTGCAGCGCGTCGAAGGCGTCATCGCGCCGGGAGTGGTCGCCTTCCAGCGCGGTCATCACTGCCAGCCACCCCTCACGGGAGAGGACGACGTTGCCCTCGCGGTAGAACTCGGCCTCGCTCGCGGGGGCGTTGGCCGATGAATCGTCCGTGTCGTTCGCTCGTGTTGTCGTCATGTCCGATAGCATGGTGTACATACACTGTTACGGGTAGTGCAAACAGCAGGGATTCTCAGGGCAGGTTGGGGAAGGGTAGTGGTCTTCTGCTGTCGCTGTCACGGACGACGGTGTCCGGGTAATGTTCTTGGTTGTACGCGCACACGGAGGGGATACGAACGGTGCCGGAGCATAACGATCGCCTGCGCACTGCGCGGGAACAGTCGCCGTCAGCAGTCATCCCGGATTCGTGCGCCTCACGCGGTGAGGTTGCCGAGATGGTGAACCGGTATCTGTATGCCACGACGGGTGAGGTGTATTCGCTCGATGCGCACTACATCGCGAAGTTGGAACGCGGCGTGGTTCGATAGCCCAACCGTGCCTACCGTGCCGGATTCCGGCATGTGCTCGGTGTGGACGAGGATGCGTTGCTCGGGTTCGTCCCGCCGAGACGTGCCCAGCGGCGGACGGTGCGCCCCTCGCCCGATGTTGCGACCGCCCGCGAAAGTGAGGCAGCCGACGTGGACCGGAAACAGTTTCTGACCAGTGTGCTCGGTGTCAGTGTGGGTGCGCTGGCAGCGAGACCACTCACCGATGCGGCTGATCTGACGCATGCCGTGTCAGCCCCGACGGAGCACTATCGACGGTTGGAGTCAGCCGTGCGCACCGAACAGCTCGCACACACGGTTGAGGCGCACCGGGATCTGGCGATGCAGGTCGTGGCGGCCCACGACTCGGCGGCAGGCTACGCCGCTCTCGCCGAGGTCGCCGGGCTCGCCGCGTGGTTGGCTGCCGATCGGCAGGACACGTGCACCGCACGGCAGCGTTACCGCGAAGCCATCGAGCACTCCCAGCATGCGGGTCATGAGCTGTTGACGGTGTACATGCGGGGCAGTCTCGGGCAGTTCGCCATCGACACCGGTGACACCGAGCAGGGAATCGTGCTGCTGCATCGCGCCGAACAGCAGCTGCCTAAGGGCGCGCCGGACGCATCGCGGGCGTGGTTGTCCTCGTTGCTCGCGCAAGGGCACGCCGACCGTGGCGACGGGGTGCAGGCGCGCGGGTCGCTGCGACACGCCGAACGATGGACCGCGCGCGATGGTGCGGATGTCGCATGGCCGTGGTTGTTCCCGTTCGGTACGGCGAAAGCCGCGCGGTATCAGGCGGAAACGTTCGCCAAGCTCGGTGATTCCTCTGCCGTGGGGGAGGCGTATGCAGCGGCCGGGCCCGCACTGACCGCGCCCAAACCGCGTGCGTTGGCGCAACTCTCCCAAGCACGCGTGCAGGCCGGGGCCGGGTGTGTCGGCGAGGGGTGTGAACTCGCGGTGCAGGCACTGCGCACTGGCCGGGCGTACGGCAGTGAACGTATCCTGGCGCGCGTGCGCGACTTTCGGGCGACAGTGCCTGCCCGCAGCGTTGAGACGGCCGAACTCGATGACGCGCTGGTCAAGTTGTATGAGGAAGGCGTGTGATGGTGAGGATCGCCTGTTCCGGGCATCGCGGGTTGCCGGAAGCGACCGAGCGGTTGGTGGCCGAGGCGCTGGTCAGTGAGCTGGGCGCGCGAACCGGTGAGCTGGTGGGGCTGTCGTGTCTCGCCGACGGGGCGGACACGCTGTTCGCGCAGGCGCTGTTGGATGCAGGTGGCACGTTGATCGCGGGGGTTCCCGCAGCGCAGTACCGCGCGGGGTTGCCGCAGTGGCATCACGCTACCTATGACACGCTGTGGGCACGGGCGAGTGAGCTGATTCAACTCGACCATGTCGAGTCCACATCGGAGTCACATATGGCTGCCAGTGAACGCATGCTGTCCGAAGCGGACGAACTCGTCGCGGTGTGGGACGGGCAGCCGGCACGCGGCTACGGTGGCACGGCCGACGTAGTCGATACGGCCAAGCAGCATGGCGTGCCGGTGACCGTGATCTGGCCCGACGGCGCTACACGCGATTGAGATGACAGCGCATGGTCCCGGAGACCCGGCGGCGGCAAGACCACGCGACTCGGCACTATCCTCAAACATCACCCGGGTCTTGTCGTGTTCCCTGAAGCACAACCACCCGAGCGAGCCGAGGAGCGCTTGCCATGGCGTTGTCGGTGCGATGATGCCCAGCCCGTGACGGCTACGTCACTGCCCCGACGAGTGCGGGTAGTTCGTCGAGCGAGTCGATGATCCAGTCGGCGTTGCTGGAAACGTGCGGGTCGTCGGCCCAGAGATAACCCCACGGGCCGCGCCGGATCAGGGCGGTGCGCATTCCGGCGGCCTTGGCGGGCGCCAGGTCGTTGTCTCGATGATCTCCCACGTAGATGATGGTGTCTGCGCTGCCGGGCGTGGTGGCGATGAGGCGTTGGAAGAACTCGTGGCTGGGTTTGGCGGTTCCCCACTCTCCGGAGGTGGCGATGGCATCGGCGGGAAGGTCGAGGTCTCGCAGCATGCGGGCGGCTTTGGCGGTTTGGTTGCCTGCGATAGCGACCCATATCCCGGCATGCCGGAGGGATGCCAGGGCCGGGCGTACGTCGCTGTACAGATCGTTCTCGGTGATGATTTCGCCGACACCCGCTTGTTCGCGGCGTTCACGTTCGGTGTCGAGGTCGAAGTCAGGGCGGAAGTAGGTGAACGTGTCCGCATTGTTGTGTCCGCTGGCGGTGACAACGCCGAGGACCGCGGAGAAGGTGTGTCGGGGTACGCCGAGCCAGTCGGCCACCGTCCCCACTATCGGGTGTCGTCGAGCAGTGTTTCTCCCACATCGCAGACCACGGAGTGGATGGCGGCGGGTGTGCAGGCTGGTTCGACCATGGCCCCAGTGTGGGTGTTTCCGTGACAGGGTCGGTGGCCCTGTCTACCGAATGTGGTCCGAGGGAGGAAGTCCTTGCCGCGGCCGCACACACGGCAGGCATTGACAGTGCAGGCGCGACACTGATTCGTGACGGTTCGAATGTCCTCTATCGTCTTGCCGGGAACACTGTCACGCGTATCGGACCGTCGGGGTCACGGGAAGTGGCCGAGCGGGAGATCGGGGTGTCGCGCTGGCTGGCCAACGTTGGGGTCCCGGGCGTGCATGCGCTACCGGACCTGCCGCAGCCCACGATGGTGGGAGACTGCCCGGTCACGTGGTGGCAGTATCTGGCGAAGTCTCGTGACGGTACGACAGCCGAACTGGCTGCGTTGCTCCGAGCGCTGCACGACGCGCCGGCGCCGGAAGCGCTGGGGCTCCCCTACCACGATCCGTTCGCAGGGATCGTCGGCCGCATCGATGCTGCTACGCATGTGGGAGAAGAGGATCGAGACTGGCTCCGGCAGCAGCTTGACCGACTGCAGGAGATGTATCGTCAACGCCACCGGGCTGGCGGCGGCGGGGTTATCCATGGTGATGCGGGGCAGGGCAATGTCGTCGTCACCACGGCGGGTCAGGCGGTGCTGATTGACTTCGAGCATGTCTCGTACGGGGATTCCGAGTGGGATCTGATCCCGGTCGGCGTGGACTACGTCGACTTCGTGCGGCTGGATGCGGACGATTATCGTGCGTTCGTGGATGCCTACTGTGGGTACGACGTGACCACCGCGCCGGGTTTCCGGTTGTTGGCCGATATTCAAGAGCTTCGGTGGGTGTGCTTCGCGTTCGGCAAAGCAGAGGAGAGCGCTCCCGCGATGCGAGAAACGCGGCATCGGATCGCGTGTCTTCGTGGGGAGGTGGCACGCCCGTGGACGTGGACCGCCTTCTGACGCCCGGTACGCATGGCTGGCTGCCGTTCCGACGGTGCCGTTGACTCACGGCACACACCAGCTATTCGGAGGCATACCGCACGCATCGTGGGGCCTGGTCGGGCGCGGCAGCTCGCAGCAGTGCTGCCACACCCGACCGCTGGGCAATCGGAAGAATACCAGAGCTCCCGAAAGACGTATACTTCGGTGTGCCGTTATGGTATTCTTATTGGTATGAACACGACGATTAAAGTGCCGAGTGAGACACGTGATCGGATCGCGTCTGTTGCGGATCAGGAGCAAGTCTCGCAGGCGGCGGTCGTTGAGCAAGCTCTTGACGCGCTCGAGCAGCGGAACTTCTGGAATGCCGTCGACGCTGGTTACCAACGGCTACGTGCGGATGACGATGAGTGGTCCGATTATGTCGCGGAACGTGACGAGTGGGTCGTGGCCGGATTGACTGACGAGTAGCGATGGAGCCGGCGACGATCGTTCCTGCGAAACCCGACCCCGTGGTAGGACGTGATCAGGACGGCTGGCGACCCGTCCTGATCGTGTCGACATCCGAATACTCGCGCTACATTCCCGACCTGGTGATGGCCGTCCCACTGACCTCGCGGGACCGAGGCTTACCGCACCACATCCTCGTGGCGGGAGAGCGAACCGGCTTGAGCTCGCCGAGCTGGGCGTTGTGCGAGCAACTCCGTGCGGTATCTGCGGGACGGTTGGGCACCCCTCGCGGTACGGCGGATGGGGAAACCTTGGCCGCGGTGCGTGCAACGATCAAACGTTTCATCGGCGTATGAGGGCCGTGCCCACGTGCGCTCCCGGCGCATCGACGGCACCGCCGACTGGGTCTCCCGCGCCGGCGTGCGAGCCAAACTCCGCAGCACGCGTCCAGTGTCTACTCGCCAAACACGGATATTTACCGGACGCGATCAAACTGGTGCTGACTCAGATGGAGACGTTCGCTGGGGAGTGGGCCTCGGAATTGCAGTGACGTGCCGGGCGGGCACTGCCGCGTGGACGGCTGCGTCCGGCCTCGGTGGGATGCATGCTCCGGGGTCGTCATGTGCGTCGACGATGATTGGTTCCGGTGGGCCCACGGCATGCCCGTGGAGTTCGGTGGCGCGCGCCAACAGTTCGGCCGATAACGAGCCGACGTGTCGCCCGAGTTCACGAAGCTGGTCCGTTTGCGCGATCGTGTCGGGATCGTTGAGTAGCGCTGAGCAGCAGCGGTCCGATGTGTC
>Ga0079226_10002544_pt1 | contig 14099 bp, 16 predicted proteins | sample Poulit2014_FD_76345 | JGI IMG/M metagenome (GOLD analysis project Ga0079226, IMG submission 76345) | Agricultural soil microbial communities from Georgia to study Nitrogen management - Poultry litter 2014 | ecosystem: Environmental > Terrestrial > Soil > Agricultural land | place: USA: Georgia... | reverse complement strand
TTATATAAGAAATAGATAGCACTTCTCTTCATTTTTTCTGAATGGTGATCCCAATTTCTAGAAGGTTTGACAATTCTTCCGCAGAAAGTAGCTTACCTGTTCTACAAATTTTATTATCAATAACTACAATTGGCAAACAAGAAAGGTCTGCTTTTCTTAAAAGAGCTAGAATGTCTCCTTCTAAAAAAGGTTGAATCGTTTGATTTAATAAATATAAGTGTGTTTCAAGAAGTTGCTTTTCTTTTTTTTCATAAAAGTTTTTTAATTCCGGGTTCTCATGAATCGTTTCAAAAGCAAGAAATTCTTCTGTTTCCTCTTCTTTTAAAAGAAAATACTCAATTTTCATTTATTTTTTCTCCATTCAAAAAATTTACTATCTTTTGTGCCAAAAAGTCACTAACTTAATTACTCATTAAAGCTGATCAAGTTTGGGTTTCTTATTTTTTTCAAACCAGGCATATAAACTTACACTGATAAGCATAAAAGCCAACGCTCCAATAATGGCAAGCATTCCAGCAAAGATTCCATAATTACTTGAAAGGATTCCTGTCACAAACGGCATCGCAATTCCACCAATACCGCCCATAATCAACAGCCATCCCATCGCCATTGGATAGGCACTAATCGAAGGACCTGCTACGGTCATCGCTGTTGGATAGATGCCTCCCATGGAAATACCCAAGCCTAGCGTTGCAAAACTAATGAGTGCAAAACTTTGCGTTGAAAGCAACAGGAAATAAAAGAAAATGGTGCCTAAACTGATGATTAGTAACAAATGACTTCTTTTCAATCGATCGCCATAAAAGCCACAAATCAAACGACCAATTAAAATGGCGAACCATAATAAAGAAGCAATTGTTTGACTTTGCCCGATACTTAAAATATGACTATCTACTAAATAAGTCACTAACCAACTGCTGACAGCTGCTTCTACACAAAGATAGAAAAAGAGAATCATTACTGTAATCCAAAAATAGTTATCTTTAAAAAAAGCATAACTTATTTGTGTTTGCTTTTTTTCTATAGGCACAGGTTCATCTTTTAGCGGCATTTTAAACAGAGCCCCTTGAGACAATAAAGCGAGTAAAAACAAAATGCCACAACTAATCTTCCAAGCTTGATTTCCAAAAACTGTGGTTGGAATCATCACCACAAAAGGTGCAAGTAAGGCGCCAATTGCAAATAAACCATGTAAAAGGTTTAAAGCCGCCGGACTACTTTTAGTCACATCATTAACCATTTGATTATCAAAATTTGAAATACTCCCCCGACTAATCCCAATGGCAAAAAAAGCCAGTAATAAAAAAAGGGGCTGTCCGGTGAAAATAATCATTAAAAAGCCCAGCAAAACAAAACTACAAAGAAAAAGGATTGAACGTTTTTTACCTAGGTAAATTGGTAAAATTCCCGCAATCAATCCAGCTAATAAATTTCCTGCTTGATGAAAAGAAACCAACAAACCACTCATTGTATCACTCAACTGATAGGATTCACTCAAATAAGGAAGCAAGGAACCAAAAACCATCGCGTAAATACCACTGATAAAAAACGTGAAGAAACTGCTAGTAAGTAATAACTGATCCTGTTTATTTAACCCTCGGTAAAATGACTGCTTTTCCATTAAAAAATAAACTCCTTTACGATTGCAATACCTTCATCATACCGAGAAAAGATAGGAACTTCAAGCTGATTTTAAACTATCTACAAACTCGCATCGCCCCATCATAAGCAGCACCAATCATACCAGCTTTATCAGATAAGTTCGCTGTTACAATTTCACAAGCTTTGTGAGAAATCTGTAAACTATGTTGAGCCACAATTTCTCGTGTATGAGACAATAAGCGTTCGCCTGCTTTACTAACACCACCGCCAATAATAAGAATTTCAGGGTTATATATATTAATGACATTGCTTAGACCAAAGCCTAAAATTTCACCAGTTTCTCGATAAATTGCTTGAGCGAAAGCATCTTTTTGATCATAAGCTTCAGAAATCATTTGTGTCGTCAAATTTTTTTCATTTGCTAAAATGCTCTTTGGATAGTCCGCTCTTTTTTCCTGGGCAGTTAATAAAATCCCCGTTGCTGAAACATAACGACTCAAACAACCAGAACTTCCACAAGGGCAAGGACGCCCCTTTCGATACATATTCATATGCCCAATTTCACCGGCACTATCTGTTTTTCCATACAATACATGACCATCGACAACAACTCCTGAGCCAACGCCTGTACCCAGCGTAATTAAAACTACATTATCTTTGTTTCTCCCAGCACCAAAATGCCATTCACCGTAGAGATTCACCCGTACGTCATTATCGATCACTGTAGGAATATTAAAACGTTCCTCCACTAATCTTGCCACGGGCACATCTTTCCAATCTTTAAAGTTTGGGGAAAACAAAGCCACGCCAGTCTTTCGATCTAATAAGCCAGGCACACCAATACCAATAGAAACAATATCTTTTGCAGCTGCTCCTGCATGGTCTAAAAGTAACGCAATCGATTGGTAAATATTGTCCATAACTTGATCAGCACCCTTATTTGCTTCACTTGCCAATATAACTGTATCCAGCCAATCAAAATCACTTGAAAATAAACTACTTTTTAAGTTCGTACCACCCAAATCAATACCAATATACATATAATAAGCCATCCTATTTTTATTTTATACAACTAGAGTTTCTAGATAACCTTTCAGTCGTTGATACTGAGCAAAAATTGCTTGTTCAAATTCTTTAAAAGAAACAAATACTTCTCTTTTCATCCATCAATAAGCAATGGTTTCTCCTTTTTGAAGGACAATTTCATCTTTTCTTTTATCTGTTTCCCACAGAAACTGGCTATAGATTGTATTTGCATCTACCGCTTTTGATAAGTAAGGCAAATGACGGGGGGAAATCCCGGTTTCTTCTTTTAATTCTCAGCAAGCAACCTGTTCAGCTGTCTCTGCTTGCAAGGCACTTTCTCCAGACGATGCCTTAAACTTTCCAGCATCTTTTTTGTCAAAAAAACGTTACATCAATAAGTTGGAACCATCGACATGTTTTACCAAAGCTTCAGACAAGATGATACATCTCATCCGGAATCGGCTCATCATCAATGAGACGTCCTTAAATTTCTTTGGATTTATCATAAGCATCTCAAATCTCTATATTGTTCTCTTAACGATTATTGATAGCAGAAATAAAAGCTAAATAATTAGCAAAATCGCCAATTCTTTTCCGATGCTCATTGACATCCTCTAGTTTTCGTTCGATTTTTTCATTTTCTAAAAATAAAATCCTTGTCCACTCATCACTTTGCCAACCTTTTTGTTTGAAGAGTCGTTCTAGAATAAGAAAATCACTAATAATAGCATTGTGTTTTTGTGTTCGTCGCAAATCAGTTGCTAATTTTTCTTCTGTAGTCAGAAGGCCCCACCTAGCTCGAATAACAACATAATCACTGGCATCTTGAAGTAAATTCTGCCAAAGTTCAACAAAATCAGTATCATCAGTAGCTACATTTTTTATTATACTCATGTGTAATTTTGTCATCTCTTCAAAAGTCATTGACTCATTTTGTTTCAAGTATTCTTGATAAGTCTCTTGCATCAGATAACCTCCATCATTTGATATCTTTTATTTCCAACTTTTAACAAGTATTTCACAGGTATTGTTTTTAGTCAATCCATGATAGCAAATTTAAATAGGACGAAAAAAATTGAGTCAATAAAAAAAAGCGACCTTCCAATACTAAAAATTATTAAAAAAAACACCTCTCGAGTAAACGAGAAGTGCTTGAAAATCGTTGGTAAAATAAGGATTAACGTTTTGAAAATTGTGAAGACTTACGCGCTTTTTTGCGACCTGGTTTTTTACGTTCAACCATACGAGCATCACGAGTAAGTAAGCCAGCACGTTTCAAAGCAGAACGGAAATCAGGATCTACTTCTAATAACGCACGTGCAATACCATGACGGATTGCGCCAGCTTGTCCTGCATATCCTCCACCATTTACATTTACGAAAACATCATAGTTTCCTTTTGTTTCAGTTACACCAAAAGGTTGGTTGATAACTTCACGTAAATCAGCATGTGGAATATATTCTTCAACATCTTTTTTATTTACAGTAACTTTACCAGTTCCTGGTACTAAACGTACGCGAGCAACTGCATTTTTACGACGGCCTGTGCCGATATATTGAGCTTGTGCCAATGAAATTCCCTCCTATTAGATTAAGTTAGTAATGTCCAATACTTCTGGTTGTTGTGCAGCATGTGGATGAGTATCGCCTGCATAGACATGCAATTTCATTCCTTGTGCACGACCTAAAGTATTTTTAGGCAACATGCCTTTGACAGAAGTTTCGATCAAACGACGAGAATTATTCGCACGCAATTCACCAGCAGTTGTTGAGCGTAAACCGCCTGGATGTTGAGTATGATGATAATATACTTTGTCGGATGCTTTGTTCCCTGTTAATTTCACTTTTTCTGCATTAATGATAACTACAAAATCACCTGTGTCCACATGTGGGGTATAAGTTGGTTTATTTTTTCCACGTAAAATAGATGCTGTGACTGTAGAGAGACGTCCTAAAGGAACATCAGTCGCGTCGATCACGTACCATTTACGTTCTACTTCGCCTTTTTTGGCCATATATGTTGTACGCAAGATTTTTTCCTCCAATTCAATATCGAATGTTTGACATACACTTGAGTTTCCGGGGCTCTCGTGGGGCAAACAATACCATTTAATATAATACCTATAATTTAGCTCAAAGTCAACGTTTTTCTACTGAAAGTCTTATTTTTTCCAGCATCTTAGTTCTATAAGAAAATATAGAAAGAATAAACTTGGTGAAAAAACAACTATCTGCTCTTTTTGCTCACCTCATATAAGATTTATTTTTTATTTTAATCGTTTAAAAGCAAAAAAACAAGGCCTTGTACAAGGCCTTGTTTCAAATTTTTGGGTCTAAGCTCTTTCGTGAGCAGGTGCAATATTAGGGGCTTTATCAACTTTTGCTGAAACCATCCAGATTTTCTTTTCGATATCGGTTTTGAATCCAATGAAAATATCTTGTGTGCAATCGTCGCCTTCTTCACCAGAGACTTCAATCCCTTTTTGATAAAGATCCGCTAAATAACGGTAACCTGAAATCAAAATTTCCATTCTTTCTGGAATCGTACGATCCCATGTGCCAATTTCATCTTCAATTTTTGTGTTATCCGCAAATTCTCGTAATGTTGAATAAGGAGAGCCATCTAAAGTGATCAAACGTTCTGAAATCACGTCTAATTGATCATTGATTTCATCCATGAATTCATCCATTAAAGGATGCAATGTTAAGAATTCAGGGCCTCTCATATACCAATGTGTTTGATGAATAACCACTGAAAATTGACTTAAATCTGCCACTAGTTGGTTCATAACTTCTTTTGTTTGTTCGTACTTCATTTCCAAATTCCTCCTTTATTTCTTATATATATAGCTTAGCTCTTAAAAAGAGAAAAGTACAATAAAAGCGTTCATTTGAGAAACTTTCTCAAATATCTTTGAATTAAAAAAAATCCTCCTATTTGTTGCGTACTTTAAAAGTGACCTCAAAGAAAGAAGGAAATTATATGAACATTTTTTATTTTATGATTGGAAGTATCCTAGGATCATTTTTAGTGGTTTGTGCAAAACGAATTCCCATTCAAGAGCATTTTCTCATTTCCCGTTCGCATTGTGATCATTGTCAACGTAACTTATCCTTTTGGGAGATGATTCCGATTGTTTCTTCTATTGTTTTAAAATTCCGCTGTCGAACCTGTCATCAGCCCATCCCCGTTTCTTATTGTCTTTTTGAAATTCTTTATGGCTGTCTTTTTGTTTTCTGTCTCCAACAATCTGGGGTTAAAGAAATTTCACTTAGTTTAATTTGGCTTACTATGGCCGTTCTTTTATCATTGACTGATTTGTTTTATTGGACAGTCGAGCCAAAACTATTCTATCCATTTGCTGGGGGATTATGGCTTATTAATTTTTCCTTTGGGTTTCACTTTTACTGGCAATCACTGTTACTCATTTGCTTTATTATCATTCTCTTTTCTATTTATTTGCATGGAAAAATGGGAATGGGTGATTTATTATTACTGCTTGCATGGGCGCCCTGGTTAACTCCGAACGAACTCGCTTGGTTATTACTGTTGGCTAGTTTTTCTGCTCTGATGGTTTTCCTAATTTATCGTCTTATAAAAAAAGAGTGCACTAAGCTTCCTTTTGTTCCCTTTTTAAGTATGGCACTTTTTTTCGTTCATTTCTTTTGAAAATCAAAAACTAAAAAAGGATTCTTTGATTTTATGCATACTTCATAATGAGCCTTAAAAAAGCTCAAAATACTGTGGAGGTGCTACATGAGAAAAATGTGTCATGAATTACAAGTGATGGAAACATTACGCCATCGAATGAACTTAAGTGAGGAAAATGAAGAACGGTATCAATTTTTAAAATGGGAGGACTACACCAAAAAGAAATTTGATGAACAATGCTTTCTTTATCTTGATGAGAACTATCCGTATGTCAATGATCTTTGGATTTCTTATGATGACAAAGAGGACATTAACGTAGGGATAGAAAAATTTATTCTAATCGGTCACCATGGGTACTTGATTCACATGCATAATGGCTGTTTTCATTTAAATACTGAAACAGGAAAATGGCAAGGAAATCCTACTTTTATTTCGAAAAGTAATTTTAAATCGCTTCAAAAAACTCGAAATGTTTTACAACACATTTACAGAGAGTCTATGGTAAACGTTGAGATTGATCTGATTTACCTATTCCTTGCGCCACAAGAGTTTAAAACAGAAAGTATTCTTCCCGGGAAAATCATAAAGTATGAAGACATTGAGTTATGGCTTTGTGATCTTCAAAAAGAGCAGAACAAGTCTTTACCAATTACGCAACCGACCACTTATGCGATGGATTGGGCCAGAGAGTTAGAGTTGTATTCAACTGAACCGTCGCTTTCAAAAATGAAACTTGATTTGTCAGAAAAAGAATTATTAAAGAAAGGGATTTGTTGTGATGACTGTCATTTCATTGACATGTCTGAAGTTTCTGTTGGTGATGAAAATGCTTTTCTTTGTAATCATTGCGGTGCTATTGAACCCATCGAGATTGCTTATGCTCGTACCATCTGTGAATGGGGGACTATTTTTAATGATCAAGATTTGATTCCTTCTGAACTAGAAGAATTCTTTGGAAAAGATCTGCGTAAGCCTTATTTAGATTTCGTTTTAAAGCGTCATTTTACTCCTATTGACCCAAGGACATTATAAGACTTCTAAGAAAAAAACACGTACAAAAAAAGCTGACGTTCATACGTCAGCTTTTTAAATTTTTTCTTAATTAATACGAACGGCAAAGTCTGGTGCCCAATTGGAAACCGTTTGTGTCGTTACGCTTTGTCCTGGTTGAGGAGCATGGATATAACTACCACCGCCTAAAGCTAAAGCTACATGGTGGGAAGCTCCGCGAGAACCCCAGAAGAATAAATCGCCTGCTTGTGCTTGACTTACTGGAATAACTGATCCCATTGCTTCAAGAGAAACAGTATAAGATGGGAAGTTAGCTCCTGTCGCTTCATTGTAGACATAAGCTACAAATCCAGAACAATCGAATCCGTTTGGTGTCTTTCCACCCCAAACATAAGGAACACCGATATATTTCATTGCAATACTTGTTACTGAACCACCACTTGGAGATGGCGCAGGAACAGATGGTTTTGCAGGTTCTTCAACAGAAGGTGTTGTTGTTTGTCCGCCACCATTTGAAGTACTTCCACCATTATTTCCTCCACTAGTTGATGATGTGGGGGTATTTGTGCTTTGTGGTGTATTCGTTGAAGATGAAGGCGTTGTTGTCCGTGTTTCGGAAGCTGGTGTCGAAACTGATTCTGAAGTCGTAGCTTCTTCAGCTGCTTTTGCTTCTTCAGCCTCTGCTGCAGCTTTTCTAGCTTGTTCTGCTAAACGTTCTTGCTCAGCAACACGAGCGGCTTCTTCTTCAGCTTCTTTCTTTTGTTCAACAATTGCATCTTTTTCGCTTTGTTTTGTTGCTTGTTGAGAAGCTAAATCAGCCTTTTTCACATCTAAGTTTGCTTGGCTTGAGAGCAATTCACCTTTTTGACTTTCTAAAACGCCTTGATTTTTTTGAATTTCTTCTTGTTTCACTTGTAAATCAGCTTTTTTATCTTCGACTGCTTTTTTATCTGCTTTTTGTTGTTCGACTAAGTCATTATTCGCTCCAGCAATCGTGTTCATTGCTTGAACTCGACTGATAGCATTTGTCAATGAGTCAGCATTCAATACAGCACTAACGATACTAGTATCTGTTCCATTCACCTGAACGTCACGAGCTTGTTCTCTAATTTTTTCTTCCCGTTTTTCAATACGTTCTTTAAGATCTTTGATTTGTTGTTCAATTTGTTCAGTTTGTTCGGAAAGTTTTTCTTGCTTAGCTACTAATTCTTGAGCTTGTGCATTAATATCCGCAACTTTTCCTTCTAAAGCTTCAATTTCAGCTTGAAGACTTGCTTGTTGATCTTGTAATTGGTTGATTTCATCACTTTTTTGTTCAATTTGTTGGTCAAAGTCTTCTGCTAAGACAACACCTGGAGTTGCTACCGTTGTAAGGGCTAATGAACAGGTTAATAATGCTGTAAGTACGCGCTTCTTCACGTTTCATTCCTCCGACTGTGTATTTTTTAAGTTCGCTTTAATTCGATTAAGTTTTTATTAACTAATTCGACGACAAAAAGATTGTAACACAGCTACATGTCAATTCGATAAAGGTTATGTTACAAAAACATTTCATTTTAACACAAAAAACAGTCCAGCGATTGTTGTCTGCTAGACTGTTCATTTTATAAGTTTGTGATTAACGATGGATATAGGTCAAGCCTGAAGCAGAAAGTGTTTCAGTATTTGGACCAGTTGGTGAACTAAAGCCCATTCCACCTTGAGAAATCGTGATAGTATTTGAGCCTGCATTGTACGATTCAACATAAGCTACGTGTCCATATACAGGATCTGCATTCCAACTACCTACTGATTGGCCACCTGCAAAAACAACAATTGATCCAGCTGCTGGTGTTCCATTTACCGTATAACCATCAGCTGCAGCAGAACCACCCCATTGAGCTCCATTGCCCCAATAAGTTCCAGCCCAAGGTGCCACTTGTTTTACATACCAAGTACATTGGCCAACAGCATAGGCATTTCCAGAAGAAGAATGATCTACAGCACCACTGCTACTACTCCCAGTGTTAGCATTACTTCCACCATTATTATTACTATTATTATTATTACTACTATTATTATTATTATTTGTATTAGTAGGTGTACTTTCTTGTTCAGAAGTAACGTTCGTTTTTTGTGTTTGACTTTCTGGAGCAGAAGATTTTGCAAAGCTTTGTGTTTCAACTTCTACGGATTGCGCCGCTAATTTTTCTTGACGAGCTGCTTCTTCTTCAGCGGCTTTTTGGGCTGCTTTTTGTTCAGCTAAAATACGTGCTTTTTCAGCTTCTGCATCTTTTTTCTTTTGAACCAATTTATTTTTATCTTTTTCAGCCGTTGCTTGATCAGCAGCCAATCCAGCTTTCAAAACATTCAAATCAGCCTGTTTAGTTGCGACTTCTTCTTTTTGTGCTTCCAATTCTGCTTGGTTTGCAGCAAGTTCTTTGATTTTCGCATCGTTTTCTTTGATTTTTTCTTCAACTGCTTTTTGATCTTGCTTTTGTTGTTCAACTAAATCGTTATTGGCATTCACAATTGTATTCATCGCATAAACACGTCCAATAGCATCTGTTACAGAGTCTGCATTGATCACAGCATCCACAACATTTGTGCTTTGGCCATTCACTTGAACGTCACGTGCCTGTTCTGCCATTTTATCTTGACGTTTTGAAATACGAACTTTCAAGTCAGCAATTTCTTCTTGTAATTGCATCGTATCTTCGTTTAATTGGTCTTGCTTTGCTTTTAGTTCATCAACATTGGCATTGATAGTTGCAATTTCTTCTTCTAAAGAACTAATTTGTTCTTGAACGTCATTTTGTTGATTTTGTAGGCTATCTATTTCTTTTTCTTTGTTTTCGATTTGTGTATCAAAGTCTTCCGCTAAGACCACACTAGGAGTTCCTACTGTTGTAAGTGCCAATGAACAGGTTAATAATGCTGTAAGTATGCGCTTCTTCACTTTTGTTCCTCCAATTGTGTATTTTTTAAAATTTGCTTTAAAAAGCTTAAGAAAAGCTGAATTTCCTCAGCCACAAAAATGATTGTAGCATATGGATATGTCAATACGATAAAAGGAAGATTACAAATATGTTGCAGTCAGCCCCTGCTTTTTTACTTTTTGAAACAATCGTGCTGTTTTTCACTAATGGTAGCAAAAAAAGAAATTATTCAATCGCGAATAATTTCTTAAACGGAAAATAAGCAAGGACAAATAAGCCAATATTAATAAGCAAGGTAGGCCCTAAAAACCGAGCCACAAAAAAAGCGCCATTAATGGTCGTCAAATGAAAGAGAAGTTGAATTCCTGCCGTTGCTAACTCTTGAAGAGTTACTAAAATAATCATACCAAAAAACATTGTAAAAGGATTTTCAAATAACGTATCGTATAACAGATACATGGCCCAAACTAGTAACGGTAAAACAATTGCATAGATTCCTAACACACCAATATAGTACAAATCAAAAATGATACCAAGAACTAAAGAAGTAATTATCATGTATCTTTTAGAGAATACTTGTGCTCCAAACATGAAAGACAATAAAAGTAAATGGACATTCCAGATATAAGCACCATTACTAAAGGTTAAAAACGCTCGAGTAAGATGTGCATCGATTAGCATGAGCAGGAAAAATATAGGGATTGCAAAATAAACAATTCGATCTTTTTTCATCAATTTTCACCTAAAGTTCTTTCAATAACTGTTACAACCGACAAGTCATACATTTGAGCATTGGCTTCTACATAAATTTTTCTATCCAAGCCAAAACTATCGGTTTGTGTCTCAATTACTTTTCCAACCATTAAGTCCGCTGGTGAATTTCCACCTAATCCGGAAGTTTGAACGACATTTCCTTCTTTGATATCTGTTTTTCCTGTTAGCTGTTCGATAATCAAGGCTTCTCGTTTTTCATCATAGCCTTTTAACACGCCAAAAGCGTCTCCTTTTTCAGTCGTAATGCGGACTGGAAAATGATTGCTTGTTTGATTGGTAGAAGTAAGTAGCTCAACTTTGGACGAGGCAGCATTAGCTTCAATAATACGTCCCACCAACCCATTGCGACTCATGACTGACATATTGACTTCAATACCATCTTTTGTACCTTTATCGATGACCAACATATCTTGCCAAGTATCCGGTGAGCGGGTAATCACATTCGCTGTTGTTTTCTCAAAATTGGTAAGTGTTGCATTCAGTTCCAATTCTTCTTGAAGTTTTGCGATTTCACGTTCTTGATTTTTAGTTTTTTGTTCAATTTCATCATACTGATCGATTTTTTCTTTTAAAGCTTCATTTTCTTCATAGGTAATAAATAAATCTTGGACAGAAGTCACTCCTTTTTCCACCCAACGTACAGGGGTATAAATTACTTTATCCACGATTGCGGTTGTATCATTGATTACAATTTGAACCATCGTTGTTTTTTCTTCTACAGCTCTTTTTGCTATGGACACACTCAAAACTGTTACTGCTAAAATCATCAAAATTAAAGTAATAATAATATTTTTATTAGGATTAAATTTTTTCACAAGTACACCTCAATAGTCATAAACTCATAACTTGAATTGTAGCACTAAATCCTTATAAACAAAAGGTAAGTCCTTACTCTTAAGTCTTTTTTTGAAAAGTTTTTTTCGAAAAAAAGTTAGAAAGAACTTGTCTTAACTGTCTTTACTTTGAATAACCGCTACCATGCCTTTTGTAAACGAAATTTTAGCTTTATTGCCAACAAATTCATTACTTGCATAAGAAGTTGGACGGGAAACATTTTGATTATCCAAGGTATATTTACTTTCGGTCAGCGTGAGTTTATCTACTGGCGTCAAACAACAGTAGGCCAAATAAGTCATGTCGTTTTCGCGCTTAATTTCGTGAATGCCGGGACTTAAAAAACAAATAGTATTTCCTTTATCTTTAAGTGTCAGTTGTTGGCAATAGGGTAAAAAGCGTGGTTCTAATACCATCCATAAGTTCGCTAAAAAATGATCAATGCGTCCGCCTGTAGCCCCCACAAAAGTAACCTCAGCATCAGGATAATGCTCAAAAATATAAGCTAAAGCTAACTGTGAATCCGTGTCGTCTTTTTCAGCTGGCGCCGTTTGGACATGTTTGGCTTGACGAAGAACAAACTTTTTTTCTTCGTTGGATAAGGAATCAAAATCTCCAATCGCCAGTTCTAGTGGAAATCCTAAGTTGAGTAAAAAAAGACTGCCTCGATCGACGCCAATATATAAATCATACTTTCTTTCTATTTGTGGCCAAGTTTCTAAGGGCGCACCGCTAGCTAATAAAATCTTCATTGAACGAGCGCTTCTTTCAAAGTAAAGATTTGTTTTTCAGGACTTTCTGAACCAAAAATATAACTCCCCGCCACAAATACATTGGCGCCAGCTTCTTGACACTTACGCGCCGTTTCCGGTACGATACCACCATCAACTTCAATATCATAATGATAGTTGTTTTTCTCTTTAAGTTGTGTCAACCGTTTGATTTTTTTGACCATATCTTCAATAAAAGATTGTCCACCAAAACCGGGATTCACTGTCATTACAAGGACTTGATCCACCAACGGCAAAACCGGTTCGATGGCTTCGATAGGGGTTCCTGGATTGATCACAATTTCTGCTTTTACCTGGTTTTCTTTAATCATTTGAATGGCACGATAACTATGCGCTGTTGCTTCGGCGTGAATTCCAATGATATCGGCACCAGCTTCGATAAATTTCTCAATAAAATTTTCCGGTTGCACAATCATTAAATGAACATCCAACGGTAATTTAGTAACTGGACGAATGGCCTGCACAACACTTGGCCCAAAGGTAATATTAGGAACAAACTGGCCATCCATAACATCCACATGAATATAATCAGCTCCATGTTTTTCAACAAAAGAGATTTCTCTTTGTAAATTCGCAAAATCCGCACTTAAAATTGAAGGTGCAATTTTCATTTATTTTCCTCCTAACGTTTTCTTTTATAAATTGGTTTTCTATTTTTTATTTCATTTAAAAATTGTAAGTAATTTGTGTATCTCGTTTCAGAAATCCGTCCTTTGGCTACCTCTTTTTTTACCGCACAATTAGGCTCATCCACATGAGAACATTCTCTAAAACGACAATTTATGGAAGCCTCTAAAAACTCTGGAAATTGCTTGGGTAATTCTGTTGTTTCGATATCTCCAAATTCAATGGCTCCAAAGCCAGGTGTATCAGCTACTAATCCATCGGCAATCGGCAACAATTCCACGTGACGCGTCGTATGTCGTCCTCTGCCCAAAGAAGTTGATATTTCTCCGGTTTTCAAATTTAATTCAGGAAGTATCTTATTTAAAAGCGTTGATTTACCAACACCAGTTTGACCCATAAAAACAGTCAATCGTTCTGGAAATAGTTGCTGCAATTTTTTTGTTACTTGATCGTTTGAAAGAGATAACACTTTGTACCCAATTTTTTCATAAATTCCCATGATTTCTTCTTCTAACGTCGTATCCGCAACTAAATCTGTTTTACTTAAATAAATAATAGGCTCGATATCGCGATACTCTAGCATAACTAAAAAACGATCCAATAACTGAAAAGAAAAATCGGGTTCAATCAAACTGGTAATAATAATTCCTTGATCAACATTTGCAACAGGCGGACGTGCTAATTCATTTTTTCGAGGTAAAATTTCTAATAGGTAACCATCCGTCAAATTGGTGCTTTCAAATATTACTTGGTCGCCAACCAAAGGCGTAATTTTCCGATTACGAAAGTTTCCTCGAGCTCTCGTTTGATAGAGTTGTCCTTCTGATTGAATGTAGTAAAAACCACTTAAAGATTTTCTAATTTG
>Ga0079226_10002542_pt1 | contig 14108 bp, 17 predicted proteins | sample Poulit2014_FD_76345 | JGI IMG/M metagenome (GOLD analysis project Ga0079226, IMG submission 76345) | Agricultural soil microbial communities from Georgia to study Nitrogen management - Poultry litter 2014 | ecosystem: Environmental > Terrestrial > Soil > Agricultural land | place: USA: Georgia... | reverse complement strand
CATCTACAAACAGCTCAGCATCAGGACCAATGGCTTCGCGGACAGCCTGTACACGTTGCAGATCCTTGCCGGGGTGGCGACCGATCTTCATTTTCACTCGCGGAATGCCCTCATCCACCCAGCGGACCAACTGCTTTTCCAGCTCCTCAATAGAATAGGATGTAAATCCACCGCTTCCATACACGGGCATGCCCTCACGCTCAGCCCCGATAAGTTTAATCAGCGGGAGGCCTAACAGCTTCGCTTTCAAATCCCACAGTGCTGTATCGACCGCGGAGAGCGCCATAAAGGCCATCCCGCAAGTCCCTTGGTTTCGGATGGCTGATTTCATTGCCTGCCAGGCGGCCGGGATATCAAAGCAGCTGATCTGCGTTACTTCACTTCGAAGTATATTTTGGATAAATTGTGCCGTCGATTTGGCGGCATAGGTGTAACCAAAGCCGCTTTCTTCGCCAGCCTGTACTTCGACCAGCACAAGAATCGTGCTGGTCCATTTCAGCGTCCCGTCCGATTCGGGCTTGTCGGTAGGAATTTTATAAGCCGAAACCTTGACATCATTTATGGGCGGGGCGATATTTGAAGCAGAGCTCATTAATCGCCATCAAACTTCGATGTTATCTCCTCCAGCGTATCCTTAAAGGTCTGTCGGATAATACCGATCTCTTCCGAATCACCTTTTAATAAAGCCTTGGAGTAATTAACAGCCTGCTCAAATTTGATGTGCGGTGGCAGCGGGGGCACGTCCGGATCAGTTATTGCCTCCAGCACGACTGGTCGGTCGGACGACAGTGCCCGGTCCCATGCGCCGGATATTTCATCCGGATCATCCACCTTAATGCCTTTCAGTCCGAGCATCTGCGCATATTCGGCATAGGGAAATTCCGGGACGTTTTGAGACACATCATAGCGGGGATCACCGACCATTACCCGCTGTTCCCACGTCACCTGGTTCAGATCCTGATTATTCAGTACCATAATAATAAGGCTCGGGTTACTCCACTGCTCCCAATAGCGTGAGATCGTGATGAGGCCGTTATTGCCGAGCATCTGCATAGCTCCGTCTCCTACCAGGGCAATCGCCGGCCGGTCGGGATGAGCAAATTTAGCGGCAATAGCGTAGGGCACGCCCGGGCACATCGTAGCCAGGTTGCCCGAAAGCGAAGCCATCATACTTTCCTTCACTTTTAAATCGCGGGCAAACCAGTTAGCTGAGGAGCCTGAATCGGAGGTAAGGATAACGTCATCAGGCAGTTTAGGGGAAAGCTCCCAGAACACCCGCTGCGGATTGATCGGATCCGCTTCGTTCATCGCGCGGCCTTCCACTACTTTCCACCAGTCTTCAATCTCGCCCTCAATTTTCTCCCGCCAGGTACGATCTTCTTTATAGTCAACATAATCAAGCAGTGCTTTTAAGGTAAGCCTGCTGTCGCCTTGCAGGTTGACCTCCATCGGATAGCGGATGCCCAGCATCTTACCGTCGATATCAATCTGCAGGCCGCGCGCCTGTCCCTCTTCGGGCAAAAATTCTGAATAGGGAAAACTGGAGCCCACCATCAGCAGGGTATCACATTCGGTCATCATTTCCCAGCTCGGCTTAGTGCCCAGCAGGCCGATAGCCCCCGTTACATAAGGCAAGTGGTCATCGAGCACCGCTTTCCCCAGCAAGGCTTTGGCCACACCCGCACCCGTACGCTCGGCCATCTCTTTAACTTCCGCAGCGGCGTTCGCGGCACCTGATCCAACCAGCATGGCTACTTTTTCACCGTCATTGAGCACTTCCGCAGCGCGTCGGAGTTCTCCTTCTCCAGGTACAATATTTGTCGAAGAGTGTCCAATTCCACTGTGAACCGTGCCGTGCGCCCGCGGCGGTGTTTCAACGGCCTCCAACTCCTGCACGTCGTTAGGCACAATGATGCAGGTTACCGTGCGGTAGTTTTTAGCAATACGAATCGCCCGGTCTACCAGGTGACGAATCTGCACGGGATCAGAAGCCATGTGCACATACTCATGGGCCACGTCTTTATACAAGGAGATAAGATCGATCTCCTGCTGGTAATTGCCGCCCAGCGACGCGCGCGCCTGCTGCCCCACAATAGCCACCACGGGTTGGTGATCCATCTTGGCATCGTACAGCCCGTTCAGCAGATGAATGGCCCCCGGCCCGGAGGTGGCCAGGCAAACGCCGACCTCTCCGGTAAATTTAGCGTGCCCACACGCCATAAAGGCTGCATTTTCTTCGTGGCGCACCCGAATCAGTTCGACCTTATCGTTGGCCCGGTCAACCGCACCCATGATGCCGTTAATGCCGTCTCCGGGGAAGCCGAATATTCGCCGGATACCCCATTCAGAAATTCTGTTGATCAAAAAATCACTTACCTGCTGACTCATGCTATTATAGCTTTTGTTTAACGTTTCATTGTGATTTGGTACTCAGGTAATTTAAAGTTGGAAAAACCCGCCTCGACAATTTAGAACTATATTTTTCTACAAAGTACTTTCTCAATTTCAAAAAATATTAGCAGTAAATGTATAGTACAATCTCCATTATCCATGTAGACATTTTTGCTACGCAATATAGATTTTAAGATAAACAATGATTGCAGATAGGAGCGCTTAGGTTTACTGGTCGGCTAAATTTTAGGGGATTTATAATGTGCGCAATAGGGGAATAAATAATGGAGCTCTTTGCAAAACTCATACGTAAGATGTTGCTTCTTAAAAAAACCATTTATGCGGTTTAAAGGGAGTTCCTCTCTCACCCAGGAGTAGGACTCCTTCCAAACGGTGGGTTTTGCCAAGGACTCTAAAAAACCACGGCTTTACGCCCCCAAAAGTGCCTTATAGGGGTCTTCAAGGGCATTGCGTACGTACCGTAAAAACCGCACCCCTTCTGCTCCATCGATCAGCCGGTGATCATAGGATAGGCTGAGCGGCAGTGTTACCACTGGTTGAAAAGATTCGGTTTCTTTTTGATAAACCGGTCGGGTCGTCATCTCCGAGGCGCCCAAAATTGCAACCTGTGGATAAAAAATAACGGGAGTAAACTGGGTGCCCCCAATACCGCCAAGGTTGGAAATGATAAAATTGCCGCCCTCCATATCCTCACCTGAAAGATCCTTATTTCGTGCTTTTTCGGCCAGCCCGGTGATTTCTGTAGCAAGCTCAATAATCGATTTCTGGTCAACATCGCGCACAATGGGCACCAGCAGGCCCTCGTCGGTATTGACGGCAATCCCGATATGTACATACTTTTTCAGGATCACTTCTTCGGCCTCCATATCAATGCTCGCATTAAATTTTGGGAACCGGTGCAACGCATTGGCAATGACTTTGGTCAAAACGGCGGTGATGGTTAGCTTACCGCCCTGCTCTTCTACCTCGCCCTGATGTTGCCCGATATACTCTTCAATACCGGATACGTCAGCCTCATCAAACTGGGTGACGTGGGGAACTGTCTGCCAAGAGCCCTGCGTTTGCCTTGCCGTCACCTTCCTTATCTCTGACAGCGATTGCCGCTCGACGCTTCCCCATTGACTAAAATCGGGAAGTTCCAGGCTGGGCGCAGCGGCCTTCTTTCCGACAGCTTTGCCGGCTGCTTCTTTTACATCATCCCCGGTAACCAGCCCGTCCGGACCGGTGCCTGCGATATCTTCAAGATTGAGCCCAGACTCCCGGGCCAGTCGTTTGGCACCGGGGGCGGCGTGCACTCCCTCACTCCCTGACGATTCGGTTTCTTCCTCTGTTTCTTCAGCTTCTTCCTCAACTTCCTTTGACTTCTCGTCCTGCTTCTCTTTTTCTCCCGACTTGTCTTCCTCTTGCTTTTCATTTTTCTCTTTCGCTGCCTCCTCATCACCCGATTTTTCTTCCTCTTCATCACTATTTTCTTCACCTAAATCCTCATCGCTTTTTTCACTCTCCTGCTCTTCATCTTCCTGCTCGCCTTGCTGATCTTTTTCTTCCTCCTGTTCTTCTTCGGACTCCTCATCCTGGCCCGCCTTCTCTTCTTTTTCCTCATTATCCTCGCCATTCCCGCTCTGGCCCTCCTCTTCAAGCACCGCGATAACATCCCCTGTTTTAATAGTATCGCCCTCACTTACTTTAACCTCTCCCACGGTTCCGGCGGCCTCGGAAGGCACTTCCACCGTCGCTTTATCACTTTCTACGGCAATCACCGACTCATCCTCCTCGATGGTATCTCCTTCTTGGATCATGACTTCGGCGACGGTTCCTTCATCGGCATCTTCTGAGAGTTTGGGCAGTTTGATTTCTTTAGCCATAGGAGTGATTAATTAAGAGTTAAGATTTAACCAAGATTCAGGATGTTCGGGGATTCACTTTTTCCGGATCAATTTCAAGCTCATCAGCTGCTTTCTCAAGCTGTTTGCCTTCCACTTTGCCTTTTTTGGCCAAATCAAAGAGCGCAGCAAAAGCAATATGCCTGGCATCGACTTCAAAGAACCCGCGCAGGGCCGGCGTTGAATCGCTGCGTCCAAAACCATCGGTTCCCAGTACGCTCACCGGACCGGGAAACCAGCCGGCCAGCGTCAGCGGAACAGCCTTTACATAATCGGAGGCCATCACATAAACTCCCTGCGTTTCGGCCAGGGCCATTTCAATATGCGTGCGATTACGGTTCAGGTCACGACTTGTCCGGTTTCCGCGTTCAGTGTCGATCGCATTATCGTAGAGGGCTTTATAGCTGGTGATACTCCACGCATCAGCTGAAACACCGAAATTGTCTTCCAGCATATCGGCGGCCTCCAGTACCTCCTGCATAATGGCGCCGCTGCCAAAAAGATGCGCTTTTTTATCGCTTTCCTGCCCTTCCGATTCCCGGAACCGGTACATGCCCTCCATAATATATTCATCTATATTCTCCGGCTCGTCCGGTTTGGGCGGCATCTTGTAGGTCTGATTGGTGACGGTAATGTAATAGGAGCAATCGCTTTTGTTGACGTACATCTCTTCGATGCCCTTTTGAATGATCACGGCCAGCTCGTAAGCAAAAGCCGGATCGTAGGCCCGCAGGGTTGGAAAGGCCATAGCATAGAGTTGGCTTTGGCCATCGGCATGCTGCAGGCCTTCGCCGGATAGCGAAGTACGCCCGGAAATACCGCCCACATAGAAACCTTTGGCGCCGGCGTCAGCGGCTGCCCAGGCGAAATCGCCGATACGCTGAAATCCAAACATGGAATAGAAAAAGAAGAACGGAATCATATTTACGCCAAGATGACTATAGGCGGTGCCCGCCGCAATAAACGACCCCATACAGCCTGCCTCGGTGATGCCCTCTTCCAAGATGGCGCCCTCCTCTTCCTCGCGGTAGTACATCAGGCTGTCCTCATCCACGGGATGATACTGCTGCCCCCCGGAGGCATAAATGCCCGCCTGCCGGAAAAGCGACTCCATGCCGAAGGTGCGGGATTCATCGGGGATGATTGGCACGATATGGTCTCCTGCCGTTTCGTCTTTGAGCAGTGCTCCCAGGATCTGTATCATAACCATCGTAGTAGCGGCTTCATCGTCGCCGGAACCTTCAAAATAGTCTTCAAAAATGGCGACGTCGGGCTGCTCCATTGGCTCCGTCCGGTCTTTGCGTTCCGGCAAAAATCCGCCCAGCTGCTCCCGCCGTTCTTTAAGGTATTGCATAACATCGCTGTCTTCTCCGGGGTTGAGGAAAGGGATATCTTCGATCTCCTCATCCGACACCGGCACGTCAAAGAAGTCGCGGAAATGTTTCAGCGCATCGGTATCCAGCTTTTTCGTTTTATGGGATACATTGCTGGCCTCCCCGGCATCGCCCTGGCCATATCCCTTGACCGTTTGCGCCAAAATCACGGTGGGCTGGCCGCTATGCTCGCTGGCTTTTTTAAAGGCGTTAAATATCTTGACGGGATCATGGCCGCCTCTTTTCAGCAGGTTTAACTGCTCATCGGAATAGGTATCAACCAGAGCGGCCAGTTTTTCGTTTTCCCCGAACAGGTCTTTACGCATAAATTCGGCGTCCGAATAAGCATATTTCTGCAGCTGTCCGTCGGGCAGACTGGTGAGTTCTCGAACCAGGGCGCCATCTTCATCCCGGGCAAAAATCGGATCCCAATCGCTTCCCCACACCACCTTAATGACATTCCAGCCGGCGCCCTTAAATTTGGCTTCCAGTTCCTGGATGACTTTATTATTTCCGCGCACGGGCCCGTCCAGGCGCTGCAGGTTGCAGTCAATGACAAATGTAAGGTTCTCCAACTGTTCTCTTGCCGCCACGCTCAGGCTCCCCGTTGCTTCCGGTTCATCCATTTCCCCGTCCCCAAAGAAGCCCCACACGTAGGGAAGATCCTTCTCTACCACTCCCCGTTTCTGCACGTATTTATTAAACCGCGCCTGGTAAATGGCGATTAGCGGCGCCAGCCCCATCGAAACGGTCGGGTTATTCCAGAAATCATCCAGCAGGTGCGGATGCGGATATGATGGAAGTCCGCCTTCGTCAGCCAGTTCGCGGCGAAAATTAACCAGATCCTGTTCCGAAAGCCGGCCTTCCAAAAAAGCGCGGGCATAGACCCCGGGCGACGCATGACCCTGGAGATAGACAATGTCCGGGAGCCCACCTTCAGTAAATTTAAAAAAGTGATTAAAGCCCACCTCAAACAAATCGGCAATAGAACCGTAAGTTGAGATGTGGCCGCCAATGCCTTCCAGCCGCTTGTTGGCCCGAACAACCATTGCCATCGCATTCCAGCGAACCAAAGCCGTAATTTTCTGCTCCAATTCAAGATCGCCCGGATATTCGGCTTCTTCTTCGGGCGGAATTGTATTCACATACGGCGTGTTGATCGTCGTCGCGTCGATTCCATACCGTTGGGCTTCTTGCTGCAGCAAGCCGAGCAACTTTTGTGTGCGGTCAGCCGGTCGGTTATTCAATACCCAACGCAACGAATCCAGCCATTCCCTGTTCTCCGTCTCATTCTTGCTTGATTGATTATTGCTCATACAAAGTCTTTTATGAATTGATTGAGAATAAAACCTTATAACAGGATAACAGCCATAAAGGTTATCGAATACTCATGTCAGTCCGCATTTTATTCTTTATAATCGGTGATAGAAAACCGATTATAAAGAATAGAGGTAACACGATCGATTAACGATTAGCTTCTCTAATTTAATTACAGATCAACGTTTGTAAATTTATTATAGCTGAATTCTTATACTAAATAGAGGGGATGTTTTGTTATTTTCACGTGGTGAAAATGACTACAAAGTCAGACGTTAATGAGAAATGGGATGCCTTAATTGGATTGCTAACGCGAGTATAAAAAGGCGGGCTGGAGATGAATAGAAAAATAGCAGCCAATTTATATAAGACCGCAGGATCAGAATGACAAATATGATAAAATAACTCTCCCAATGCCTCTAAACATTCCACGCTGCCCAGAAGCGGTAAAAACCTCTTCCAACCCTGAAAAGTACGATGTACCTATACCCAGTAAAATTCACTACACTGAAAGCAATCAGAAAGATCATACTGAAAAAGTCAGTAAGCGGCACAGCAAAGGCCGTGGAGAAAAACGGTCATGGATAAGACGACCGCGAGACCTGTCGGTCCGAGTACCGGTTGCGCGATTAGTACCAGCGCTGTTTCTTTGTATTTGGCAATAGCAGAGGCTTCTATGGAACCCGTCAGTACAAAAGGAATAAGCATATAAACCACAATAACAAAAACACGGTCGTAGCGAATCCAGCGGGAAAAATGCTGCCCTACCTAGTGTAATTGCCCAGCTGATAAGCAGGTATGCGATCAGTTAATCCACAAAATTGAGTTGTGTATGAACATACTCCAAATGAATGGGGAGAATTAATTACAACCAATTTATCAATTCCAACAATTGGCATTGGAGCTGGGTCTAAATGTGAATGTGATGGACAAGTTCTGGTAATAAACGACGTAATTGAACTTGGTGAAACATAGCCACCTTTTGCTAAACAATATTCACATATAAACATATTTTACATACTGCAAAAGAATATAAAAACGTATTTACCGGTTATGATTATGGTCCTGAGCGTCTGTAGTCCATTAAGCCCGGGCCACATCATTAGCGAGGGATTTATTCCCTCGCTATGGATTGGACATGATTGGCGAACATGTCTTACCACTCCATGGGGCCTATTTAACTATAGATTCTAACCGGTAAACGCGTTATAAAAATGAGGTGGAAATAGTAGGTTTTAAATGAGCTTCGATGGAAATTTTAGCTCAACCCAAGTCCAGAATACCCTATAACCCCTTTAAAAAGCAAAATGCCAAACAGACAGTCCGCACCAGAGTTCCTTTTTACTTCAATTCATAAATCTTATTCAAACCTTGTATACGTCGGCAGCTTTGCCTCCCTTACCATTGCCGTTAATCGGTACATCTATCATATTATTAGTGTGGGAATCTATACCTACATAGGTCATCAGATCCTCCCTGGTTAGTTAGGATTGATACCATTAATCTAAGTAACCGGGCATTCAGGGTTTTTAAAAAGGTCCAGCGCTTCAACAAAGGCGCGCTTCGCTGTTCCGTTTCCGTTATTAGCTTTTTAGCTCTCTGTTCATTATTTAACAACCAATATTATAGCGTTAACGCACCGTATGTTATGAATGATCGCATCTCGCTACAAATACTTATGTTATCGATCGCTCTGATCAGCTGTTCCGGAGCTGAGCAGGAGAAAACCCAATCGGCGACGGTTGACTCCCCGCAGACAGCACTGCGAACAATCAAAACCGAACGGGATTCACTCCGGGAAATCCTTGCAGCCGATTCTGTCGTATCCGACCCCTGGTTTTATCCAGACTCCGATGGTCGCTCCTTTATCGAACAGGGCATTGAGAAGCCCGAACAATATATAGCCGACGCCCTGCGCGAACGTCCTGGACTCATTCCTCTCGATCCGGTGCTTGGCGGGACTATGCACTTTATCCATATCAAAGTGTTGGGAAGTCAATGGGTGGTAGCAGCCTATGAGGATGGGCATATCACAGGAAAAACACTTTACCAATATGATTTGCAGGATGACGGGGAACTGACATTTACAGAAGTGGCTTCCGTCCGCCCCTCGTAAGGGAATTACGGGCACTTGGTGAATACACATAATATGATCATTTTCGCTATTACCCTCCGGATCTCCCCTTCTTGAATATGATCCATTCGCAATGCCCCATAGATACCAAATGACCAAAATAAGGTTATAGGACTCAGCCTAATGATAGCCTACTGGCAACCATTTTAATAGTTATGACAAAAACAATAGATCTCAATAATTGGAATTATCAGGAACCCCTTGATTCCTTTCGATCGTTCGATGATCCGTATATAGGTATTACAACAGACACTGAGATTACCCGCGCCTATACCAAAGCCAAAGAACCCGCCCTTTCATTTTTTCTTTATTATATGTCCCAGTCAATAATGGCCGCCAATGAAGTCGACAAGTCCCAATATCGAATAATCGATGATGAAGTACTTGGATCTCCTAACATTTATAGGACAACAACAATAGATAGAGAAGAGGGTACATTTGGCATTGCCTTTTGTGAGACCATAGAACCTTAGAAATTCCGGACGTACTGGCCGGTGGAAAGCTTGGGGGGATAGTCCATGAAATCGGATGGTAAGAATCGATAATTTTTGGTGTAGTTATAAAAAAGCCCCAGTGATAATCCACCGGGGCTTCTGATCTGCACTTCCTGCTCATTTATTACCCCCCATATGATAACAACTGGCAAGAGTATACAGGCGTTGCTCGCTAAGTATTGTGATTAAATTTTGCGAATAATATTGCGGGTTTCTTCCCGATCTTTTTCCAGTCGCCGGCCGATGCGCCCGTATAGCGCAGCTTCTTCGCCGGCCACATAATTGAGGTCGTTATCTGTCAAATCGGGGTAGCGCCGTTGCAGTCGTTTTCGCTTTTCGGGCCATTGGGTTATTGGTTTAAGATCTTTCATATCACTCATAAGTAACCTCCTTTATATAGTGTTTAGATTCGACGGTCGCTGTCAGCGTTACTGATAATATTACGCGCTTCTTTCTTTTGTTAATTATATGTACATCAATTTTATTTTACATGCACTAATTCAGATGGATACGGCACTGTTCTTCGCATCGCCGGCACGCCTGGGCGCAACGTTGGCAGTGCTCATGAGTATGGTTTTCACATTCGGTGGCGCATTCTCCACATATATCTTGACAGAGCTCGATGAGAGCAATATGGACGTCAGAATTGCGACTCAACAGGCGGGCGGTAGTATTGCAGATATCAGCGCAATTACGGTCGAGACGGATACAATCAACCATTGACTCTACGTTATTTTCATCCAGGCAGGCATCTGCGCACTGCTCGCAGGCGGTCACGCAGTTTTGAAGAGATTCAATGAGAACGTTGTTCTTGTCCATAGCACTACATAATTAGGTTACATATCCAATTAATTTTATTAAGCTACAGCTATGGTAACGAATAGGCGGTGCAGGGAAAAGAGAAAAAGATGTGAGAAAGCTGTGGTTATATTTGTTACGGGCTGATAGCATTCAATGTTCTTCTTTTTCTTCCATACTGCCTTCAATACGTTCCTGTCGGCTTGTAGGTTCCTGATCCGTACGGTTCTTTTTTGAAAAGACTAACCATAACAAAAAGCCGGTGGCAAATATTGTGAGAACAATGCCAAAAATAACATTTACATTGATCATAGTGTTATTATGCTTAACTCATTAAAAAGTGGGGTCTTATAGGCATTACGATTTTCTTTTGCAATCTTTTCTCCATCGGCAGCGCTGTAGCTGCGATGGTTAGGCTATTAAAAAGTAGTTTAGATCGTTTCATGGTTCTATGGTTTGATCATTGCGCTGATCATCCCGACTGTTACCTTTCTGATGGCACCAACTCAACGGTCAGCGTTTTCGGGACCTGCTTTTTAGGAAGCAATGTGATGGTTTGGGACCAGTCGTTGTATCCTTCGGCCTTTACCAATACGGTATGCTCAACCGGTTTCAGCATCGTGAAGCTGAAGCGGCCTTCCTCGCCGGTGGTTGTGGAGTCTTGGGCTACATAAACCTTGGCATTGGGAACAGGATCTTTGGTTTTCTGATCAATAACGGTGCCGGAAAGCTTGGCGCCGGGCTGCTTGGGTTCAACCTTTTTATCAGTCGTTTGGGCAGGCGCTGTGTTGGGCATCATAGCTAAGACGAAAAGCAACGAGAAGCCCCAAAGCCATATGCTGTTGGTTAGATAATTCATAATAAAATCGGAATATATTTGTGAGTAATTATACTGCACCACGTATAATTGCTAATGATTAAGGAAGGTTGTATAGCAATAACCACCTATTAGCTGTCCTATAATTTGCTACGAGCGTAAAATGAAACCGAAAAGCTGCGATGAAGCATTCATTGAGCGGACAGATGTAACACAATGAAATTGAGCAACTCAGCCACATTAGTCGCCAACAAGCGGGTTGCTACCGTCGCTACAAGCATATAGGTGTAGAATGTAGTAATAAGAACTACAGAAATATCAAACAATTCGTTAAATATTCTTTGTCCAATATTTTCAAAGATGATTGAGAAGTCTGTTAACAAGATCATGCATTATTGCATCAACTAACTTTTATTATTATGAAACCTCGAAGTTTATCAGCCAGCACTATTACTGGAACCAGTGTACAAAATCTGCAGGGCGATGACGTAGGAAGCATCTATGACCTAATGATCGACCTTGAAAGAGGAGAAATACTCTATGCCGTTCTTTCACATGGTGGTTTTTTAGGTATGGGCAATGACTATTTTGCCGTCCCCATGCAGGCCCTAATCTTCAGTGATCGGGAGGAAGATCTCATCAAGGTTGATATAGATAAATCGATCCTTGAGAATGCGCCGGGCTTTGATAAAGACCATTGGCCCGAGCATCCCTCTACGGACTTTACTAACTCGGTCTACGAGCATTATGGATTTGACCGGCCACAAACGCCAAGAATGTAACAACAGAACTGCAGCAACCGCTGCAGCTATATTTAATCACATAATGTCCCGTAGCTCTGCTGCGGAATCAAAAATTGAAAGCCTTTGGTTTTCATCAACGTTAAACAGGAGGTTATATGGAAACACGAGCCTCAACTTTCAGAATTCTTACGATTACGCTCGCTTTACTAACCGGTACTGCATTGATTACAGCATGTGGAGACGGCAGCCGGGAAACCAATGATCCAACCACGGATGGCGGGTTGGGGACAGCCCCCGGAACGCAGCAACCGGATAATCCCCAAGCCGATACTACCGAAGAAGAAACCTTCGAGGCCACACTTGAAGGCGAAAATGAAGTTCCGGAAGTAGCAACGGATGCTGAAGGATCGGTTACGCTCACCTTGGAGGGCGACAGTATCCATGTTGAGGGAGAGTTTTCAGGCTTAACGTCAGACTATGCCGCCTCTCATATCCATAAAGGAGCAGAAGGCGAAAATGGAGCCCCTATTATAACCCTGAAACCTGATGTTAACAGCGACAAAACCTCGGGTTCATGGGATGCTTCTTATACGCTCGATAACGAACAAATAAGGGCATTAAAGGCCGACAGCCTTTACGTAAATGTGCATTCAGCTAATCACAAGGAGGGTGAGATTCGCGGCCAGCTCACCTCCGGGCTGCTACAGTAAGGGCTCATTTAACCCAACCTGCAAACGATGAAAATATTTGGCTATATCATAACTATCGCTGGTCTTATTGCCCTGATTTATACAGGAATTACGTATATCAACAATTCTGAAACGTTTGGAATTTTTGGGTTGGACGTGGCAGTGAGTAAGGGAGATCCGGTCCCGATGATTATCTCAGCCGTAGTATTGGTTGTGGGTCTTTTGGTAGTTACTATTTCCAAAAATAATTCTTAGATAAACTTAAATAAATAGAGGAATTCTTATGCTTAGATGGGCCATTACTTTTTTAGTTATTGCTATCATTGCTGCCATCTTTGGCTTTGGAGGCGTCGCTGAAGGAGCCGCTTCTATCGCAAAAATATTATTTTATATCTTCCTGGTTCTATTTGTTGTTTCCTTGATTTTCGGCGGCCTTCGGCGCCCGTAACCCTCATAATCAAAAACTCCCGAAGCTTGCTGGGGATTTTTTTGAAAGAAGGTTGAATACCCCAGCTTTCATAAGCTCAACCAATATACATTTATATCCCAATGGAAAGTCAACAGGTGATAGTACTTACCATCATCCTTACAATCGGAGCTATGCTTGTTACGGGCTGTGGGAACCAACAAGGCTCCGATCCGGGAACGAGTATGATCGAACGGGCGGACACAGCAGATACCGAAAAACGCAGAGAGTTACTACGAGAACGAGCTGATACATCTATGCAGGCCCCTGCTTATAAAGCTGTACTCACGGACTCCCGGCATGGTGCGGATCGTGATACAACAGCCAAGGGCTCCATTATGCTCAGTCTGCACGACGATAGCATTCACATTAAGGGACAATTCTCCGGCCTAAGCTCGACTTATACCGGATCTGCTATTCATAAAGTACTGGAATCAAATAAGGTGCAGATGCTGGACCCGACGCTCAACAATGATAAAACTTCCGGTTCGTGGGAAGCCTCCTACAGGTTGGCTGGAGATCAGGTTAATGCTCTCAAATCGGATAGCCTATATATCAGCGTATATACCGAAGAATACGAATCGGGCGAAATAAATGGTCAAATAACCGCTGTTGACTCCACCGATGCGGCAACTGATTCTACAAAAAACAACTCTTGACGGTCAACTTGTTGAGGAATAATTCGGTTTAATACGAATCATTCACGAGCAACATATTATGTGAGTGTGACATCTTGGATTCTATATCGCTTATATATAACCCAACGTGCTTTCCAAGTCGGAACTTCCGTCTGATCAAATTCAGTTAAAATTAAAAGGCTAATCAAACCGCTGCTTATTTTGACAAAATTATCTGCCGATACGCTTTATAAAGCATGTGATCCCGAACAGTTTAATTTTACAACTACCGATGAGATCGACAGCCAGAGTACGATCATCGGCCAGGAGCGGCTTTCCTCCTCCCTGGAGTTCGGGATAGGAAT
>Ga0079226_10002541_pt1 | contig 14108 bp, 28 predicted proteins | sample Poulit2014_FD_76345 | JGI IMG/M metagenome (GOLD analysis project Ga0079226, IMG submission 76345) | Agricultural soil microbial communities from Georgia to study Nitrogen management - Poultry litter 2014 | ecosystem: Environmental > Terrestrial > Soil > Agricultural land | place: USA: Georgia... | reverse complement strand
CGTACAGATAAATCAAGCTCTTCGATTGTCATCTCAAGCATTTTCTCCATCTGATCTTCTTCTTTTTCTATCATAATTTCCGCTTCACGGGCTTCTTCAGTTAAATTAATAAAGATGTTTAAATGTTCGTTCATTATTTTAGCAGCTAGACTTAGTCCATCTTCTGGTGAAATGGATCCATCTGTCCAGATATCTAAAGTTAACTTATCAAACTGTTCTTTCTCTCCAACTCGAGTGTCTTCTACAGTGTAGTTCACTCGGTTGATTGGGGTATAAATTGAATCGATAGGTAATACGCCTATTGGCATATCATCATGCTTGTTTTGTTCTGCATTCACATAACCTCTACCGCGCTCTGCTTCCATACGAATGTGTAAATGTCCACCTTCAGAAACAGTACATAAATATAGGTCAGGGTTCATTATTTCCACTTCACTGTCAACAATGATGTCCGCTGCAGTTACAGTAGCAGGGCCTTCAATATCTAATTCAATTGTTTTAGTTTCTTCGGTATGAAGTTTTAAAGATAGTTTTTTAAGGTTTAAAATAATTGATGTAACATCCTCAACTACACCATCTATTGCTGAAAACTCATGCAAAACGCCATCAATCTGAATGTTAGTAATTGCTGCACCAGGTAATGACGATAATAAAATACGACGCAAAGAGTTACCTAGTGTAGTTCCATAACCACGCTCTAGCGGTTCAACAACAAATTTACCAAACTTGCCATCTTCACTAATCTCTACTGTTTCAATTATCGGCTTTTCAATTTCGATCATTAACCATTTACCCCTTTCAAAACGTTAGTACACGTCATATAATCATCTGCTATGCAATTCTCATTAAACGCGACGACGTTTTGGAGGACGGCATCCGTTATGTGGTATTGGTGTAACGTCACGGATTGCTGTAATATCTAGTCCTGTAGCTTGTAATGAACGGATTGCAGATTCACGACCTGATCCCGGTCCTTTAACTGAAACTTCTACAGATTTCATACCATTTTCCATTCCACCTTTAGCTGCTGCTTCAGCAACCATTTGTGCTGCGAATGGAGTTGATTTACGAGAACCTTTAAAACCTAGTTGTCCGGCAGACGACCATGAAATTGCGTTACCGTGAACATCAGTAATCATAACGATAGTGTTATTGAATGTAGAACGAATGTGAGCAACACCATGCTCGATATTCTTTTTCACACGACGTTTACGTGAACGCTGAGCTCCTTTAGCTTTTGCCATTATAATTTACCTCCTAACAAAATAAATTTAATTATTTTTTCTTACCAGCGATTGCTACTGCTGGGCCTTTACGAGTACGTGCGTTATTTTTAGTTTTTTGACCACGCACTGGTAATCCACGACGGTGACGGATTCCACGGTAAGAACCAATTTCCATTAAACGTTTAATGTTTTGGTTTTTCTCACGACGTAAGTCACCTTCGACTTTTAATGAGTCAACTTCTTTACGGATTGCATCCAACTGATCGTTAGTTAAATCGCGTACACGTGTTTCTTCTTCAACACCTGCAGCAGCCAAAATTTGTTTTGCAGTTGTTTTGCCAATTCCATAAATATAAGTTAATGAAATAACAATGTGTTTATCACGGGGAATATCTACTCCTGCGATACGTGCCATAGTTTACACCTCCTGTTATATTATCCTTGACGTTGTTTGTGTTTAGGGTTTGAACAAATGACCATTACTCGTCCGTTACGACGGATAACTTTACATTTGTCACACATTTTTCTTACTGATGGTCTTACTTTCATTTCATAACCCTCCTTAAATTGTAGGTTTAACTTCTACGATCGACACTCAAAACTACTCCAATTTGGTTTTGTTTGAGGTGTCAATCACCTCGTTCACCTTACTGATTCGGAGCTATTATTTGTAACGATACGTAATGCGTCCTTTAGAAAGATCATAGGGAGACATTTCGACAGTAACTTTATCTCCAGGTAAGATACGGATGTAGTTCATACGAATTTTACCTGAAACGTGAGCAAGAATTTCGTGACCATTCTCTAGTTCTACTTTAAACATTGCGTTTGGTAGAGTCTCTAAAATAGTCCCTTCGACTTCTATCATTTCTTCTTTTGACACGAAATTTCCTCCTTTGAGGTTTCTAACTTGTTAGTTTATTATTTATATCGAGTTTTTGACAACTCTTACAATTTTATCATAAAAATGTTAATGTTGCAACCAACGTTTTAAAGGATGTTTTTGATTTCTTCGAATACATCACTAGGGTCTTGTTGTCCATCGATAATTTCTACAATACCTTTACCATTGTAAAACTGAACCAATTCATTCGTCTGATCTTCGTTTACCTTGATCCGATTTTCGACCGTTTCTGGTTTGTCATCATCTCGTTGGTAAAACTCTGTGCCGCCACATACATCACAAACACCTTCTTGTTCAGGTAATTTGTTAATCTTATGATAGCTTGCGCCACATGTTGAACAGATGAAACGTCCAGTTAATCGCTCCATTAAAATGCTTTTATCAACATTGATATATAATACATGATCTAATGAACGATTAGATTCTGAAAGCATCTGATCTAGTGCTTCTGCTTGAGCAAGTGTTCTAGGGAAGCCATCTAATAAGAAGCCTTCTTTTGCGTCTTCTTCATTTAAACGATCTCTAACAATACCAATTGTTACTTCATCAGGAACTAACTCTCCAGAATCCATATATTTCTTAGCTTCTAAACCAAGTTGTGTTTCATTTTTCATTGCTTCTCTAAACATATCCCCAGTTGAAATATGAGGAATATTATATTCTTTTGCAATTCGAGTTGCCTGAGTACCTTTACCAGCACCAGGTAAACCTAATAAAAATAGATTCATAATGCCCTCCGTAAACTAGTTCATTAAACGATAGAAAGCAGATTGAGACTTACTCAATACTGCATTCTTATTCGTCTACCTTCTGATAGGATTGAATAAATCCTTGATAATTGTTTTTACTTAGTAATCCTTCAAGCTGTCTCATAGTATCTAGACCAACACCGACAACAATCAATAGACTTGTTCCGCCTAGTGAGATTGATGATGGTAAGTTCCAAATCGCTGAAGCAACTATTGGAAGTACTGAAATAATACCTAGATATAACGCACCTACCGTACTTAAACGAATAAGCATATAACCGATATAATCTTCAGTTGCTCGCCCAGGTCTTACACTTGGGATATAAGCGTTTTGCTTTTGTAAGTTTTCTGCAACTTTCTCTGGATTTATTTGAATAAATGCATAGAAGAAAGTGAAGATTACAATGAGCAATGTATAAAATACTGCACCAATTGGTTCATCTAAACTAAAAATATTATTTGCTACTTGGAACCACGTTTCATTTTGATTTCCTTGTGCGAAAAAGTTCAAAATAATTTGTGGGGTCATAATAAATGAACTAGCAAAGATTACCGGAATAACACCAGCTGAGTTAACTTTTAATGGTAGTGTCGCACTACCTGCTGATGATGCACGTTTTGAATAACGGACCGGAATATTTCTCTTCGCATTTTCCATCCATGTCACAAATATAATTAATAGTATCAAAGCGAGAATAACAAGTACAAAGACGATAATTGATTGAACTAGTTCGTCCCCAGCATTACCAACCTGTAAACTGTAGAATTCAATGATGTCTTGCGGTAATGTCGCAACAATACCTGCGAAAATAATCAAAGATGTACCGTTACCGACACCATGAACTGATATCATCTCACCTAACCACATTACGAGCATTGTACCTGCAGTTAGAATAATTGCAATTGTTACAAATGTTGCTGTGTTGGGATTTCTTACAAGACCAAAGTCTGAAAGCGCATTGAACCCATAAGAAATTCCTAGTCCTTGTAGCATACCTAACGCAATCGTTCCATAACGAGTGACGTTATTCAGCTTCCTACGACCAACTTCACCTTGTTCTGACCATTCCTTAAATTTAGGAATGACATCCATTTGGAGTAGTTGAACAATAATGGAAGTAGTAATATACGGTGAAACACCTAAAGCAAATATAGAATAACTTGATAGGGCACCCCCACCAAATGTATCTAATAATGTGAATAATCCAGTTTGTGATAATTCATTTAATGCTGAGGCATCAACACCGGGAACTGTAATGTGTGTTCCAATTCGAAAAACGAAAAGCAAGGCCAATGTAAATAGTACACGGCCACGCACATCTTTCTCAGTGAATGCCCCTTTTAAAATCTTGAACATCCCTTAGATCACCTCTACAGATCCTCCGGCGTTTTCAATTGCTTCTTTAGCCGCAACTGAGAATTTGTGTGCTTTCACAGTAAGCTTACGATCTAATTCGCCTTTAGCTAAAACTTTAATACCGGATTTTGAATTTTTAACAATACCTTTTTCGACAAGTAATTCTGGTGTTACTTCAGTACCTTCATCTAATTCGTTTAAAGTTTTTAAGTTTACAATAACATACTCTTTACGGTTAATGTTTGTGAATCCACGTTTTGGCAGTGTTTGGAATAATGGTGTTTGACCACCTTCGAATCCTAAACGTACGCCGCCACCTGAACGTGATTTTTGACCGTGCTCACCACGACCAGCTGTATTACCTTGACCACTTGAACGGCCACGACCAATACGTTTACGTGATTTACGAGAGCCTTCTGCCGCTTTTAATTCATGAAGTTTCATTGAACGGGCACCTCCTTATTAAAGTCTAAATTGATTAGTTTACTTCTTTTACTTCTACTAAATGTGAAACGTGTTTAATTGCACCACGTACAGCATCATTATCAGGTCGAGTAACAGTTGAACCAACTTTACGTAAACCTAATGATTTAACGATTTTGTGCTGAGGTTGTGGACGGCCAATTAAACTTTTCTTTAATGTAATTTCTAAGTTAGCCATTTAAGTCCACTCCTTATCCTTGTAAATCTTCAACTGATACGCCACGTAATTTAGCAACGTCTTCAGCAAGTTTTAATTGTGAAATCGCATCTAATGTTGCACGAATCATGTTAATTGGTGTGTTAGAACCGATTGATTTAGAAGTTGCGTCAGCTACTCCTGCTAATTCTAAGACCACACGTACGGGTCCGCCTGCAGAAACTCCAGAACCTGCAACTGCTGGTTTTAACATAACACGACCACCTGCGTGATTACCAATTACTTCGTGAGGAATTGTTGTGCCAACACGTGGTAAATGAATTAAGTTTTGTTTTGCGTCTTCAATCGCTTTGCGAATTGCTTCAGGTACTTCTAATGCTTTACCTGTACCTAAACCAACGTGACCGTTGTTATCGCCAACAACTACAACTGCAGCGAAACGTAAATTACGTCCACCTTTTACAACCTTAGTAACACGGTTGATCTCGACAACACGATCCTCTAGATCTAATGTTGATGGGTCGATTTGTGATACCATAATCTGTCTTCCTCCTCTATATATTAGAATTTAAGTCCGTTTTCGCGAGCTGCGTCTGCTAATGCTTTAACTCGTCCGTGATATTTATATCCTCCACGGTCGAACACAACTTCTTGGACATCTTTTTCAGTAGCACGTTCTGCTACTAACTTCCCTACTAACGCAGCTTGTTCAGATTTGTTATCAGTTTCTGAAACGTCACTATCAAGAGTAGATGCACTTGCGAGCGTTACACCCTCTACATCATCAATAACTTGAGCGTAGATGTTTTTATTTGATCGGAAAATACTTAAACGTGGGCGCTCAGCAGTACCAGAAAGATTTCTACGAATACGTTTATGTCTGTTTTTGCGTACTTTATTTTTATCTGGTTTATTAATCACAATTGTCACCTCTTTTTGCTTTCTAAATTATATTATCTGTTTAGAAAAGTAAATGAGCAAATAATATAATAATTATTTACCAGTTTTACCTTCTTTACGACGAATAATTTCGCCTTTGTATTTGATACCTTTACCATTATAAGGCTCTGGTGGACGAATTGCACGAACTGATGCTGCTAATTGTCCTACAGCTTCTTTGCTTGCACCTTTAATGATAACTTCTGTGTTTGATGGAACGTCAATATTAATTCCTTCAGGTTGATCAAATTCAACCGGGTGTGATAATCCAACGTTTAAAACAAGTTTGTTCCCTTGTTTTTGTGCACGATAACCAACACCGATTAATTCTAAGTGTTTTACGTATCCTTCTGATACACCTTCAACCATGTTAGACACGATTGAACGAGTAGTTCCGTGGAACACACGACTTTGTTTGCTATCATCAGGACGTTCACATACGATTTCGTTGTCATTGATATTAATTTTAATTTCAGGGTTTAAAGAACGAGTTAATTCGCCTTCTTTACCTTTCACTGTTAATTCGTTACCATTTTGTGTTACTTCAACACCTTCAGGGATCACGATAGGTTTATATCCGATACGACTCACTGATCGGCACCTCCTTCTGATTAATTATAATTACCAAACGTAAGCTAATACTTCTCCACCAATATTTTTCGCACGAGCGACTTTATCTGTAACAACACCTTCAGATGTTGAAATCATAGCGATTCCTAAGCCATTCAATACTTTTGGCACTTCTTCAGAATTAGCGTATACACGTAAGCCAGGTTTTGAAATACGTTTAATACCTGTGATTACACGCTCATTATTTTGTCCATATTTTAATTGAATACGTACAACATCCTGTTTACCATCTTCGATAACTTCTACATTTTTAATGAAGCCTTCAGATTTTAGGATATCAGCCATATTTTTCTTTAAGTTTGACGCTGGAATTTCAACTGTTTCGTGACGAGCATCGCTTGCGTTACGAATTCGAGTTAAAAAATCCGCGATTGGATCTGTCATGACCATTCGTAATAGCCTCCTTTATTTCAGTAGTATTCTTTTACCAGCTTGCTTTTTTAAGTCCAGGGATTTGTCCTTTATGAGCTAATTCACGTAGACAAACTCGGCATAATTTAAATTTTTTGTACACTGAGTGTGGGCGTCCGCATCTCTCACAACGGGTATACTCACGAGTTGAAAACTTGGCTGGTTTTTTTGCTTTTTCGATCATTGCTTTTCTAGCCATTCTATTACCCTCCTAAAAGATATTATTTTTTAAACGGCATTCCCATTTGTTTTAATAATTCGCGTCCTTCTTCATCAGTATTAGCTGATGTAACAATGACGATATCCATACCGCGTACTTTATTTACATCATCAAAATCGATTTCTGGGAAAATTAGTTGCTCTTTGATGCCCAATGTGTAGTTTCCTCGACCGTCGAATGCATTCTTGCTAACTCCACGGAAGTCACGTACACGTGGTAATGAAACAGTAACTAATTTGTCTAAGAACTCATACATACGTTGACCACGTAATGTAACTTTAGTACCAATTGGCATACCTTCACGTAAACGGAATGTAGCGATTGATTTTTTAGCACGTGTAATTATTGGTTTTTGACCAGTAATTAACGTTAATTCTTCAACAGCTTTATCTAAGTTTTTAGTGTTTGCAACAGCATCACCGACACCCATGTTAACAACAATTTTCTCTACTTTAGGTGCTTCCATTACAGATGCATATTCAAACTTTTCCATCAATGATGGACGAACTTCGTTTTTATATTTTTCACTTAGGCGTGACATGTATAATTGTCCTCCCTTCATAACTATCTTGTATTAAAATGTTTCACCAGATTTTTTAGCGAAACGAACTTTTTTGCCATCTTCTGTTCTGAATCCAACACGTGTTGGTTCACCAGTACTAGGATCTACTAATTGTACATTAGAGATGTGAATTGGAGCTTCTTCTTCTAAGATGCCGCCTTCAGAACCCATTCCTGGACGTACGTGTTTTTTAATAATGTTTAAACCTTCAACTTTAACTTTCTCAAGTTTTGGTAAGGCTTCAATTACTGTACCTTGTTTCCCTTTTTCTTTACCAGAGATAACTTGTACTTTATCACCTGTTTTTACAAACATTTATCGCACCTCCTTGTATTTGATTTGATTATAGAACTTCTGGAGCTAACGAAATAATTCTCATAAAGTCATTATCACGTAGTTCGCGAGCAACTGGTCCAAAGATACGTGTTCCACGAGGTGCTTTATCTTCTCGAATAATCACACATGCGTTTTCGTCAAATTTGATGTATGAACCATCAGTACGACGCAAACCAGATTTTGAGCGAACGATGACTGCTCTTACTACATCACCTTTTTTGACAACGCCACCGGGTGTAGCATGTTTAACAGTTACAACAACTTCATCACCAATATTAGCTGTTTTCGCTCCTGATCCACCTAACACTTTAATGACTAGGACTTCACGAGCACCAGAGTTATCAGCGACTTTCATACGACTTTCAGCTTGAATCACGTTAGGATCCTCCTTTCAACTCAGACAATTTATATTATAAAACGATCGCTTCTTCTACTACTTCAACTAAACGGAAACGTTTGTCTTTTGAAACAGGACGAGTTTCCATGATTCTTACAATATCGCCTTCTTTAGCAGTATTGTTTTCATCGTGCGCTTTAAACTTAGTTGAGTATTTTAAACGTTTTTTGTATTTAGGGTGTTGACGAGTTGTGCTGATTTCAACAACGATTGTTTTTTCCATTTTGTCAGAAACAACTTTACCAACATATTCTTTACGCATATTGCGCTCAGTCATTTTTATAGCCTCCTTTGAGACATTGACTCTAGGAAACTGATTACTGAGCTAATTCGGCTTGACGTAATACAGTTTTCACACGAGCAATGTTTTTACGAACTTCTTTGATTTTTGCTGTGTTTTCTAATTGACCAGTAGCCAATTGAAAACGTAAGTTAAATAATTCTTCTTTAAGTTCAGCTTCTTTTCCAAGTAATTCAGCAGTGGATAATTCTTTTAATTCATTAGCCTTCATGTGAGTCACCACTTTCTTCACGAGTTACCACACGAGTTCTAACTGGTAATTTCATTGAAGCTAAGCGTAGTGCTTCATGTGCAACATCTTCCGGCACACCACCGACTTCAAACATAATTTTACCACGTTTAACTGGAGCTACCCATTTTTCTGGAGCACCTTTACCAGAACCCATACGAACTCCGATACCTTTTGCTGTTACTGATTTGTGAGGGAAAATTTTAATCCATACTTTCCCGCCACGTTTCATGAAACGAGTCATCGCAATACGTGCAGATTCAATTTGGCGGTTTGTAACCCATTTTGAATCTAACGATTGTAGACCATACTGACCATATGCAATTTCTTTACCGCCTTTAGCTTCACCGCGCATTTTGCCACGGAATTCACGACGGTACTTAACACGTTTAGGTACTAACATTGATTATTTTCCTCCTTCCTGGTTGTCATCGATTTCAGGAAGAATTTCTCCTTTATAAATCCATACTTTAACACCTAGTTTACCGAACTGTGTATCTGCTTCTTCGTTAGCATAATCGATATCAGCACGGATTGTGTGTAATGGAACTGTTCCTTCAGAGAAACCTTCTGAACGAGCCATATCCGCTCCGTTTAAACGGCCTGAAACTAATGTTCTAACACCTTTAGCTCCAGCACGCATCGCACGTTGAATGGCTTGTTTTTGTGCACGACGGAATGAAATACGGTTTTCTAATTGTTCTGCAATACTTTTCGCTACTAACGTTGCATCAATATCAGGTTTTTTAACTTCGATAATGTTTACGTGTACGCGTTTGCCAGTTAAATTGTTTAAGTTATTTCTTAAAGCATCAACTTCTGATCCACCTTTACCAATAACCATTCCTGGCTTAGCAGTGTGAATTGAGATGTTTACTCTGTTTGCTGCGCGTTCAATTTCAACACGTGAAACAGATGCATCTACTAATTTTTTGTCGATGTATTCTCTAATCTTTAAATCTTCGTGTAATTTGTCTGCAAAGTCACCATCTGCATACCATTTCGCGTCCCAATCTTGGATTACGCCGACACGCAGACCGTGAGGATTTACTTTAGATCCCATTCTTTAACCCTCCTTCTTCTCTGATACCACTACTGTAATGTGGCTAGTACGTTTATTAATTCTTGAAGCTGCACCTTTAGCACGTGGACGATATCTTTTTAGAGTTGGTCCTTCGTTTGCATAGGCTTCGCTTACTACTAAGTTTTCAATGCTCATGTCATAGTTATGCTCCGCGTTAGCGATTGCTGACATTAATACTTTTTCTACCGCTTCTGCAGCACCTCTGTTAGTAAATCGAAGGATAGAAATAGCTTCCGCAGCATCTTTCCCACGAATTTGATCGATTACTAAGCGAACTTTACGTGGTGCAATACGAATCATACGAGCAGATGCTTTAGCTGCTGTTACCTTTTCTGTCATGATTAATCCTCCCTCCGATTATTATTTGGCTGTTGTGCGGTCATCTTTACCGTGACCTCTATAAGTTCTTGTTGGTGCAAATTCACCTAATTTGTGTCCTACCATATCTTCTTGAATGTATACAGGGACATGTTTTCTTCCATCATATACAGCAATTGTATGTCCTACAAAGTTCGGGAAGATTGTTGAACGACGTGACCATGTTTTAATTACACGTTTATTGTTGTCATCCATGCCTTTTACTTTTTTCATCAAGTGTTCATCGACAAAAGGTCCCTTTTTTAAACTACGACCCATGAATTGCCCTCCTTACGGGATAATCCCATTGATTTTTTAGTGTCTATTATTTACGTTTTTTCGTACGACGACGACGTACAATTAATTTATCTGAACGTTTTTTACCTTTACGAGTAATCTTACCAAGAGTAGGTTTACCCCAAGGTGAAACAGGACTTGGCATACCGATAGGCGCTTTACCTTCACCACCACCGTGTGGGTGATCTACCGGGTTCATTACAGAACCACGAACTGCAGGTCTTTTACCTTTCCAACGGTTACGTCCAGCTTTACCAATGTTAACTAATTCGTGTTGTTCATTACCAACCGAACCAATTGTCGCACGTCCGTCAGCTAAGACTAAACGGTTCTCTGAAGAACTTAATCTTAATAATACGTATTTACCTTCTTTACCAAGGATTTGTGCGCTTGTTCCAGCTGATCGAGCTAATTGACCGCCTTTTCCAGGTCTTAATTCTACGTTGTGTACTGTTGTACCAACTGGGATATTTCTAAGTGGTAATGCGTTACCTAATTTAATATCTACATCTTCACCTGAATAAATACTTTGTCCAACTTCTAATCCTTTAGGAGCTAAAATGTATGCTTTAGTTCCATCTTCATATTGAATTAAAGAAATGTTTGCTGAACGATTTGGATCATACTCAATTGTTTTAACAATACCGCGAACGTTATCTTTACGACGTTTAAAGTCAATAATACGGTATTTGTGTTTGTGGCCTCCACCTTTATGGCGGACTGTGATTTTACCAGCATTGTTACGTCCTGAGCCTCGTTTTTGAGAAGCTAGTAAACTTTTTTCTGGTTTGTTAGTCGTAACTTCTGAATAGTCTAAGCTAGTCATATTACGACGTCCATTAGTACTTGCTTTATATTTTCTAATCGCCACTTTATTTCCCTCCTTATGATATTTTGAAAATCTCTAGATTATTCTTCGTCTTCGCCGAAGATTTCAATGTCTTTAGAAGCTTCTGTTAACGTTACGATTGCTTTACGTTTACGTTTTGTGTAACCCATGTAACGTCCCATACGCTTTGGTTTGCGAGCTGTGTTCATGATGTTTACTTTTTTAACTTCAACATCGAATAATTCTTGTACAGCTTTTTTAACTTGAGTCTTAGTAGCACGAGTGTCCACTTCAAATGTATATTTCTTATCGTCCATTGCATACATTGATTCTTCAGTGATCACTGGGCGTTTAATGATATCGTGTGCTGACATTATTGAAGTGCCTCCTCTACTTGCTCCAGAGCAGCCTTCGTTAGGATTAAATTGTCATGTGCAACAACATCTAATACTGAAACATTGTTAGGCGCTACTACTTTAACACCTTCAATATTACGTGCTGATAATGCTGCAAATTCATTTCCCTTTTCTAAGACAACTAATGCTTTACGTTTAACATCCATGTTATCAAGCATAGCTCTGAATTCTTTTGTTTTTGGTTTATCGAACTCTAGACTTTCAATTACTGATACTTCTGAATCAATAACTTTTTGAGAAGGTGCAGATAGAATTGCTAAACGACGAACTTTTCTTGGTAGTTTATAACTATATGAACGCGGTGTTGGTCCAAATACTACGCCACCTCCACGCCAGATTGGTGAAGTGTTTGATCCGTGACGTGCACGACCTGTCCCTTTTTGTCTCCAAGGTTTGCGCCCACCGCCGCGAACATCACTACGGTTTTTTACTGCGTGAGTTCCTTGGCGTTTAGAAGCCTGTTGCATAACGATTGCATCAAATAATACGTTTTGATTTGGTTCAATCCCAAACACTTTATCATTTAATGTAATGTCACCAGCGCTTTTACCTTCTTGGTTAAATACTGAAACTTTAGGCATGTGTTAATCCTCCCTTCCTATTAATCTATTAGTTAGCTTTTTTAGCTGTTTTAATTTCTACAAATGATTTTTTAGCTCCAGGTACATTACCTTTAATTAATAATGCGTTACGCTCAACGTCTACGCGAACAATTTCAAGGTTTTGTACTGTCACTGTTTTACCACCCATACGTCCAGGTAATTTTTTACCTTTGAATACGCGAGCTGGATCAGCAGCCATCGCCATTGCACCTGGTCTTCTGTGGTAGTGAGAACCGTGTGTTTCAGGACCTCGAGCTTGTCCGTGACGCTTGATAACACCTTGGTACCCTTTACCTTTTGACGTACCAGTAACATCAACGATGTCACCTTCCGCAAATGTTTCTACTGTAATTTCGCTTCCAACTTCTACATCTCCAAGCTCAGCATCACGAATTTCGCGAACGAAGCGCTTAGGAGCAGTATCAGCTTTCTTAACATGACCTTGCTCAGCCTGGTTTGATAACACTTCACGTTTATCGTCAAAACCTAATTGAACAGCTTCGTAACCGTCTGTTTCAACTGTTTTGACTTGAAGAACTGTATTTGGTTTAGCTTCAATAACTGTTACTGGAATTAGTTCTCCGTTTTCAGTGAAAATTTGTGTCATACCGACTTTTTTCCCTAAGATTCCTTTGGTCATGATTACACCTCCGTATGATATTTTGATTTTGATTTTTAATAGTTAATCATTAGATTATAATTTGATTTCGATGTCTACACCTGATGGTAAGTCTAGCTTAGTTAAAGCATCAACTGTTTTCGGTGTTGGGTTCACAATGTCTACTAAACGTTTATGTGTACGCATTTCAAACTGCTCACGTGAATCTTTGTGCTTGTGTGGTGAACGGATCACTGTAAATAGTTTACGTTCTGTCGGTAATGGAATTGGTCCTGCTACGCTTGCTCCAGTTCTTTCTGCCGATTCAACGATTTTTTTCGCTGATTGATCTAACACGCGGTGTTCGTATGCTTTTAAACGAATACGAATTTTTTGTTTCGCCATGTTTTTCCCTCCTTCGCTTACTTTTAAAAATAAACTTGGCTCCGTGAAAATTTCCGACTACACTTTTACATGGCAATGCATCCGGGTGTGTCGCAACCTCTCACTTCTCTGCCATCTATCTGTGATGCTCACCCTATTGGGCTTGCACAGTTAGTCTTCAACGTTTTTGACACGCCAAATAAACTCTCTCCTTCACAGACACCTAAACATTATACATATAAAGACTTTAAGTATCAAGTGTTTCTTAAAAATTATGTAAAATATTATTTTCTTTTATATAATAGCTACTTATTTAGTAGTTTTTGATTTTTGTATCAACTCATCACCTTTTTTGAATAGTTTTTAAATACTTCAACATACAAAAAGAGTCAGTAATTTTAAATTGATTACTGACTCTTTTTTATAATGAACATATGTTACTAGAACTTAGTTTTATTTACTTAAAGATTTAATTATTCATTGTTATTTTCTTCCAATTCACTGACCGTTACAAACTCATAACCTAAACTATCTAGATATTCAATAGACAGACGAAATCCTTCGACTGTTTCATTATGGATATCATGCATCAAGATAATTGATCCATCTTTAGTTTGGTTTTTAACATTTGTCAGAATGG
>Ga0079226_10002540_pt1 | contig 14108 bp, 7 predicted proteins | sample Poulit2014_FD_76345 | JGI IMG/M metagenome (GOLD analysis project Ga0079226, IMG submission 76345) | Agricultural soil microbial communities from Georgia to study Nitrogen management - Poultry litter 2014 | ecosystem: Environmental > Terrestrial > Soil > Agricultural land | place: USA: Georgia... | reverse complement strand
GCCACCGCGTGGTGGTGGCGGGAACAGGCTGGGGTGGATCATCGCGGGTGTGATCGCGTTGATCGTGATTCTCGGCACTGTGTTGATTATCGTCTTCGCCGGCGGTGAGGACGACAACGGCGATGATTCGACGGTCTCGGAGGAGACCGGTAGTAGCGCCCCGGAGATACCCATGGGCCCGGACGGGTCCGGAGGCGGTTCGACGGACGATCCCGGCGGCGGCGATTTGCCGCCCGGATCGATTCCGGTGGAGCCTGGTCACTGACCGTTGGAGTGCCGTGACCGACCCCGCGGATTTGCACTCTTTCCGGGAGAGTGCTAAAACCGAGATTGGCACTCAACTTCGTCGAGTGCCAATGCCCGGTCGACGACCGGGCATTTCGAGGCCGGGACGGTGAGGCCTACTCGCCGGGGGCCACAGCGCCCCGGATCGGTGAGTCGGGTCGTCCGTCGCGGGCACCGGGCCTGGCCGAGGACGTGTCCTGTTGTCGTGTCACGCACAGTTGACTGATGCGTGGCCGCAACAACGCCGAGTACCGGAGGACCACACCGTAATGGCCAAACAGATCACGTTCGACGAGGATGCCCGCCGTGGACTTGAACGCGGGCTGAACACCCTCGCCGACACCGTCAAGGTGACGCTGGGCCCGCGAGGCCGGAATGTCGTGCTCGAGAAAAAGTGGGGCGCGCCGACCATCACCAATGACGGTGTCTCGATCGCCAAGGAGATCGAGCTCGAGGACGCCTGGGAAAAAATCGGGGCGGAGCTCGTCAAGGAAGTTGCCAAGAAGACCGACGACGTTGCCGGGGACGGCACCACGACCGCTACCCTCCTGGCACAGTCGCTGGTCAAGGAGGGGCTGCGCAACGTCGCGGCGGGTGCCGACCCGATCGCACTGAAGCGCGGCATCGAGCAGGCCGTTGAGGCTGTCACCGAGCAGCTGCACAAGATGTCCAAGGAAGTCGAGACCAAGGAGCAGATCGCCAACACTGCTTCCATCTCGGCGGCCGACCGCACCATCGGCGATCTGATCGCCGAGTCGCTGGACAAGGTCGGCAAGGAGGGCGTTGTCAGCGTCGAGGAGTCCAACACCTTCGGGCTGGAGCTCGAGCTCACCGAGGGGATGCGCTTCGACAAGGGCTACATCGCCGGCTACTTCGCCACGGACCAGGAGCGCATGGAGGCCGAGCTGGAGGATCCTTACATCCTGCTGTACGGCTCCAAGATCTCCAACATCAAGGACGTCATGCAGCTGCTTGAGAAGGTCATGCAGACCAACAAGCCGCTGTTGATCATCGCTGAGGACGTCGAGGGTGAGGCTCTCGCCACTCTGGTCGTCAACAAGATCCGTGGCACCTTCAAGTCCGTGGCCGTCAAGGCGCCGGGCTTCGGTGACCGCCGGAAGGCGATGCTGCAGGACATGGCCATCCTCACCGGTGGTCAGGTCATCACAGAGGACGTCGGCCTGAAACTGGAGAATGCCGACATCTCGCTGCTGGGCCAGGCCCGCAAGGTCACGATCACCAAGGACGAGACGACCATCGTCGACGGTTCCGGTGACGCGGACCAGATCCAGGGCCGGGTCAACCAGATCCGTAACGAGATCGAGAACAGCGACTCGGACTACGACCGGGAGAAGCTGCAGGAGCGGTTGGCCAAGCTCGCCGGCGGTGTCGCCGTCATCAAGGCAGGCGCGGCAACCGAGGTGGAGCTCAAGGAGCGCAAGCACCGTATCGAGGATGCGGTTCGTAACGCCAAGGCAGCCGTGGAGGAGGGCATCGTCGCAGGCGGTGGCGTGTCCCTGCTGCAGGCCGCTCAGGAGGCGTTCAAGAGCCTGAATCTCAGCGGTGACGAGGCGACCGGCGCCAACATTGTCAAGGTCGCCGTGGAAGGGCCGCTCAAGCAGATCGCCATCAACTCCGGTGAAGAGGGTGGCGTCATCGTCGAGAAGGTCAAGAACCTGCCTGCCGGGCAGGGCTTCAACTCGGTGACCGGCAAGTACGAGGACATGCTGGAAGCAGGCGTTCCGGACCCGACCAAGGTCACCCGGTCCGCGCTGCAGAACGCTGCCTCGATCGCCGGGCTGTTCCTGACCACCGAGGCGGTTGTCGCCGACAAGCCGGAGAAGTCCGGTGCCGCTGCGGGCGGTGACCCGAGTGGTGGTATGGGCGGTATGGGCGGTATGGAAGGCATGATGTAAAGCCTTCCGGCTCAGTGCCGTACGGGGCCCGGTCCACGCAGTGTGGGCCGGGCCCCGTTTTTTTTGTGTGCGAGGATTTCCGCCAGGGTCCTCGGCTCCGCCGGCTTCGGTAGCTGATCCGAGCGGTAGCCGATCCGAGCGGTGGCCGCTACTCGTCGCGGGTATGGTGATGATCTGCGCGCGACAGCCGTGGCGCGGGCCGGGCACGGCATGGCTACGTGGGGTGGTTCGGGAATGGGGAGGCGTGGCGTGCTGCAGCCGCGGCGGATGAGCGTCATCGTGAACGCGGTGGGCCTGGTCGTGGCCGCGGGAGGTACTTTCCTGCCCTGGTTCCGTTCCGGCGAGGTGAGCAGGGACAGTTACGAGATCGTGGGGTTGGGGTTGCGGTTGGGCATCACCGACGACACGTTTTTACGGGGAGTGCTCGCTTCGTGGAGTGCTGTTCCGGTTGTCTGCGCCGTGTGCTGTGTGCTGTTCGCGCTGCGTGTCGACCGCACCGCCGCTGTCTTGGCAGGCTGTTCCGCCTGTGTGATCGGAACCGCCGCGGTGTTTTTTCTCGTCCAAGGGGCCACGACAGAGACGAGTCTTGCCATAGTTCGAACGGGGCCGTTGACAAGTGTTGCGGGCGCGGCAGTCGCGCTGCTTGCGGCTTGTGGCGTCTTCGTAATGAAACGCAGGGAAGCGCGTCCTCGGAAGGGCGCGGTGAGGAGCACATCATGACGGGTCCGGGCCAGTCGCCGGGATACGGCGACGAGTGGCAGCAGCAGGGTGGGTGGCAGTACGGGCAGCCGCCGCAGCAGGGTGGGTGGCAGTACGGACAACCGCCGCAGCAGGGTGGGTGGCAGTACGGACAACCGCCACGACCGGGTGGCTACCAGGGCATGTACCAGCAGCAGGGGCAGTGGGGGTACTCACCGCATGCAGCCCCGCCGCAGGAACCGCGTAATCGCGGGAAGCGGTGGCTCGTCGTTGCCGCGGTTGTCGCGGTCGTCGCACTGGTGGGGGGCGGAGGCACGTGGTTCGCCGTCTCGCAGCTGCAGTCCTCCGGGGCGGACAGCCCGACCGCCGCGGCTGAAATGCTGGTTTCCAGTGTCGAGGACGGGGATCTGGTCGGTGCGCTCGAAACGCTACCGCCCGCGGAGGCGGAGCTGGTTGTCGACACCGTGAAGAACTACACCTCCGAACTCGGTCGGCTGGGGCTGTTCGAATCCGGAACCGACGCCGACAGGCTCGGTGACTCGGTGAAGGTCGAGTTGTCGAACCTGAGCTTCGACGAGTCGGCACAGGAACAGATCAACGACCATCTGACCATCGTGCCGCTGACGGAAGGGAAGCTCACCTTCACCGCCGAGCCGCAGGATCTGCCGTTCACCGATGAGGTGGTCGACGCCATAGCGGACGGGCAGAGCCAAGAGGAGGCCGAGACCGCGACGGTTGACGCCGCGGAGTTGCGCCGTGACGGCACGCCGATCCGGGTGGCTACGGTCAAGGTGGACGGGGGGTGGCACCCCAGCATGATGTACACGATCGCCGACTACGCGCTGCGCAGCTCGGGACAGTCGTGGCCGGAGGAGCCGATACCGGCACGCGGTGCGGACTCTCCGGAAGCGGCGCTGAAGGAATTCGTCAGGGCCAGTGTCTCGCAGGACGTGACCAGGGCTGTCGAACTGCTCGCACCCGATACGATGGGTGCCTACCATGATGTCGGACGCGTGCTGGTCGACCAGGTGAGTACGACCTCCGCGCCGAACGTGAAGATAGTCGATATCGGTACGGAAACCAGTGACGCATCGGCAGGCACCCGCGTGGAGATCGTCTCGCTGAAGCTGCGTGCCCCGAGTGGGATTGCCTTCACTATTCGTCGTGACGGTGCCTGCTATCACGTGGAGGCGCGAAACGACGAACAGCGTGTCTGTGCGGATGAGTTCCTCCGCCAGTCCGGCTTGCTGGAGGATATGGGAGTGAGTCAGGCCGCCATGAACGTACTCCGCGATGTCTTCGGCGGAGTGTTCGAACGGGGTGTCGGGGCCATCATCACGGAGGTGGACGGAGAGTACTATTTCGCGCCGGTGCGGACCGTGAACGACACCCTCCTGTCACTGTCCGAGACACTCGATCCCGCGGACATCAAGGAACTGATCGAGCGGACCGGCTGATTGTCGACACACGGTGGCTCCCTGGTGATCGTCACTGGTAGGAGATCATCATCGGGGTGGGTTCGTGACTCATCGTCTGTGAGGGTGACAGCATCGGGTGATCCTCGTCGTAGAAGTTCTTCCAACCCATCGGCAACGGAGCCGGCCGTGCGTTGAGTACCGAGCGCCAGGAGGAGTTCTTCAGTTTCGGCGCACCCTGCCCATCCATGTGGACCAGCAATGACAACTGGTCGTAGTCCGTTTCCATCCGCTTTTCGTTCTCGATCATGGACGCGGAGAACTGGTGCAGCACCAGGAGCTTCTGGGGCAGGTCGTGTTCGGCGGTGAGTTCGGCGAGCCATGACGCGACGCGGTTCACGGTCGCGGCGTCGACGCTGCCGATCTGATGCAGCGGCTGCTGGTCGGGTTCGAGTTTCCACTCCGGGTCGATAGCCAGGCCGACATTGGGTTGCCGCAGTAGCTCCTGGTATTTCTTGGCCTGCTCGAGCACGTCCGCACGCCCGGATTGGAGATCGAGGATCACGTACAGACCGGCGTCCTGCGCGCGCCGCACCCAGGGACGCAGTTCGTCCACGGTCGCTTCGGTCGAGTAGTCGCCATCCGCGCCGGCGGAGTCGCTGGCGACGGTGGCGATGAGCTCGAACGCGGGGACGACCGGTACGTCGCTGAGGTTTTCGTAACGCCCGGCGAGTTTTTTCACCCGATCGATGCTCGCCGCGATCCCTTGTTCACCGAGTGCGCCAAGTGCGGGTGTTCCCGGATGGCCGTACAGACACACGAGCCGTCTGCCGGGGAACACGAGCTGCCCGCCGCCGGGGAGTTGCTCGCCGGTGTTCGCGACGGCGATCCGGTCGCGGAGTCGAGTGGCGGAATCGAACGCTTCTCCGATGGCGAGCACTGTCTCCGGTGGTTGTTCGTGCAGTGTTTCGATGGCTGCGGGGTCCGCCCGTGGATCGCCCCCCGGAACGGTGATGGTGCGTGAGCCGGCGGCTCGCGCGGTTGCCGCCGCCGCGCTGTCGGTCCGCTCGTCGGTGATCAGGGTGGTTACCTGGGCCGGTTCGGGTGGTCGCACTTCCGGCAGCTCGTTCGGCAGTGTGCCGTCCGCCGCGTCTTGCGTGGCGGGAACGGTGATCACGCGTTGGGTGTCCACCTGTGCCTCGACATCGTTGCCGGGCGTGGTCCCGACCGCCAGCAGTGCTTGTGGGGCCAGCCGGGACAGCTCCTCGGTGACGGGTCCGTTGCTGTTGTCCGGTACCGGCAGGACCGGAACACCGAGCCGAGTGGCGAAGTCGGCGGCGACTTCGGTGCTGCTCTGGTTGTCCGGCTCGACAATCACCACGACCGGGCTGCTCTCGAACAACTCCGCACTGGTGGCAGCGGCGAGTTCGGCGCCATCGTCCGCGTTCAGCATCGTGGTCCGCTGCTCGGGGGTGCGCAGTACCGACCGGCTGGCCGACTGGTCCGCGGGAGCGGCTGTGCACCCGGCGAGGACCACCACCGCGGAGGTTACGACACTCAACAGACGTGGGCGTCGCGCAGGTCGCCGCGACCGCTGCCGCCACGTGGATACGGCCATCACAGGACTCCGGGGGATTCCAGGGTGCGTGTCACGAGTCGTGTTCGGCTGCTGACGAGCCGACACCCCTGATGTGATCACATGGTGGCCGTGGATGCAGCGCAGCCGTCCGACTCGGGCTGATGCCGCGTCGGGAGGGCTTACGGGTAGGCGTCCGCGTCGCGGATTGTGTAGGCGTAGCCCTGCTCGGCGAGGAAGCGTTGCCGGTGGGCGGCGTAGTCCGCGTCGACGGTGTCGCGGGCGACGACGGAGTAGAAGTGCGCCTGGTGACCGTCCGCCTTGGGGCGTAGCAGTCTGCCCAGCCGCTGGGCTTCCTCCTGCCGTGAGCCGAACGTTCCCGATACCTGGATCGCCACGGTCGCCTCGGGAAGGTCGATGGAGAAGTTTGCCACTTTCGACACGACGAGGGTGTTCAACTCGCCGCTACGGAAGCGTTCGAACAGCTTCTCGCGCTGTTTGTTCGATGTGGATCCCTGGATCACCGGCGCGTCCAGTTCCTTCCCGAGCTCGTCCAGCTGGTCGAGGTAGGCACCGATCACCAGGGTCTGCTCCCCGGGATGGGAGTCCACTATGGAACGCACTACCGAGTGTTTCGACGCGGCGGTCGCGGCGATGCGGTACCGTTCGTCGGAGTCGGCTGTGGCGTAGTGCAACCGTTCGGCCTCTTCGAGTGTGACTCGCACCTCGATGCACTCGGCCGGGGCGATCCAGCCCTGTTGTTCGATCTCGCGCCACGGTACGTCGTACCGTTTCGGCCCGATCAGCGAGAACACGTCACCCTCGCGACCGTCCTCGCGCACCAACGTGGCGGTCAATCCGAGCCGCCGACGCGACTGCAGGTCTGCGGTCATGCGGAACACCGGGGCGGGCAGTAGGTGCACCTCGTCGTAAATGACCAGCCCCCAGTCCCGGGAGTCGAACAGTTCCAGATGTTGGTACTGCCCTCGGGACTTACGGGTGATGACCTGGTAGGTCGCCACGGTGACCGGGCGGATCTCCTTTTTCTCGCCGGAGTATTCGCCGATCTCCTCCTCGGTCAGCGAGGTTCGCGCGACCAGCTCACGTTTCCACTGCCGGGCGGCAACCGTGTTGGTCACCAGGATCAGGGTTGTCGCGCGTGCTTCGGCCATCGCTGCCGCGCCCACAAGAGTCTTGCCCGCGCCGCAGGGCAGCACGATCACACCGGAGCCTCCCGCCCAGAACGACTGCGCGGCCTGGTGTTGGTAGTCGCGTAACTGCCAGTCGGTCTGGTCCAGCGCGATCGGGTGTGCCTCCCCGTCCACGTAGCCCGCGAGGTCCTCTGCGGGCCATCCCAGCTTGACGAGCGTCTGTTTGAGTCTGCCGCGTTCGGAGGGGTGTACGGCGAGGGTGTCGTCGTCGATGCGGGACCCCAGCATCGGCGCGACCTTCTTGCTGCGGGTGACCTCCTCCAACACCGCACGATCGGTGGTGGTCAGCACCAGCCCGTGAGCCGGATGGTTGCTGATCCGGAGCCGTCCGTAGCGGCCCATCGTGTCCACGATGTCGATCAGGAGTGGCTGTGGCACGGGGAACCGTGAGTAACTGCTCAGCGCATCGACCACCTGTTCGGCATCGTGGCCCGCAGCGCGTGCGTTCCACAGCGCCAATGGCGTCACTCGGTAGGTGTGCATGTGCTCGGGGGCGCGCTCCAGCTCCGCGAACGGTGCGATCGCGATCCGCGCGTCCTCGGCCTGCTCGTGGTCGATCTCGAGCAGTACGGTCTTGTCGGACTGGACGATCAGCGGGCCATCACTCACACCTCCCTTTATACGTGCCTGCTGGCTGGTGTCGTCCGGTGCGTGGCCGCGGGTGATCGACTGTCGTCGGGGTCGTGCCGAACTGTTCGGGCGTTGCTGCCGCTCGACTGTCGTGCCGTGATCGGTGGCCGCCGGAGTAACGGGATCCGTCGAGCAATTCCGGCAGTGTCCGAGGATGCGCGGATGGTTCGTTCCGACAGTGGGTGAATACTATTGTGGGCACGGTTGTCGGGGACCGTCCGATCCGTCAGACGAGATCGTGCGGAACTGTACAGGACCGGGCGCACGACAGGAGAGGAGCCGCGAGCGTGACGTTTCGCGGGAACCGCGACGACGGTGATCAGCGGACCGCTCACCCGACCTTCAACGATCACGACGCTGCCGCAGGGGGGCGGTGGCGGCTGCGCAACTGGCGGTTGCGCAGCAAGCTGCTCGCCGTGTTGCTGATTCCCGTGTTGACAGTGCTCGGTCTGTTGGGTGTGCGGGTGTACACCGATGCCGGTAATGCTGTCGCGTTCCGGGCCACTACGGCACGGTTGGACGTCACCACCGAGCTTCATGATTTGGCAGGTGCGCTGCGTGACGAGCGTGATCTCAGTGTGCGTTTCGCCGCGGGAGGACGTGACGACGGTCTCGAGGCGGTGCGTGCCGCGCGTGCCGGTGTCGACACGGCGATGGGGGAGTTCGAGCGTGCGTTGCGCCGTGCACGGTCCGAGCTGAGCGATCGTGCCGCCCAGAAGTTCGATGGGGTCGTGCGGGACTTGCAGGGGCTGAGTGAGCTGCGGTTCCAGGTTGGGCACGGGGATACGACGGTGACCGAGCTCGGCGAGGACTACACGCGGCTGGTGCGGGCCCTGCGCCGCGTCGACACCGGTGCGGTGACGAAAGCGGAGGACAGCGAACTGTCCCGCGCGGAGCTCGCCGTGGCTGCGTTGGACACTCTCGCCGAACAGTATTCGACGACCCGACGGATACTCTCCGCCGCGTTGGCTGCGGGGGAGCTGTCCGAGCAGCGGGCACACGCCCTGCGGGAGGTGAAAGGCAAGGCGGAAGCCGCCTACGAGGAGTTCCGGACCTTCGCGACGTCGGCGCAGCGTCAGCGGTACGCGACGACAGTGTCCGGTTCCGATGTCGAGCAGCGCAACGAGATGCGTGCCGATGTACTTGGGGGCTCGCCGGCGGAGTCGCTGTCGGGAGACATTACGGCCGCCCGCTGGCACGAGGCTGCCAGCGGGGCGCTGGCAAGTCTGACGAAGCTGCGGGACGAGCTGCACAGCCAAGTGGCGGATCGAGCGGGTACGCTGCGCAACGCGGCCCGTACGGCGTTGTTGATCGACCTCGGGCTGTTGGTCGGGGTTCTGTTGGTCGCTGGTGTGCTTGCGGTGCTGGTGGCCCGTTCGTTGCTGCGGCAGATGCGCGCGTTGCGGCGCAGTGCGCTGGATGTTGCCGAGGAACGGTTGCCGGCGGCGGTGCACGGGATACTCACGGATTCCGAAGTGTGGCCTGATCCGCGGCAGTGGCAGCGCCATCTCGAACCGGTGCCCGTGTCCGGTCGGGACGAACTCGGCCAGGTGGCGCGCGCGTTCGATGCGGTGCACGGCGAGGCCGTACGACTGGCGGGGGAGCAGGCGATGCTGCGCGAGAACATCAACTCGATGTTCGTCAACCTGTCCCGCCGTAGCCAGGAGCTGGTCGAGCGCCAGTTGACCGTGCTGGATCGGATGGAGGAGCACGAGCAGGATTCCGAGACGCTCGGAGGGTTGTTCGAACTCGATCATCTGGCGACACGTATGCGCCGCAACAGTGAGAATCTGCTGGTGCTGTCCGGCCAGGATCTCGACTACCCCATGGAGGGATCGGTCAGCGCCGAGGAGGTCGTCGGTGCCGCGTTGTCCGAGGTCGAGCATTATCAACGTGTGCGGGTGCAGGCCAGTCCCGAGCCGTCGGTGGCTGCCGAAGTGGCGGGGGACCTGGTGCATGTACTTTCCGAGTTGCTGGAGAACGCCACTTCGTACTCCCCGGATGATTCCGAGGTGTCCCTGTGCGGCCGGCTCGACGATGACGGATCGTGGGTCATCGAGATCACCGACTGGGGTGCCGGGATGCCGGAGGTGGAACTGCAACGGGTGAATCGCAGACTGGCCGAACCCCCCGACGTCGATGTCGAGGTGTCACGTCGAATGGGGTTGTACGTGGTGGCTCGCTTGTCCGCACGGCACGGGGTGAATGTGCGCTTGGACTCCGCCGCTACGGGTGGTCTCGTGGCGCGTGTGGTGGTGCCCGCCGAACTGGTGACAGTGATTGTCCCGGAGGAACCGTCGATTGTCCCGGAGGAGCCGTCGACTCCTGCCGGACAGGAGTCGACGCTGCAGTTGTCTCCCGTACTGCCGACCGGGCTTCGGTGGCCGATTTCCGCTCCCGAGGAGACCGCTGTCGATGACGGACAGCGGCGACCACAGCAGCACCCCGTCGAGCCTTCTGAGAACGTTTCCGAGGGCACGGAACCGGTGTGGCCCACCGAGGATCGTGATGCGGCTCCCTTGCACAGCGAGCTGTTGACCGAACGACTGCCCGCCTACCGTGATGTGTTGGCCGAATGGTTCCGCCCGAGCGAGGACGGCAAGCTCGGTGATCTGCGGTTGGTGCGAGCGGGTGAGGGGCCGGACTCCGAGTGGATTGCGGAGTGGCCCGAATCGACTGACGCGGTGTGGATCGAGCCCGGCCGCGTGGTGGCAGGAGGTGGTTCGCGGAACGAGGCGCTGCCGAAGCGGATACCGCACCCGGATCGGGTTCCCGCTGCTGGCGACACGCCGGCCATGGACGAGACCGAGTACGCTGCGAACGATTCGGCGAGCGATGCCGATGCACCGACACTGGAGGAACACATGGGTCTCACGATGTGAGAATCTGTAGTGCGTTCTGCGTAGTGAACCTGCTTGTGTGGGGCCTGGCAAGCCTATTGCTTACATAACGCTTTTTTTTCTGCGTCTGAGTCGATAGTCTCTACGCCCGATCGGGTGACTCGGGACGTTGCTGATCGGCAGCCGTCTCACTCTTGGGCACCACGGCAGAACAGTCGCTGATGTCGACCGGGAAGGGAAAGGTACGTGCCGGACCGCACGGGTGTGCAGCGCGGTGAAGACGAGTCCGCGGTGCCCGGGACGGAATCCGAGGTCGCACCTCAAGCGACTCCCGGTGAGGGCAAGCGCCTGCGAGGCTTGGTGGCGGTGGGCAACTGGCCCCTGCGAGCCAAGCTCGTGGCAGTGTTCATGGTCCCCACAGTGGCTGCGCTGTTCCTGGCGGGGCTGCGCATCGTGGATGGCTTCTCCGACACGGCCGTGTACGACCGTGCTGTGCAACGCATCGAACTGAGCCAACACATCGCAGGTGTCGTGGACAAGATCGAGGCCGAACGCATGGCGATGTCGGCCTGGGTTGTGATGGACCGACCGGATGATCGCAGCGACGTGGACACGGCCGTCAAGGCTGCGGACAAAGCCATCGAGGATTTGCGCGCGGCGAGCGGCCTCGTCGAGGACATCGATGATCCGGAAACCACCAAGAGCTACAAACAGGCCATGTCCCGGCTCGACGGTCTGGAAGACCTGCGGTCCTCCGCGCGGTCCTCCGATTTCCCCGCCACCGCCGTAGTGGTCAGCTACGGGGTCGTGATCGATGCCCTGCTGACAGTCTCCGATCAGTTCGGTGCCGAAGTTACCGACAAGGAACTACAGCAACGGCACGAGGCGCTGAGCAAGCTCGCGCACGCGAAAGAGTACTCGGCGCAGCAGAACGTGTACCTGCTCAATGCGGCGATCAGGGGACATTTCAAGCCCGCCGAACGTGACGGCATCGTCAGTGCGCGCTCCAACCTCGTATCGGCGATCGACGGTTTCGACAAGGCGGCGACTGCCGAGCACCGTCAGCTCTACCAGGAGAGAGTGTCAGGTCACGCGGTCTCGACCCGGTTCCAGCTACAGGAACTCGCGCTGCAACGGGACAGCGAGGGACAGTCGGTGGGGGTCTCCCCGGACGAGGTCCAGACATCGTCGAAGGACACGCTGCAGTACGTGCACCAGGTGCAGGCGAACGTGCTCGGCGACACCAAGGACTACACCGAGGGGTTGCTCTCGGGCGTCCGGCAGCAACTGATCATCACCTCGATCGTGCTGGTGGTGTTGCTCGCGGCGGCGCTGGCGTTGATGCTGGTTGTGGCGCGCTCGCTGCTTCGACCGCTACGAACGCTGCGCAGCAATGCCCTCGAGGTCGCCGATCATCAGCTCCCCGAGGCCGTCGACAGCATCATGCGCGAGTCCGACCCGAGAGCGGCCGCGGAGCAGGCGGTCGATCCGGTACCGGTGCACACCGGGGAGGAGGTCGGTCAAGTGGCCCGCGCCTTCGACGTGGTGCACGGGCAAGCGGTCCGGTTGGCTGCCGAGCAGGCCCTGCTGCGGGAGAACGTCAACGGTATCTTCGTGAACCTTTCCCGACGGAGCCAGCGTCTCGTGGAGCGTCAGCTCGGCGTGATCGACGGGTTGGAGTCCGATGAACAGGACCCCGATCAACTGGCCAGTCTCTTCGAACTCGACCACCTGGCGACGCGACTGCGTCGCAACAGTGAGAATTTGCTGGTGTTGTCCGGCGCGGGCCTGGGCAAATCCATGTCGCGACCGGTGCCCGCCCCCGACGTGCTGGGTGCCGCGATCTCGGAGATCGAGCAGTACTCGCGGGTGGAGATGGGGTCGATCCCGCAGGTGGGGGTGTACGGAAGCTGTGTGAACGACCTGGTGCATCTACTGGCGGAGTTGTTCGACAACGCAACGTACTTTTCCGAGCCCGAGACCAAGATCAGTGTGCGGGCCGTGGTCACACGACGGAGGACACTTGCCGTCCAGATCACCGACCGCGGTGTGGGCATGAGTGACAGTCAGATCGCCGAGGCGAACGAACGTCTCGCCGACCCGCCGGACCTGGACGTTTCCGTGACGCGCCGCATGGGGCTGTACGTGGTGGCCCGCCTGGCCCAGCGGCACGGCATCGAGGTGCGCCTGCGCGAGAACGAGGACATCGACGGCGGGGTCATCGCCCGTGTGGTCGTTCCGCAGGCGCTGCTGGTGGATGTCGCCGAGTCGGATTCCTCGTTGCCACCGGTGGCCGGGAGTGAGGCGCCGAAAACGCCGACGGGCAGCGACGGCGCGCAGGCAATCGGAGCGTTCACGGCGCCACCCGTCGGCGCGTCGTTCGATGCCACCGCTGCTTCCGGTCCGGTGGGAGGATTCGAATCCCGTTCCGAAGCCGCCCCCGCCATGGACTACCCGGAGCTGGAACCGAGTAACGCAACGGCGCTGCAACAGCCCGGTCGGCGGCAGGACGAACAATCCGCCGACGATGGCGCGGCTCAGCGTGCGGCTGCGTCGTCGCCAGCCGCGCCTACGGAGTCGGACGGCCTGACACCTCTCGACCAGCCGCTCAGCTTGGACGATTTGGTGGCGGGCACCAGTGCCGCCGGGCCGTTCGTGAATCCCGCCGCAGAGAGTGACGGGCCGGAGCCCGATTCGTTCCCGCCACCCACCCAGCAACAGGAACCCGTCTGGCCGACCGCCGAGGATAATGCCGATCGGGTCGAGGACGGGGCCGATCGGGTCGAGGACGGGGCCGATCGGGTCGAGGACGGGGAGGAACGGTTCGGTGTTCCCCGAGCACGACCGCAGTATGTTCCGATCGTCGACGACCAGGCGCAGCATGTTGGGCAGTATGCCGAGGACGGCGTGACAGCGGCGGCAGCGCTGGAAGACGAGGTTCCGACACGACGGTTGCCGATCTACCAGTCGGTACTCTCCCGTTGGTTCAGTGAGGAGCAGCCCGACAGCGAGCAGGACAGCGAACGGGACACGTCGTCACGAGACTCGGAGAGTGATCAGCAGGAAGAAGCTGTGGCGCGGGAATGGAGCAGCGTGTCCGATGCCGGATGGGATGCCGCCGAATCGTTGTGGCACACCGGGGAGGAAGAAACGACCAGTGCGGGACTGCCGAAGCGGGTGCCGAACGCGTATCTCGTGCCAGGGTCGGCGGGGGCGAACCAGGCCAGCGCTTCGCCGGGGTTCGTGGATACGACAACGGCGAGCCCCGGAGAGGGTGCGATCGCGAGGTCGGCTGATGCCGCTCGGACAAGGATGATGAACTTTCAGCGTGGTTACACCAAGGGCCGCCACGCGCTTGCGGAGAACGGCAGTGACAACGAGGCGGCGACTGCGGACGACTCTGGGGAGTCACATTCCGCGGACGGGATGAGACAGTGACAGAGAACTGGCGAGAACGAAGCGCAGGGAGTACCCGTGCAGCCGAGTAACGGCCCTCAAGCAGGTATGCAGCAGAGTAACAGTCAGCCCGGCGGCAG
>Ga0079226_10002539_pt1 | contig 14111 bp, 12 predicted proteins | sample Poulit2014_FD_76345 | JGI IMG/M metagenome (GOLD analysis project Ga0079226, IMG submission 76345) | Agricultural soil microbial communities from Georgia to study Nitrogen management - Poultry litter 2014 | ecosystem: Environmental > Terrestrial > Soil > Agricultural land | place: USA: Georgia... | reverse complement strand
TTCCTGGACGCTTAAGTCGGCGATGATGAAGTAGCGCACCCATTTCCATTGATTCGTTGTGAGCTGCTGTTTAATCGCTTGCCAAAGACTGTCATCTGCGACGGGAATCGTGGGGAGATTCATAAGCGGCGTGTTGGAATCGCGATGCCGGCAGCCGTTGGTCATTTCGGTGATGCTGTGTTGGAGGAAAGTTTCTGCCTGATCTGCTTCGCGTTGCTTTTTGCGGATGAGGTCAATGAGACGATAGCGAATGCGGTAGTTGAGAAACGTGCCGACGTTGCCTTTCGCCTGATCAACGTCCTGGTAGGCGCGCCATAGAGCGACAATGCCTTCCGTGTAGAATTCATCATACAAATTATGCGGTATGCGCAAGCGATTAATCTGAAAATGAATGCGCCGTTCATTCGCCTGGAAGAACGTTTCAAATTGATTTTCCATGTAATATCTAGCTCCTTTTTGATTGTTGTTAAAAGTAGCATAGAGGAAAGGGGAGGATAGTGCATGGAGGGGAATTTCCAGAAAGGATTTGAAAAGAGGAATTTGAATATGGTTCAGGGCGAGAAATGGGATTTTGATGGGTGGACTTGTAGTGAAATAGAGAAATACTGGAAGAAGAGGAAAAACATAGAGGAATGAAAAAACCAGCACCTTGGAGAGAAGGTGCTGGTTTTTGAAACGGTATAAGTGATAAAAAATAAGGTGTAAGTTATACAGAATCCAGAATGAACAGCAGCCTATATTTTAAATTGATTGTTCATTAATTCAAAGAGTAGATCAAGATAATTTTATTACCTTTATTAATAATCTGAAATTTGACTAAAATCAAAAAACATGGTATGTTACATATTATAAATTTTGAATGCGCATTCAAGTTTATTGTTTTAAATGAATGCGCATTCAAAAAAGGAGGAAAATATGGTCACTTACTTTAAAAAAGGAAAAGAATTCGTAAATGTTGTACAAGATGACGAGAAAACATCTAATATTGTTAAAGATACGCTTAAAAATATAGAAAATAACGGTGACAAAGCAATAAGAGAGTTATCAAAGAAGTTTGATAACTGGACTCCGGAAAGTTTTAAGTTACCTGATGAGAAAATAAAAGAAATAATATCTGTAATCCCAGAACAAGTTAAAACCGATATAAAATTTGCACAGGATAATATTAGAAAGTTTGCTGAAAAACAAAAAGAAACTCTTTCTGACTTAGAAACTGAAATTATGCCAGATGTTATTTTGGGACATAAGAACATCCCTGTAAATAGTGTTGGTTGTTATATACCTGGGGGGAGGTACCCAATGGTTGCATCAGCGCATATGAGTGTACTTACGGCTAAGGTGGCTGGTGTAAAAAGAATAGTAGCCTGTACACCTCCAATTAACGGGGAAATACCAAAGGAAACAGTTTATGCAATGTATATGGCAGGAGCAGATGAGATTTATATTTTAGGCGGTATACAAGCGATGGGAGCAATGGCTCTTGGAAGCGAAAGTATTGATCCTGTAGATATGTTAGTTGGACCTGGGAATGCTTTTGTAGCAGAAGCAAAAAGACAGTTGTTTGGAAAGGTAGGGATAGATTTATTAGCCGGACCTACAGAAACTTTAATAATTGCTGACAAAACAAGTGACCCTGAGATGATTGCTACAGATATTTTAGGACAAGCTGAACATGGCCCAACTTCTCCGGGGGCTTTAATAACCAGTTCTCAAACCATTGCTGAGGAAGTGGTTAAGCATATTGATGTACAGTTAAAAGATTTGCCAACAGCTAACATAGCAAGCCAATCGTGGAATGATTTTGGACAAATAATATTGGTAGACAATGATGAAGAAGCTATAAAAACAGCAGATAAATTAGCTTTTGAGCATGTAGAAGTGTTAACAGAAAATCCTGATGTTTATCTAGAAAATTTAACGAATTATGGATGTTTGTTTTTAGGTCCTGAAACAAATGTTGCTTATGGAGATAAGGTGATTGGTACAAACCATACATTACCAACCAAGAAAGCCGCTAAATATACAGGGGGACTATGGGTCGGGAAATTTATAAAAAATGTAACCTATCAAAAAATAACATCTAAGCAACAAAGTGCGTATATCGGAGAGTATGCAGAGCGGCTTTGTAGACTGGAAAATTTTGAAGGACATGCAAGACAAGCAAAATTAAGAGTGGAAAAATACAAAACGATAGAAGATTAAATATGTAAAGAGTGATGTAAATTGAACCATAAAATAAGTGCTTATGATGTTGCTAAATTGGCTAATGTTTCCCAATCTACAGTGTCTAGAGTTCTGAACGATCATAGAAATGTTAAACAGGAGACAAGAGACAAAGTTCATAAAGCTATAAAAGAAATAGGATTTACCCCAAGTGATATCGCAAGAAGTTTAGCCATCAATAAAACAAATACAATAGGTTTAATCGTAGAAGATATTTCAAATTCTTTCTATGCTGAAACGGCACATATTATTTTGAAAGAGGCGCAAAAATATAACTATGAAGTTATAATCGCAGAGTCTGAAGCCGATGAAGAAAGTTTTTCCCAAGCTATTTTAACCCTTAACAGTAAAAGAGTTGATGGAATTATAGTTGCTTCGATTCGAATGGACAATAAGAAATTAAAAGAACACCATAAAAATGGAGTTCCAATCATTTGTTACAATCGTAGAAGTTATAGTGCGCCAAATTCTCATTACGTTGAAGTTGACAATCAGCAAGGAGCGATTGAAGGAGTAAATTATTTAGCAAATTTAAAACATTCAAAAATAGCTTATGTTTCAGGTCCAATTGTTTACTCTACATTTTACGAACGGCTAGAGGGATTTGAAAAGGCCCGAAAAATAAATGGTTTAAAATATAGTCAATCACTGATTCTTAAAGAAAATTTAGACATGGATCAAGTCTATAGATTTACTTTGGACTTGCTTAATAGTGAGAACTCCCCAACAGCTTTTTTTGCATCAACGGACCAAATTGCATTAGTGATAATGGATGCCATAGCTAAATGTGGAAGAAACATTCCTGATGACATCTCCGTTATGGGGTTTGATGATATCACTATTTCTAGTAATAACTACATTAATTTAACAACGATATCGCAACGAAAAGAAGAAATGGCGACCGCAGCAATTAAAGAACTCGTCAAAATTATTAAAGAGGATCAAAAGAGTTATTATCATAGGGCCATAGTACTTAAACCATTACTTATTGAACGTAGTACAACTGATATAAGCAAGTCTTTAACTTGAAAGGAGGAAAGTGATGGGGAATTTAAGTATAAATGATTTGTTCAATTTAAAAAATAAAGTTGTAGTAGTAACGGGAGCAAGCGAAGGTATAGGGAAAGAAGTTGCATTAATGTTAGCAGAATTTGGTGCTGATTTAGCTTTGATAGCTAGAAACAAGGAAAAATTGAAAAATATTTCAGAGGAAATTAGGAAGAAAAATAGAAAAGTTTATACTATTTCTTTTGATTTAAGCAATGTTCGTGAGATTCCAAAGGTAGTTGAAGAAATTTATGATTACTTCGGCAAAATTGACGTTTTAATTAACAATGCCGGTGTAAATATTGCAAAAGATGAGAAAGATATTACAGAATTTGATTGGGACAAGCAACTTGATTTAAACCTAAAAAGTGTTTTCTTTTTAACACAAGCTGTAGGGAAATATATGAAAAATAGAAATTCAGGAAAAATAATTAATGTATCTTCTCAAATGGCGTTTGTAGGTTATTATAAAAGAGCTGCATATTCAGCAAGTAAAGGTGGAATAACGCAATTAACGAAAGCGCTTTCTATTGAGTGGGCCAAATATAATATAAAAGTTAATGCAATTGCACCGACCTTTTTAGATACGCCGATGACAAAGCAAATGTTTGAGGAGGAATCGTTCAAAAAAGACGTGTTGGATAGAATCCCATTGAAAAGATTAGCGAAGGTTGAAGATTTGTTTGGTGGATTCATATATCTAGCATCTAATGCTTCAGATATGATGACCGGACACACGCTGGTTATAGACGGCGGATGGACTGCTTGGTGATTTATTTTTTATAAAAGGAGAATAACAAACATGAGTAATAAAGAAAACGAAAAAAGTGTAACTAAAACGAACTATAATCAAACAAAATCAGATGAATTATCACATTTAGTCTATTATGCAAATAGCGAAGAAGTAAATATGATTGATTCACGAGATGATGAAAATTATCTGAATTATTCTTCTAGCTATGGAAAAAAACAAAGTATGAAAGGGTTTGGGAACTATAATAATATTGTAGACTATATTGTTAAAATAACTAGACAGATATGGAAAGAAAAAGATATTGGATTAATATATGACACCTATAGTCATGGTGTACAAGTTCATAGAGGATTAATTAATAGTCATGGGGTGAATGAGGTTGTTTCTGGTGCTTTGCAAACTCTACAATCATTTCCGGATAGAACTGGATTAGGATGGAGTGTAGTCTGGTCAGGAAATGATGAGGATGGTTTTTTTACTTCTCATAGAGGGAAATCAGTGGGAACAAACTTAGGCGATACATTATACGGACCTGCAACAGGACAAAAAGTAATGTTTCGAACAACGGCTGATTGTTTAATACACGAAAATAAAATTTATGAAGAATGGTTAGTGATGGATTCATATCACTTAGTAGTGCAACTGGGCTTTGATCCAATAGAAATTGCAAAGAAGACAGCTGAACAAACCAAAAAACTTGCTCCTAAAATGCAATATAATATTGGTCAGGCAGCAGAAGAAGGATTGCAACCCGAACATTACAAGCCTTTATATGATCAATTTGAAATAGGGGATTTTATACTTACTTTGTTTAATAATGTTTGGAGTAGAAAATCTATAAATAAAGTTAAAAAGTTTTATAACCCAAACGCTGTACTTCATTATGTTTGTAATAGAGATATGGTAGGTCATAGTGAAATTCAAGGAATGTTTATGAATTTATTTGCTTCTATTCCAAACGGAAAAATTATTTTGGAGAGAGTTACATGTAACAAACGAGAAAAAAATATTTACGATGTAGCTGTTAGATGGAGAATACAAGGTATGCATTCTGGAATAGGGTATTTTGGAAATCCTAGTGGGAAAACGATTGAAATAAATGGAATTAACCATTTTAAAGTTGCTAATGAACAAATTCAAGAAGAATGGATGTTATTTGATGGAATGGAAGTTTTAAGACAAATATATACTGAAGATAGTAACAATAAAGAAGACGAAGATGATGATACAGAATTCAGTGATGGAAACTTTACAGGTGTCTCTTAAACATGGACTTTCAAAATAAAATACCAACATACGAGGTGTAGAATATGAAAAAAATAATCACTATTTTTATAGGATTGTCAGTACTCGTTATTTTTTCCGGATGCGCTGGTGAAGAAAACGGCGGTGAAGCCGAAGATGGAGATGATGCCATAACTGTAGCTGTAACAGATGGAGATATTGGACAGTTTAACGCTTGGGAAGCAAAAAGTGAAGAATTTACAGAAGAAACTGGGATTGATGTAAAATTTACAACTATTCCGTATGATAATCTTCTTGATCGGATAACCACAGAAGGTATTTCAGGAGACCCATCCTTTGACATTGTAACGTATGTTGATGTTATGGGGCCTTCAATTAAACAATTTTTAGAGCCACTTGACGATTATGCTTCAGACGATTTTTTTGATCAGTTCCCTGAATCAACTGTAGAATTATCAACTTATGATGATCAAGTTTACAGTCTTCCTTTAAGAGCAAATGCGCAAGTTCTTTTTTATAGAAAAGATGTTTTTGATGATTTAGATTTAGATCCTCCTGAAACATGGGAAGAATTAGAAGAGTCAGGGAAGAAAATAGTGGATGAAACTGATAAATCAGCTATTACACCTTACTATGAAGCAGGAAATAACGGACAAAATTTATATATATGGACTTCTTATCTTTGGAGTAAAGGAGGAGATTTATTTGATGATGACATGAAACCTATTTTCAATGAGAAAGAAGGGCTTGAAGCAACAAAAGATTATATCAATCTATTAAAAGAAGAATTGGCACCAGAAGGTTCAGTATCATTTGCTGAACAAGAATCAAGAACACACTTTAAACAAGATCGGTCTGCTATGTGGATTGGTTGGTGGTGGGTCTACCCTGATTTCAACTCGAGTGATTCTTCAGATGACGCAGTGAAAGATAATGTTGGCTTTACAACTGTTCCCAAATATGAAGACGGAGAAGAAGTGTCGAGTTTATCCACGTTTCCGCTTGGAATGCTTGAATCCTCAGATAAGAAAGAAGAAGCTTGGGAATTTATGGAATGGTTAAGTGATTCTGAAAGAGAAAAAGAAATTGTTAAGGATTCTCTTGAAGAGACCTCTCCTTCCGATCAATTCTCTATTGATGTAGCACATTCAGATAACCTAGAGGATAAAGAATTAAATGAACTTGGAGACGATTTGTTTACTGTAGGTGGAGAAAGTTTTGAGAACGCAGAAACATTACCTACCTTTGCTGAATGGCCTCAAGTAGCTGATATTATTAGTGACGCCATTTCTGATATGGCAACTGGTCAAGATGTTGAAAAAGAGCTAGATGAGGCAGCGGAAAAAGTTGAAGAATTGTTGGAGGAAGAAGGATACTATGATTAAAAAAGGAGGGGGAAAATGAAGAGTAAACACTTTCAATATTTATTGGTCGCTCCTGCGTTAATTATTATGGCAATAATAACCGTTTTCCCTCTTTTAAATTCATTTTGGATCAGTCTTCATGAATGGAATTTAAAAGAAAGTTTAGATATAGGTTCATTTGTAGGTTTAGACAATTATATAAAAGCTTTTAAAGACCCTACTTTTTGGAATAGTGTATGGGTAACTTTGATATTCACCGTTGCTACAGTAGTAGTGACTATTGGTTTAGCTATATTAGTAGCACTACTACTGAGTAAGGAAAAAAAATATATATCTTTTATTAGAGCAGTTTTAATAATTCCTTTCGCTTTAAGCCCTGCTTTAGTAGGGTACTCATGGAGATTTATGCTAAATCCAGACTACGGAGTGTTTGATAAAATTGTGAGTTTTTTAATCCCGCCTTTATCGAATGTAGTTTGGTTAGGGAATGCTTTTACAGCTATGATAGCATTAATTTCTGTTGCTGTTTGGATCTGGCTTCCTTTTATGACATTAATGTTTATTAGTGGCATAATGGGACTTCCTAAAGAAGTATATGAAGCTGCAAAAATTGATGGGGCTAATGATTTTCAAACTTTTTTCAAAATTACATTGCCAATGATTCAACCTATTTTATTAATATCGACTATTTTGATGACAATGTTTGCACTCAAACAATTTGACCCCATAGTCACCCTGACAAGCGGTGGCCCTGGTGCTTCAACGGAAGTGTTAAATTTCTTTGTATATCAAAGTTCGTTTAGGTATTTTAATATGGGATATGGAGCAGCATTAGGTTATATCCTTGCTTTCATTACTTTAGCATTTGTAATTGTATATATGAGAAAGTTGTTGAAAGGGGATGAAAAATCTTAATGAATTCTCTATCTAATAATAAAAGAAAGATTAATAACATCATTGAAATTATAGGAGTTGTGCTAGTAGTTACATTCTTATTTTTTCCAATATTGTGGATACTTCTTACGTCTTTTAAGACAGGTTCGGATGTATATTCTTTAAAAGTGATATTCGAACCCACATTAGATAACTTTAAACAGTTATTTAGTTCTAAATATCATTTTGAAAATTTTTATTTGAATAGTTTTATAGTAGTATTTTTTACGTTAATAATAACACTTCCTGTTAGTGTTTTAGCCGCTTATGGACTTTCTAGGTTTAAAATTCCAGGTAAAAATTTTATCCTGTTTGGTATATTGGCTACACAATTTATACCATTAATTGTAAACGTGATTCCTTTTTTTATAATATTTAGGAATCTAGAAATACTGGATACGCTATTAGCGCTTGTTATTATTAATTTAGGCCATACAATTCCATATGCAATTTGGCTGATAAAAGGATTTATCGATGGGATTCCAACAGATATGGAGGAAGCAGGAGCAATTGACGGTGCTAGCCGCTTAAAAATTATATGGAAAATTGTATTACCAATTTCCAAACCTGGGATTATAACAGCGTCAGTTTTTTGCTTTGTAATAGTTTGGAATGAGTTTATGTTTGCTTTAATTTTGACAAATGAAAAAGCGGTTACCCTGCCAGTTGCTTTATCTTATTTCATAGGAGAAAACGGAGTAATTTGGAACGAAATGTCAGCAGCTGGGATAATATACATTCTTCCGACAGTTATCTTTATGCTAATTGTAAGAAAGCAATTTGTAAAAGGTATGAGTGCAGGTGCTGTTAAATAAAAAATAAGAAAGGAGCATACTATGCAATATTTGAAAGAAGCTGAAAATAAATTTCTGGACAATTATTCTAATGAAACGGAAGAAACTGTAAAAGAAGTGCTAAATAATATAAAAACTAGAAAAGATTTAGCTCTAAAAGAATATGAAAAGAAATTTAGTAAATCAGACAGAGATAAATTAGAAGTAGAAAATGATGAAATTCAAAAATCTATTTCATCGTTAAACAATAAAGAAAAAGAAATGATTGATCAAATTGTTTATCGTATTAAAAGTTTTGCTGAAGCTCAGTTAGAATGTTTACAACCATTTGAAAAAGATTTTGGGAATGGTATAAAAATGGGGCATAAGATTATACCAATAGAAAAAGCAGGAGCATATATTCCAGGAGGAAGGTTTCCACTTCTTTCTTCTGGTCCGATGGTCGTAGCACCTGCAAAAGTAGCAGGAGTTAAAGAAATAATAGCGTGTAGTCCTGCAAATTACAATGGAGGTATCCATCCGGCCGTTCTATATGGACTTTTGCAGTCAGGAGCTGATCGTATTTTTGCTGTAGGGGGAGCACAAGCTGTTGGTGCGATGGCTCTGGGGACTGAAAGTATCCCTAAAGTGAATGTAATAACCGGACCGGGTAATAGATTTGTTGCTGAAGCTAAACGCCAAGTATTTGGTGAAGTGGGGATAGACTTAATTGCTGGTCCCAGTGAAATAATGATTCTAGCAGATGAGCATGCTAATGCTGAGCTCTGTGCAGCAGATTTACTTGCGCAATCTGAGCATGATCCTAATGCTAGGGCAATTTTAGTGTCAACTTCTCGTGAATTAGGGGAACAAGTGATAAGGAAAGTTTCTGATTTATTGAAAAAATTTAAAAATGATTCACCTGCACATGAGTCTTGGGCTAAAAATGGTGAAGTAATAATTGCTGAAAGTATCGAAGAAGGAATAAAACTTTGTAATGATTATGCTATTGAGCATTTACATTTACATGTAAAAAACAGTAATCAAATTAAAGATGAATTATATAATTATGGTTCATTGTTTATTGGCGAAAATAGTTCAGTAGTGTTTTCAGATAAAGTCTCTGGCACTAACCACACTTTACCAACTCAAGAAGCAAGTAAGTACACAGGTGGTCTATGGGTGGGTAATTACGTTAAAGTTTTAACTCATCAAGAAATACATGGAGATGGAGTTAATCTATTAGCACAGCATGCGTCAGAACAATCTGAAATGGAAGGGTTAGAAGGTCATAAATTATCAGCCACATTAAGATTAAAACAATAAGAGAGGAAGTTTAAAATGGAACATAATAAAACGAATTATACAAATGAAGATATAGAAAAAGATTGGGTAGTAAGGTTTAATGAAATTAAAGATAATCCTATTCCTTTAATGTTTATTGATAGCATCATCCCTGGACATAATCGATTAAATTACGCGTTAATAGGGGACACAGCAAGTGAAAACCCTGATTATAATCCAGTAATTACAGAACCACATGGATTTCAAATTGGAATGGTAAAAGCCCCAAAAGGAAATGGACCTGCCTTTCACACTCATGAATATATTGAAACATTCTTTGTTTTAACTGGTGAATGGAGATTCTACTGGGGAAATAGTGCTGAAGAGATTGAAGGTGAAGTGATTTTAAAGCCTTGGGACATGATATCTCTACCACCTTACATGTACAGAGGATTTGAAAATATAGCAGAAGAAGACGCTTGGTTGTTTTCAATTTTAGAACAACATGATGTTTTTGACCGACCTGACCCAATTTGGGATCCTAAAGTTGTAAAACAAGGGGAAGAGTACAACTTTAGAGTAGATAATAAAGGAAAGATGGTTCCTCCAAAAAACTTTAAGACACTAGAAAAGGAAATGTCAGAAAAACTTAAAGCTGGAAAATTATAATGAATAGCAAAAGGCAACAAATGTAATTTTTAGCCATTTGTTGCTTTTTGTTGAGAGGAGATAAATAATAATGGAGAAAGAAACTTTAGTGCTAATTCCAGGGACATTATGCAACGAAAGATTATGGGAGTCTCAAGTTATTCATTTACAAGAAATTGCAGATGTTCATATTGGAAATATTTTTCAAGACGACTCCATTGAAGGAATGGCTTCAAGGATTTTAAAAGAAACTAAAGGGGATTTTTTTCTGGCAGGCTTATCTTTGGGGGGGATGGTGGCTATAGAAATAATGAAACAAGCACCAGAACGTGTGAAAAAACTAGCATTACTTGATACAAACCCTGAAGGCCCGACACAGAAACAAATAGAAACATGGGAAAGATTCATAAATCTAAGTGAAAATGGTCAGTTCAATTCTATAACAAAGGATTATTTATTACCAGGATTATTGAGTGAACAAAATCAGACATTAGAAAAACAAAATATAGTGATCCAAATGGCTAATGAAGTAGGAAAAGAGACTATGAAAAAACAGATGACTGCTTTAACGCATCGTCCAAATGTGAAAAATGTTCTACAACAAATTAAAATCCCTACACTTGTAATAGTAGGAGAAAATGATATAACTTGTCCTCCATCAATGAGCGAAGAGATAGCTAGAAACATTTCAAAATCCGAATTGAAAATTATAAAAAATGCAGGTCATCTGGTTACACTAGAAGAGCCAAACGAGGTATCAAAATTGTTAAAGTCTTGGTTAATGGAAGACTTCAAGGAGACGATTTAATGTCACTTACATTCAAAGATAAAATGAAAAATGACTTAGTTTTGGGTTGTTTTATAAATTTTTCTAGCCCAGATTTAGTTGAGATTATAGCGTATGCAGGATACGATTTTGTTATTTTAGATAACGAGCATGGTTCATTATCCTATGAGAGTATAAACCATATGATAAGAGCGGCAAAATCATTAAATATAGAACCTATAGTGAGGGTTTCTTATGATGAGTCTAGTATTCAAAAATCATTAGATCAAGGAGCAAGAGGAATACAAGTACCGTGGGTCAATAATGTTGAGGATGCAAAAGAAGTTGTGAATAAAGCCAAATATTCTCCAGTCGGCAAACGGGGAGTATCTTTTTCTACTCCTGCTGCAAACTATGGAAATTTAAATGAAGAAAATTTTACTAGCGAGCAAAACAATAATACTTTAATTTCGGTGCAAATAGAAACAGAAGAAGCTGTTAAAAATTTCGAAGATATAATATCTTTATCAAATGTTGATATCGCATTCATAGGAACAGCTGATTTAGCAAACGATATGGGGTATGAAAAAGCAAGTCATGAAAGAGTGCAAAACATAGTTTCGGATTTATTTAAAAAAGCTCGAGATTACGATATTCAAATGGGTATTGTAGCCTCAGATGAAGAATCGATAAAAAATGCGAAAAATTTAGGTGCATCTTATGTATCCATAGTAGCAAATAAAGTAATCAGTAACTCTTTAAAGGATTTATGCTTGTTCGCTAGAAAATAATTTATGAAGAGGATTGAAAAATGAACTATACTACATCTGAAATTATCAAGGGATATAATTCAAGACAATTTTCTCCATATGAATTGTTCTTAGATTATCTAGAATTTATTGAAAAAACCAATCCTGAAATTAATGGATTTATCACGATTTCTAAAGAAAATTTATTAAACAAAGGTAAAGAGTTGACTCTTTTACAAGATGAAAACAAGTATTTTGATTTATTGAAGGGGCTTCCTATTGCATATAAAGATAATATAGATGTAATAAATGTTAAAACAACTAATGGGTCTGTAATTGATAAAAATAACATAGCAACTGAAAATTCAACTATAGTTGATTTGATTGAAAGATTAGGAGGTTCTAATGTAGGGAAAAACAACATGTATGAATATGGATCCGGTGTAACCTCAAAAAATTATTATTTTGGTGACATTATCAACCCAATCGATTGTAAAAAAACAGCTGGAGGTTCCAGTGGAGGATCAGCAGCTTCAGTAAAAGCAGGGATGGTACCAATATCGATAGGAACAGATACTTCTGGATCAATACGTATTCCTGCTGCCTGTTGTGAAGTGATAGGGTTAAAACCAACTTTTGGAGCAATTAGCACAAAAGGTATCACTCCACTTTCTCGTTCTTTAGATCATGTAGGTGTTATAACTCGAAATATTGAAGATATGGAGCTGCTTTGGTTTAATTTACAATACTCAAAAAGTAATGAAAAACAATATAAGCCTATACTCGGTATTCCAAATAGTTACTTTTTTAAATATAATGATAAAAACGTTGACCATTCAATTGAAAAAGTTTACAAGCATTTTGAAAAATTAGGATTTGAATTAAAAGAAGTAGACACTAGTTTTATTGATAACCCCATTACAATGTCGAGAATAATAGGCAGCTCAGAATTCGCAGTAGATCATAGTAACAAAATTTTGCATGCAAAAAACAAAAGTGAAATTATTAACACCATAACAAATGGTACAGAGATAAAAGCAGTTGATTATGTTGAAATGCAAAAGAAGAGAGAAGAATGGAAATGTAAAATGAATAGAGAATTAAGAAAAGTGGATTGCATAATAACTCCGACACTACCAATTGAAATTCCGGATAAAGACATGTACGCAATAAATGGAGTTGATATTGAAGATATGTTAATTAAATATACTAGTCCGTTTAATGTCACAGGACATCCAGTATTATCTCTTCCATCTGATATATCAAATGGGAGTATTCGAAATAGTTTTCAATTAATTGGTAACTATGGTGACGAGGAATTCATATTAAAAATAGCAAAGGCATATATAAATGGTACTAATGCAGGGGTTGTATAAGTAAAGTATAAAAATTAGTTACCTTGAAAAATAAATCCCATTCTTTGCACAAACAGTTATAGTAATTGAATGGTTGCACTCATTTATTTAATGAAATGTAGCCCATCCAAGTCAGCTTCTATAAGCAAATATAATGTTATTTTCATTCAAGATTTTTTTCAAGTCAATCAGAACGCTATGAGATAGAGAAATCTGATCGTTTTTAAGGGAGCTGTGGTTTTGATATCAATAGAATCAGGTTTATATATGTTTATTTCCAAAAAGCGAATCTATTCAAATACTCTTTCAAAACGTTGATGTTAGTATAGTTTCATAGACATACTTAATATAAGTTATTACAATTTATTTAGGGGGTGTCTAATAGTAAATTATACTTTTTCGATTTCAAAGGTACCATTTATAAGCCGAGAAAAATTGATTTTAATCAGTTTCCTAGCCTGAATTATTTAAACCAAACTGCGCAGAATATTAAGAGATTCTTAAAAATTTTTTTGGAAAACTACTATGTTGAATAATATGTTTGGGCTTTACACTAAATATACTTAACGTGAAGGAACCATAAAATAAAGAACTGTATTTATGAATATTATTATATTTATTTGCTCGCACATTTATGATTCAAGAAAATAGACTTAATTTTCTGAAAGGATGATACGAGTAATTATTATAATTTGATTATTAGAAAATGGGAACAATTGTTCTTTTTCAATGTTTTTCACTTTTATATATGATATAATACAATTAATAGGCTGGCTTCGCATGAGGGGTTGGTGGCACTTTTGCTTTTCCATTTGTCTCGTTAGGAGACTTCCTGGAGAGGAGGTGTTGCCTATGGACGTAGTTAGTGCGTTGACGCTGATGATATCCTTTGGGATGTTAGTGGCGTTCATCGTATCTGATAAAAACCATAAAAAATAACCCCTCATGAACTTTAGCAGAGACGTGAGGG